>Ga0307503_10000009_pt1 | contig 330704 bp, 327 predicted proteins | sample 17_S_MG_FD_194514 | JGI IMG/M metagenome (GOLD analysis project Ga0307503, IMG submission 194514) | Soil microbial communities from Populus trichocarpa stands in riparian zone in the Pacific Northwest, United States - 17_S | ecosystem: Environmental > Terrestrial > Soil > Riparian zone >... | reverse complement strand
GTCCAGTTTCGCAAGCCGGGCCTCGCCAATGTTCTGATCCAGGCGCTGGCGGCGAGCGGCCTCGATCCCCGGCGGCTCGAGGTCGAGATCACCGAATCGGTCTTCCTGGAAAGCTCGGAGGCGCTGATCGCGGTCCTCCATTCGCTGCGCAGCCTCGGCATCCGGATCGCGCTCGACGATTTCGGCACCGGCTATTCGAGCCTCAGCTATTTGCAGAGCTTCCCGTTCGACAAGATCAAGATCGACCGCTCCTTCATCCAGCAATTGCTGAGCCGCGCGGGCGCGACCGCCATCGTCCGCGCGATCACCGATCTCGCGCGCGCGCTCGGCATGGAGACGACCGCGGAGGGCGTCGAGAATTCCGAGCAGCTGGCCGAGCTCCGCCTGCAGGGCTGCTCCTCGGTCCAGGGTTATCTGTTCAGCCGCCCGGTCAACGCCGCCGCCGTCCTCGAAGCGCTCGCCGCGGCCAATCCCGGCGCCCGCAACGTCGCCTGACGCGGACGAAAAAAGACCCCGCCGGCGCGATGCCGGCGGGGCTTCTCTTGCTGCGAACGATCGGTGCGCGCCGGTTATTCCGAGCGGCAACGGCCGGTATTGGTGGTCTGGGTGTCGCCGTCGGCATAGCGGACGCTGATCGTCAGCCCGTCCGCGGCCATACCGGTGATCGTGGCGTCGTACCAACTGCCGTCGGTGAAGCGGCAGACCACGCGCGAGCCGACCCGCCAATTATAAGGGCGGACCTGATTGACCGGGCGGGTCTCGCTGGTGCCGTCGTCATAGCGGATGGTGACCTGATTGCCGGTGCGGGCGGTGACGACGCCCGGATACCAGTCGCTGCCGCCCCGCCACTGGCCGAGCACCCAATCGCCCTGAGTCTGCGCCGTCGCGCCTGCGCCAATCGTCATTGCGAGCGCAACCGCGCCCGTCCACAAAAGCTTCTTCATGGTAAAATCCTCTCCAGAGGGGATCAGGCGCGGACACAGAGTCTCTCCGTCGCAATATCCTGAAAGAAATGGAGTACTAACATGTGAATTAACTACTTATCGAAAACTTAGCAAGTACTAATCCATTAAGTCAATTGCGAAACTGCGGTTTTTCCAACGCATTAAAAAACCCCGCCGGCGGAATGCCGGCGGGGTCCTTATCCGTCAAAGACCGCCCGATCGCGCTCAGGTCAGCGTGATCGTGCTGGTCTCGCAAAGATTGACGTTGCGCCAGTCGCCGGTGTCGCCGTCGTCATAGGTGACTCGGATGTCCCAATGGCAGGCGTCGGTGTCGCGGTCGAAGGTGACCTCGGCGCTGTCGCCATTGGCGAGGACGTCGACGCCGAGAATGTCCGGGCCCCATTCGTCTTCGCTGGTCTGCGAGACGTTGAGCGTCAGCACGGTGTGGCCGGTATTGTTGACAATGGTGAAATCCTGCGGCGCGGCGAAGGCGGGCGACGCAAGGCTCGAAACCAGGAACATGATGGCAATCAGTAGCTTCTTCATAAAACCTCCCTCCGGGAAGCGGTTGCTTTAGCCGCTTTCCGGCCGGGCGCAATCGCAATCGCACTCTACGGATTTCGCGCGAAGGGGCCCTGGCTCGGCCCGCCGACGGCGCTGATGGTGAAGGCGGTGGCGGCGCCGGCCGACACCTGGAATTCGACCCGGAGCGCGGGGTCGTTGTCGATGACGAAGACATTGCCGCCGAGCGGGATCAGCGCGACCCGCAGGCGGGCGCCGCGGCGGGAATAGAGCCGGCCGTCTTCGACGCTGACCACGCGCTCGCCATAGCGCCCGGCATAAGCGGCGAGCGGCAAAGCGGGTGAGCGCCTTTCGCCGCGCGCCGCGACGCCGTCGGCGATCGCCGCGAGCCGCGCCCGGTCCTGCGGAGCGGCGGCGGCGGCGAGCCGGCGCAGGGCCAAAGCATGGGCGACGTCGAGCGCGCCGGCGACCTCGGTGGGCATTGTCGGCGCCAGGCCGACGGCTTCCCAGTCGCGCCCGGTCGAGGCGAGCACCGCACGCCCGACCGACACGCTCAGCACGAAGCCGCCGGGAATGGGGACGAGGTCGTTGCGAAAGCCGGCGCCGGCGGTGGTTTCGCCGACCAGCTCGCCGATCCGATAGCCGCCGACATGGCCGGTGAACTCCTCGGCGGCCGAGGCGGTGCCGCCGCTGGTCAGCACGTAGAGCGGCTTGCCGACCATGCGGCCGGCGGGAAGCTCGGCGAGCGTCGACAGGCTGTCGGGGCTGGCTTGGCCGTTCATGTGGAAGGTGACCAGAGGCCGGCCGCCGGGGAGGAAGTGGCTGACCAGATATTGGACGGCCTCGGGGCTGCCGCCGCCGTTGCGCCGGAGGTCGATGATCACCGCATCGCCGCCGGCCAGGAAGCGCATCGCGGTTTCGAGCGCCCCGGCGCTTTCCGGGCCGATCCACATGAAGCCGTCATAGGCCATGTAGCGGACGTTGCCGGGCAGCACGCGCAGCTCGGATATGCCGTGATTGGCGGCGCGGGCCTGGCGCTCATAGGCGCTTTGGTCGGGCTCGCCCTGCGCCGTGCGGGCGGCAAGGCCCGCCGCCGCCTGCGGATCGTAGCGGAAGTTGAGGTGGCGATCGTGACCGGCATTGTCGAGATCGGCGTTGATCCGCTCGGCGAGCTGGCCGGGATCGGCGACGCCGTAGCGGCCGGACGCCAGGCCCCGGGCCAGGATCGCGTCGAGCGCGGGGCGCCGCTCGGGCAGCACGTACCGCTCGGCGATGATCCGCCGCACCTCGGCGACCACGGCGCGGCCGTCGACGCCGGCGGGCGCGGGGATCGGCGCCGGCTGCTGCGCCGCCACCGGAAGGGACGGTGCGGCAAGAGCGAGCGCCAGGCTCGCTGAAATCGAAAGACGCGAAAACCGCATGTCACAAACTCCCTCTCCGGTCCCCGCCGCCTTATCCCTTGGGATGGGCGGGGATTTCGGGCAAAGACGGGGCCGGACGTGCCAGTTTCTGGCAAGTTGCGGAGCAAAAGAGGTCATGGCTGTACGGCTCGACGCGCTGGACAGGCGATTGCTTGCCTGCCTCCAGACGGACAATCTCCAGACCGCCGACCGGCTCGCCGAGCAGATCGGGCGCTCGCCGTCGGCGATCGCGCGGCGGCTGCGGCGGCTGCGCGCCACCGGCGCCGTCGCCGCCGACGTCGCCTTGATCTCGGAGGAAGCGGCCGGCCATCCTTTGTCGGCGGTCGTCCAGATCCAGCTCGAGCGCCACGCCCCGCACGAGGGCGACGCCCTGCGCCGCCGCCTAATCGCCAGCGCCAACGTCCAGCTCTGCCTCGATATTTCGGGCGCCTTCGACCTCCTCCTGCTGGTCGTTGCCACCGACATGGACGCCTATAATGATTTCGCCGCGCGGATGCTCGAGCCGCCGCCCGTCCGCCGCTTCGAAACCAGCTTCGTCAAGCGCCGCGTCAAGGCGACGCTGGCGGTGCCCCTCGGCGACTGATCCTCACATCGCGTGGTGGCGGGCAATCCGCGCCGGGGTGAGGCGCAGGAAGCGGGCGGCATTGTTGTAGAGTATGTCGCGCTTCTGCCCTTCGCTGAGGAAGGTCGCCTCCTCGATCGTCTCGATCGCGACCTCGATCAGGCCGGGCCAGATCCCCTGGTCGGTGCCGAACATGATCCGGTCGCCAAAGCCGGCTTCGACGATCCGCTCGAGATAGCGGTAGAAAGCGTGTCGGGGCTCGGTGGCGACGATCGCGGCGATGTCGACATAGATCTGCGGGTGCGCGGCCATGAGCGCCAGCAGATCGTCGATCAGCGGATAGCCGGCGTGCATGATGTAGAGGCGCAGCCGCGGGTGGCGGACCAGCGCCTCCTCCAGCCCCAGCGCGCTGCTGTCCCGCGCGCGATAGCCGTCGGCCCGATAGGGATCGCCGCCGCCGCCGGGGCCGAGATGGATGGCGACCGGGATGCCGCGCGCCTCGGCGAGCGCCCAATAAGGCTCGAGCCGGGGATCGGCGGGCGCGATCCCCTCATATTGCGCCATCACCTCGCCGAGCACCTCGAACGCGCCCGCATCGTGCAGCGCCGCGACCTCCGCGGCCGAGCGGGCGGGCAAAGGCGCGCCGGCGGGGCGGGGCGTGATGCGCAGGTCGAGCCCGGTGATGACCCGCTCCGGCGCGGCCGCGTCCCAGCGCGCGATGTCGACCGGCTCGCCGCTGACCATGGCGATGACGTTGCGCCGCGCCATGACCGCGATCGTGTCGCGCATGACGGCATCGGCCGTCCGGCTCGGCTGGAGGGGATGGTCGCATGCGGGCGGCTCGGAAAGGCCGGCGTCGAGCGGGCGCGCATTGTCCCAGCGGGGCATCGCCACGGGCGGGGCGCACAAAGCCGGCGCGTTGCTGCCGTCATAGCTCAGCCGGCGCGCATGGATGTGCATGTCGATGATCGGCGGCCGCCGCTGCGCGCCCGCGGCCGCCGGCAGCGCGAGGAGCAGGAGCATCGACAGGCGCCAGATCATCCCGCCAGCGCGGCTTCGATCACGCGCGCGTAGATTCGGGCCAGCGCGCATATGTCCTCGACCGCCGCCGCCTCGTCCAATTTGTGCATGGTCGCATTGGGCAGGCCGAAATCGACCACCGGGCAGAGCGCGATCAGGAAGCGCCCGTCGGAGGTGCCGCCATGGGTGGAAAGGCGGGGCTTGGCGCCCGTCTCCGCCGCGATCGCGGCGCTGACGATCTCGTAGATCGGCCCGGCCGGGGTGAGGAAGGCCTCGCCGGAGATCTTGGCTTCGACGGTGGCGCCGGGCGCCGCCGCTTCGGCGGTGCGGCGGACGAGGTCGACCAGATCGGGGCCGCGCTGGAGGTTGTTGAAGCGGATGTTCAACTGGGCGCGCCCCCAGCCCGGGATGACGTTGGTCGCCCTGCTCGCCGTCTCGATCGCGGTGATTTCGAGGTTGGAGGGCTGGAAGGCCTCATTGCCGTCGTCGAGATGGAGCGCTTCGAGCGCGTCGATCACCCTGGCGAGCTTCGGCACCGGATTGTCGGCGCGGTGGGGGTAGGCGACATGGCCCTGCACGCCCGGCACCGTCACCCACATGTTGACCGAGCCGCGCCGCCCGATTTTGACGATGTCGCCGAGGCGGTCCTCGGAGGTCGGCTCGCCGATCAGGATCATGTCGGGGCGGATCGATCGCTCGGCCATCCAGTCCATGATCCGCGGCGTGCCGTAGGTGGCCGGGCCTTCCTCGTCGCCGGTGACGATCAGGCTCAGCGTGCCCCCGTGCGCCGTTTCGGCGGCCGCCGCGACGAAGGCGGCGATGCCCCCTTTCATGTCGACCGCGCCGCGGCCGTGGAGCAGCCCGCCCCGGATCTGCGGCGTGAAGGCATCGCTCGCCCAGCCCTCGCCCGGCGGCACAACATCGAGATGGCCGGCGAAGGCGAAATGGGGCGCGCCAGTCCCGCGCGAGGCGAACAGATTCTCGACCGGTCCGTCCGGCGCCTCGCCCAGGGTGAAGCGGTGGACGGTGAAGCCGATCGCGGCCAGCGCTTCCTCCAGCACGTCGAACACCTGGCCGGTGGCGGGCGTGACGCTGGGGCAGGCGATCAGCCGCGCGGCGAGGGTTACCGGGTCGATTTTCGGGGGGGCGATTGCGGCGGTCATGCGACCCGCCTAGCATCCCGCGCCGGAGAAACGCCATGCCGAAGCTCGACCTCGACGCCATCGAAAGCACCAACCGCACCGGCTATCCGCCGCCTTATGACGCACCGATGAGCAAGCGCCACTACCGGCGGCTGGCGCCGGCGGCGGCGATCGGAGATTTCGGCATCAGCCATGTCGTTCTGGAGCCCGGCGGCATCTCCTCGCAGCGCCACTGGCACGAGGGCGAGGACGAGGTGGTGATCATGCTGGCCGGCGAGGCGGTGCTGATCGAGGACGACGGCGAGACTGTCATGCGGCCCGGAGACGTCGCGGCTTTCCCCAAGGGTGTCCCAAACGGGCACCATCTGCTGAACCGCACCGATGCGCCCTGCGTCTTCATTGCGGTCGGCAAGCCTGCGGACACGGATTGCCATTATCCCGACATCGACCTGCATCTGGTCGGGGCGAGAGGAGAGTATGTGCGCAAGGACGGGAGCGGCTTCGGCTGAGCGGGGAATGGGGACAGTCACTTTCACGCGCCGGCGTGTGAAATCTCCAACTGAGGCGCGGAAAGTGACTGTCCCCGTCCGGCGCGTGAAAGTGACTGTCCCCATTCCGGCTCAATGCTGCGGCGTCTCATATTGCTCGATCACCCAGGGCTCTTCCTGGGCGGCCTCGATCCATTCCTTCATCCAGGCATGGTCGAGGATGGTTTCCATATAGGCCGCGGCGAAGCGCGGGACGGGGACGGAATAAGTGACGAAGCGGGTGACCACGGGCGCGAACATGATGTCGACCGCGCCGAAATCGCCGAAGAGGTAGGGGCCGCCGCCGCCGTGCCGCGCGCGCGCCTGCGCCCAGAGCTCGATGATTCTCAGCACCTCCGTCTTGACCGGCTCGCTGAGCGGCCTGGTCGGAAATTGCTTGCGCACGTTCATGCCGAGCTCGCGGCGCAGGTTCGGATAGCCCGAATGCATCTCGGCGGCCATCGAGCGGGCCATGCCGCGGGCGGTGTCGTCGCGCGGCCAGTAGCGCGCGCGGTCGGTCTTGTCGGCGAGCCATTCGATGATCGCGAGGCTGTCCCAGATCACGGTCTGGTCGTCCCACAAGATCGGTACCTTGCCGCCCGACGGCGCGAATTCGTCGCCTTCGGTGCGCTTGTCCCATGCCTCGTTGAACATCGGGACGGTGATCTCCTCGAACAGGATCCCCGAATGCTTGACCGCGAGCCAGCCGCGCAGCGACCAGGAGGAATAGGCCTTGTTGCCGATGATGAGCTTGAGCAAGGCGGTCTTCTCCCATTATCATCACCCTGAACGTGTTTCAGGGTCCAGTTCTCCGCCCGCACCGCTGCTCGACGCTGGATGCTGAAACCAAGTTCAGCATGACGGGAGTAGAGGGCGCCTCAGATCTCCGCCGCCTCTAGCACCGCGGCGCGCAGGCGGTCCATGCCGAGGCCGGTGTCGGCCGAGGTGGTGACGATCTCGGGATGGGCGGCGGGGCGCTTGCCGGCCTCGTCCTCGGTGGCGCGGGTGACTTCGGCGAGGTCGGTCGCCTTGACCTTGTCGGCCTTGGTGAGGACGATTCGATAGCTGACCGCGGCGTCGTCGAGCATCTTCATCACCTCGCGGTCGATCTCCTTGACGCCGTGGCGGCTGTCGATCAGCAGCAAAGTCCGCTTCAGCACCTGGCGACCGCGCAGATAATCGTTGACCAGATAGCGCCACTTGCGGGCGACGTCCTTGGGCGCCTTGGCGAAGCCGTAGCCGGGCATGTCGACCAGCCTCAGGCGGACCGGATCGCCGACTTCGAAGATATTCAATTCCTGCGTCCGCCCGGGGGTGTTCGAGGTGCGGGCGAGCGCGTTGCGGTTGGTGAGCTTGTTGAGCAAAGACGATTTGCCGACGTTCGAGCGGCCGGCGAAGGCGATCTCCGGCACGCCAGGATCGGGCAGGAACTTGAGCTCGGGCGCCGATTTGAGGAAGGAGACCGGCCCGGAAAAGAGCTTCCGGGCCGCTTCCTCGAGATGCATTTCGGCGTTGCTCACTTCCGCCGCGGCCTCGGGCGCGCCTTTGGCCGGGCCGCGCGCGGCGGCGGCGATGGCGGCGGCGAGGCGGGTGGCGGCGAAGCCTTGGCCTTGCCGAGCGCCACGCCGGGCTTGCCCCGGGCCGCCGCCGCCGCGTCCATCTTGCGGTTGAGGAACCAGATCTGGAGGATCGAGATCAGATTGTTGGTCACCCAATAGACCTGGAAGCCGGCCGCGAACGGCGCCATGATCAGGACCAGGATCCAGGGCATCCAGGCGAAGATCTTCTGCTGCGTCGGATCCATCGGCGCCGAGTTCATCTTCTGCTGGAGCCACATGGTGACGCCGACCAGGATCGGCAGGATGCCGATCGCGATGAAAGCGGGCGGCTGGAAGGGCAGCAGGCCGAACAGGTTGATCGGAGTCAGCGGATCGGGCGCGGTGAGGTCCTTGATCCAGAGCGCGAAGGGCTGGTGCCGCATCTCGACCGAGATCAACAGCACCTTGTAGAGCGCGTAGAAGATGGGGATCTGCAGGAAGATCGGCAGGCAGCCCGCCATCGGGTTGACCTTCTCCTCCTTGTAGAGCTTCATCATCTCCTGCTGGAGCCGCGGCTTGTCGGCCGCGTAGCGCTCCTGCAGCGCCTTCACCTTGGGTTGGAGCACCCGCATCTTGGCCATCGAGGCGAACTGCTTCTGCGCCAGCGGGAACAGGATCAGCCTCACGATGATCACCAGGAAGATGATCGCCACGCCGAAATTGCCGAGCTGGGCGAACAGCCACATCAGAAGCGCGAAGATCGGCTTCATGATGAAATCGAACCAGCCCCAATCGATCGCCCGGCCGAGGTCGGTGCCGAGCGAGGCCGTGTAGCGGTCGAGCAGCGCGATCTCCTTGGCGCCGGCGAAGAGATGCGAGGTGGTGCGCATTTGCGGGTGCCCGGGGCCGACCGCCTGCACCGGGGTGGAGAATTCGGCCTGATAGGCGTCGCCGGCGAGATGGCGGAAGGCGGTGGTGACGTCGGTGCCCTGGTCCGGGACGATCGCGGCCAGCCAATATTTGTCGGTGAAGCCGAGCCAGCCGCCGCGACTGTTATTGGCGATGCCGTTCTGGCCGGCCTCGCCGACGGTGCTGAAATCATAATCGTAATTGGCGCTGCCGTTGAACAGGCCGACCGGGCCGACATGGCTGGTCCAGGAGGTCGGATCGTGGGAGATTCCGACCCGGTTGACGAGCGCGCGGGCGCCGAGGACGACCGGCGCGCCGCGATTGACGACGAGCTGCTCGGCGGTGAACAGATAGCCGTCGTCGACCCTGAGCACGATCCGGTAGACCTGGCCGCGCTGATTGTCCCAAGTGAGGGTCAGCGGGCGCTCCGGCGTCAGCACCACCCGGCCCGGATCGCATTCGGCGGCAGGGGCGGGCGGCGACGCGGGCGTGGCGTCAGCCGCAGTAGCGGGCCCAGCAACGCGGGGCGGCATCGCCATGACAACGCGGACGGGGCGCCGGGCGTCGGCGGCGCATTCTGCCACCTTCCACAGCGTTCCGGTCGTCGGGATCCCGGCCGGGCCGGTCCAGCCGAAGCTGGCATGATACGCGCCGGGCGTGCCGTCCGGCGAGAACAGGCGGATCGGGCGGGAATCGCGGCCGATGCCGTCGCGGTGGCGGGTGAGGACGAGATCGTCGATCCGCGCGCCGACCAGGTTGATCGTGCCTTCGAGGTGCGGTGTGCGGATGGCGATGCGCTCGCTCCGCGCCTGGCTCGCGCGGACGACGGCATCGCGATTGAGATTGGCCCGCGGCGCGGCCGGGGCGGGGGCGGGGGTCGCCTGCGGCTGCGGCGTCGCGACCTGCTTGCCGTCCTGGGTCTTGGTTGGCGGCGGGTTGGCGGCCGGAAAGAAGCTCTGGGTGACATAGCCCCAGCCGAACAGGACGAGCGCCGACAGGACGATCGCCAGGATCATGTTACGATTGTCGTTACTCACCTTTTATCCCTCATGGTACCGGATCGTGGCCCGAGCCCCCCCAGGGGTGGCAACGACAAAGACGGCGCAGCGCCAGCCAGGAGCCGCGCAGGGCGCCATAGCGGGAAAGCGCGGTGATTGCATAGGCCGAGCAGCTCGGCGAAAAACGGCAGCTCGGCGGCAGCACGCGCGACGGCCCCAATTGCCATCCGCGCGCGACCAGGATCAGCATCCTGGCGATCATTGGCCAAGCTTCGCGAGCGCGCGCCGCAGCTCCGCCTCGAGCAAGGCGAAGTCGCGTTCGATGCCGCCTTGCCGCCCGATCAGGACATGGTCGGCGCCTTCGTGGCCCGCTTCCGGCAGGACCTTGCGGGCGAGTTCGCGAAAGCGGCGCTTCATGCGGTTGCGGACCACCGCATTGCCGACCTTCTTGGAGATGGTGAGGCCGAGGCGCATCGCCGGGTCGCAATCCCCCCGCGGGCGGATCAGCAGCACGAATCCCGGAGTCGGCGCGCGCAAGGCGCCGTTGGCCGCGAGGAAATCCGCGCGGCGGCTGAGCTTGCCGATCGCGGCCGTATTTAGGCCGACAGCTTCTTGCGGCCGCGGGCGCGGCGCGCGGTCAGGACCTTGCGGCCGCCGACGGTCGCCATCCGGGCGCGGAAGCCGTGCCGGCGCTTGCGCACGAGATTGCTCGGCTGGAAGGTGCGCTTCATCGCTCATGCCTCGTAAAATCGACTGAATGAAAAGGGCCGCCAATGGCGGCCTCGTTGCCGGCGCGATAGGCAAAGCCCCGGTCAAAGTCAATTGCCTGCTTCGCCCTGCTCGCTTTGTTTGCGCACCTCCTCGCGGCGGCGGGCGCTTGAGCGGCGCATGCCCCAATCGGCCCAGCGGCCCTTGTTCGGGTGGTTGCGCTTGAACTTCACATATTGCCGCTTCGCCCATTCGCTGTTCTGCAGCACCAGCGCCAGCCCCGCTGCGAAGACGAAGACGCCGCCCGGCCCCGGGATCGCGCCGACCAAAGGCGCGACGACGATGAGCAGGCAGCCGAGCAGGAACAGGCCCTGCCGGATCAGCGGCATCTTCTTTTTTCGCGCTGTGCTCGTCTTTCTCGGGCTGGCCATCGATACGCATTTGGGGAATGCGAGCGGATTCTGCAATTCCCCCGCTTTTGCTCGACTTCACGGGGATATCCATTCAAAACCGGTGAGCCGACCGCCGGATTGGGCGGAAATGGTGGAATGGGGGAGCGCTTCATGGTCGCGCACGTCGCCACGGTCGCATTCCTGGGGCTCGAGGCGCGCGCCGTCGAGGTCCAGGTGCAGGTCGCCAGCGGCCTTCCCAAGTTCCTCGTCGTCGGCCTGCCCGACAAGGCGGTGGGCGAGAGCCGCGAGCGGGTCCACGCGGCGCTGGCGGCGATCGGCCTGTCGCTGCCGCCCAAGCGGATCACGGTGAACCTGTCGCCCGCCGACCTCCCCAAGGAAGGCTCGCATTACGATCTGCCGATCGCGCTCGGCCTGCTCGCCGCGATGGGCGCGATCGACCGCGAGACGCTCGCCGGCTATTGCGCGGTCGGCGAGCTCGGGCTCGACGGGCGGGTCGCCTCCTCGCCCGGCGTGCTGCTCGCCGCGATCCACGCCTCGGCGCGCGGGCTCGGCTTGATCTGCCCCGCCGTCCAGGGGCCGGAGGCGGCCTGGGCGGGCGAGCTCGAAGTGGTCGGCGCGCCCGATCTCATCGCCCTCCTAAACCATTTGCGCGGCACCGCCGTGCTGTCGCCGCCAAAGCCCGGCATCGCCGAGCCGCCCGGCTCCGGGCCGGACCTGCGCCAAGTGAAGGGCCAGGAAATTGCCAAGCGCGCGCTGGAGATCGCCGCCGCGGGCGGCCACAATCTGCTGATGACGGGGCCGCCAGGCGCCGGCAAGTCGCTGCTCGCCGCCTGCCTGCCGGCGATCCTGCCCGAGCTGACGCCGTCGGAGGCGCTCGAAGTCTCGATGATCGCCAGCGTCGCCGGCGAATTGAAGGACGGCCGGCTGGTCCGCACCCGCCCCTATCGCGCGCCGCACCACAGCGCCTCGATGCCCGCTCTTGTCGGCGGCGGGCTCAAGGTGCGGCCGGGCGAGGTCAGCCTCGCCCATCTCGGCGTCCTCTTTCTCGACGAATTGCCCGAATTCCAGCGCTCGGTGCTCGATTCGCTGCGCCAGCCGCTCGAGACCGGCGCGGTCCAGGTCGCCCGCGCCAACGCCCATGTCACCTTCCCGGCCCGGGTCCAGCTGGTCGCGGCGATGAACCCGTGCCGCTGCGGCCATCTCGGCGACCCCGCTTTGGCCTGCTCGCGCGCCCCGCGCTGCGCCGCCGATTACCAGGCCAAGGTCTCCGGGCCGCTGCTCGACCGCATCGACATCCATGTCGACGTCGCCGCGGTCGCCGCCGCCGACCTCGTCCTGCCGCCGCCTTCGGAAGGCTCGAAGGAGGTCGCCCGCCGCATCGCCGCCGCCCGCGCGATCCAGACCAAGCGCTACGAAAAGCACGGCATCCGCACCAATGCCGAAGCCGACGGCGACCTGCTCGACGCGATCGCCACGCCCGAAGAGCCCGGCCGGCGGCTATTGGCGCAGGCCGCCGAAGCGATGCGGCTCTCGGCGCGCGGCTATCACCGCGTGATGCGCGTGGCGCGGACGGTCGCGGATCTGGCGGGCAGCGAGACGGTGGGGCGGGTGCACGTGGCGGAGGCGCTCAGCTATCGACGGCAGGCGCCGCGGAATTGACCCGCGGCCCGTCGCCGCCGATCGGCTGCTCGCCCGCTCATTGATTCTCGCATTCATTCCCGCCGGTTGCATTGGGCCAGGTCCAGGTTTTCTGAATGGCGCCATTGGCCTTGACGATCAACGTCACCGACTCGATCGGCGTATAGTCGTAACCCCACAACAAGGTGTGCGTCGATCGGCGCTGGTTGCCGCCCACCCTCGTATCCTCGCCCTGCTCCGGCGGCTTTTGGCCTCCCTGATAGACGATATGATAATCGAGGCCTTCCAGTCCGGCTGCCTGGGTCCAGCGGCCGCCGGGCCGGGTGCGATATTCATACGATAGGTCATAGCGTAGGAGCCAAAGGGCGCCGGGGGGGTGCCCTTCCCCGCCATTCGCCGGCTCGAGCCAAAAATGATAGACGATCTTCCTGCGGTCGAGCTGGCATTGCTGCTCGCCACTGTCCCAAAAGAAATTGTCGGGGGCCACGGCCGCTGCGCCTGTCTGGTTAGACGTCTCTAAGCCTGCCTGGTTAGTCAGCACGTACTCTCTCGTCCCGGAGTATTCGTAGACACAGCCTGACAGAAGCAAGCCGGCAGAGAGAATAGGGAGGCGCAGGGAGAGGTAGTCTTTCATCAGCTGGCTCCGCTCGAAGCTGTATTGAGAACGCGAAACACCAGAGACTTAATACAGACGCGCGTCCCCCGCTGAGAAATTCTCAGTATAAGGAGGAGGTCATATTATCACGATAGTTACTGGTCTCCCCGGAGTCAAATGATAATAACCTGAAGAAGTCTCGTAGAAGATGTGAGTTAATGGGCTGCTGACTGTCGGCGCCGCGACAAGGGCATGCACATCACGTGAGCCCGCTCGCTACTGGCCCGTCATTCCCCCCTTCTGCCCAATCTGCTCTCGGTCGTTACCAAGGCTGACCAGCCGCCCGCCGGGGTGCAGACCAGGCGCTACGAGAAACACGGCATCCGCACCAACGCCGAAGCGACCTGCTCGACGCGGTGGCCATGCCGGAGGAACCCCGCCGGCGGCTATTGGGGCAGGCGGCCGAGGCGATGCGGCTCTCGGCGCGCGGCTATCACCGGGTGATGCGGGTGGCGCGCACGGTGGCGGACCTGGCGGGGAGCGAGACGGTGGGGCGGGTGCATGTCGCGGAGGCGTTGAGCTATCGGCGGCAGGCGCCGCGTAATTAGTAGGTGTCGCCGCGACCGCCGCCGCGGATGACGCGGATGCCGCCTTCCATCCTGACGCGCGGGCCGCGGCGCGGCGCGATCGTGCGCGGCGCCTGCACCCGCGCGGCGGAAATGGGGGCGGACGCGGCGATTGCGCCCTGCCGGGGGCCGAAGGTGCGGTAGACCAAACGGCGCTCGGGGACCGGGATTTCGCGGACCTCGGTCGCCGCATAGCGCTGGCGCGTCGGCGCGAACCGCTCGCGCACCGAGGTGAAGCGCTCGCGCCTCGGCTGTTCGACCTGCAGCATCTCGGTGCGCGCGACCGCGTAGGTCGCCCGCGCGCCGGCCTCGGGCTCCCATTCCGCCGGCGCCTGGCTGAACGCCTCGACCGTGCCGCTGCCGGGGGTGCGGTAGAAGATGTGGGCGCCAAGAACGATCTGCCGGACCAGGCTCGGCGCCCAATAAGGGCGGATCGCGGTCGTGTGATAATGGGTGGCGAGGCCGACCGGGCGGTAGACGCTGCCGCTCAGCGCCTGCGCCGCGATCCGCCGGGCGCGGTCCCAGGAACGGGGATCGCCGATCGGGCCGATCATGCCCATGCAGGTGAAGCTGAACTGGCAGCCGGTGCTGCGATGCGAGCCCTGGAAGACGACGCCGCAGACGCTGTTCGGATAAGACGGATGGCGCACCCGGTTCAGCACCACCTGCGCGACCGCGCGCTGGCCGTCCTCGGATTCGCTGCGGGCTTCGTAATAGATCGCCTGGGTGAGGCATTCGAGCGAGCGGGTGCGCGCCTCGCGATCGCGGCTGGCGACGAACGGCTCGGCCGCTTCGGAACCCGCCGCATAAGCCGCCGTCGGCAAAGCGGAAAGCAGGACGACACTCGAAAGCAACAGGATACGCATGTGAAGACCCGGCCCCGTGGTGAGGGTCGGCGTCTAGCTATGGAATCTTGGGAACCGGTTAATGGGCCCGCTCGTGCGTAAATCGCGGGTTTGCCGCGCGTCGCGGCACCGAGGCGCCCGTTTTGCCGGAAACCCAATCTTCTCGACGGCCCTCCAACCTGTTTTTAGACAGGATTCCTAGATATGCTGGACCCCAAAGAAAGGCGTGTTATGTCACTAGTTCCGGGTTAGCGATGTGAACAGTAGCGCTTTGCTTTATCAAATCCACATGGTGGAGGTGGCAAATCGATGCGCAGCATTCTCCTTGGCACGGGCGCGGCACTACTGGCCATGCCCCTCTCCTCAGCGACCGCACCCGGGCCCGGGCCGCAGCGGCCTGTGCAGGTGGCGCCTTCGGCTTATGCCTGCACGTGTATCGTTTCGACGAATCAAGTGAATCTATCGCCTGTCGCAACCGGGGTTATCCCGCCGGCTATAACGCTGCCCCCCCAGGCCGACCGCAATCAGTGCCATACCGCGTGCCTGGCCGCGAGCATTCCGCACCTTCGTTCCCCCATTGCCGAAGCGGCGGCATGTAGCGCGGGCGCGACCCACGGCTCCCGCGTCTACTCTTTCCATATGAGTACCGGCCCATCGACCGATAACTGGGCCAATAAATATGTCATCACTTATATGCTTGGAGAAATCGAGCGATATCCGGGCTCTTCCTCTGTCCAGACTCGGTGTCCGGCGGGTTGGCTGTCAAACACGTCCAACCAGCCGGGCGACGTCACCTACGATGGCCGGTGCAAACGGCTCGCCGGCTCGCTGACGGTGAACCCGCTTCCGGCCAACGGCACGCAGCTAGGCGCCTGGGGCTTCTCGTGGGTGAATGAAATGTGGGCCTATGGGACAGCGGCGAACGGCGGCGCGGCGCAGCAGATTACGGTGAACGTGCCACCCATCTGCCGCTGGAAGCCCTGAGGCCCGCTGCTCGGCGTGCCCGACCGCGCCGAGTGAACCGGGGGGGGGTCATTTTTGCCGGGGCTGCTCCAAATCGTTACGCGCGCTGACCAGCCGTCCGGCCCGCCGCGCCTGGACCGCTTCGAGCAGCGTCCGCGCCGCGTTCCTCACTTCCTCCTGGATCGCCTGGTCCTTGTCGAGCGCCTCGTGGCTGGTCGCATAGGGCTGCCAATAGCCGATATAGCGGTCGAGCTCGGCAGGGACGCCGGCGGGGACGAGGTGCGTGAAGCGAAGCCAGTCGGACAAGGACCGGCGGACATTCTCGGGGCCCTCGACGTCGCCATGGACGATGATCGAGAACAGCCGGCCTTCGAGATGGCGGGGATAGGGCCAGCCGGCGAGCTCGAGCTCCTTGGCCCTGCGGGCGTCCGAGACCAGGCTCATTTCGCGCCGTTGCCGGCGGGCGGCTCGCTCCTGGGCCGGTCGACATTGATGTCGGGCAGGTCGACCTTCACGTCGATGTTGGTCTTGTTGACGGCGCGCTGCAGATAGCCGCCGAAATAGAGGAAGCCCAATGTGGCGACGATCAGCAGCAGCACGATCGCGATCACCGTGCCGCCGCCGCCCCGCCGCCCGCCGGTGTTGATCACCGTGGTTTCGCGCCTGACCGGCTCGTCGCGTTCGTCCATGTCGCATCCTCTCCCGTTCACGCTTGAACGCGACCGCGACGAGCGCGGTTCCGGGAAAGGGGGTTAACGCATCGCGATGCTGGCCGGGCCGCGGCCCGGCCAGGGGCTGTCGAGGATGAACGCCTCGATCGCCTCCTCGACATCGAAGCCCGCGTTGGAGCTGGCATAATATTTCACCAGCCAGTCGCCGCCCACATAGCAATAGAGGCGCGATTCCCTGCGCACCTCCTCGGGCGTGCGGCTGCGTATCGCCATGCGGAGGCGGTGCACGGAGCGAAGGCGGAGCCCGGGCTCGGTGCCGGGCAAGGCGGCCGCCTCGCCGGACTCGGTGCGTTCCGCGTCCGGATAACGCTGGCCGATCTCGCCGCCGATGCGCGCCATCACCTCCCGGCAGGCCGCTTCGCGCTGCTCGCGCGGCACCCGCGGTGCAGGATAGATGTAGACGCTGAGTCGCAGGAAATCGTCGCCGCGGCGCAAATTGTAATTGGCGCTGATGTCGTCCTGGCCATAGCGCAGGACATGGGAGCGGCTGAACGCGCCGACCTGTTCGGGAAAGCCGGCACGGGCCGCCGCATGGGGCACGGTTCCGGACGCGCTGATGTCCTGCGGCTGCGCCAGCGCGGGCGCGGGCATCGCAAGCAGGAGCGCGACCGCGGCGAACCAGGCTTTCATGAGCATTCCTCCCCGCGACTCAGGAGGTCAGTGTGCCTCAGTGGTCGCGTAAGGCAAGCGGGCCGCGCGGGCGACGGCGTCGGCGAAGGCGGCGCCACCTTGCGGGTCGTGCTGGAAATAGAGGTCGGGCTCGACCAGCTCCAACTCCATGAGCAGGACCCGCCCCGCCGGATCGCGGGCGACGTCGATGCGGGCGTAGAGCAGCTCCTCCTCGACCGCGGCGAGAATCGCGCCCGCGGCGGCCAGCTCGTCGGGCGCGGGTGCGTGCGGGGTGATGATGCCGTCATATTCGGGCTGGACGCGGAAGTCGCCGGGCTGGGGGCGCTTGCGGATGGCGTGGCTGAAGGCGCCGGCGATGTAGATCAGCGAGATCTCGCCGTCTGTGAGGATGGCGGGGAGGAAGGGCTGGATCATCGCGGCGCCGTCCGGGCCGTCGTCGAGCGGCGCGCCCGGCGACCAGCGGATCGTCCGCCAGGCCGAGGCGGAGACCTGCGGCTTGGCGATCAGGGCGTCGGTGCCGAAGGCGGCGGCCGCCTCGCCGAGGGCGGCCTCGCAGACCCGGTCGACGTAGCGCGTCGGCACGACCGGCGCGCCGCGCGCCGCGAGCCGGCCGAGATAGAGCTTGTCGGCGTTCCAGCGCAGCACGCTCGCCGGATTCTGGAGGCGGACGCCGCCGGCCTCCCACGCGCTCACCGCCGCGGACCAGCCCGGGCCGGCGCGGTGATAGCCCCAGGTCAGCAGCGGCAGGACGAGGTCGAAATCCGCCAAGCCCGCCGAATCGGCCCACGACCGCCCCTCGACCGCCAGGCCGGCGCGCCGCAAGGGCGCCGAATCCTCCGCCAGCACGTCGCGCCAGCGGCTGTCGAAGGCCTCGTCCGCCGGGTCCGGCGTCAGGATCGCGATGCGGGCATTCATGCCTCTTCGGGCAGGAAGTCCGGGACCGAGAGATAGCGCTCGCCGGTGTCGTAGTTGAAGCCGAGCACGCGCTTGTCCGGGCCCAGCTCGGCGAGCTTCTGCGAGATCGCGGCGAGCGTCGCGCCCGAGCTGATGCCGACGAGCAGGCCCTCCTCGCGGGCGGCGCGGCGGGCCCAGTCCTTGGCGTCGGCGGGATCGACCTGGATGATGCCGTCGAGCCGGCTGACGTCCATGATGGCGGGCACGAAGCCGGCGCCGATGCCCTGTATCGGGTGCGGGCCGGGGTCGCCGCCGGAAAGGACCGGCGACAAGGTCGGCTCGACCGCGAACACCTCGAGATCCGGCCATTCCGCCTTCAGCACCTCGGCGCAGGCTGTGATATGCCCTCCCGTGCCGACGCCGGTGATCAGCACGTCGATCGGCGAATCGCGGAAATCCTCCAATATCTCGCGCGCCGTGGTCCGCCGGTGGACTTCGAGATTGGCGGGATTCTCGAATTGCTGGGGCATCCAGCTGCCGGGCGTCTCGGCGATCAGCTCCTGGGCGCGGGCGATCGAGCCTTTCATGCCCTTCTCGCGCGGGGTCAGGTCGAAGGTCGCGCCATAAGCAAGCATCAGCCGGCGGCGCTCGATGCTCATGCTGTCGGGCATGACCAGGACGAGCTTGTAGCCCTTGACCGCGGCGACCATGGCGAGGCCGATGCCGGTATTGCCCGAGGTCGGCTCGATGATGGTGCCGCCGGGCTTCAGCCTGCCCGATTTCTCGGCGTCCTCGATCATGGAGAGGGCGATCCTGTCCTTGATCGAAGCGCCGGGGTTGGCGCGTTCGGATTTCACCCAGACCTCGGACTCGCCGAACAGGCGGGAGAGGCGGATGTGCGGCGTGTTGCCGATCGTTTCGAGGACGGAGGCGGCTTTCATTTGCTGTCCTTTCTCGGCCCGGGACTGGAGGCAAGGGCCATGGCTGGGAGTTCGACATCGGGCATGTCCTTGCCCGAGGCGTCTGCGAGGATCTGGGGATCGGGGGGCACGAAGCGGTCGGCCTTGCGCAGGCTCGGAAAGGCCCAGGCGCAAAAGCCCGTGACCAGGACGGCGAGGCCGCCGCCGCCGACTACCGCCAGCATCGGCCCGAAGGCCGAGCCGGCAAGGCCGGCGCGGAACTCGCCGAGCTCGTTCGAGGCGGAGATGAACAGGCCCGAGACCGCCGAGACGCGGCCGCGCATGGCGTCCGGCGTGTGGAGCTGGATCAATGAGGAGCGGACGTAGACGCTGACCATGTCCGACGCGCCGAGCACGAACAGAGCGGCGAGCGAGAGCCACATCCACTGGCTGAAGCCGAAGACCATCGTCGCCACGCCGAAAATGGCGACGCAGGCGAACATTTTGACCCCGACATGTCGCCTGAGCGGCCGCCGGGCGAGGATGAGCGCGGTCAAGGCGGCGCCGACCGCGGGCGCGGCGCGCAAGGCGCCCAACCCCTCCGAGCCGACATGCAGCACGTCGCGCGCATAGACCGGCAGCATCGCGGTGGCCCCGCCCAAGAGCACCGCGAACAGATCGAGGCTGATCGCGCCGAGCACGATCTTGTTGTCGCGCACATAAGCGAGCCCCTCGATGACGGCGCGCAGCGGATGCGAATCGCCGGCATTGCCGCGCGGGATCGGCCGGATCAGCAGCATGCAGAAGAGCGAGATGGCGTAGAGCACGGCCGAGGCCTCGTAGGGCAGGCTGATCGACAGCGCATAAGCGGCGCCGCCGAGCAGAGGGCCGGCGACCGCGCCCGCCTGCCAGGCGATCGAGTTGAGCGCGATCGCGCTCGGCAGCAGCGCCGGCGGCACCAGATTTGGCGCGATCGAGCCGAGCGCGGGCCCGGCGAAGGCGCGGCCGATGCCGAGCAGCACCGCCACCGCGAACAAAGGCGCCAGCGTCATCGCGTCGAGCCAGACCAGCAAAGCGAGCGTCGCCGCGCTCAGCATCTCCATCGCGATGCTGATCCTGACGATCCAGCGCCGGTCGACGCGGTCCGCGACATAGCCGGCGACCAGGGTGAGCAGGAACAAGGGCAGGAACTGGGCGAGCCCGATCATGCCGAGCCAGAAGCTCGCCTGCTCGATGCTCATGCCCTGTCCGCGGGCGATGTCGTAGACGTGGATGCCGATCACCACGACGAGCATCGTATTGCCGATCGTGCTCGCCAGCCGCGCCGCCCAGAAGGCGCGATAGTCGCGAAACTGGAAGGGCGAGGCTTCGGACATGCGACGCGCAGTTAAGCCGGTCGGGGAGCGGCTTCAACCACGGGCTTGGCGAAAGGCGCGATCCGCCGTCCGCGCCGGCCGCCGCGCAGGATTCTTCCAAATGGCTCGCGCTTTCGGCAACAGCCTTGCCCCCGCTAAGCGGCCAGCGCGCCGGCAAGCGCGCGGATCATGTCGCCGCCTTTGCCGCGCCAGGCGCTGCCGTGCATGCAGGCCAGGGTCTCGGGCTCGGTGGCGGCGATGCGGGCCAGGATCGCCTGCGTCGTCGGCGCGTGGGCGTAATAGTCCATCGGCCGGCGGAAGGCCTCGCTCGGCCCGAGGATGTCGTCCTCGACCAGCGGCCGCGCCCCCGTGCCCGGCTGGGTGAGCAGGTCGCCGCAGAACAAAGTGCCGGCGGTCTCCTCGTAGAGATAGCCGCATTCCCAGCCGTGCGGGACGTGCGGCGCATCGAGCCAGCGCACGATCCGCCCGCCGAGGTCGACCGTCTCGCCGTCGGCCAGCCCGCGCGGCGCCCGGTCGGCGAGGTCGGCGACCGAAACCATCGCCGCGACCGCGCCGCACAGGGGCGCGGCATTGGGCGCGGCTTCGAGCCACAGGTTCAGCGACCCGCATTCGTCCGCCTCGACATGGCTGAAGGAGATGTGGCGCAATTTCTCCACCGGCATCACGCTGGCCACCGCGTGCCGCACATGCGGAAAGAGCCCGCGCAGGCCGGTGTGGAAGAGCAAGGGCTCGTCGGCGAGCAGCAGATATTGGTTGAACGAAAATTCCTGCCCCGGAATCGGCAGCGGCGTGTTGATCCGATAGAGACCGTCGCCGACCTCGCAGATATTCGTGCCGGTTTCGGCATTGGTGACGAGCATGATGGCGCTCCTTCGCGACTGTCGGTCATGTCCCCTGGCGGCCGGTTAATCCACCAGGCGGGCAGGGCACGCGCCGCGCGACGAAGGCGGTGGATTCGTCGACCGGCCAAAGGGCGTCTCATGACTGGACCGTTCCGCAAATGGCGCGAAGGTGACGAAAGTGCCGGTACGTCGCGTTGCGATTGCGGTGAATGGAGGGCCCGGCCCGTCATTCCTCCGCCTCGAACCAGCCGCCGCCGCCCTGCGCGCGCTGGATGGCGCGGAAGGCGGCGATCAGAATCCGGTTGTCGTAGACGCGGCGCGTTCCGCGCTGGATGCCGCGATAGAAATAGGGAACTTCCTCGCCCTCGATGGCGCGGCCGACGGCGGTGAACCAGGCGGTCGTCCGCCCCGCCGTCCGCGCGTTCGCGAACGCCTCGGCGAAGCTGCTCTCGGGCCCCGCCCGCTTGAGCAGCGCGTAAGCCGACTTGCGGCTCATCCCGACCGCCCGCGCCGCGAAGGCGACCACGCCGATCCTCGACAGCACCAGAATGAAATCGCGCTGCCGCTCGGGCGTCCAGCCGTCGTGGCGGTTGGAGGCGGAGGGGACGGGCTCGAAGGGGTAGGGATTGGGGGGCGAGTCGTTCATCCTGCAGGATATGACGGAGGGGCGTGGCTGTAGGAAAGTTCTTTTTTTGTTCTCATATCGGCGATATAGCAGAACGTCAGCCGATGGTGCGGGCGCGGAGGCCGGAATTGGTTCACGCAAAGACGCAAAGGGCCCGACGCGGTTATTGAGCGGATCGCGTCCATCGCCGTCGATTGCGGGTTCAAGATTCAGGAAGGCCTTGGGCCGGGTCTTCTGGAGTCGGTTTATGAGGCGGTGCTTGCGCAAAGCCTTGCCCGGCACGGGCTTTTCGCCGAGCGGCAAAAACCCATCCCGATCCGGTTCGACGGCCTCATCATCGAGGAGGGATTTCGCGCCGATCTCCTGGTCGAGGGCGGATTGCTGATCGAGCTCAAATGCACCGAGCGCTTCGCGCCCGTTCACGGGAAGCAGCTCCTGACCTACCTGCGCCTGATGGATCTTCCGCTCGGCCTGCTTATGAACTTCGGCGCCGCGACTTTTCGGGAAGGGATCAAGCGCGTCGCGAACGGGCACGGCCCCTTTGCGTGACGTGATTCAGAAGGTCGGCCGGCTCGTAGGTGGTGATTTGGGTTCACGCGAAGACGCAAGGACGCAAAGGCATGGCCGGTGTCAGCTACGTAACTGACACCAACCTGACACACAGCACGGGCTTCCGGCACCGCATGCCGCTTTCGGCGGCGACTTGGCTGCCGGGAACCTCGGTAACGAAGCGGCGCGGGATGGCGCGACGGGCATCTATGTCGCGGGCGGCCAGGTCGAGATTGACGGCTTCCACGTCGAGGGCGTGGCCACGGGGATCTGGATCGCGACTCCCGCAAACTATCCCGGCGGCGCCGGCATGACGCGGCTGCGGGCCGCATGGCCGGTGTCAGCTACGTAACTGACACCAACCTGACACGCCAGGTCGAGATTGACGGCTTCCACGTCGAGGGCGTGGCCACGGGGATCTGGATCGCGACTCCCGCAAACTATCCCGGCGGCGCCGGCATGACGCGGCTGCGGAACATCACCGGCGGCAATGGCTGCACGAACCTGGCCCAGCCGGCGAGCACCGTCGAGGTCGGGGCCAGGGTCATCGGCATGGCGATCCGCAACGGCTGTTCGAATGCCACGGTCGCCGACGGCCATAGCGGCGCAAGCCCGACGACGGGCCGGATCGTGGCGGACACCGTGTTCTGATTGGCGCCGAACGGGGACAGTTACTTTTACGCGCGGCGGTTGTCATTTCGGGGCGCTATGGGCTGAAAAGTAACTGTCCCCTCACTCAACGCTGACGAAGCTGTCCAGCACCCTTTTCCGGCCCGATTGCTCGAAGTCGATCTCCAGCTTGTTGCCCTCGATCTCCGCCACGGTCCCGTAGCCGAACTTCGAGTGGAAGACGCGCTGGCCCAGCGAAATGTCGCTCCGCCCGGGATTGCCCAAACTCACCGCGCTCGCCTTGACTTCCAGCACCCGCGCCGGCGTCCGCTCGAAATGGCCGCCCGCCGCCGCCCGCTGCCAGCCCGGGCCGCGCCCGGTGCCGCGCCCCACATTGGCGAAGGGGTCGGCGCGTTCGGACCAGTTGGCGCGCCACAGGCTCTCGCCGCCGCTCATGCTGCTTTCGGCGGCGATATGGGCTTCGGGGAGCTCGGTGACGAAGCGGCTCGGGATGGACGAGGTCCATTGGCCGTAGATGCGGCGGTTGGCGGCGTGGAGGATGACGCAGCGTTTGCGGGCGCGGGTGATCGCGACATAAGCGAGGCGGCGCTCCTCCTCGAGGCTGGCCTTGCCGCCTTCGTCCAACGCGCGCTGCGAGGGGAAGACGCCTTCCTCCCAGCCGGCGAGGAAGACGGTGTCGAATTCGAGGCCCTTGGCCGCGTGGATGGTCATGATCGTGACCTTGTCGCTCTCGCGGTCGGCGTCATTGTCCATGACCAAAGAGACGTGCTCGAGGAAGGCGCCGAGAGTTTCGTAATCCTCCATCGCGCGGGCGAGCTCGGCGAGATTCTCGAGCCGGCCGGCGCTGTCCGCCGAACGGTCGGCCTGGAGCATCGCGGTGTAGCCCGATTCGTCGAGCACCAGGCGGGCGAGCTCGGGATGGGAAAGCTCGTCCAGCTTGGACCGCCAGCGCGCGAAATCGCCGACCAGATTGCCGAGCGATTTGCGCGCGGCGCCGGTCAGCTCGTCCGTGTCGAGGATGCGGGCGGCGGCGACGCTGAGCGGAATGCCCTCGGCGCGGGCGAGCAGATGCAGCTTGGCCACCGCCTTATCGCCGAGCCCGCGCTTGGGCGTGTTGACGATGCGCTCGAAGGCGAGGTCGTCCGCCGGCTGGGCGATGATGCGCAGGTAAGCGAGCGCGTCGCGGATCTCGGCGCGCTCGTAGAAGCGGAAGCCGCCGACGATGCGATAGGGGAGGCCGATGGCGATGAACCGGTCCTCGAACTCGCGGGTCTGGAACTGGGCGCGGACGAGGATCGCGGCATCGTCGAGGCGCCCCGGTTTTCCATCGGCGCCGCGGCGCTGGATCGCTTCGAGCTCGTCGCCGACCCGGCGCGCCTCCTCGGGCCCGTCCCAGATGCCGATCACCTCGACCTTCCCGCCTTCGTCGGCCTCGGTCCAGAGCGTCTTGCCGAGCCGCCCCGAATTCTGCGCGATCAGGCCGGAGGCGGCGGCGAGGATGTTCGGCGTCGAGCGGTAATTCTGCTCGAGCCGGATGATCTTCGCGCCCGGAAAATCCTGCTCGAAGCGCAAGATGTTGGTCACCTCGGCGCCGCGCCAGGAATAGATGCTCTGGTCGTCGTCGCCGACGCAGGCGATGTTGCGGTGGCTCTGGGCGAGCAGGCGCAGCCACAGATACTGGCTCTGGTTGGTGTCCTGATATTCGTCGACGAGGATGTAGCGGAAGCGCTGCTGATAATGTTCGAGCACGTCGCGATGGCCGCGCAGGATCACCAGCATGTGCAGCAAAAGGTCGCCGAAATCGCAGGCGTTGAGGTCGCGCAGCCGCGCCTGGTAGACGGCGTAGAGCTTGGCGCCCTTGCCGTTGGCGTAGGACTCTGCCTCGCCCGCGTCGACCTGGTCCGGGGTCCAGCCCTTGTTCTTCCAGCGGTCGATCATCGAGGCGAGCAGGCGGGCCGGCCAGCGTTTCTCGTCGACGTCGGCCGCCGCGATGAGCTGCTTCATCAGGCGCAGCTGGTCGTCGGTGTCGAGGATGGTGAAATTGCTCTTGAGGCCGACCAGCTCGGCGTGGCGCCTGAGCATCTTGGCGCCGATCGAATGGAAGGTGCCGAGCCATGGCATGCCCTCGACCGCCTCGCCGACCAGCCGCCCGACCCGTTCCTTCATCTCGCTCGCCGCCTTGTTGGTGAAGGTGACGGCGAGCAGCTCCGACGGCCAGGCCTTGCGCGTATAGAGGAGGTGGGCGAGCCGCGCGGTCAGCGCCGCCGTCTTGCCCGTGCCCGCGCCGGCCAGCACCAGCACCGGACCTTCGGTGGTGAGAACGGCCTCGCGCTGCGGCGGGTTGAGGCCGGCGAGATAGGCTGGTTCGGGCTGCATGGCGGGGAGGTCTGTCACTCGCGAACAGGTAGGGAACGGGGGCGGCGCGGGCAAGCATTGGCTACCACAAGATGCGGCGGCGGCGGACCGGGGGCTCGTGGACCGGCGCTTCGTCGTGGGTTTCCCAATAATGGTCCTGGACGATGTGCGACCGGATCGGCCGGCCGGCGCGGTTCAGCGAGGGCCTGAAGCGGAAGCGCTGCTCGATCAGCCGGCAGGTGGTCGAATCGAGCTCCGGGCTGCCGCTGGAGCGGGTGATCTCGCAATGAGTCGCGCGCCCGTCCGGCTCGACGGCGTAGATCACCGACACCATGCCGCCGATGCCGGCCTCGCCGGCGCCGCGAGGATAGTCGTTGTCGCGGATGCTGCCCCGGATGCGGCGGGGCGGGGTCAGCCCGCCGCCGTCGCCGTCGCCATCGCCGCCGCCGCCCGGGCCATTGCCGCGGCCGCCGCTGCCCGTCCCATTGCCAAGGCCGCCGCTGCCGGTGCCGGGGCCGGGCGTTGCCGTCGCGCCGGCCGTCCGGTCGACGCCGCTATCGGCCCGGTCGGCGGTGGCGACGGGCTGCGGCGGCGGCGGAATGACCGGCTCCGGCGCGACGATATCGGTGCGCCGCGATTCGAGATTGGCCGGCGAGGCGGCGCCTTCGGGCCGGCGGCTCCGCTCGCGCTCCGGCGGCGGGACCGTCTCGGCGGCGGGCGGCGGCGGCGGCGCGAGGTCGATCAGCCGGATCGCTTCGGGCGCCTGGAGCAAGACCGGATCGGCGCCGAGGCCGACCAGCAGAGCGAGGACGAGCAGGAGATGGACCGCCAAAGTGGGGAGGCTGGCCTTGAGCCGGTCAGGCGTGAATGTCAGCTCCAGGCTCATATCCAGGATCGGCCGCTTTCAGGTTCCACTGCCTTGCCAATGGCTTAGGCCAGAACCCTGCCGGCTTGCAAGCCGCCGCGCGGAAGCGATTGGCGGCTGGGCGGAACCGCCGCCCGGTCCGGCCGCGACTTTTGCCGTCGCGGCCGGGGAAGGCGCTATTTCTTCTCTTCGGTCGGCTTTTCGATCGGCTTCTTCTCTTCCGTCGCGCCGTCTTTCCCGATCGGATCCTCGTCTTTGGGGGTTGGCTCCAACATTGTCGTGCTCCTTTTCCGGGCCCGGGCATCTGCCCGCGCCGCAACGCAAAGCTTATCCCTTTGCGGCTGATTCCAAAAGGAGATTCAGTCGGGCGAAACGGAGTTCCGGACCAGGATCAGCCGGGCCTTGCCGAAGCGGCGCTCGGCCTGGATGTCGAGGCCGGCGGGGAGGAGCGGCGTCTCGCCATGATATTCGAGGGCGATCCAGCCGCCCGGCGCGAGCCAGGAAGCCGCGCGCTCCAGCGCGGCCGCAGCCAGGCCGGCGCCGTAAGGCGGATCGATGAAGACGATGTCGCAGGGCCGCGCCGGCGCCGGCGCATGCTCGACCCCCTGGGCGCGGACATCGCTGCGCTCCCGGGCGCCGAGCCGGGCGACATTGGCCCTGAGCATGTCGAGCGCCTTGCGGTCCTTCTCGACGAAGGTGCAGAAAGCGGCGCCGCGCGACAGCGCTTCGAGGCCGAGCGCGCCGGTGCCGGCGAAGAGGTCGGCGACCGCGAGATCCGCGAACCCGCCGAGCCGGCTCGCCAGCATCGAGAACAGGCCTTCGCGGGCGCGGTCGCTGGTCGGGCGGGTGGTATCTCCGGCCGGCGCGTCGATCCGCCGCCCCCGCCACTGGCCCGCGATGATCCTCACCTCCTGGATCCTCCCCGGGACGGGGAGGGGGACCGCGACGCCCCGCGTCGTGGTGGAGGGGTCGCGGCGGTGGAGACTCTGTCGACCCCTCCACCACGCGCCTGCGGCGCATGGTCCCCCTCCCCGTGCCGGGGAGGATTTTTGGCGCCCAAAGTCTTTCGGAACGCGACCAGATCGTGCTGGCGGATTTCATCGACCGCGCCGGCGGGGAGGTCGGCGAGGGGGAAGGGGCCGTAGGCGGTGCGGATCAGGCGCGAGACCTTGAGGCCGAGATGCTCGAGGACGCGGCGGACCTCGCGATTCTTGCCTTCCCTGAGGCGCATCTCGACCCAGCCGTTGCGCCCCGTGCGGCGCTCGAGATTGGCATTGATCGCGCCGTAGCGGACGCCCTCTATCTCGATGCCGTGGATCAGATCCTCGAGCTGGGCCTGGCTGACCTCGCCGAACACACGGGCGCGATAGCTGCGCTCGACCCCGGTGGCGGGCAATTCGAGCTGGCGCTTCAATTCGCCGTCGGTGGTGAGCAGCAACAGCCCCTCGGTGTTGAGATCGAGCCGCCCGACCGGCATCAGCCGCGGCAGATCCTTGGGCAGCCGGTCGTAGATGGTCGCCCGCCCGCGCGGGTCGCGTTCGGCGGTCAGCAGGCCGGCGGGCTTGTGATAGCGGAACAGCCGCGCCGGCGCCGGCGCCTTGACCGGCTTGCCGTCGACGGTGACGCCGTGGAGCGAGGCGAGCAAGGTCGCGGGCGTCTCCACCGCCTTGCCGTCGATCGCGACCCGGCCGTCGGCGATCATCCGCTCGACCTCGCGCCGCGAGGCGATGCCGGCGCGCGCGAGCAGCTTGGCGATGCGCTGAGTGTCCTTGGGCGGATTTTGGGGAGGGGCCATGATGTCGTGTGTCTCGGGCGGTTCGAAGCCTATTTGCGCCGGGGCGATTGCCATCGGCGGCACTGATTCCCACATTGCTCGTTAGGCGAGGACATCAATCCGGGAGGGGTGCGCCCTACATGCTCTTCGGCAAACGCGAAAGGCGGATCGGCCGCATCCTGATCGTCGAGGACGAGCCCCTGGTCGCGTTCGACAACGAATATATGCTGAAGGACGCCGGCTACGAGATCGTCGCCACGGTCGATTCCCATGCGGATGCGGCGCTGGCGATCGAGAGCGAGCAGATCGACCTCGTCCTCACCGACATCAGCCTGTCGGGCGAAGGCGACGGCACCGACGTCGCCCGCGCCGCCGCGGCGCGGGGGATCGCCGTCCTTTTCGTCACCGGCAATTGCATCGAGGAGGCCAAGGCGCTCGCTTTGGGCTGCCTCGCCAAGCCCTATACCGAAAAGCTTCTGCTCGCCGCACTGCAGGCGGTCGACGATCATCTCCAAGGCCGCGACCCGGGCAAGCTGCCGGAGCAACTGACGCTCTACGTGCGGGCGTGAATGGGGGACAGTTACTTTTCCGCACGACGGTGTCTGAAGAGGCAATGCCGTGCGGAAAAGTAACTGTCCCCTTGCTTACCCCAGCGCCCTCTCCACCTGGTCGTGGAAATGGCGGATGCCGGTTTCCAGCGTGCCCAGGGTGAGCGTGTCGATGGAGCCCGATTCGAGGCCGTTCTGGCCGAGCGCGGCGGCGCGGTAATCCTCGGCGCCGAACACGCCTTCGTCGAGCAGGGTCCAGCTCCGCTCCCAATGGTCGATCGCCTCGGGCGTCTTCGGTGCCTCCGGGATCAGCATGAAATCCTCGACGATGGTGCGGCCGACCGCCTGCGGCATCAGCACCATCAGGTTCACATAATCCGGGCTCATGATCATGATCGTCGCCGGGAAGAGCTGGTAGGCGAAGGTGATCACCGCGCGCAGAGCCGGCCAGTCGTGATGGTCGATCCGCGCCAGATAATCGGTGCGGCCGACCGCCGAGCGCTGGTGGATGCCGATGAAGTCGCCGACGGTGATGCCGTCGGTGAAGAAGCGGGCGATGGTCAAAGCGTGGAGCCGCTGGACGTGGTAGCTTTCGAGGAAGGCGTCCATAATCAGCTTCCAGTTGGCCGGCACGTCGTGCAGGCGGCGGCGGAAGAGATGATGGCCGGCAAGGCCGAAGGCGTCGAACTCGGGCGCGAGCGCATCCGCGTCGGAAAAGTCGCTATCCTCCTTCGCGAACCAGATCAGCCCGCCCGCCTCGCGCGACGGCAATTCCTTGAGATGATGATCGGCCTTGTCGAGCCCTGGAAAGGTGTCGGGCCGCGGCATGCCGGCGAGCGCGCCGTCGAGCGCGTAGCTCCAGGCGTGATAGGGGCAGACTATGCGTGGGCTACAGGCGACGTCCTCGCCCTCGATCAGCCGCGTCCCGCGATGCCGGCAGACATTGTAGAAGATGTGGGCGACGCCCTTTTTGTCGCGGGTGAGCAGCAGCGGCAGGCCCATTGCGTCGTGCGCGGCCGCGCTGTTCGGCCTGGGCAGCAGCGCCGAGGGCGCGATCACCTGCGGCAGCCGGTCGAACAATCGCGACTTCTCGAGGGCGAAGCGATGGGGATCGGTATAGGCAGAGGCCGGCACGCTGGTGACGCCCCGCCCTTCGGTCGCCTTGCCGATGGCGAGGCTGCGGGCGAGGTTGAGCTGGCCTTCGGTCGGCCGCTGGCGGGCGGGCATGTCCATGGCGCGATATTGTGCGTCCGCATGCGCGGGAAGGCAAGCGATCAGGACTTCCCGGCCTCGCCCGACTCGTTACAAGAGCGGCATGAGCGAGACCCAATCCGCCGCGGCGCCGTCCTGGCGCGACAAGCTTCCCGCCGGCCTCAGGCCCTATACGGAAAAGGCGCCGCTCGCCGCGCTCTTCCTCGGCATGTCCTCGGGTTTCCCTTATGCGATGATCGGCGCGACGCTGACGACGCGGCTCGCGCAGGACGGGATCACCAAGTCGACCGTCACCACCTTCACGCTCGCCTTCCTGGTCTACAACCTCAAATTCCTGTGGGCCTGGATCGTCGACGGCATCCGCATCCCCCTGCTCGGGCGGCTCGGCCAGCGCGTCTCCTGGCTGATCGTGGCCGGCCTGTTCGTGATCGCCGCGACGATCAACCTCGCCGTGCAGGAGCCGACCGCCAACATCCTCCAGACAGCGATCGCCGCGATCCTGCTCGGCGTCGCTGGCGCGACCTACGACATCGTCATCGACGGCTACCGGATCGAATTGCTCGAGCCCCGCCAGCTCGGCGTGGGCTCCGGCATGTCGCAATATGGCTGGCGGATCGGCTCGGCCGGCTCGGGCGCGCTGGCGCTCGTGGTCGCCGCGCGCTTCGGCTGGGAGTGGGCCTATATCGCCTGCGCCGTCTTCGCGCTGCCGGCGATCCTGACCGCGCTCATTGTCGGCGAGCCGGAGCGGCACCGGCCGGTCAGCGAGCGCAAGGGGCTCGCCCAATTGGGCAGTTCGATCATCGGCCCGTTCGTCGAATTCTTCTCGCGCAACGGCGCGCTCCTGGTCCTTCTCTTCATCCTCGTTCACAAGATCGGCGACACGCTGGCCAACCTCACCTTCCGGCTGCTGTTCGACGATATGGGCTACACGAACGACGCGATCGCCTTCTACGACGTCGTGATCGGCTTCTGGGCCTATCTGATCGGCATCTTCATCGGCGGCTTGCTCTATACGAAGATGGGAATGAAGCGCTCGGTGATGCTGAGCCTGATCCTGATGGGGATCAGCAATCTGAGCTTCGCCGCGCTCGCCACCGCGGGCCCCACCAATTGGGGCATGGCCGCCGCGATCGGCTTCGAGAATATCGCCAGCGGCTTCGGCGGGGTCGCCGTGGTCGCCTATTTCTCGGCGCTCACCGATCTGAGGTTCACCGCCGCGCAATATGCCTTGATCTCGGCCGCGGCGAGCGTCGTCGGCCGGCTGCTGACCGGCACGACGGCGGGCGCGATGATCGAATCGATAGGCTATGTCACCTTCTACGTGCTGACCACGGTGGCGGCGCTGCCCGGCATCCTCATTTTCTGGTGGATGATGCGCTCGGGCCTGGTCGACCAGGCGATCGGCACCGCAGGGACGGACGGAGACGGCGACGCCCGCGCGGATACGCCCGCGGCGCCGTAGCCATGCCGGTCATCGCCGCCATCGTCCTCCTCCAGATCGCCTGCGCGGTGCATTGCGTGCGGTCCGGGGGGAGCGGGCCGTGGATCATGATCATCGTCTTCTTCCCGGTGCTCGGCAGCCTCGCTTATGTCGTGATGGAGGTGCTGCCGCGCTACGGCGCCAGCCGCACCGTCAGGAAGGTCAAGGGCGCGGCGGTCAAGGTGATCGATCCCGAGCGCGACCTGCGCGCCGCGCGCATGGCGCTCGAGACCGCCGACACCGCGGCCAACCGGACCCTGTTCGCCGACACGCTCGCCGAGCGCGGCCTGTGGGCCGAGGCGATCGGCCATTATGAGGCGGGCGAGGCCAAGGCCCCCGGCGGCAAGGACCGCGCGATCCGGCTCAAGCGCGCCCGCGCCTGCTTCGAGGCGGGCCGGTTCAAGGCGGCGCGCGAGCTCCTCGAGTCGCTGCCGCCCTCGGCCGCGCAGAGCGACAATGACCGCGCCGCCTTGCTGCGCGCCCGGCTCCACGAGGAAGCGGGCGAGGATGCGGCGGCGCTCGCGCTTTACGCCGATGTCGGCGAGCGCATGCCGGGCGCCGAGGCGCAATGCCGGCAGGCCGCTTTGCTCGTCACCCTCGGCCGCGACGGCGAGGCGATGGCGCCGCTGATCGAGGCCGAGCGCCGGGCGCAAAGGATGGACCGGGGCGAGCGCGCAAAACATGCCGACATGTACGCCTGGGCGGCCGAGACCTTGGCCGAGCTGCGCGCGGACGAGCCGGGCTGAGGCCGGCCGGATAGACGGGGCCGACCCCGTTCGTCATGCCGGACTTGATCCGACATCCATCTTCTTCTCGAACGCGGCAAGGATCGAACGCGGCAAGGAAAGGTGGATCCCGGATCAAGTCCGGGATGACGATCCAGGATTCAGGCCGGCGGCTGAAGGTTCGCCCGGAGCACTTCGCCGGCGAGGTAGAGCGAGCCCATCACCAGCACGATCGGCGGCCGCGCGCGGTCGGCATGGCGGGCGATCCAGCGCAATGCTTCCTCCACCCCCGCCGCGATGAGCGCGTCCAGCCCGGCCTCGCGCGCGACCGCGGCGAGCGCCTCGGGCGCATGATATTCGTGCCCCGGCACCGGGATGGCGTGGACGATGGCGGCGCGGCCGCGAAAGCGGTGGAGCACGCCCGGCGCGTCCTTGTTGGCGAGCAGGCCGATGACGAGGTGGAAGGGCCGGCCGGCGGGGACGTGGGCGCGGAAATGGTCGGCCACCGCGCGGGCGGCGGCGGGATTGTGGGCGCCGTCCAGCCACAATTCGGCCCCGTCCGGCAGCAGGTCGCGCACCGGCCCGGGGGCGAGCCGCTGCAGCCGCGCCGGCCATTCGGTCCAGCCCATCGCCGCGCGCAGCGCCGATTCGGGCAGGTCGAGCCGGTCCTGGTGCCTCAGCATCGCAACCGCGAGGCCGGCGTTCATCGCCTGGTGGGCGCCGGGCAGGCGCGGCAGCGGCAGGTCGAAGCCGCCGCGCGAATCGCCATAATGGAGCTTGCCGGCGCGGATCGCGGCGTCCCAGGCGCCGCCGCGCGGCAGCCAGCGGGCGCCCGCCGTCCGCGCCGTCTCGCCGACGCGCGCCGCCAAAGCGGCGGGGTAAAGCTGGGTGACGAGCGGCACGCCTTTCTTGGCGATGCCCGCTTTCTCGGCGGCGATCCCTTCGAGCGTGTCGCCGAGGAAGGCGTGATGGTCGTGGCCGAGCGCGGCGATGCCGCAGGCGAGCGGGGCGGGCAGGACGTTGGTCGCGTCGAGCCGGCCGCCCAGCCCGACCTCGACGATGCAGGCGTCGGCCGGGATGCGCGAAAAGCCGAGGAAGGCGGCCGCCGTCGTCGCCTCGAAAAAGCTCAAAGCCATATCGCCGGCGGCGTCGAGCGCCTCGGCGAGCAAGGCGGCCAGGGTCGCGTCGTCGACCAGCCGCCCGGCGAGCCGGATGCGCTCGTTGAAGCGGACCAGATGGGGGCTGGTATAGGCATGGACCTTGAGCCCCGCCGCCTCGAGCGCGGCGCGAAGGAAGGCGCAGGTCGAGCCCTTGCCGTTGGTGCCGGCGACATGGAAGACCGGCGGCAGCGCGCGCTCGGGATTGCCGAGCTTTTCGAGCAGCGCCGAAATCCGTTCCAGCCCGAGAATGTCGCGGCCCGGCGAGAGCAGGGCCAGCCGGTCGAGCTGGGCCTGGACGAGCGGATCATCGGACGCGGCTTTGTCAGCCATCAGCCGTCACCCTGAACTTGTTTCAGGGTCCAGTTTTCCGCCCGCGAGGCGGCTCGTCGCTGGATGCTGAAACGAGCTCAGCATGACGTCTACGCCGCCTCCCGCCGCGGCGTCAGATAATCGAGCAGCAGCGCGAGGCGCGCGCGCAGATCCTTCCGGTGGACGACCATGTCGACCATGCCGTGCGCCAGCAGATATTCGGCGCGCTGGAAGCCTTCGGGGAGCTTCTCGCGGATCGTGCTCTCGATCACCCTCTGGCCGGCAAAGCCGATCAGCGCGCCGGGCTCGGCGAGCTGGACGTCGCCGAGCATCGCATAGGAAGCGGTGACGCCGCCCGTGGTCGGGTCGGCGAGCAGGACGATATAGGGCAGGCCCGCTTCCTTCAATTCGGCGATGGCGACGGTCGCCTTGGGCATCTGCATCAGCGACAATATGCCCTCCTGCATGCGCGCGCCGCCGGCGGCGGTGACGATGACATAAGGGCAATGGTCCGCGATCGCGGCCCGCGCGCCGGCGACGAAGGCGGCGCCCACCGCCATCCCCATCGAGCCGCCCATGAAGGCGAAATCCTGGACCCCCATCACCGCTTTGTGCCCCTCGATCGCGCCGCGCGCGTTGATCAGGGCGTCGCGCGCGCCGGTCGCGGCGCGGGCCGCCTTGATCCGGTCGCTGTAGCGCTTGGAATCGCGGAACTTGAGCGGGTCCTCGGCGACGTGCGGCGGCGCCAGCACGGTGAATCCGGGATCGAGCAGCATCTCGAAGCGCCGGGCCGGCCCGATCCGGCCATGATGGTCGCAGCGCGGGCAGACGTAGAGATTCTCCTCATATTCCTTGAGGAAGACCATCGCCTCGCACTCCGGGCATTTGTGCCACAAAGTCTCGGTCGTCGTCTCGCGCTTGGGCAGGAAGGGGATCGAGTTGCGAACCCGGGTGAGCCAGCTCATGTCATGATGCTCCTTGGCGAGCGGCGGATAAGCCGGGGGCGGAGGGATGTCCACCGGCGGTGGAAATGGGGACAATTACTTTTCCGCACTGCAGCGGATATGGGGACAGTCACTTTTCCGCGCCGCGGCGTCCAGCTTCTCATTGCCGTGCGGAAAAGTGACTGTCCCCTTACAGCCCGTGCGGAAAAGTGACTGTCCCTTTGCGGCGCCCTACAAAGTCGCCGCGATCGCCCGCGCCGCGGCGTCGGGATCCTCGGCCATCGTGATCGGCCGCCCGACCACCAGGATCGAGGCGCCGGCGTCCATGGCCTTGCGGGGGGTGACGACGCGCTTCTGGTCGCCCGCCGCGCCGCCGGCGGGGCGCACGCCCGGGACGACGAAATAGCCGTCCGGCCAGGCCTTCTTGAGCGCCGCCACCTCGGCGCCCGAGCAGACCACGCCGTCGAGCCCCGCCTCGCGGGCCAGCGCTGCGAGCCTGGCGACCTGGGCCGAGGGCGCGCCTGCGATGCCGGTCGCGGCGAGATCCTCCTCGTCGAGGCTGGTCAGCACGGTGACGCCGACCACCTTGGTGCCGGACGAGGCGGCCGCCTTGGCGTCCTCCATCATCGCGCGGCCCCCGGCGGCGTGGATGGTGAGGATGGCCAGGTCGAGCGGGTTCAGCGCCTGCACCGCCTTGGCGACGGTGTTGGGGATGTCGTGCAGCTTGAGGTCGAGGAAGATGGGCAGGCCGAACTCGGCCATCTCGCGCACGCCGGCGGCGCCGTTGGCGGAGAAATATTCGAGGCCGAGCTTGAGCCCGCCGACATGGGTCCTGACCCGCCCGGATATGGCCTTGGCGCGGTCGGGATCGGGCGTGTCGATCGCGACGAAGACCGGGCTGGTCATGGGGTCGGCCAGGCCTTGGCGTCGCTCGCCTCGCGCGCGTCGCCCGCCCGCTTGGCGAGGTCGGTCGGCGCCGAGCTGGTGCGGACCGGGGTCGGCACTGCGACCGGGATCGGCGCCGGGCCGCCGACATTGTTGTGGCCCTGCGTCTCCAGCCGCCGCTTCAGCGACCACAAGCGCGCGCGGTAGACGATGAAGGTCGGCAGGAAGCCGAGCAGGAAGGCGGTGAGCACCAGCACCGGCAGCTTGACGTCGGCGATCAGGCCCGCCCACAGATTGACGTGGACGACCTGCCAATTGTCGCGGGCGAACAGCACCATCACCACGGCGAACACGACCCAGAACAGGGTTTTCAGGAACTGCATGAGAGCACTTTCGTGGAATTTGGCGGCGGCGTCCAGTGGCATCCAGCGCGGTGAAGATACCCAAGCCCGCTCATCCTGAGTAGCCGGTGAGCTTGTCGAACCGGCGTATCGAAGGCCCGCACAGGATCCGAACGGGCCTTCGATACGGGCCTTCGACTTCGCTCAGTCCCTCCTCAGGATGAGCGGGGAGGGGGAGGCGAGCCCCTCAGCCGATCTCCCGGTCCAGCTCCGCGAACAAGGCGTCGATCTTGGTCAGCCGGCCTTTCTCCTCGGCGATGATGGCGCGGAAGGCGTCGCGCTTGAGCGCGGCGATCGTGTCGGGGGCGAGCCTCTTTTCCTCCGCCACCGCCGAGTTGACGATGTCGACCAGCCGGTCGGCGCCGTGGAGGCGGCCCCACAGATAGTCGTTCTCGCGATAGGCGCGGCTGAAGAAGGCGCCGAAGCTGTTGAACTGGAGCCCCTTCAGCGTCGCCTGCGGCCCCCCTTTTCGGATCGCGACCGCGTCGTTGGGCGAGATCCGGTCGACCTTGATCGGGTCGAACTCGTCCAGCCCCTCGCCCTGGAGCAAAGGCAGAGTGGCGATGTCGTAATAAGGGTAGCCGAGATAAGCGAGGATGAGCGCGCGCCGGTCCGCCTTGGGCAGGGTCAGCAAGGCCGCGGCCAGCGCCTCGTCCGTCTCCATGTCCAGCGCCCCGAGGCCGAGCATATCGGCCAGCGCCGCCGCCGCGGCGGCCGGCTCCTCGGCGGCCGCGGCGAAGGCGCGCCGCGCCGCTTCCTCCGCCCGGTCGGGCTCCTGCGCGCGATAGCGGGCGATCGAAGCGTGGAGGATGCGCAGCACCGCTTCCTGCTCCTCGCGCGGCGCCTCCATCGTCCCGGTGGTATCGGTGATGCGCCGGGCGACGAAGCGCAGCCGGCGGGTGCGGAAGGTGAGGTCGAAAGCGATCAGGAAAGCGACGACGTCGTCGCTCGCGCCCGTCGCCGTGACCGCTTCCGGATCGGTGAGGCCGACGGCGCGGACATGGTCCCACATGGCCTCGCGCACCGCCGATCGGCGCGCCGTGTCGCCGCCGCCGCCGAGGCGGAAGATGGTGGCGGCCATCTCCTCGACCACGGTCGCGATCTTAAGCTGGCCGTAGGCGGCATAAGCATAGCCGGCCTCGCGCGCGCTGAGCTTGTTGGCCCTGGCGCGCCAGCCGGCGAGCCGCGCCGGCGTCGGGCTCGCAAGGAAGAAGCTGGAGCCGATCGCGCGCTCGATCGCGGCCTCGACCTCGGGGCGGATCGATTCGGTGATTCGCCTGAGCCGCCGGATCCGCGCCGAGATCCGCTCGATCCCCTCGAGATTGTCGCGGATCGGCTGCTCCCGCGGAATGTCGGACAGCGCGCCGAACAAGGTGGCGAAGAAGCCCGGCGGCTCGGTTTCGCCGGTGCCGGTCAGCCGCACGCTCTTCATGCCGGGCTTGGGGTCGATATAGACGAAGCGCCGGTCGACCTCGCGCCGGGCCGGCCTTTTCTCGAGCGCAGCCACGGCCGGCCGGAACGGCGCGTTGTGGAGCACCGAGCCGTCGATCAGCACGGCCTCCTCGGCGTCGCCCATGGCGAAGCGGCGGGGCAGGGTCCCGGCCAGGAATGCGGCCCGGCCGGGCCATTTCTGCCCTCTCTTTTCAAGGCATTGGTCGAGCTCGTCCACACGAAATGGGGGGAAGGCGCCGGGGAAGCTCGCAGTCGCGCGCGCCGCGAAGACGAGCTCGGCGGGGTCGGCGAGCCGGCGCGCCTCGCCGCCCGGATCCTGGAAGGCGAGGGTCAGCCGATGCTCGGTTTCGACCACCTCGGGCGGCGAATTGAGGCGGAGCCGCTCGGGATAGCCGTGAAAGTCGGTGACCGTGACGAACAGGTCGAGCGGCTGGTAATCGGGCAGCAGCGGCGCGCCCTTCGGCCCGGCCTGCATCGCATCGAAGGCGCCGAGCAGGAGATTGGTGAGCTCGGGCCCCCCGAAGGGCGGCGCGAACCAGGGCGCTCGAACGAGCTTGGCGAGCTTGGCCTTGATCTCGGCGCGATGGCCCGGTTCGACGGTCTTGTCGATCGTGCCCGAACGCTGGGTCAGCGCCCAGGCGATTGGAACGGCGGCGAGCTTGGCGAGGCGCGACATCGCATTGCCGCCGGGCGCGAGCAGCGAATCGACGTCGGCCGAATCGAGCCACAGATCGGTGAGCGGATCGAGCGCGTCGCCGGTGGCGATGGCGTGGCCGAGGAAGACCGCGTTGATGCCGCCCGCGCTGGCGCCCGCCAATATGTCGACGATGATTCGGATATCGGTGTCGGCCTGGGTGGAAATTGCGTCGAGGAGCGTGGAATAGATATCGTCAATCTGTGGAGCATCCGATTCTCGCAACGCGCTCGAATGGACTCTCTGGCTCGCCCGGGCGAGGCGCCAGATCTCCTTGGTGATGCCGTGCATGTAGACGGCGAGGCTGACGCCGCCATAGCAGACCAGGGCGATCCGCAGTTCCTTCTCACGCATGGGACGCAGGGTGGCAGGAAGGCGACCGGCTGTCGAGCGCGTGCGCAAGCACCCGTTTTCGCTGCTTTCCTTCGCCGGGCGCGCGGGCTAGGGCGTCGCCCGTGTCCCGGGGCCGTATCGTCACTTTCGTCGTCATCGGCCTCATTGCCGTGATCCTCGCCTGGGGATTGAGCGGTCGCTTGTCGCGCGTGCCGTCCGAGCCCGCCGCCAGGACGGGCACCGCGCGCTTCACCATTCCCGTCGGCGCCGCCGCCGCCCATCCCCGCGGCGCGGTCGATTATGCCCGGCTCGACGAGCGGCTGAAGCGGCTGATGCGGGATCGCGCCATGGTCGGCCTGGCGGTCGGCGTCGTCGAGGACGGGCAGATCCGTTTCCTTCAGGGCTATGGCGTCACCCAGGCCGGGGGCAGCGAGCCGGTGACGCCGGGGACGGTGTTCCGCTGGGCCTCCTTGTCCAAGGGCGTCGCCGCCGACATGGTCGCGCGCCTCGCCGCCGACGGCCGGCTGTCGCTCGACGATCCGGTCGGCCGCTATGCCGCCTCGCTGCGCCTGCCCGACGGCTATGAGCAAAGGGCGACGGTCGCCAATTTGCTGTCGCACACGCTCGGCCTCTACGCCCATGCCGAGGATCCCCGGCTCGAGGACGGCATTGATCCGCATATCCTGCGCGGCATGCTCGCTCTGGCCCACAATACCTGCGCGCCCGGCGCCTGCCATGCTTATCAGAACGTCGCTTACGATGCCGCCTCGGAGATCGTCGAGCGGGTCACCGGTTTGCCTTACGGCCAGGTGCTGCGCGAGCGCTTCTTCGCGCCTTTGGGGATGACCGGGGCGAGCGCCAGCCGGGCCGAATTGATGGCCGCGCCGAGCTGGGCGCGCGGCCATGTCGGCGGCAATCCGCAGACGTTCGAGATCAGCGAGGCTTATTACCGGGTGCCGGCCGCGGGCGGGGTCAACGGCTCGATCCAGGACCTTGCCATCTGGATGCTGGCGCAAATGGGTCTGGCGCCCGACGTGCTGCCGCCGGCCGTGCTCAACGCGGTCCAGCAGGCGCGGGTCAACACGCCGGGCGAGACGCGCCGCCGCGCCCGCTTCCGCGAGCGCACCGCGACCTCGCAATATGGCCTCGGCTGGCGGATCCTCGATTATGCCGGCCACCGCGTCATCGGCCATCATGGCGGGGTAAGGGGCTATCGCTCGATGATCCTGTTCGATCCCGAGCGCCGCGCCGGCGTCGTCGCCCTGTGGAACTCCGCCAGCTCCCGCCCCAACGGCATCGAATATGAAGTCATGGACATGGTCTTCGGCCTCCCCTTTCACGACTGGCTCAATCTCGACAGCCGCGAGGCGCCCGGGTCGCTGGACGAAGAGGTGGAGGCCGAGACGGCACGGTCGGAGGGGCGCCGGGTGGAGCGGCGGCTGCCGGTCGGCGAGCCCCGCCAGCGGCGGCGCCCCGGCGCTGCTAGCGAGCGCCGAGCGCCCTGATCCGCGGCGCGAGGTCGGCCCAGATCGGCAGATGATCGGAGGCGCGGCGCGAGCAGGCCGTCTTGTGGGCGCCGCTGTCGACGACCTTGAGGTCGCGGCTGACCATGATCCGGTCCAGCGAGGCGATCGGCCGGCGCGCGTGGAAGCTCCTGCCGCACGGCGCGAAATCATGGTCGGCGGCGAATTCGCGCAACGAGCCGCCGCGCGAGCTCCATTCGTTGAGGTCGCCCATCAGCACCACCGAGGGCTCGCCCCCGCGCTCGCCGAGGTGATCGAGGATCGCCCGCGCCTGCCGCCGCCGCCACAGCCCGGAAAGATCGAGATGCATGCCGACGCAGCGCAGCAGGGTGCCGTCGATGCGCACGTCGGCGAGCACCGCGCCGCGCGGCTCGAGCGAGGGCAGGTCGAAGAGATGGTGCTCGAGCACCTCGATCTCCTTGCGCACGAGCAGGGCATTGCCATGCCATCCCATCGAGCCGGCGCGGATGTCGAGCTCGACCGCCTTATAGTCGCTATGCGCCTCGAGCAGGGCAATCGGGATCGCGCTCGCCCGCGAGCCGAAGCGCCGGTCGGCCTCCTGCAGCGCGATGACGTCGGCGTCGATCTCGTTCAGCACCTCGATCGTCCGCTCCGGCCGCCGCCGCCGGTCGGTGCCGATCGCCTTGCGCATATTGTAGGACGCGACCCGGATCATCGGAGGGGACAGTTCATGGCGGGGGGACTCATGGGTGGGGACAGTTACTTTTTTCCGGCCCGCCTGTCCTCATGGACAAAAGCCTAGGCGGAAAAAAGTAACTGTCCCCATTTTTCCGCTGTCCCCATCCAACCTCAATGGCTCTTGAGCTTGCCGAGCGCGTGATCGAGCGCCCGCACCGCCTTGTCCGCCGCCAGCGCCACCGCATTGTCGACCCGCGCGGCATCGGCATGGACGCCGACCGGGTCGTAGCCGTTGACGCGGACCTCGAGGCTGACGCGCTTGTCGCCGTCGCCGCCCTTGGCCCCGTTCATGTCGGCGACGTGGACCTCGACGCCGGTAATCCGCTGATCGAAGCGGCGAAGCTTGGCCCGCACCTTCTCCTCGAGCCGGGCATTGGCCCCGGCGTCGCTCTTGATATGGTTGTCGGTGCGGATCTGTACGAACATGCCTGCCTCCACGCGGTGATACCCACACAGGTTAATGCCGGGCGGGGCATGGACGTTCCTGAGCGGCGAAATTTAAGCTGGATGTTCCTGTCCTGTTCCGCTACGGCGGGGCCATGGCCAAGCCGAAGAAGCGCTATGTCTGCCAGGCCTGCGGGTCGATCGGCAGCCGCTGGACCGGCCAATGCGCCGATTGCGCGGAGTGGAACAGCCTTGTCGAGGATGCCGACGGCGTGGTCACGCCTTTCTCGGCGCGGCACAATCTCAGGACCGGCGGCCGCCGCGTCGACCTGGTCGGGCTCGACGCCGAAGTGCTCCTCCCCGAGCGGGTGCGCACCGGCATCGCCGAGTTCGATCGGGCGCTGGGCGGCGGCCTCGTCGCCGGCTCGGCGAGCCTGATCGGCGGCGATCCCGGCATCGGCAAGTCGACCCTGTTGCTGCAGGCCGCCGCGAAGGTCGCCGCGCAAGGCCTTGCCGTGGCTTATATTTCCGGCGAGGAGGCGGCGGACCAGGTGCGGCTGCGGGCGCGCCGGCTCGGGCTCGGCGCGGCGCCGCTCCGGCTCGCGGCGGCGACCTCGGTCCGCGACATCTTGACCACGCTCCAAGGGGACAGTTACTCGCCCCCATGGTCGAGGACGGACGGCAAGGCTGGGGAGGCGAGTGACTGTCCCCATCCGCCCGCTCTGGTCGTCATCGATTCGATCCAGACGATGTATTCGGACCTGATCGAGGGCGCCCCCGGCACGGTCAGCCAGGTCCGCGCCGCCGCCCATGAATTGATCCGCTTCGCCAAGGAAAGCGGCGCCGCGATCGTGCTGGTCGGCCATGTCACCAAGGACGGCGCCATCGCCGGGCCCAGGGTGCTCGAGCATATGGTCGATACGGTGCTCTCGTTCGAAGGCGAGCGCAGCCATCAATATCGCATCCTGCGCGCGACCAAGAACCGCTATGGCGGCACCGACGAGATCGGCGTCTTCGCGATGGGCGACGAGGGGCTGGCCGAGGTCGCCAACCCCTCGGCCCTGTTCCTCACCGACCGCGGCGAGGCGGTGCCCGGCGCGGTCGTCTTTCCGGCGCTGGAGGGGACGCGGCCGGTCCTGGTGGAGATCCAGGCGCTGACCGTCCGCCTCGCCAGCGGCGCCACCCCGCGCCGCGCCGCGGTGGGCTGGGATTCGGGAAGGCTTGCGATGATCCTCGCCGTGCTCGAGGCGCGCTGCGGATTGAGCTTCTCGACCTGCGAGGTCTATCTCAACGTCGCCGGCGGCTATCGAGTCACCGATCCGGCGGCGGACCTGGCGGTAGCGGCGGCTTTGGTTTCGGCGCTGGCAGAGCGCCCGGTGGCGCCCGAGACGGTGGCGTTCGGGGAAGTGGCGCTTTCCGGGGAGCTGAGGCCCGTAGCCCATGCCAGTCTGCGGCTCAAGGAGAGCGCTAAGCTTGGCTTCGAGCGCGCCTTGGTCCCGGCGGCGGTGGCGGACGGGAGCGGCGCGATGCGGGTCTCCGGTTTCGCCACGCTGGGGCAATTGGTCGATCATTTGCTCGGGCGGTAGAGACCCCCAACACCGTTCGCCCTGAGCCTGTCGAAGGGCTTTTCTTCCTTTGCTCGGGAAGAGAAGGGAGGGCTTCGACATGCTCAGCCCGAACGGGTGGGGGTGCTTCCCATCTCCCGAAACTCGCATTAGGCAAGCCCGATGCACTTCACCGCCCTCGATATCCTCGTCATCCTGCTTGTCGGAACCGGCCTGGTGTTCGGCTGGCTGCGCGGCTTCGTCGCCGAGATGCTGTCGCTGTTCGCATGGTTTCTGGCCATCCTGGCGCTCAGATTGCTGCACGCGCCGGTCGCGAGCCTGCTGGAAGGCGTGGTCGGAACGGCCTCGGGCGCCGCCGTGCTCGCCTTCGTCCTCGTCTTCGGCCTGGTCTTCTTCGCCGGCAAGCTCGCCTCGCGCCGGGTCGGCGCGCAGGTGCGCAAGTCCGTGGTTGGCCCGCTCGACCGCGTGCTCGGCGCGGCTTTCGGCGCGCTCAAGGGGCTGATCGGAATCACCCTGCTCTTCCTGGCCTTCAACCTCGTCTACGACACGATCTACGGGCGCCGGGCGGCGCGGCCCGAATGGGTCCGCGATTCGATGACCTACAGCCTGCTCAAGTCGAGCGGCACCACCGTCGTCGACCTGGTCGAGGCGCAGCGCGGGCCGGCTGCCGAGGGCAATGAGAGCGCCGGGAACGGCCAGTGACCGAGATAAGGCTGCACGACACGATGGCGCGGGAGAAGCGCGTCTTCATCCCCGCCGATCCGGCACGCGTCACCATGTATGTGTGCGGCCCCACGGTCTACAACCGCGCCCATATCGGCAACGCCCGGCCCGCCGTGGTCTTCGACGTGCTCGCCCGTTTGCTTCGCCACGTCTACGGCGCCGACAGCCTCGTTTATGCGCGCAACGTCACCGACGTCGACGACAAGATCATCGACTCCGCCCGCGCGGAGGGCGTCGATCCCAAAGCGATCACCGAGCGCTACGAGCGCTTTTACAACGAGGATATGGGCGCGCTCGGCGTCCAGCTCCCCACGATCGCCCCCCACGCCACCCACAATATCGCCGAGATGGTCGCGATGATCACGCGGCTGATCGAGACCGACAACGCCTATGAGGCGGACGGCCACGTCCTCTTCCACGTCCCCTCCGACCCGGATTACGGCGCGCTCGGCCGCCGCGACCGCGACGCGATGATCGCCGGCGCCCGAGTCGAGGTGGCGAGCTACAAGAAGGACCCGGCCGATTTCGTGCTGTGGAAGCCTTCGCCGCCGGAGATGATCGGCTGGGAGTCGCCCTGGGGCCGCGGCCGTCCCGGCTGGCACATCGAATGCTCGGCGATGATCGCCGCGCATCTCGGCGAGACCATCGACATCCACGGCGGCGGCCTCGACCTCATCTTCCCCCACCACGAGAATGAGATCGCCCAGAGCCGTTGCGCGCATGAAGGGGCGCCGCTGGCGCGTTACTGGGTCCACAACGGCTTCCTGTCGATGACGGGCTCCGAGAAGATGTCGAAGAGCCTCGGCAATGTGGTGACGGTGGAGGAATTGCTGGGGCAGGGGCACAAGGGCGAGGTGCTGCGCTTCGCGCTTCTGTCAGCCCATTACCGTCAGCCGCTGGAATGGTCGGAAGCGCTGATCGCGCAGAGCAAGGCGACCTTGGATCGGTGGTATAGGGCTTATTCCTTCGTCAGCCGCAAGGCGCCGGTCGACTTTCCGTTGTACAGCACCGACAATCTGGTCGTCGAGGCGCTGGCGGACGACTTGAACACACCGATGGCAATGTCCATCGTCTCGGATCATCTATCGGCGGCCTTTGTGCTCGGAGGCGGAGCGCTTCGATTGGACGATCAGGGTATCGTTCATGCTCTGAGGGGAGCAAAGTTGATGGGCTTTCTTACGGAAAGTCCGGAAGACTGGTTTCAGGCCGGCGTGGATTCCGAGCGGATCCAGTTCATGGTTGATCGTCGGGCGCTGGCCAAACGGAACCGTGATTTTGCCGACGCCGATCGCATCCGCGACGAACTTGCGGGGGAGGGTATCGTGCTGGAGGATGGCCCAGAAGGCACGGTCTGGCGCCGGGCCTGAGCTTCAAACTCGTGAATAGGGACACGTACTTTTTCCCGAAAAAGTACGTGTCCCCATTAGTCCCGCTCATCCTGAGTAGCCGGTGAGCCTGTCGAACCGGCGTATCGAAGGACGCACCTCAACCGAGCGGGCTAAGCTTTGCAAAAGGGGACACGTACTTTTTCGCGAAAAAGTACGTGTCCCCAATGGGCTGATCGTCTCCCGCACGGCAGCAAAGGCTCGGCGCGACTTCGCCGAGGCCGACCGGATTCGCGCCGCTCTGGCGGAGGAGGGGATTGTGCTGGAGGACGGGCCTGAAGGCACGGCCTGGCGCCGAGCCTGAGTTCTAAAGGGGACAGTCACAGTGACTGTCCCCTTTTGCGCGCTTTTGCCCCAGGCCTAGACGCCACCTCCCGCCCCCAGGGTGACGGGGAAGGGGCTCCCGACCTTGACTTGTAGGAGTTGGTCCGCTCCTGATTCCGGAGGAGAACGGACCTTGCCGACCGCCACCCTTCCCGGAACCGTAACCCTCGCGCCGCGCCATGCGCATCGGCCTGTCCGCCGCCGGAACGTGACAATTCCGGCGAAGATTCCTGCATCCGGCGTCATTCTTGTCACGTTCCGCCGGTTTGTGTCGCCGCCGCCGCCCTCTATAGGGGCCGGGTCATGACGTCGGCCCTCTACACTCGCGACATCCTTCGCCTCGCCGCTTCGATCCCGCATGCGCGGCGGCTCGATCATGCCCAGGCCACGGTGGAAAAGAGCTCGCCGGTCTGCGGCAGCCGGGTGGTCGTCGACCTCGTCCTCGACGAGGAGGGCAGGGTAAAGATGCTCGGGCAGGAGGTGCGGGCCTGCGCGCTCGGCCAGGCCTCGGCCTCCTTGATGGGCGCGCATGCGATCGGGCGCGGCGCCGCCGAGCTCGCCGAGGCGCGCGACGCGCTGGCCGCCTATCTTTCCGGCAGCCGCGACGATCCCGGCGGCTGGCCGGGCCTCGCCGTCTTCGCCGACGCGCGGCTCTATTCGGCGCGGCATGCCTCGATCCTGCTCGCCTTCGAGGCCGCGGCGGAGGCCGCGTCCTTGGCCGCGCGCGCGGCGGTTCCGCAATGAACGGCGCCGACGATGCGGGCGCCTCGATGCTCCACGACGCGGTGATCCTGCTCGGCGCAGCGCTCATCTTCGTCCTGCTGTTCCGCCGGCTCGGCCTCGGCGCGACCCTGGGCTATCTCGTCGCGGGCGCGACGGTGGGGCCGCAATTGCTCGGCATGGTCAGCGGCGCCGAGGGCAAGATGCACGTCGCCGAGATCGGCATCGTCCTCCTGCTCTTCCTGGTCGGGCTCGAGCTCAATCCCGGCCGGCTGTGGCGGATGCGCCACGATATTTTCGGCTTCGGCCTGCTCCAGGTCGTGATCTGCGGCATCGCCGCTTCGGCCCTGGTCTGGCTGGCGACCGGATCGTCCCTGGCGGCGTCTCTCGCGCTCGGCCTGCCGCTCGCTTTGTCGTCGACCGCGCAGGTGCTGCCGCTGCTGCAGTCGGCGGGGCGGCTGCGCACCCCGTTCGGCGAGCGCGCTTTCTCGATCCTGCTCTTCCAGGACCTGTCGATCGTGCCGCTGATCACCATCATCGCGGCGATGTCGCGCAACCCGGCCGATGCCGGCGGCCCGCCCGGCTGGCTGCTGGCGCTGAACACGGCCGGGGCGATCGTCGGGCTGGTCCTCGCCGGCCGCTTCCTCCTGAGGCCTCTGTTCCGGCTGATCGGCAATCTCGGCGAGCGCGAGATGTTCGTCTTCGCCGGCCTGTTCACGGTGATCGCCAGCGCCGCGGTGATGGAGCTGCTCGGCCTGTCGACCGCATTGGGCGCCTTCATCGCCGGCGTGATGCTCGCCGATTCGCCCTACCGGCACGAGCTCCAGGCCGACGTCGAGCCGTTCCGCTCGATCCTGCTCGGCCTGTTCTTCCTCACCGTCGGCATGCTGCTCGATCTTCACGCCATCGCCGAGCGTCCCGTCTTCGTGATCGGCATGGCCGCCGCTTTGATCGCGATCAAGGCCGGGGCGATCATGGGCCTGGCGCTGGCGTTCAGGATGGCCTGGCGCCGGGCGCTCGCGCTCGGCCTGCTGCTGAGCCAGGGCGGCGAGTTCGGCTTCGTCCTGTTCGCCCAGGCGCAAAATGCGATGCTGATCAGGCCGGAAGCGGCCAGCCTGTTCGGCGCGATCGTCACTTTGTCGATGGCGACGACGCCCTTCCTGATGATGGCGACCCGCAATTTCCGTTCCGAGCCGGTCGGCAAGGAAGAGCCCGAGGGGCCGAGCGCCGACGGATCGAGCGCGATCATCGTCGGCTATGGCCGGTTCGGCCAGACGGTGGGGCAGATGCTGGTCGCGCAGGGGATCGGCGTCACCCTGATCGACACCGACATCGAGATGATCGAGGTCGCCGGCAGCTTCGGCGCCAAGGTCTATTATGGCGACGGCACCAGGATCGACCTGCTCCGCCAGGCCGGCGCGGCAGAGGCCGAGCTGATCCTCTATTGCATCGACGGCGACCAGGTCGGGCCCGATCTGGCCGAGGCGGTGCACGAGACCTTCCCGGGCGCCGCCATCTTCGTGCGCGCCTTCGATCGCCGCGCTCTGCTCAAGCTCAAGGACGCACCGGTCGCGGGCGTGGTGCGCGAGGTGCTCGAATCGGCGGCCAGGATGGCGCGGATGGCGATGGAGAATGTCGGCGTCGACATGGAGGAGATCGACCGCACGGAGGCGCTCTACCGCGCCCGCGACCGCGAGCGATTGAAGGCGCAATTCGCCGCCAACGACCTCCGCGCCCAGATCGACCGCGTCATCATCACCCCGGAGGAAGCGAACGAGCCGGGCTAGCGATTCGATTCAGATGGCATCGTCATTCCAGCGAATAGGATCGTCATTCCAGCGAAAGCTGGAATCTCACTTCTTGAAGGCGCCGGAAGGAAAAGAGATTCCAGCTTTCGCTGGAATGACGGGTGCTTCAGCCCGAAAGAAACGCCCGGCCGATGCCGCGGGTCAGGACCAGAGCCGCGCCCTTCTTGTCATGGGCCATGCGCGCGGCGAGGCGGGACGGCTCGACGTCGCTGCTCGTCGGCAGCCCCACCGCGGCCAGATGGGCGATCGCCCGCTCGGCGTCGCCCGCGGGGCAGAAGCCGCGCTCGACCGACGCTCGGAACGCCATCGCCATGCCGATCGCCACCGCCTCGCCGTGGCGCATTCCCGTCTCCGCCTCGATGGCATGGCCGAAGCTGTGGCCGAAATTGAGCAAGGCGCGCCGCCCCGTCCGGTCCTCCTCGTCGCCGCTTACATAGCCGGCCTTGGCGCGCACGCAGGCCTCGATGGCGTGAAGCCGCGCCGCTTCATCGCCGCCGAGCAAAGCGGCGCCATTGGCCTCGCACCAGGCGAAGAAGCCGGGATCGCCGATCAGTCCGTATTTGACGACTTCGGCATAGCCGGCGCGCAGCTCGGCGGCGGGCAAGGTGCCGAGCGCGTCGGGGTCGATCAGGACCAAAGCGGGCGGGTGGAAGGCGCCGATCAGATTCTTGCCCTGGCGCGCATTGATCCCGGTCTTGCCGCCGATCGCCGAATCGGCCTGGGCGAGCAGGCTCGTCGGCACCGCCACCCACGCGCAGCCGCGCTTCAGCAAAGCCGCCGCGAAGCCGGCGAGATCGCCGACCACGCCGCCGCCGAGCGCGACGACATGATCGCCGCGGCCGAGGCCCGCCTCGATCATCGCGTCGAGCAGCGGCTCGAGCACGGCCATGCTCTTGCTGGCCTCGCCGGGCGCCACCACGAAGCGGCCGGCGAAATCGCCGCCCAGCCGCTCCGGCCAGCCGGCGCGCGAGACATTTTCGTCGGTGACCAGGAACAGCCGGCCAGGCGGGAGCGGCGCCGCGCCGATCAGCCCGGCGCCGATCAGGATTGGATAGGGCAGAGCGTCGATCCGGATCATGCCGGGCGCAACAAGGCAAGAATTCGGTCGACCGTGCGCTCGTGCGTCTCGGCGTCGCTGCGCACGGTGAAATGGGCCTCGGCGTAGATCGGCCCGCGCGTCTCGGCGAGCGCGGCCAGCAAAGCGCGTGGCTGCTTGCCCGCGAGCAGCGGCCGGTGGCCGCGGCGGGAGACCCTGGCGGCCAGCGCATCGAGGTCGCCGTCGAGCCAGATCGCCGTGCAGCGCGCCAGGATGAGCGCGCGGGTTTCCTCGTCCATGAAGGCGCCGCCGCCGGTGGCGATTACCCGGGGCGGGCCTTCGATCAGCCGTTTCATCACCCGCCGCTCGCCGTCGCGGAAATGGGCCTCGCCGAACCGCTCGAAAATCTCGGCGATGCTGAGGCCCGCCGCCGCCTCGATCTCGGCATCGGCGTCGGCGAAGGGCAAAGCGAGCCGTTTCGCCAGCCGCCGGCCGACGCTGGTCTTGCCCGCGCCCATCAGGCCGACGAGCGCGATCGACTTTTTCGGCTGTGCAAGCGGGTTGGGCATGAAGCGGGGGCTATACAGGCCGCGCCCCGCTGGGGCAAAAGGCCCGCCATGCCCAGAACCAGATCCAGCTTCCCGCCCCAGCGCCGCCGCCGCTCGCCCGTCGGCATGATCCTGCTCCTGCTTGCCGCGGCGCTTATCGGCTTCCTCATCTACCTCGGCGTGCGCAGCGACGAGGTCCCGGTCCAGCGGATCGAGCAGGACGTGACCAATGAGATTCGCGCCCGCTAGGAATATCCTGCTTGCCGGTAGCGCGGCGCTATTGGTTGCGATCCCGGCGTTGAGCCAGGATCGCCCCGAATCGCTGCTGCCGCCGGGCTTCGGCGATCCCAAGAGCCTGCCGCCGCCGGTCGAGAAAGCGACGCCGCAGCCGCGACCTCAGCTCCAGCCCCAGCCCGAGGGCCAACCGACCAACACGGCCGAGCCCGGTCCCGCCGCCACCGAAAATGGCGCCGCCGCCGAGGAGGGCGGCGCCGTCGAGGAGGTGCCGCTCACCACCAGCGCGCTGCCGCGGCCGAGCAATTATTTCACGGTGCCGGCGGGCAGCGCGCGCCCCACCGACCAAATCGGGCCGCTGGAGCCCGGCAATACCGGCCTTGGCGCCGAGGCGTTCGGCCGCACCAACGGCCTGCTGCTGCGCGCCCTGATGCGCCGGCTCGACGCGCCTTTGCCGTCGCGCTGGACCTCGATCCTGCTCCGCCGCGCCTTGCTGTCGCGCGTGCCCGTCCCCGCCGGCCTGCAGCCGGTCGATTGGGTCGCCGAGCGCGCCTCCTTGCTGCTCAACATGGGCGAGGCGGACGCGGCCCGGATGCTGGTCCAGGCCGTCGATGTCGAGCTCTACACGCCGCGGATGATCGAGGCGGCGTCGGAAACCGCGCTCGCCACCGCCGATCCGGCCGCGCTCTGCCCTTTGGTGGCGCCGGCGCGCAGCCTCTCCGACGCCCAGGTCTGGACGCTCGCCGACGGCATGTGCGCGGCGCTCGAGGGCGAATCGGCGCGGGCCAGCGCGATCATCGACCAGGTCCGCGACCGCAACGGCACCAGCATCGACCTCCAGCTCGCCGAGAAAGTAGTCGGCGCCGGCGCCGAGACGCGCCGCGCGATCCAGGTCGAATGGGAGGGGGTGAGCCGGATCACGCCGTGGCGCTTCGGCCTCGCCAGCGCCACCGGGGTCGTCATCCCGCCGCCGCTGCTGGACGGCGCCGGGCCGAGGGTCCAGGCTTGGCTCGCGCGCGCGCCGATGGTGCCGCTCGAGCAGCGCCTTGCCGCCGCCTCCACTGCCGCGGCGCTCGGCGTCTTCTCCTCCAACGCTCTGGTCGAGATCCACAGCCTGATCCTCGACCAGACCGACCCGGCCGAGGCGGCCGAGACGGTCGGGGCGCGACTCCGGACCGCCTGGGTGGAGCGCGACGCCGGCCGCCGGATGGAGGCGCTGCGCAGCCTGTGGAGCGAGAGCGAGGCCGTGATCGAGCGCCGGGCGCGGCTGATCCTCACCGCCGGCGCCGCGGCGCGCATCCCGGTCTCCGACGCGCTTGCCGGCGATGTCGACAATCTCGTCGCTTCGATGCTGAGCGCCGGCCACGACGTCGCGGCCGCGCGCTGGACGTCCGTGGTCGAGCAGAGCGGCCAGTCCGGCCGTGCCTGGGCGATGCTCGCGGTCGGCGCGGCGCGCCCGGCCGTCTCGCTCGACGCCGCCCGCATTCAGGCGTTCGTCGACGGCGACGACAGCCCGGGCCGCTGGCGCGGGCCGATGCTGGTCGCCGCGCTCGCCGGCCTCGGCCGGATCAGCGCCGATCAGGCCGCGTCCGCCGGCCTTCGCGCCGACGGCGAGGACGTCTGGACCCAGGCGATCGACCAGGCGGCGCGCGAGCGGGCGCCGGCCACGGTCGCATTGCTCGCCGGGATCGGCATGCAGACCGCCGACTGGTCGGGCGTGCCGCCCAAATATCTGTTCCATATCTGCAGGGCATTGCGCGCGGTCGGCCTCGATTTCGAGGCGCGGATGATCGCCGCCGAGGCGGTGGCGCGGCTGTGATTCCCCGCGCGGAGCGCGATTCCCTCGGTTCCGGCGAGGACCGCCAGCTCATCGCCGCCTTTCTCGAGATGATGGCCGCCGAGGCCGGCGCCGCCCGCAACACCTTGCTCGCCTACGAGCGCGACCTTCGGGGCGCGTCCGCGCTGCTCGAAGGCCGGCTCGCCGACGCCGGGGCCGAGGCATTGCGCGGGCTCGCCGCGGCCTGGATGCCGCTCAAGCGCGCCACCGTCGCCCGCAAGGCGGCGGCGCTCAGGCGCTTCTACGGCTTCCTCCAGGACGAAGGGATGCGCGCCGACGATCCCTCGCCGGCGCTGCCCCGCCCGGGCGCCGAGCGGCCGCTGCCGAGAATCCTCGATCATCGGGCGGTCGACGCCCTGTTCGCCGAGATCGAGCGCAGGCTCGAAGGCGGCGGCGTGCCGGCGCTTCGCCTCGCCGCCTTGATCGAGCTGCTCTACGGCTCGGGCCTGCGCGCCACCGAATTGGTGTCGCTGCCGCGAAACGCGGTCTCGCCCGACAAGCCGTTTCTGATCCTCAGGGGCAAAGGCGGACGCGAGCGGCTGGTGCCGATCTCCGACCGGGCCCGGGCGGCGGTGGCGGCTTATGCGGCGCACCTGCCGCGCGACGTGCCTTTCCTGTTCCAGTCTGGCGGGAAGCATCTCAGCCGGGTGCGTCTCCACCAGCTCGTCCGCGAGCTCGCCGCCGCCGCCGGCATCCCGCCGGAGCGGGTCAGCCCGCACGTGCTTCGCCACGCCTTCGCCACCCATTTGCTCGAGGGCGGGGCCGATCTGCGCGCCGTTCAGATGCTGCTCGGCCACGCCGATATCGCCACCACGCAAATCTACACCCACGTCGATTCGCGGCGCCTGATCGATCTGGTCAACAGCCGTCATCCGCTCGCCGACCGGCCGCGCGTTGACGTTAAGCCCCGGCGCGCTTAACCCCCGGCGCCGCATGGCCACCTTTCTCGATTTCGAAAAGCCGATCGCCGAGCTCGAAGCCCGGATCGCCGAGCTGCGCGACACCGCGTCTGCCGCCGAGCCCAATATCGAGGCCGAGATCGCCCGTCTCGAGGAGCGGGCGCAGCGGCTTCTGCGCGACACTTATGCCAAGCTCACGCCCTGGCAGAAGACGCAGGTCGCCCGCCACCCAGAGCGCCCGCACTTCAAGGATTATGTCGCCGGCCTCATCGAGGATTTCGTGCCGCTCGCCGGCGACCGCAACTTCGCCGACGATTCCGCGATCGTCGGCGGCCTCGGGCGGCTGGACGGGCGCCGCATCGTCGTGATCGGCCAGGAGAAAGGCGACGACACCAAGAGCCGCCTCGAGCATAATTTCGGCATGGCCAGGCCCGAAGGCTATCGCAAGGCGATCCGGCTGATGGACCTGGCCGACCGTTTCGGTCTGCCCGTGGTGACCCTGGTCGACACGCCCGGCGCCTTTCCCGGCGTCCAGGCGGAAGAGCGCGGCCAGGCCGAGGCGATCGCGCGCGCGACCGAAAAATGCCTGGCGATCGGCGTTCCCCTGGTCACCGCGATCACCGGCGAGGGCATGTCGGGCGGCGCGATCGGGATCGCCGCCGCCAACAAGGTGCTGATGCTCGAACATGCCATTTATGCGGTGATCTCGCCCGAAGGCTGCGCATCGATCCTGTGGCGCACCGCCGACAAGGCCGCCGACGCCGCCGAGGCGATGCGGGTGACCGCCGCCGACCTCAAGCAATTGGGGGTGATCGAGCGGATCGTGCCCGAGCCGACCGGCGGCGCCCACCGCCATCCCGAAGCGATGGTCGGCGAGCTCGGCGCTGCGATCGGCGAGGAGCTCGACGCGCTGGCGCCGCTCTCCCGCGACCAGGTCCGGGCCGATCGGCGTCAGAAGTTTCTCGACGTCGCTTAGGGACAGTCACTTTTCCGCACGACGGCGTCCACCCTTGCTCTGCCGTGCGGAAAAGTGACTGTCCCCAAAACGAAAAGGGCGGCGGAATTGCTTCCGCCGCCCTTCGTAACGTCTTCGGTTGAGCGGGATTAGCCGTTCATCGCCGAGGAAGCGTTGTTGAAGGTCGTCCGGATGCTGGTGCCGAGGCCCTGCATGGCGGTGATGGCGGCGACGGCGATGAGAGCGGCGATGAGGCCGTACTCGATGGCGGTGGCGCCTTTGTTGTTCTTGATGAACTTGCGAATGAACTGCATTTCCGGTCTCCTTGGTTCCACGTTCCTTGCGGAAGTCCACACTTCCTGGCCGCCCGCTTCTGGCTCTGTGGGTCAGCTACGCCCTCCTTATGGGACGGACCTTGCCAAATATTTAATGCGCAGGTGCGCCGGACGCATATCCCCGTGCGGCGCCCATGCGAAAGGCGGCGGAATCGCTCCCGCCGCCCTCCGTCCTACCTGGCCGTCCGATCAGCCGTTCATGGCCGAGGACGCGTTGTTGAAGGTCGTCACGATGCTGGTGCCGAGGCCCTGCATGGCCGCGATCGCCGCGACCGCGATCAGCGCCGCGATCAAACCATATTCGATCGCCGTGGCGCCCTTTGTGTTCCTGATAATCCTGCGGAGATACTGCATTTCGAATTCCTCGTATTTAGCGCCTTGAATCAGCGGCCTCAGACTTCGGGACTCGGCCTTAAAAAAGCGTTAAGAGCGGCTTGCGCAATTGCCGCCGGCAGGGGCGGCCCGGCCCGGCCTGGGTCACGACTGGGCGTCGCGCACCTCGGAGGAGACGTTGTTCCACATGCCGGTGGTGGTCGCGGCGAGCAAAGCGACGCCGCTCACGATGGCGAGGAAGACGAGCGCCACGATCAGGCCATATTCGACCGCCGTCGCTCCCTTTTGGTCCCGGGAAATTTCCCTCAGTCGCCGCATCGCCCGCATCCTTGACTTTGACCGCGCGGCGATAGCGGGCATACCGTTAACGGACTCTTTCCAGGAAAGGCGATTGTGGAAAAAATTCCGACAATGACCGTGGTCGCGGCGGCGCTGATCGACGCCGACGGGCGGGTGCTGCTGCAGCGGCGCGCGCCCGGGCGGGCGATGGCGGGCCTGTGGGAATTTCCGGGCGGCAAGGTCGAGGAAGGCGAGCTGCCCGAAGGAGCGCTGGTCCGCGAGCTTGCCGAAGAGCTCGGCATCGAGACGGATGCGGCGGCGCTGGCGCCCGCCTGCTTCGCCTCCGCGCCGGTCGGCCGTCGCCACATGATCCTGCTCCTCTATTCGTGCCGGCGCTGGCGCGGAGAGCCGCGGCCGCTCGACGCGAGCGCGCTCAAATGGCTGCTGCCCGCGGAGATGGCCGCCGAGGAGATGCCGCCCGCCGATCAGCCCCTCATTGCCCTGCTCGCGGCGCTGATCGCCCAAGGCGCGGCGTCATGACCCGCGCGCCCCAGGAGCGGCTCAGGCTGCCGATGATGGCGGTGGCGCTGCTTTTCCTGTTCGTTGCCGTGCTGGCGCTCGTGACGGTGCTGCGCGACCCCTATCAGATGGACTTCATCTCTTACTGGGCGGCGGCCCGGCTCGGCCTCGAGGGCAATCCGGCCGCCGCCTACGATTTCGCCACGCACCGCGCGGTCGAGCTCCAGGCGACGATGGTCGGCGGGCTGCCCTTCGGCTACCCGCCCAGCTTCATGCTGCTGGTGGCGCCGTTCGCCCTTTTTTCCTATCCGATCGGGGCGGTCGGCTGGGTGGTCGTGACCTTCGCGCTTTACGCTTTGGCGGTGCGCTGGTGGCGGCCGGACTTGCTGTGGCCGGCGCTGGCGATGCCGCCGGTCCTGATCAACGCGATCACCGGGCAGGCCGGCTTCCTCACCGCCGCTATGTTCCTCGGCGGCGCCGCCTTGCTGCCCAGGCGCCCGTTCGCCGGCGGCTTGCTGCTCGGGCTGCTGGTGATCAAGCCGCAGCTCGGCCTCATATTGCCGCTGGCCCTGCTCGCCGGCCGGCAATGGCGGGCGATCGCCGGGGCGGCCGTCTCCTCGGTCGGCCTCCTCCTCATCGGCCTGATCGCCTTCGGCTGGCGGACCTACGAGGCCTGGATCGGCCAGGCCGGCCTGTTCGCGTCGGTCGCGAGCGAGGGGCTGGCCGGCTGGCACCGCATGGCGAGCGTCTATGCGGCGGCGCGCTTCGCCGGCCTCGACGCCGGCCCGGCCTGGATTCTGCACGGCCTCGTCGCGCTGGCCGCGCTCGCCGCCGCGCTCTGGGTCTGGCACCGCCACGCCGACTGGGGCGCGCGCATCGCCGCGCTCGCCGCCGCGACCGTCCTCGCGAGTCCCTATATGTTCGGCTACGACACGCTGATCCTGGTCGCGCCCTTCGCCTGGCTGATCGCGCGCGGCCGCCACCTTGTGCCGGCGACGGCCTGCTGGGCGGTGCTGCTGCTCGGGCTGCTGCAGGCGCTGGGCTGGAGCGCCGGCCCGAACCTGGCGCCGCTCGCGCCGATCGTCCTGCTCGGCCTGGTCGTTTTCGAGCTGCGCCGCGATCAGCGCGACGGCGGCTTGAGCGCGTCGGCGAGCGAGGCGGTGGCGCTGCCGCGCCGCGCCGGGGCCGGCTGATCGGGCGCCGGCGCCCAGCCGCTCAGATAGACGATCTCGAACCGCTCCAGCGTTGCCGTCCCGAAATCGGCCGCTGCCGCGGCAAGGCCGATCCTGGTCAGGGGCCGGCGCGAGCGCAATGCGAGAGCGTTGGTCGCGCCCATCGCGCGCAGGTCCGCGATCAGCTTGTCGAGCGCGCCATAGCGCACCTCGACGACGTCGCGGTCGACCACCGGCAAAGCGAAGCCGGCGCGGACGAGGAGGTCGCCGGCCGCGCGCACGTCGATCTGCGGGTGGATGCGCGGGGAGGGGGCGAGGCCCTCGGCTTTCTCGGCCGCGCGCATCGCCCGCCGCAGCCGCGGCAGGCTGCCGGCGCCGGCGAAGGCGGCGAGGAACAGGCCGTCGGGCCTGAGCGCGCGCCGGATCAAGGCGAGCGCGCCGGGCAAATCGTTGATCGTGTCGAGCAGGCCGAGCGAGGTGACGAGGTCGAACGGCCCGTCGATGGCGGGGAGGTCCTCTTCGCCGGCCTCGGCCACGGCGAGGCCGCGGCCGCGCAGCGCTTCGGCGAGCGCGGGATGCGCGCTGACGTCGAGCGCGCTCGCGAAGGGGCGCGCGACCAGCGCCAGCCGCTCGAGCAGCTCTTCGGCGGCGCGGCGGTGGAGAAAGGCGGCGTCGCGTCCGCTGCGCGCCGCGCGGCCGCGGCGGAGCAGACCGAGGCGTGGATCGAATGGCTGGTTCGGGTGCGACACGATTGCGCTATACGGGCCCGACGCCGCCAAGGGGAGGGGAAGGATGCCACGCCCGATTCACTTCGAAATCCACGCCGACGACATGGACCGCGCCCAGGCTTTCTACGAAACCACGTTCGGCTGGACGTTCCAAAGCTGGGGCGACGGCTCGTATTGCCTGGTCCTGACCGGCGAAGGGCCCGGCATAGACGGCGGCATGATGCGCCGCCACGGCGCCCCGCCGCAAGGGGGCGAGCCGGTCAACAGCTGGGTGTGCACGGTCGATGTCGACGATGTCGACGCTTATGTCGCCAAAGCCGGCGCCAATGGCGGGTCGGTGGCGCTGCCAAAGATGGCGGTGCCGGGGGTCGGCTGGCTCGCTTATGTCAAGGACAGCGAAGGCAATATATTGGGGCTGATGCAGGCGGACAGCGCCGCCGCCTGAGGCGTTGCGCCCCGTCGCGCCTTCTCTTTGCCGGGAAGCAGAGCCGCAAGCCTGGGCATGCGGGACAGGCGGCGCATCGGCCTCCTTTCCATGATCGATCGTCTCGGCGTTCTTCCGAATCCCGCGAGAATCTGCGCCCCCGGCCTAAATCTCGCGATCAGCGCCGGCGCTGGAGCGATTGCTGGTAGTTCTGCTCGCATCGCGCGACGGCGCGCTCGTAAGCCCCATTCGCGCGGGTATGGCAGGCTTGAAGGACCCGGGGATCGCGCGGATGCGGACGGCATTGCCCAATGCTCTGGCTGCGATACGTCGCGGCGCTTTGCAAGCATTGGTTGCGCACCGCATCTGCATTTTGGGCAAATGCCGGTGCAACGGCGGTGAGGGCCAGGGCAATAGTGCCGATCGCGCGAATCTTGTTCATGACATGACCTCCCCATTACTGTCGTGTCCTGGTCTAGCGAAGCCGAGGTTTCGGTGACAACCTGATTCTTCATCGCGTAACGACGGACCGCGGCATCCTTTCGGTCCGATACGGCAAAGCCGGCGCCGCGCCGTTCCGCCAGCCTCGACTGTCCGCTCGCGGGCAATATGTTCGGATTCGGACGTTGGCGGGGACAGTCACTTTTCCGCACGGCGGTGGAAACCTGACGCCGCAGTGCGGAAAAAGTGACTGTCCCCATTCTGCCGGCGCTGGCACGCCTCTTGCTGCTTGGCCTTGCGACGCCCATTCAAGACTTACGCTTGGCCTTCCCGGCCTTGCCCGATAAAAGCCCCGAAGACGAACAAGTGTGTTGCATCACTAAAACAGTTGTGCGAGTAGCGAAGCGACGATGACCGAGCATGTTTTCGAACCGATGCGCCGCGCGATGGTCGCGAGCCAGCTGCGCACCACCGGGGTCAACGATCCCCGCGTGATCGCCGCGATGGGCGAGGTCGCGCGCGAGCGCTTCGTTCCGGCAGATCGCGCCGCGCTCGCTTATGCCGACGCCCTGGTGCCGCTTGGCGGCGGCCGCGCGCTCAATCCGCCGATGGCGCTCGGCCGGATGCTGACCGAGGCGCAGTTGAAGGGCGATGAAAGCGTGCTCGTCATCGGCGCCGCGACCGGCTATTCGGCCGCCTTGCTGGCGCGGCTTGCCGGATCGGTGACCGCGCTCGAGGAGGAGGACGCGCTCGCCGCCTTCGCCAAGACGGCGCTGGCGGGAACCGGCGTCGCTTCGGTCAAGGGGCCGCTTGCCAAAGGCTATGCCAGGAACGCGCCTTATGATTTCATCCTGATCGATGGCGCGGTCGAGCATCTGCCGGCGGCGATTATCGGCCAGGCGGCCGATGGCGGTCGGATTTCGCTCGCTTTGCTCGATCGCGGCGTGACCCGGCTCGCGCTCGGGCGCGTCGTCGCCGGCGCGTTCGGAATGAATGTCTATGCCGACGCGGAAGCGGCGGTGCTGCCCGGCTTCGAAAAGTCGCGCGGTTTCACATTTTGAGGACGGAGTGGTTTTGATGCGGGGAAGTTTGCTGGCGGCAGCCGGGGTGGCGGCCATCGCCTTGAGCGGTGGCGGCGTCCTGGCGCAGACGGCGGCGCCGATGGCCAGGCCGGTGCCCGTGCCCGCGCCGCCGGCGCCCGTCGATCATGGCCGGGAGCAATCGCTGCGCGACGCTCTGGTGCGCACCTACCAGACCAATCCGACGATCATGGCGGAGCGGCAGTCGCTCCGGCAGCTCGACGAGACTGTCGATATCGCCCGCGCCGCCGGCCGGCCCCAGGCCTCGGCGACGATGGGGCTCAACCAGGATCTCCTCACCACCAACATCCCGGGCAGCAACGGCCGCGATTTCAGCGTCGGCACCAACATCAGCATGCCGCTTTATTCGGGCGGACGGGTCAGGAACGGCGTCCGCGCCGCCAACACCCGCGTCGACGCCGGTCGCGCCGATCTGCGCGCCACCGAGGGCGACATCTTCACCGAGGCGGTCGCCGCCTACATGGACGTGATCCGCGACCGCTCGATCGTGCAGCTCAACCAGAATCAGGTTCGCGTTCTCCAGACCAACCTCCAGGCGACTCGCGACCGCTTCGAGGTCGGCGATCTCACCCGCACCGACGTCGCCCAGTCCGACGCGCGGCTCGCGCTGGCGCGCAGCCAATTGGCGCTCGCCGAAGGGCGCCTGCAGACCAGCGAGGAGAATTACCGTCGCGTGATCGGCGAGAGTCCCGAGGATCTGCAGCCGCCGCCGCCGCTGCCGACCTTGCCCGGCACCGCCGACCAGGCGACCGAGATCGCGCTCGGCAACAATGCCGATCTCGCCTCGATCGCCCACCAGACCCGCGCCGCCGGCTATGACGTCCGCTCGGTCCGCGGCGAGCGGCTGCCGACCATCTCGGCGGTCAATTCGACCCGCTATTTCAATTCGCTCGGCCGTGCCGACGAGGCCGCCGGCGTGGCGGAAGGCACCTTGCCCAATTCGACGATGACGAGCGGCATCGGCCTGTCGCTGAGCATGCCGCTCTACCAGGGCGGCGCCGCCGGCGCCCGCGTCCGCCGGGCCGAGGCGGTGCGCGGCCAGCTGCTCGAGCAATCGGTCGCGATCGAGCGGCTGGTCATCTCCAACACCCGCGCCGCCTTCGCCAATTACCGGGCCGCGCTCGAGGCGATCGATTCGAACGAGATCGCGGTCGCGGCCAACACGCTCGCGCTCGAGGGCACGCGCGCCGAGCAGACGGTCGGCACCCGCAACGTGCTCGACGTGCTCAACGCCGAGCAGGAGCTCCTGAACAGCCAGGTGCTGCTCGTCACCGCGCGCCGCGACGCCTATGTCGCCGGCTTCCAGCTGCTCAACACAATGGGCGCGGCCGAGGCCGAGGACCTCAACCTCGACGGCGGCCCGCTTTACGACCCGGTGGTCAATTACAACCGCTATTCGCGCAGCTGGAATGACTGGGACGACGGGCCGACCATCCATCCGGTGTCGACGCGGACCGCGCCGCCCAATTCGAGCAGCCCCGTCACAGAACCCCCCGTGACACAGGCGCCGCAATAAGCGATAAGCGCCTCATCATGGGGGATATTCAGCAAGACCCGTCGATGGAGGAGATCCTCGCTTCCATCAAGCGCGTGATCGCCGAGGACGGCCGCGCCGTCGCCTCGACCGCAACGGCGCGCCCGGCGCGGCGCATCGCCCGCGCCCCCGAGCCCCCCTCCGACGAAGACGTGCTCGAGCTGGACGAGCCCGTAACCGAAGGGCCGAGCCTGCTGTCCGAGGACGCCGCGGCGGCGAGCAGCAAGCGACTCGCTAGCCTCTCGGCGCTGCGCCAGCGCGGCGAGAGCCCGCCCGATCCCGGCGCGCTCGAGGCCGTGGTCCGCGAGATGCTGAAGCCGATGCTCAAGGACTGGCTCGACCAGCGCCTGCCCGAGATCGTCGAGGATCTCGTCACCCGCGAGATCGCCCGCCTGACCGGGCGCAATCTCTAAACGTTTTCGGCTTCGGCCCAATAGTCGTCATGCCGGACTTGATCCGACATCCCCCTTCCTGTTCGCGCCGGCCCTAAGAAGAGGGATCCCGGATCAAGTCCGGGATGACGATGGCGAGAGGTCGGGCGCCTACTCACCCCGCTTGCGGGAGGGATGGGGGTGGTCTAATCGCCCCGCTCATGAAAAAGCTCATGCTCGCGAGCCTCGCCGCGCTCGCATTCGCCCAGGCTCCCGCCGCTTCCGCCCGCCCGATCACCGCCACCGATCTCGCCACCCTGCGGCGGCTGACGGCGCCGGCCGTCTCGCCCGATGGAAACTGGGCGGTCTACCAGCTGCGCGAAACCGACCTCGAGGCCAATCGCGGCCGCACCGATCTGTGGCTGCTCGATCTGCGCGCGTCCGGCGCGGTGCCGGTCAGGATCGCCTCGGCGCCCGAGCATAATGAGCATGACCCGCGCTTTTCCGCCGACGGCCGCTGGCTTTATTATCTGAGCAACGCCTCGGGCAGCGACCAGCTCTGGCGGGTCGCGCTTCCCGGCGGCACGCCCGAGCGGGTCAGCGATTTCAACACCGACGTCGCCGGCTATCTGCTCGCGCCCAACGATTCGCGGATCGCGATGTGGGCGGACCGCGATGTCGTCTGCACCGACATCAACTGCACAAACGCGCCCCCGCCCGGGCGGCCCGGAGGCAGCGGCCGCGTCTATGACGAGACCTTCGTGCGCCATTGGGACGCCTGGGCCGAGCCCGGCATCCGCTCGCGCATCTTCACCTTCCCGGTGGTCGACGGCCGTCCGCAGGGCCGCGGCACGAACGTCGCGCGGGACCTGGTCGGCGATTCACCCTCCAAGCCGTTCGGCGGGGCCGAGGAGCTCGCCTTCAGCCCGGACGGCCGCACCTTTTATTTCACTTTGCGCGAGGGCGGCCGAGGCGAGCCTAACTCGACCAATATGGACATTTACGCCGTCCCGGCCGACGGCAGCGCCGCGCCGACCAACCTGACCACCGCCAACCGGGGCCAGGACACCGGCCCGGCCGTCTCGCCCGACGGCCGCTGGCTCGCTTACACCGCGATGGCGCGCGCGACCTACGAAGCCGATCGCCAAGTCGTGCAGCTGCGCGACCTTCGCACCGGCGCCACGCGCGCCCTGACCGCCGCCTGGGACCGGTCGGTGGGCTCGATCGCCTGGGCGCCCGACGGCCGCTCGCTTTACGTCACCGCCGGCGACACGCTCGACACGCCGGTCTTCCGAGTCGACGTCCGCAGCGGGCAGGTCACGCGCCTCACCCAGGCCGGAACCGCGGGCAATGTCGTTCCGCTGCGCGGCGGCTCCATCCTCTACACGCTGAACAGCCTGCAGGCGCCCGACGACCTCTACCGGCGCGACGGCCGCGGCACCGTCACCCGGCTCACCAGGGTCAACGCCGACAAAATGGCCGGCCTCGATCCGGTCAGCGTCCAGCGCTTCAGCTTTCCCGGGGCGCATGGCGACACGGTCTGGGGCCAGATCGTCCGGCCCGACGCCGTCGACAGGCGCGGGCCGATGCCGACCCTGCTGCTGATCCACGGCGGCCCGCAAGGCTCGTTCGGCAATGGCTGGTCCTATCGCTGGAACCCCTGGGTGTTCGCCGCGCCGGGCTATGGCGCGGTCACCGTCGATTTCCACGGCTCGACCGGTTACGGCCAGGCCTTCACCGATGCGATCAACCGCGACTGGGGCGGCGCCCCGCTCGAGGATTTGCGCCTCGGCCTCGCCGCCGCCGGCCGCACCGATCCGATGCTCGACACCGCCAACGCCTGCGCGCTCGGCGGCTCCTATGGCGGCTTCATGGCGAACTGGATCGCGGGCAATTGGCCCGACGGCTTCAAATGCCTGGTCAGCCATTCCGGCGTCTTCGACCAGCGCGCCATGGCCTATGAGACCGAGGAATTGTGGTTCAGCGAATGGGAGTTCGGCGGCCCCTATTACGAGCCCGCGGCAGCTGCCAATTACGAGCGCAACAACCCGGTCAATTTCGTCCAGAACTGGCGCACGCCGATGCTCGTCATCCACGGCGAACGCGATTTCCGCATCCCCTACAGCCAGTCCCTTGGCGTGTTCAACGCGCTCCAGCGCCGCGGCATCCCCTCACGCCTGGTCGTCTTCCCCGACGAGAATCACTGGATCCTGAAGCCCCAAAACTCGATCCAATGGTATCGCGAGGTCCATGGCTGGCTGGACCGGTGGCTGCGGCCGGATGGTCAACGCTAGGCTGTTCGCCTATATGGATGGCATGGCGAAGAGTCCTCGAAAGACAACGGTGGTTCTGGTGGACGGACCGCTTGATCCCGGCAAGCCGAGCAGGGCGAAGTACCGCACCGCTGAGCGTGACGGAAAGCGGGTCAGACTGCGGGTGGTTGACGCCGACGGTCCCCGCTTCACGGCCGATCTGCATGCCACGTTCGCTGCGAACGTTCGGCACGCGCGCGACGAAAACCGCGCCCTAGACAAGGATTGACCGGCAAGGGCGAGTCGGCGCCACGCCTATGGATCGTGGCGGGCCCCAATGGGTGCGGGAAGAGCACGATTTATTCCCGCAGCGACGTTGCCGAATTCGATGGCTCAGTATGGATCATCAACCCGGACTTGCTGACGGGCCGCCTCCGCGCGGAGGAGGGGTTGGAGCTTACGGAGGCGAATCTCGCCGCGGTGACAAGAATCGAAGCGTGGCTGGAGGCTTCGATCGACGTGCACCAAACCATTGGCGTGGACCGTCCTGTCTACGCCGAAATATCGGAACCTTGTGAATAAGGCGAAGCAACGCGGCTTCGAGATTCGCTTCGTCTATGTTTATGTCGACACCTTGGAGCGGCAGCTGGAACGCATCCGTTTTCGCGTGGTCAAAGGTGGACATGATGTGCCGGCAGACAAAGTTGCCGCTCGGCGCGGGCGCTCGTTTCGGGAATGTCCCTGGTTCTTCTGGCAAGCGCATCAAGCTTGGATTTTTGACAACTCGGGAGCCGAGCCAAAGCTCGTAGGATGGAAGGAAACGGAACACCTAGCGGAGTTCAGTGGAGAGATGATCGAGGAGCTGTTTGACGAATTCCGCGATCCAGACCGCTGGAGGTGAATGGCGGGCTTCACAATCCGTGAAGCCAGCCGCTAAGGCCCTCGCATGACCGAGCTGGCCAAGACGTTCGACCCCGCCGAGATCGAGGCGCGCTGGTATGCGCGCTGGGAAGAAGAGGGCTTGTTCCGGCCCGAGCGGCCCGACGCCGAGCCGTGGACGATCGTGATGCCGCCGCCCAACGTCACCGGCAGCCTGCATATCGGCCACGCGCTCGACGTGACCACGCAGGACATTCTCACCCGCCACGCCCGCCTCCAGGGCAAGGACGCGCTCTGGGTGGCGGGCATGGATCATGCCGGCATCGCGACGCAGATGGTGGTCGAGCGCCAGCTCGCCGAGCGCCAGCAAAAGCGCACCGATTTCACCCGCGACGAATTCGTCGCCAGGGTCTGGGAGTGGAAGGCAGAGAGCGGCGGCGCGATCACCCGCCAGCTGCGCCGGCTCGGCGCCTCGTGCGACTGGGCGAACGAGCGCTTCACGATGGACGAGGGCTTCAGCCGCGCCGTGCGCAAGGTCTTCGTCGACCTCCACGATCAGGGCCTGCTCTATCGCGACAAGCGCCTGGTGAACTGGGATCCGGGCCTCAAGACCGCCATCTCCGACCTCGAGGTCGAGACCAACGAAGTGGCGGGCAAATTCTGGCATCTCTCCTACCCGCTGGAGGACGGCTCGGACGCGATCTCGGTGGCCACCACCCGGCCCGAGACGATGCTCGCCGACATGGCGGTCGCGGTCCATCCCGAGGACGAACGCTACGCCGCTCTGGTCGGCCGCCAGGTCCGCCTGCCGATTACCGGCCGGCTGGTGCCGATCATCGCCGATCCGCACGCCGATCCGGCTTTGGGCTCGGGCGCGGTCAAGATCACGCCCGGACACGATTTCAACGATTTCGAAGTCGGCAAAAGGGTCGGGTTCAAGCCCGCCGGGATGCTCAACATGCTCGACGGCGAGGCGCGCCTGATCCAGACCGCCGATGGCCTGATCCCGGCGGCGCTGATCGGCCTCGACCGCTTCGAGGCCCGCACGCGGGTGGTCGAGATGCTCGAAGCCGAAGGGCGGCTGGAGAAGGTCGAGGATCGCGTCGTCGCCACGCCTTATGGCGACCGCTCGGGCGTGATCATCGAGCCGTGGCTGACCGACCAATGGTATGTCGACGCCGAGACGCTGGCCAGGCCGGCAATCGAGGGGGTCCGCGCTGGCGATATCCGGGTCGTGCCGGACACGTGGAAGAAGACGTGGTTCAATTGGCTCGAGAACATCCAGCCCTGGTGCGTCTCGCGCCAGCTCTGGTGGGGCCACCAGATCCCCGCCTGGTATGACGATGACGGCAATGTCTATGTCGCCGAGTGCGAGGCCGAAGCGCAGGCGCAGGCCGGGGAGAGCGCCAAGCTGCGCCGCGATCCCGACGTGCTCGATACCTGGTTCTCCTCGGCGCTCTGGCCGTTCGCGACTTTGGGCTGGCCCGAGCAGACGGAGGAGCTCCGCCGCCATTACCCCAACGACATCCTGATCTCGGGCTTCGACATCATCTTCTTCTGGGACGCGCGGATGGCGATGATGGGCTTCCACTTCATGGGCGAGAAGCCCTGGAAGACGCTCTATCTCCACGGCCTGGTCCGCGACGCCAAGGGCCAGAAGATGTCCAAGTCCAAGGGCAATACGGTCGACCCACTGGGTCTGATCGACCGCTACGGCGCCGACGCTTTGCGCTTCACCTTGGCGACGATGGAGAGCCAGGGCCGCGACATCAAATTGGATGAGAAGCGCGTCGAGGGCTATCGCAACTTCGCCACCAAATTGTGGAACGCCGCCCGCTTCTGCCAGGCCAACGGCATCGGCGCCTCGCAGGCGATCGGGCCCCCCGCGGCCACGCTCCCGGTCAATCGCTGGATCATCGGCGAAACGGTCAAGACCGTCCAGGCGCTCGACCTCGCGCTCGCCGAATTGCGCTACGACGAGAGCGCCAACACCATCTACCATTTCGTCTGGGCGACGTTCTGCGACTGGTATCTCGAGCTGATCAAACCCGCTTTCTCCGGCGAGGAGCGCGGCGAGATCGACGCCGAGTCCCGCGAGGTCGCCGGCTGGGTGCTCGACCAGATCTTCGTCATGCTCCACCCGTTCATGCCCTTCGTCACCGAGGAATTGTGGAACGCAATGGGCGCGCGGCCTTATCCCCTGATCCTCGCCAAATGGCCTGTGCCCGATGCGCGCGCGCTCGATCCCGAGGCGGGGCCGGAAATCGACTGGCTGATCCGCCTGGTCGGGGGGATCCGCGCCGCGCGCGCCGAATTGAACGTGCCCCCCGGCGCCAGGCTGCCGCTGCTCGTCCACGATGCCGGCACGGTTACGGCGACGCGGCTCGAACGCCACGCCGGTGCGCTCGCGAGGCTGGCCCGGATCGAGAGGATCAGCACCGAGACGGCGCAGGGCGGCGGCGCCCAGATCGTCGTCGACGAGGCGACCTTCGTCCTGCCGCTCGAAGGCGTCATCGACATCGCCGCCGAGAAGGCCCGCCTCGCCAGGGCCGCGGAAGCCGCCGAGAAGGAGCGTGATTCGCTCGCCGCCCGCCTCGCCAATCCGAGCTTCGTCGAGCGCGCCAAGCCGGAGGCGGTGGAGAAGGCGCGGGCGGACCATGACGAGAAGGCCTCCGACGCCGAGAAATATCGCGCCGCGCTCGCCAGGCTCGGCTGATGGCGTCGCGGCCCGGGCGGCGTGATCTCACGTCCGGACCGATCGGCAGGACCCTGCTGGCGTTTGCCGTTCCGACGCTGCTGTCCTCGGTCCTGCAGTCGCTGAACGGGTCGATCAACGCCATCTGGGTCGGCCGCTTCCTCGGCGAGAGCGCGCTGGCGGCGACCTCCAACGCCAATATGATCATGTTCCTGCTCATGGCCTTCGTCTTCGGCTTCGGCATGGCGGCGACGGTGCTGATCGGCCAGGCGTTCGGGCGGGGCGACATCGGCGGGGTCAGGCGGGTGATCGGCACCGCGATCGGCGGTTTCGTGCCGGTGGCGGCGGCGATCGCCATCCTCGGCTGGTTCGGCGCGCCGGCCTTGCTCGACCTGCTCGGCACGCCGCCCGATTCGGCGCCGCTCGCGCTGGCCTATCTGCGCGTCATCTTCCTCGCCATGCCGCCGATCCTGATCGCCATCGTGCTGACCATGGGCCTGCGCGGCACCGGCGATTCGATGACGCCGCTCTGGTTCATGCTGCTCGCGGTCTTGCTCGATTCGGGGCTCAACCCGGTCTTCATCCTCGGCCTCGGTCCGGCCCCGGCGCTCGGCATCGCCGGCTCGGCGACCGCCACCGTCATCGCCAATTACGCCGCTTTGATCGGCCTCCTCATCTATATCTACCGCCGCGACCTGCCGATCCGGCTGCGCGGGCCCGAGCTCAAATATCTGATCCCCGACCGCGCGCTGGTGCGCAACATGATCGTCAAGGGCCTGCCGATGGGATTGCAGATGATCGTCATCTCCGGCGCGGGGCTCGCCACTTTGGGCCTGGTTAACCGCGAAGGCGTCGACACCACCGCCGCCTTCGGCGTCGCCATGCAATTATGGACCTATTTGCAAATGCCCGCCATGGCGCTGGGCGCGGCGGTGAGCGCCATGGCGGCGCAGAATATCGGCGCCGGCAAATGGGAGCGGGTCGGCGCGATCACCCGCTCCGGCATCCTTTACAATTTGCTGATCACCGGCCTGCTCGTGGTCCTGCTCGCCATTGCCGACCGACCCGCGCTGGCCCTGTTCCTCGGCGGCGCCAGCCCGGCCTTGCCGATCGCCCAGCATATCCAGCTGCTGGCGACCTGGAGCTTCCTGTTGTTCGGGGTTACCATCATCCTGTTCGGCACGGTGCGCGCCAACGGGTCGGTGCTGGGGCCGCTGATCATCTTCGCCATCGGCCTCTTGCCGGTCCGCTTGGGCTTCGCGCTTGGCGCCTATCCCTGGCTCGGCGCCGACTCGCTCTGGCTGAGCTTCCCGGTCGGTTCGCTCGTGATCATGATGATGGCGATCGCCTTCTATCTCCACGGCGGCTGGCGGAACGCGCGCATGGAGATGCCGCCATCACGCCAGGCGCTGATCGAGGAGGCGCAGGCCGATGGCGAGCCCGGCGGACGGATCAACCCATCGGCGTAAATAGGGACAGTCTATATTTATCGCGTCCGCGGCTCTCCCGGAGAGCTGCGCCGGAAGCCGATAAATATAGACTGTCCTATTTTCTCAGTTCGTGGTGTCGGCGAGGTTCGAGCGGTATTTGGTGTTGGTCTGCCGGTCGTTGATCTCGATGTAGACGTAGCTTGGCGGAATTTGCCCCTCGGGCAGCGCGAACCAGATCCCGCCCAGGCTGTTCGGGCTGCCGAGCGCGCAGAAGCCATAGAGCCGCTGTCCCCGCGAGGTGAAGAAATCGACCCAGGACCGCGACGAATTGGCGTTGTTGCCGCAGGGCGGCAGGGCCGGCGCGGGCGCGAACATCGCCGCCGGATATTGGTCCTTGTTGAACACGTCGTAATTGTAGCGCACGAAAGCCTGGCCGTTGGCCGTATAATGTTCCTGGCCGAGCAGGTAGAGGATCGGGTTGGGCTGCGCCTGAGCGGCGCCGGCGCCGGTCACCCCCGTCAGCAACAGCGCGGCGAACATCGCGTGAGTCTTGATCCTGGTCATCGATCGTCCTTTCATCCCAGAGTGAAGGACGGGTTTTCTTGGCTCCCCGTGCCGATGGTCGTTTCGGCCCCGGCATAGTGCCATCGATCCATCCTCATTTCAAGGAAGCCGGGACGCGCGCCGCCGCGGGACGGGCATTGGTTTTTTCGCCGCTTTGCAGGCGGGGTGGCGCGCGCTAAGCCCTGCCGCGATGTCGTCACTCGCCTCCTTTCCCGCCCTTCGCCTGCGCCGCACCCGCTCCTCCGCCTGGAGCCGGGCGCTGGTCGCGGAGACGGTGCTGACTCCGGCGGACCTGATCTGGCCCTTGTTCGTCACCGAGGGGGAAGGTGTGGAGGAGCCGATCGCGACCCTGCCGGGCGTATCGCGCTGGTCGGTCGACCGGATCGGCGCGCGGGCGCGGGAGGCGCGCGACCTCGGCATCCCCTGCATCGCCTTGTTCCCCAACACGCCCGGCAATTTGCGAAGCGACGACGCCAGCGAGGCGCTCAACCCGGGCAACCTCATCTGCCGCGCCGTCAAGGCGGCCAAGGAAGCGGCGCCCGAGGTCGGTGTCCTGACCGACGTCGCGCTCGATCCCTATACGTCGCACGGCCATGACGGGATCGTCGATCGGGCGGGCAATGTGCTCAACGACGCGACCAGGGCCATCCTCGCCGACCAGGCGCTGGTCCAGGCCCAGGCGGGGGCCGACATCATCGCGCCGTCGGACATGATGGACGGCCGCGTCGGCGCAATCCGTTCAGCTTTGGAGCAGGCGGGCCATGTCAACGTCCAGATCATGGCCTATGCCGCGAAATATGCCTCCGCTTTCTACGGGCCCTTCCGCGATGCCGTCGGCTCGCGCGGCCTCTTGAAGGGCGACAAGAAGGGCTACCAGATGGATCCGGCCAATGCGCTCGAGGCGCTGCGCGAGGTCGCGCTCGATCTCGAAGAGGGCGCCGACACGGTGATGGTGAAGCCCGGCCTTCCTTATCTCGACATCATAAGACGCGTGAAAGACAGGTTCGAAGTGCCTGTTTTCGCTTATCAGGTCTCGGGAGAATATGCGATGATCGAGGCCGGCGCCGCGGCTGGGGCGGGGCAGCGCGACGCGATGGTGCTGGAGACCTTGATGGCGTTCAAGCGGGCCGGGGCATCGGGCGTGCTCACTTATCATGCGCCGCTCGCCGCGCGGCTGCTGGCCCGCTGATGGCGAAGGAGAAGGTCCGGACCGCCGGGGCTGCCGCATCGCCCGCACCCCCCGAGCCCGTACCCGGCGCCCGGGTGAACGAGCGTTATGCCCGGCCGCTCTTCATCCTCACCATCGTCACCGGCTCGTTCCTTTTATTTCTCACCCAGCCGATGATCGCGCGCATGGCCCTGCCCCGGGTCGGCGGCTCGCCGTCGATCTGGAACAGCGCGATGCTGGTCTACCAGCTGCTGCTCCTCGCCGGCTATGCTTATGCCCATGGCCTGTCCTATTTGCGGCCTCGGCTGCAGAGCGGAATCCATCTCGCAATCTTCGCTCTGGGCGCACTCTTCCTGCCGATCGGGCTGATCTCGGCGGTGCCGTCCGCGGACGTCCAGCCGGCTTTTTGGGTGCCCTGGTTCCTGATCAGCTCGATCGGTCTTCTCTTCTTCGTCGTGTCGGCCCAGGCGCCGCTGATGCAGCGCTGGTACGCGCTGGAGACGAGCCGCGGCGATCCCTATCCGCTTTACGCCGCCTCCAATCTCGGCAGCTTCGCCGGCCTCATCTCCTATCCGCTGATCGTCGAGCCGCTGATGAGCCTGCAGCAGCAAAGCTGGCTGTGGACGAGCCTCTATGCCGCGCTCGTCCTGCTCGTCGCTGCCTGTGCGCTGACCGTGCCGGCGCGGGCGGTGGAGGAGCTGCCCGAAGAAACCGCGCCGCCGCCGACGATGAAGCGGACCCTGCATTGGATCGTGCTCGCCGCGGTCCCGTCGGGACTGATGCTGTCGACGACGACGCACCTCACCACCGACATCGTCGCCGTGCCGATGCTCTGGGTGCTGCCGCTCGGCCTCTATCTGCTGAGCTTCGTCATCGCCTTCGCCCACCGCCGCGCCCCAGCCGATTTCATCACCATGCTGGCGCCGCTCATCATCCTGATCGCCGGCGGCCTCGCCTTCAACAGCGGCACCCAGAGCCCGCTCTTCTCGGTTACGCTGGGCCTCCTGCTGCTGCTCGCCATCGCGGTCGCGCTCCACACCGAATTGTTCCGGCTGCGGCCCGCGGTCGGCCATCTCACCCGCTTCTATCTGGTCATGTCGATCGGGGGGATGCTTGGCGGGGTCTTCTGCGCGATCGTCGCGCCGTTCGTGTTCGACTGGGCCTATGAGCATCCGCTGCTGATCCTCGCCGCCGCCGTGCTGGTGCCGCAGACCCCGCTCGTGCCCTGGCCCAAGGCCCATCGGCTGCTGCTGAGCGTCGCCTTGCCGATCGCCGCCTTCCTGCTCGCTTATGCCGTCTATCTTATCCGCGAATCGGTTCTTGAGAACAGCGCTGGAATGGCCATGGCCGGCTCGATCCTGATCTCGCTGCTCGCGCTCGCCTGCCTGGGCCGCCGCGTCGTCTTCATGCTGGCGCTCGCCGCGCTGATGCTGAGCTACGACGACAGGGGCATATTGCAGACCAGCTTCATCGAAGGCGCCCGCACCCGCTCCTATTTCGGCATCTACGAGGTCCGCGAGCGCTATTACGAGGCCGGCCCGGTCCGCGTCCTCACCCACGGCACCACCCTGCACGGCATCCAGTCCATGGTGCCGGGCCGCGAGCTCGAGCAGACCTCTTATTACGCGCCCAATTCGGGCGTCGGCCTCGCGCTGGCCAATGCCAACGCCTTGTTTCCCGGCAGGCCGGCGCGGATCGGGGTGATCGGCCTCGGCAGCGGCACCCTGTCCTGCTATGCGCGACCGGGCCAGAGCTGGACCTTCTTCGAGATCGACCCGGCGATGGTCGAGGTCGCGCGCAACCGTTTCACCTTCCTCTCCAGCTGCGCGCCCCAGGCGAGGATCGTGCTCGGCGACGCCCGGCTGAGCGTCGCCCGCCAGCCCGCCGGCGCGATCGACATCCTCGCCGTCGACGCCTTCTCGTCCGACGCAGTGCCGATGCACCTGCTCACCAGCGAGGCGCTCGAAGTCTATCGCAGGGCGCTCCGCCCGGACGGCATCGTCCTCTTTCACATCTCCAACCGCTATCTCGACCTGCAGCCGGTGATCGCCGATCTCGCCGCGCGCGGCGGCTGGACCGCAGCGATGATGGAATATTCGCCGACCGAAGCGGAGAAGGCGGCCAACGCCACGCTTTCGGTCTGGATCGCTCTGTCGCGCTCGCCCGGGACGATCGCGCGGCTGACGGCGGCGAGCGGCGAGCGCGCCGGGGCGTGGCTGGCGATCGAGCCGCAACCGGGCTTTTCGGGCTGGACCGACGACCATGCCTCGATCCTGCCGATCATCAACTTCCGCTCGCTCCTGCGGTTCGGCCGTTGAGCCGGCGGTGGCGATCGAGACGCCCCGGCTGATCCTTCGCGACTGGGGCGAAGCGGATATCGCCCCGTTCATCCGCCACACCAATAGGCCCGCGGTGATGCGCTGGCTGGGCGGGGTCCAGACGAAGGCTGCGCTCACCGAAGCAATCCGCGAGCGGATGATGCGCTGGCAGGAGGAGCGCGGCTTCACTTTCTGGGTGGTCGAGCGCAAGGCGGACGGCGAATTGCTCGGCTTTTGCGGGATCAAGATCGCCGACACGGCCGGCAGCCCGATCGAGGGCGTGCACGAGGTCGGCTGGCGCCTGCGCGAGGATGCGTGGGGGCGGGGCTATGCCAAAGAGGCGGCGATCGCGTCGCTCGATTTTGCCTTCGATACGCTCGGCGCCGGCCGCGTCGTCGCCATCACTTTCCAGGGCAATGTGCCAAGCTGGGGGCTGATGGAGCGGCTCGGCATGACCCGGCGGCCCGAATGCGACTATGACGATCCGCGCTTTCCCGATCTCAATCCGACCATCGTCTACGACATCAGGCCAGGGGAGCTTCGCCGATGAACCTGATCAGCTTGGGTGGACATCAACCGCGCGTGGATCCCGCCGCCTTCGTCGCGCCCGGCGTCCGGCTGATCGGCGACGTCGAGATCGGCGCGGAGTCGAGCATCTGGTACAATTGCGTGCTGCGCGGCGACGTCAATCGCATCCGCATCGGCGCGCGCAGCAACATCCAGGACGGCTCCGTCCTCCACGTCGATTCGCCGCGCCCGGGCCATGAAGCGGGCCATCCGACCCTGATCGGCGACGAGGTGCTGATCGGCCATATGGCGATGGTCCATGGCTGCCTGCTGCACGACCGCGCTTTCGTCGGCCTGGGGTCGATCGTCATGGACGGCTGCGAGATCGAGAGCGACGCCATGCTCGCCGCCGGCGCCCTGCTGACCCAAGGCAAGCGCATCCCCTCGGGCCAGCTCTGGGCCGGCCGCCCCGCCAAATATGTCCGCGACCTCGGCGAGGCCGACCTGGCCGGCATGGCGCTCGGCGTCGCCCATTATGTCGCGCTGGGAAAGCTCCACGCGGCGGCGATCACGGCAAGCGAAGACCAGCATCCCCTCCACCCGCCCATCCCGAGTAGGAACTGAGCTTGGCGAAGCATGTCCTGAGCGCCTGCCTTGGCAGGCAATCGAAGGGGCCCGTATCGAAGGACCGCGCGGATACTCCCTGCGTCCTTCGATACGCCGTTTCGACAAGCTCAACGGCTACTCAGGATGAGCGGGGAGGGCGGGGTTGCCCGGGTCAGTGCGGCAGCCGGTCGATCCGCGCCTGCTGGGCGGCGAGCAGGCGGTCGGCTTCGGCGACCGCCTCGTCGAGGCCTTCCCGGTCGGCGGCGCTCATCGGCTGGTCGGCTCGCTCAAGCGCGAGCTGGTGGAGCTCGGCGGCCGCGGCCGCGGTCCGGCCGCGCGCCGCCTCGACGCGCGAGAGCGCCTGCTGCGCCTCGATCCAGACGTTGGAGCCGACCAGGCCGCCCCGCGCCGCCCGCGCCGCGGCGCCATAATCGGCCTCGAACGTCCGGTTCCCCTGCCGCGCCTCGGCGAGCAAATCCGCGATTCGCGCCCGCACGGCCGGGTCGTCGGCGACGATCGGCGCCTCGCGCACCGGCTCCTCGATCGTCAGCCGTTCGTCCGGCCGTGGCGCCAGCGACGGGAAGGGGCCTTCGGTCACGCAGCCTGCGAGCAGGGCGCCGGTGAGAGCGGCGAGGAGGGCGGCACGCTTGGTCATCCGCACCTCCCTATGCGCCCGGCCGCGGCCCCGCAACCGCGCCCGCAATAGCGGCCGCAACCGGCGCAGGCGGGGCTTGCGCGCCCTTGCCCTTCCCCCTATGTCGCACCCTCCCGCGCGCCCGTAGCTCAGCTGGATAGAGCACCAGACTACGAATCTGGGGGCCGGAGGTTCGAATCCTTCCGGGCGCGCCATTTTCCCCAATGATCAGAGTCCATACGCTCCTGACGAAAAGCGTGAGCGGTGGGGTCGAGGACCTCGTGTAGCGCATTTATAGCCGATCCCCGCTTTCAGTGGCGGCCTGCCAAGGCCGCTAATGGCGAGGGGAGCAGTCATGGGGCTACGGACCTGGTGGGGCGAGTCCGGGAGCAACGGCTCGGCGCCGCTACTTGCCGAGCGGCGCCCCGGAACAGTCGAGGCCCCGGCTGGCAAGTTGGGGCGGCGGAATTTGGTGGAAAGCGGACTTCTGGTTATTGGCCACACCGACAAAGCAGCGCGCAGATTGTGCCGAGCCCCACTTCAGCGCAAACTCGGCTCAAGCTATTCCGAAGGGCCTTGAGGGGAGATTTTGCAGCATGGCGAAGCTCGTCTTCGGAATGAACCAGTCGCTGGACGGCTATGTCGACCATATGGCGTTTGCGCCGGGCCCAACGCTCTTCCGCCACTTCATCGAGGAGGCCCGGGCGCAGGCGGGCAGCGTGTACGGCCGCCGCATGTATGAGGTCATGCGTTACTGGGACGACGATCATCCTGAATGGGATGCAGAGGAACAGGCCTTCGCGGCGGCGTGGCGCAAGCAGCCGAAATGGGTCGTCTCGCGCTCGTTGAAGTCGGTCGGCCCCAACGCCAGGCTAATCGAGGATGATCTCGAGGGCGCGATCCGCGCGCTGAAGGCCGAGCGCGGCGGCGAGATCGAAGTCGCCGGCCCGGACCTGGCGCAAAGCCTCACCGACCTTGGCCTGATCGATGAGTATCGGATCTACCTGCACCCCGTCGTGCTTGGTCACGGCAAGCCATATTTCGCCGGACCCCGGCCGCCGCTCCGCCTGATGGCTCATGATCGGATATGCGAGGATGTGATCAGGTTGACGTACGTTCCTGCCTGATCGCGCGACTCGCCTGACGGACTGCCAAAAAAGTGGCAACCTTAGGAAGCGACCGAGTTGCGGGCGTTCAGGATTCGTGTGATCGTCGGGCTATGGGGCGTCGCTGGCTCACCATCGTGGCAATTGCAATGTTGCTGGGCGGCCTTGTCTATCGTCACCAGGCCCGCTCATTTTCAGTCCCGGAATGGGTTCATGAATGGGAAGGGCACGGGCCGGACCCTGGCACGAGCGAGTTCCGCATCGCACAGGCGTCCGCCGAGCAGCGCGCGCGCGCGCGGCAGAGGGCTGCGCCGTATCAGGCAGCCGTTACGTTTCTTCTCGTGCTTGGCGCGGGGCTGATCTGGCGCGCGACAAAGGCGTGGCTGCGCTCCCGAAGAAGTCGTCGAACTCCGACGTCTACGGCGCTTTCTTGATCGTCGCGAACAGCAGCTAGCCACCATTCGCCGCCATTCAGCACGGTCGGCCAGGAACGAGGGATCGAAGGGTGTCTTTCCCTGTCCAGAGGGCAGCGGCCCAGCCGCTCATGATCGCGCCTTCGACGTTCGCGACCATGTCGTCGATAAGGAACAGGTCTTCAGGCCGGAAGCCGGTACGGGCCTCGATGCTCTTGTAAAAGCTTGCGGCAGGTTTCGAGCAGCCGAGTTCGGCCGCGTAGTGCAGGCCATCGAAGCTGCTGCGAAAGTCGAGGTCTTCCCATAGATAGCGAGCGCGCTCATGCTCTTGCACCGTCGCGAGATGAACCTCGATCCCGGCTGCCCGGATCGATGTCAGCTCAGCCAGCAAAGAGTCGTTCAGGTGAGCATCGTTGCTGAACCAATAGTCGATCAGCGCATCGCAGGTCATTTGAGGCGATATGTCTTGCAGCACCGGTGCGAGACGCTCACGCAGCGACGCGCGCCCGTGCATCACGTCGTCCCAGTGCGGCTTGAAAAAGGCGGTCTGAAGCGCCGCTGCTGGAATGCCGAGATCGCGCTCCAGATTGGCGCTCCACCCGCGCTCGTCCGGATGGACAATAAGCACGCCATCCACATCGACCATGATCGCCTTGATCGTCATCGGATCATCAGAAGCATCGTTCATTCCGCCCGGCAAGCGATAGCCGGACTTCCCACGCATCCTCAGGCCACGCCGAGCTTCCCGCGTTCCCCGTCGCGGGGATCATCCGGCGACTCGGAAATCGCGGCAAAACAAAAGCCTCGACCGGCCCCTTCGGCGCGCGCGGCATTCGTCGCCCGATGTTGCAAGGCCGGGGGTGGCGTGCGAGATGTCGCGCTTCGGGAGGGGGCTGCCATGATGATGCTGCCGATCGCTTTGACGGCCGCCGGCGCCGCCGGTCTGGTCAACTTCTGGCTCTCGTGGCGCATTGCGCAGATACGCGAAGCCGAGAAGATATCGGTCGGCGACGGCGGCAATCCGCGGCTGCTCGCGCGGATGCGCGCGCAACTCAACTTCGCCGAATATGCGCCGGTGGTGCTGATCCTGGTCGCGCTGGTCGAGGCGACGAGGGGGACCCATTTGTGGCTGTGGATCGTCGCGGGGGTCTTCATCGTCGGCCGCGTTCTCCATGGCTTGGGGATGGACGGCTGGCGCTTCGGGCGCACCGCGGGGATGATCTGCACCGCGCCGGTCATGATCGGGCTGGCGCTCTATGCGGTGGTGATTCCCTTTCTTGGCCCCGTTTAGCGCTTTTCCCCTCGATACGGTCCGAAGCGAGGCGGCTTCGTCGCGGCCGCCTGGACTTTCGTCGTGCGCCGCTACTCCATTCATCCCTGCTTCAGCACGATTCGCCGACAGGCCCACCGTTCGACGCCGCGCTGTTGCGGTGCCGCGACAGGGTGATGAGAGGTTAGGATGAAAGGTCTCGGGATTGCTCTCGTGCTGGCGGCGGCCTTCGCAATGCCCCCTTCGGCGATCGGCCAGGACAATGCGGCGCCGGCGGCGCGCCCGCTCGCGGCGGGCCAGAGCCTGACCGGCGAATTGAGCGCCAACGACGCGCAGCGCCGCTCGGGGAAATATGAGGACGTCTTCACCGTCCAGGGCCGGCGCGGCGAGCGCATCGACTTGAGGCTCATCTCCAGCGACTTCGACCCGCTGCTGGTGGTGAGCGGGCCGGGCGGCTTCAGCCTCACCAACGACGACGAGGACGGCCAGGAGGAATCGACCAACAGCCGGCTGGTCATCGAATTCCCCGCCGACGGCGCCTATCGCGTCGGCGTCTCCAGCTTCCGCTCCGGCGAAACCGGGAGCTACCGGCTGCAGGCGGAAAGGCCCGCCGCGAACGTCGCGGTCAACGCCCCCCAGCGCGCCGTGCCGATCCGCATCGGCCAGAGCGTCAACGGCCGGCTGGCCGAGGGCGACGGCCGCCGCGCGTCGGGCGAATATAGCGACCATTACCGCTTCACCGCGCGCCGCGGCGAGCGGGTTCGGATCTCGCTCACCGGCGGTGAGGACATGGACACCTATCTGATGCTCCAGCGGCCGGACGGCTCCCAGGACGCCAATGACGACAGCGAGGAGAACGGCCAGCCCTCGCTCAACAGCCGTCTCGACACGGTGCTCGCCGAGGATGGCGACTATGTCATCGTCGCCACGACCTACCGGCCGAACACGACCGGCGACTATCGGCTGAGCCTTGAACGCAGCCCGGGCCTGCCGCGCCAGATCGGCGTCCGCGGCGGGCCGCGCGTCGTCGCCTTGCTGGTCGGCGTTTCCGATTATGGCGAGCGGATCAACCCGCTGTCCAACACCGACGCCGACGCGCGCGAGCTCTACAATTCCTTGCGCGGCGCCGGCCTGCTCCATCCCGCCAGCCAGCTCCTCGTCAACGAGCAGGCGACGACCAAGAACGTCGCCCAGGCCTTCGAGCGCGCGGCGGCGGCCGCGGGGCCCGACGATCTCTTCCTCTTCTTCTTCTCGGGCCACGGCGCCCAGGTCGACGTCCCGGTCAGCGCGGCCGAGCTCGACGGGCGCGCCGAAACGATCGAGCTTTACGACGCGGCTCTGTCCGACGCCCAGCTCGCGCCGCTATTCCGCAACGTGCGCGGGCGGATGTCGATGCTGGTCATCGACGCCTGCTTCGCCGGCGGCTTCCGCAGCCTGATCGACCGGCCGGGCGTCATGGGCCTGTTCAGCTCGGAGGAGGATCTGACCAGCCTCGTCGCCGACCGGTTCAAGGCGGGCGGCTTCCTCTCCTATTTTCTGCGCGGCGGCCTGTCGGGCGGGGCCGACGAGGACGGCGACCGCATCGTCACCGCCGGCGAGCTTTCCACCTATGTCCGCCGCCGCTTCCGCCGCGAGGGCGACATCCCGGCGCAGACTCGCGAGGACGCGCAGAATTACCAGAATCTGCTGGTCGAGCGCGGCGGCATCCATGTCGACGACGTGGTGGTGCGGCTCGCCTCGGCCGCGGGCGCCGCCATGCCGCAGGCGCGACAGGCGCCGGTCCATGTCCAGACCGCGCCGGCCGGCGAGGAGGGCGGGAAAAGGCGGACGCCACGGCCGCCGAAGCGCTAGCGCGCCGGCAGCAGGAACGTGACCCTGTAGATGTCGCCGACGCAGGGGCGGCCGTCCGGCACATAGACCGGCTGGTAGCGTGCGCGTCGGCTGACCTCGGCGGTGGCGTCGCCGAAGATGAAGGGGGGATAGGCGACGATCGTGCGCGACCCCGCCACGACGCCGTCGGGGGCGATCGACATTTCGTTGACCGCCCATCCTTCGAAGCCCCAGCGCAGCGCGTCATTGGGGAAATCGCGGTAGGTGGTCCGCAGCGGCTTCGGCGTCGCCGGCAGGCCGCAGCGGTCGGCGCCGGCGCCGATCGCCTCGTGCGCCGCGCGGGCGGCGGGGAGCTGGCCGCGAAGCGCATGGACCGCCGAGTCTATCTCCAGCGCTTCGGTGGCGATGCCGGAGCCAGCGCGCGCCTCCGGCAGGGCGCGGATCTCGCGCGCCAGAGCGAGCGCCTGATCGGGCTCGTCGTGGCGATAATGGGCGCGCGCCTGCGCCAGGCGCACGAGCGCGCCGGCCTCGGGCGAGCCGGCGATTTCGGGCATCGCCAGGAGCGCGGCGAAATCCCGATCCGGGTTGCGTCCGCCCGGCGGGCCCATCGGCAATTGCGCCTTGCCGATGTCGAGGGCGATGCTGGCGAGAACGGGCGCCGGCGCCGATAGCGCCGCAGCCATTTGCAGGCCGCGGCGGCGGTAATCGTCGCGCGCGGTCTTGGGGAGTTGCGGCCGATCGGCGAGGATCAGGAGCAAAGGCAGCATCGCGCGGGGCTGCGGGCCGGGCGCGGCCTCCAGCGCCGCGAGCTCCGCCGAAACCGCGGCTGCCGGTCGGTCGGCCCGCAGCGCGAGCGCACGTTCCCATTCCGGATCCGCCGCGGCGAGCCGGCCCAGGACGGCATTGTCCTCGGCATAACGGTCCGGCGGGACGCCCTGGCGGCAGCGGACTTCGAGCCGGACGACGGTTCGGAACAGGGCCGGGATGGATTTCAGCGCGTCGGCGTCGAACGACCAGCGGCGCACCGCGTGGGCCAGCGCGATCGCGCCCGGCCCCTGCCGCGACGCATAGATCGGCTTGGCGTCGGCGACGGCCCCATCCTCGCCGAGCACGGCCTCGACCACCACCACATCGTCGGGGCCGAGCGCGGCGCTGCATTGCGGAAGCCCCCGCCAATCGTTCAGCACGAAGCGTCCGCGCGGGAACAGGCCGGCGCCGGTATGGGCGAGATAGCGCCGGGCGGCGTCGGGATCGCCGGCGCGCAATGCGGCGATGGCGAGGTCCGATCGGACGAGCAGATCGGCGCGGTCGACCCGCGTCGTCAAATTGCCGAGCAGCCGCATCGCCGTCTCGAGCTCGCTCCGCGCCTCCGCGAAGCGGCCGAGGTTGAGCAAGGCGCGGCCCTTCAGCGTGTGGACTTCGCCGGCAAGCGCCCGATTGTCAGGGGCGACCTCGGCGGCGAGCCGCAGGGCGGCATCGGCGTCGGCGAGCGCCGCCTCGACATTGGTAAACAATTGCGTCTGGATGATGCCCCGCCGCAGCAGCAGCCGATCGGCGCTCGAAACGGTCAGGGCGTCGGCAATCCGGTAGTTGCGGAGCGCCTCGGAGTAATCGAGGTCGTGCTCGGCGATCAGGCCGAGGTTCAGCAGGCCGGTGAACCGATCCGCGGTTAGCGTCGCGTCGTCGGCGGGCAGGGCGGGCAGGCCGAGGCGGATTGCCGCGGCCGCGTCGTCGAGCCTGCCCAGGCCGATGAGGACGCCGCCGCGGCGGACGCGCACCAGGCCGACGGTGCGGGCGTTGCTCCCGGCGCGTATCTCGAGCGCGTCGAGCAGGCGCAGGGCTTCCGCCCAATTGCGCGCGTCGATCGCCGCCTGGGCGGCGTCGAACTGCTGCTGCACCGTTTGCCTCTGCTGCGCCGCCGCCGTTCCGACCGGAACCGCAAGCGCGCACAGCAGTGCCAGACTTGTTCCCCGTCTCATCGCAGCCCCTCCCTGCCGCCGGCCATATCAGAGGATTCGGGCGGCTGGCGCAATGGCTGGCGACGGCGGTCCGCGCTAGCCTCCGACGTGCTCGGGCTTCCCCTTGCGCTTGGTCGAGGCGAATTCCTCGAGCTGCTTCTCGGTCATCGATTCGGCCATCTGCTTCGAGGCGCCCTTGAGCTTGTTCTTGGGCGTGTCGCCGCGCTTGGCCGACAGAGCGGCGCCGGCGGCTTTCTGCTGGGCGGCTGACTTGGCGGGCATGATATTTCTCCTTCGCGGGAAAAACACATTGCTCAGAGCAAGGTTTCCAGGTCGAGCAGCGCGTGGAGCGCGTGCCGCGCCGCTTCGATCTCCTGCGGCAGGGCGCGACCGGCGAGGTCGGCGGGCGCGATCTCTTCCGGCCAATGCGCCTCGATGCAGGCGGCGATCCGGTCGAGCTTCGTCTCGTCGACCAGGAAGCGGGGATCGATTGTGGCGGGATCGGCGACGACGCGCAGCCTGAGGCAGGCCGGGCCGCCGCCATTGGCCATGGACTGGCGCACGTCGACCAGGTCGAGCCGCCGGATCGGGCCGTTGCCGGCGACCAGCGTCTCGAGCCATTGCCAGACCGCCGGCGTCTCGCGCGCCTCCCCGGGCAGAATCAGCGCCATGCCGCCTTCGGGCAGAGTCACCAGCTGGGCGTTGAACAGATAGGATTTGATCGCGTCGGCGAGGCTGAGGATTGCTGCGGGGACCTCGACGATCTCCGTCTCCGGCAGCAGCCGCCTCAGGTCCGCGTAGAAACCCGCTTTGTCGGCGAATGCCTGCTCATGGGCGAACAGGACATGCTCGTTGGCGACTGCGACGACGTCGTTGTGGAAGGCACCGGCCGCGATCGCCTCCTCGGACTGCTGGACAAATAGGGTCCGGGTCGGAGCGAGCCGGTTCAGACGAGCGACCGCGCGCGACGCCTCGGCATGCTGGCGCGCCGGGAAGGCGCCGCCGCGCACGCCGTAGACGAAGACCTCCACCCCCGCCGCGCCATGGCCGGCGCAGAGGCGCATATGGTTGGCCGCGCCCTCGTCGCCGAACGTGGCGGGCACCGGCGCGTGGACCGCGAAAGAGGTGGCGTCGGCGAAGGCGAGCCTGAGCTGGCTCAGCGTCCCCGGCCATTCGTGGCTGCGATGCGCCATCGTATTGAGGTTGGCGACGGTGAGGTGGCAGCGGCCGTCTCTTGTGTCCGGGGCGGGCGAAACGGTTGCAGCATTGGCCGCCCACATCGCCGAGGCGGACAAAGCGGCGGCGCGCAGCGTCTCGGACGCCTCCTCGCTGCTCGTGCCGAGCGCTTCCAGCCAGGCACGGTTCGGCCTTCGATGCGGCAGGAAGATCCCCTGCGCGAGACCGAGCCCCAGAATGTGCCGCATCTTGCCGATGCCCTGCAGCGCCGCGGCGCGCGGGAAAGCGGTGCTGCCGGCATTGAGGGTGGCGGCGAGATTGCCGAGGCTGAGCCCGGCATAATTGTGGCTCGGCCCGACGATGCCGTCGAAATTGATCTCGACGAGCGGCATGAGCTCAGCGCCCGACGGCGAGGAAGCTGCCGCCCGGCGCGATGCCGAGCAAGGAAGCGGCGGGGCTGTCGAGCGTGGCCTGGCCCTCGCCGAGCAGGTTCACATGGCCGTAGCCCGAGGCGAAGGTCTCGCGCTCGCCGGCGGCCAGCATCATCCTTTTGCCGACATCCTCGTCGTCGATGCGCGCGAGCGTCAGCGCCTGGGCTTCGCGGATGGTGCGGATGTTGTCCGTCTCGGCCGCCATGGTCGGCCCGCCGTCGAAAATGTCGATATAGTCGCCGCCGCTGAAGCCCTCCTGCTCGAGCATCCGCATCGCCGCCCGGCCGGTCGGGTGCGGGATCGCCATGATCGCCCGCGCGCTTTCCGGCAGCAAGGCGGTGTAGATCGGCGTCTTGGGCATGAGGTCGGCGATGAAGCGGGTGCCGTGGGCGCCGTTGAACGTGTCCGCGTCCTGGAAGTTCATGCCGAAGAAGCGGCCGGCAATGGCGTCCCAGAAGGGCGAGCCGCCGGCTTCGTCGATGACCCCGCGCAACTCCGCCAGGACGCGGTCGGCGAAGCGCTTCCGATGCAGCCGGATGAACAGATAGCGGCTGCGCGCGAGCAGCACGCCGAGGCCGCCGGCGCGCTCGTTCGGGTGGAGGAAGAGGCCGCCGACCTCCGAGCTGCCCTCGAAATCGGTGGTCAGGGTCAGCATCTCGGCGCGGAAGGTCTTGCCGAGCTCGGGCGAGGTCTGCGTCATCGTGCTCAGGCGATAGGAATAGAAAGGCTCGGTCATGCCGACCCGGCTGAACACCTGGCAGGTGCCGCGGATCTGGCCGGTCTCGACGTTTTCCAGCACGAACACGAACAGGTCGCCGTCCGGATTGCCCTCGTCATTGCCGAAGGCCTGCTCGGAGCGCGCCAGCTTGGCGACGAGCGTGCCTTTGTCGGCGGGCAGGTTGGTGAAGCCGCCGCCGGTCAGCTTGGCCATTTCGTAGATCGCCTGGAAATCCTCGTTCCGCGCCGGCCGTACCCTGAAGCTCACAATGATTCCCCGCTGGCGAGACGAATGACCGTCAGCGCCGACAATCGCGCGCGCTCGGCGAGGCTCCCGACGATCAGATATTCCTCGTCCGAATGGATGGCGCCGCCGCGCGCGCCCATCGTGTCGACGACGGGGACGCCGCAGGCGGCGATATTGTTGCCGTCGCAGACGCCGCCGGTGTCGCGCCAGCCTATGTCCTGGCCGAGATCGGCGCCGGCGCGTTTGACCAGCTCGAACAGCTTTTGCGCCCCGGCGTCGATCGGCTTGGGCGCCCGCGCGAAGCCGCCGTGGACGCGGACCTGAACGTCGTGCTTGGCCGCCACCGCCGCCACCGCTTCGTCGAGCGCGGCCTCAGCCGCCGCCTGGAGCGCCGGCGTGCGCGGCCGCACGTTGACGCGCAGCACCGCTTGGTCGGGTACGACGTTGTTCGGCCCGCCGCCGTCGATCCTGGCGGGATTGACGGTCAGCCCGTCTCTTCTGGCCGCGGCGAGGCGCAGCGCCAGATCGGCCGCCGCCAGCAAGGCGTTGCGCCCTTCTTCGGGATTGCGGCCGGCGTGGGCGCTGCGGCCCGCGATGGAGATGGAGAAATTGCCGCTCCCCGGCCGCGCGCCCGCCAGCGTGCCGTCGGGCAGAGCGGAGGGCTCGTAGGTCAAAGCCGCTTTCTTGCCGCGCGCCGCCCGCGCGATCAACGCCGCCGAGCCGGGCGAGCCGACCTCCTCGTCGCTGTTGATCACCACCTCGTAGCCAAGCCCGATTGCGCCGACGCCCTCCACCGCGCGCAAGGCCGCGAGCATCACCGCGATGCCGCTCTTCATGTCGGCCACGCCCGGCCCGCCGAGCACGCCGGGCTCGCGCCAGAACACCTTCTGGAAATCGTGATCGGCGCCGAACACGGTATCCATATGGCCGGTGAAGAGCAGCTGGACGGGCGCGTCGGGCCGGACCGTCACGTGCAGGTTGCGGCCGTGCGCGATCATGTCGAGCGCCCCGTCCGCCGCCATCGCCTCGACCGGCGCGGCATCCTTCAGCGCGACAGTGCCGGGCAGCGCCGAAAAGGCGTCCGCCAGCAGGCCCGCCACGGTCTCCAGGCCGGCGAGGTTGCGCGACCCGCTGTTGACCGCGGCCCACTCGGTCACCTGGTCGAGCATCGGCGCGTCCGCAGCGCGCTCGACCACCGCCGCTTCGATCTGGGTCAGGTCCCGCATGGCGAGCGCTCTAGCGCGGGTCCGGGGCTAAAGCCACTCCGCGAAGGCCTCGAGCACGTCCTCGTACAGCCGCTGCTTGAACGGCACGATCAGCGCCGGCAGCTCGGCGGGATCGGCCCATTTCCAGGCGCGGAATTCGGGCTCGGGCGTTTGGAGATTGACGTCTTCATCCTCGCCCAGGAAGCGCATCAGGAACCAGGTCTGGCGCTGGCCGCGCCATTTGCCGTTCCACATCTTGCCAACGAGGTCGTCGGGCAGATCGTAGAGCAATTCGACCGGGCAGCGGGCGACGATCTCGACCTTGTCGCGGGCGATGCCGGTTTCTTCCGCGAGCTCGCGCAGGGCGCCGTCCTCGGGCTCCTCGCCCGGATCAAGCCCGCCCTGCGGCATCTGCCAGGCCTCGAGCGTCGAATCGAGGCGCTGGCCGACCCAGACCCTGCCGTCGCGGTTCAGGAGCATCACGCCCGCCGCGGGCCGGTAGGGCAGGGCGGCCTTGTCCGTCATTTCGCCCTGGCCTCGCTCAGCAGCAATTTCAGCGCGGCGACGCAGCCGGCAATATCCCCGACCGAGGACGGCACCGCTTTGCGGAGGTTGATGAAGCCGTGGATATTGCCCTCGGCCTCACGGAAGACGGTCGGCACGCCGGCCGCCACGCAGGCGGCGGCATAAGCGCGGCCCTGGTCGCGGATCGGATCGAGGCTGGCGGTGACCACCAAAGTCGGCGGCATCCCGGCCTGGCTTTTCACAAGCGGTGCGTAGCGCCAGTCCTTTTCGTCGGCGGCATAGCATTGCTCGAACCAGTCCATGCCCTCGCCGGTCAGGAAATGGCCCTCGCAAAAATCCTCGTAGCTCGGATAGCCCTTGCCGGGGTCGGCGGCCGGATAGATCGGCCATTGCACGAGCACCGGCACCGCCGCCGGCTCGTCGCGCAGGGCAAGCGTGACGATGATCGCGAAATTGCCGCCGGCGCTGTCGCCGCAGGTGACGAGCCCCGTCACCTCGCGTCCGAGCGCCTCCGGGCTCGCCGCCGCCCAGCGCGCCGCCGCGATCGAATCCTCGATTCCGGCCGGCCAGGGATGCTCGGGCGCGAGGCGATAGTCGACCGCCAGCACCGGCATGTCCAGTTCGCGCGCCATCTCGGCGCAGAAGGGCTCGTGCGTGTCGAGGTCGCCGAGCACGAAGCCGCCGCCGTGCATGAACAGGAAAAGCGGCCCCGGCTCACGCTTCCCGCGGGCGTCGTAGAGCCGGAGCGGGATGTCGCCCCCCGGCCCCGGGCAGGAAAGGTCGCGGACCACGGCCAGCTCCCCCGCCGGCACATCGGCGACGTGGCAGCCGGCGCGCATCATGTTGCGTGCCTCGACCGGGCCCGCTTCATGGCTTTTCGGCCCCGGCAGCGCGTTCAGATAATCGAGGAACAGCCGCACGTCCGGCCGGACATAAGGATCCGCCATCCATTTTTCCCTTCACCGGGCGAATCGTTCGGCCCGTTCGTGCGTTCCATAGGCGAACGCGCGGCCTCCGCCACCTGTTGTGGCTTACGTCGGACAGGTCTAGGGTCGCGTCTTGCGTACAGATTTCGAGGAATCAGCCGTGGCCACGGCCAGACATTATCTCACCCCAGAAGAAGCCGGAAACGATGCGCCCCTGGAAGCGGTGGTGGTCCGTTTCGCCGGCGATTCCGGCGACGGCATGCAGCTGACCGGCGGCCAGTTCACTTTGTCGACCGCGCTCGCCGGCAACGATCTCGCCACCTTCCCCGATTTCCCCGCCGAGATCCGCGCGCCGCAGGGGACGACCTTCGGCGTTTCCGCCTTCCAGATCAATTTCGGCTCTTCGGCGATCGAAACCGCCGGCGACGCGCCCGACGTGCTGATCGCGATGAACCCGGCCGCGCTCAAGACCAATGTCGACGATCTCAAGCCCGGCGGCCTGATCATCGCCGACGAGGGCGAGTTCGGCGCCCGCAACCTCGCCAAAGCTGGCTATGAAGGCAATCCGCTCGACGACAACACGCTCGCCAAATGGCAGGTGATCCGGCTCAACATCTCGCAGCTCACGCTGGATGCGGTGAAGCCCTTCGGCCTCGGCAACAAGGAAGCCTTGCGCTGCAAGAACATGTGGACGCTTGGCCTGGCGCTGTGGATGTTCGACCGCGACCGCAAGCCGATCGTCGACTGGCTCAAGACCAAGTTCGCCAAGGCGTCCGAGCTCGCCGAGGCCAATATCGCGGCATTGAATGCCGGCCACGCTTATGGCGAGACCGCCGAGATGGGCGGCCAGGTCACCCAGCACAGCATCGCGCCGGCCCCTGCGGAGCCCGGCCTCTACCGCACCGTCACCGGCGCCGAGGCGATCTCGCTGGGGCTGGTCGCGGGCGCCAGGCTGGCCGGGCTGCCGATGTTCTTCGGCGGCTATCCGATCACACCCGCCTCGGCGATCCTCCATCATCTCGCGCGCCTCAAGGAATATGGCGTCACCACCTTCCAGGCCGAGGACGAGATCGCGGCCATCGCCGCCGCGATCGGCGCCAGCTTCGCCGGCTCGCTCGGCATCACCTCATCGTCGGGCCCGGGCATCGCGCTCAAGACCGAGGCGATGGGGCTGGCGATCATGACCGAGCTGCCGCTCGTCATCATCAACTCGCAGCGCGGCGGCCCCTCCACGGGCCTGCCGACCAAAACCGAGCAATCGGACCTCTACCAGGCCGTCTACGGCCGCAACGGCGACGCGCCGATGCCGGTGATCGCCGCGCGCTCGCCCGCCGACGCCTTCGATTGCGCGATCGAGGCCTGCCGGATCGCGGTCCAGTATATGACGCCCGTCATGCTGCTGACCGACGGCTATATCGCCAATGCCGCCGAGCCCTGGAAGGTGCCGGACATGGCGACCTATAAACCCTTCCCGGTCCATTTCCACGATACGCCGCTCGCCGAAGGGGAGGCGGTCAATCCCTACCGGCGCGACGCCAAGCTCGCCCGGGTGTGGATCAAGCCCGGCACGGAAGGGCTGATGCACCGGATCGGCGGCATCGAGAAGAATGTCGGCACCGGCCATATCGATTACGCCCCCGACAACCACCAGGCGATGACCGACATCCGCGCCAGTAAGGTGCTCGGCGTCGCCGACAGCTTCCCCGACCAGGAGGTCTGCCTGGGCGACGAAGGCGGCACGCTCGCCGTGGTCGGCTGGGGCTCGACCTTCGGCCCGGTCCACCAGGCGGTCCGCCGGGCGCGGGCGCGAGGCGAGGACGTCAGCCACGTCCATATCCGGCACATCTGGCCGCTCCCGAAGAATCTCGGTGCGCTGCTAAAGTCTTACGACCGGATCATCGTACCGGAAATGAACACGGGCCAGCTCAAGACCCTGCTCCGCGACCAATATCTGGTCGACGCCCGCCCGGTCACCAAGACATCCGGCCAGCCGTTCAAGATCGCCGAGATCGAGGCAGCGATCGGGAAGGCGTTGAATGGATAGCCGCGCGGTCATTCGCGCGCTCCTGGACGCAGGATGGAAATTGAAGGGGAGCAGAGGCAGTCATCACCAATTCTATCATCGAGAACGGCCCGGCAAGGTCACTTTGCAACACCCGCGCAAGGATATACCGATAGGGACGCTGAAAAGTATCGAATTGCAGTCGGGTCTGCGCCTGGTTGGAAAGAAGTAAGATGAGGAAGCGTATCTATCTGGGTGTGATCGAGGCCGGACGGGGCGGCTTCGGCGTCTATTTTCCGAATTTTCCCGGCTGCGTTTCGGGCGGCGATACGCTTGAGGAGCTGGCGCAAATGGCCGCGGACGGCCTGCAGCTTCACATTGACGGCATGGTGGAGGCCGGCGAAATCATCCCGGAGCCGGCCGAACCCGATTTGGAGGCCGAGCGCCGCTCCGTTCCGGGAGCTGATTTGCGGTCGCTGATCGCCGTCGAGGTCAGAGTTCCGACATTTCCCAAGACGATAGACGTTCCTGTGGACACGGAGCTCGTGCAGGAGATCGACAAGCTTGCCTCGAACCGCCACCAGTTCATAGTCGATGCGGCGCGTCGCGAGCTGGACAGATTGAGGAAGTCGGCATGAACCCGCCCCGCCTGATCCCGCTCGTGCTGCTGCTCGTCGTTGTGGTCGCCATGATCATTTACCTGCGTTGAGGAATTCCCGATGACCGAGATGGTCAAGCTGACCGCCAAGGATTTCGCCACCGACCAGGAGGTGCGCTGGTGCCCCGGCTGCGGCGATTATGCAGTGCTCAAGGCGGTGCAGCGGACGATGCCCGATCTCGGCGCCGACCCGTCGAAGACCGTGTTCGTCTCCGGCATCGGCTGCTCGAGCCGCTTCCCTTATTATATGGAAACTTACGGCTTCCACACCATTCACGGCCGCGCGCCCGCGCTGGCGACCGGGGTGAAGCTCGCCAATCCCGAGCTCGACGTGTGGATCATCACCGGCGACGGCGATGCGCTGTCGATCGGCGGCAATCACACGATGCATATCCTGCGCCGCAACCTGGATTGCCAGATATTGCTTTTCAACAATGAGATATATGGCCTTACGAAGGGCCAATATTCTCCAACGTCCCGCGTCGGCACGCGTTCGCCCTCGACGCCCTTCGGCTCGGTCGACCGGCCGGTCCGGCCCTGCGCCTTCGCATTGGGCTCGGGCGGGCGCTTCGTCGCGCGCGGCATCGACGTCAGCAAGTTCCTGCCGGATGTGCTGAAGGCCGCGCATGCCCATCGGGGCGCCGCCTTCGTCGAGATCTTCCAGAATTGCATCGTCTACAATGACGACGTGTTCGCCCCATTCACCGCGAAGGAACATAGCGGCAAGCAGCTCTGGCTGAAGACCGGCGAGCCGATGCTGTTCGACAATGGCACGAAGGGCCTGACGCTCGACCGCCAGGCGCTGAACCTCAAGGTGGTCGAGGTGGCGGACGGCGACTGGCAGGGGGCGGACGTGATCGTCCACGATCCCAAGAACAAGGCGGTCGCGCACATGCTGATCGACATGCCGATCGGCAGCTTTCCGATGGCGCTCGGCGTGATCTACGACGATCCGCGCCCGACCTTCGAGAGCGCGGTGCGCGAACAGCAGGAGGCCGCAGCCGCCGGCAAGCCGGCCGATCTCCAGGCTTTGGTTTCCGAGGGCCAGACCTGGCAGGTCGAGAAAGAGCCGCACGAAGTCTGATGCGCGGGCGAATTGCCTCGCTCTTTCTCGCTTTTGCAGCCCTGCTTTGGGCCGCGCCGGTGCCGGCTCAGCCCCAGCCTTCATCCGCCGGGCCGACGATGATGATCGTCGAATTCCCGCGCGGTGTCCCGGTGATCGGCCTTCCCGCGCGCTGCCCGGGCTCGACCGAGGAGGATTCGGCGCAGGATATCTGCTTTGCGGAGCTCTACGAAGGCCGCGCCATCGTCGTCCGGCATCTCTCAGGCCCGCGGATCCGTCGCCACGAGCGGGTGCGCCTGACCGCCCACGCGCGGCGCTGGCCGGGCGGGACGCGGATGCTGGTCGTCACCCGGCCGTTCGACGATCGCGGCACGACCGGCCATTTCGCTTCCTGGTGGCATCTGCCCGAAGCCGACGGCGATTTTTGCGTCGCCGCCGGGGACCTCGCTTTATGGGGCGACGGCCCCGTCACCCGCCAGTTCGCCAGCGGCTCCCGGCGACGCTTCCGCGCTCATGGCTATCTGGAGCGGGCCGACTTCCGCTGCATCAGGGGCGAGCGTGCAGGGGCGCCCTCCCGCGCCGACTGAAGTTGAGCGCTTGCGCGCGGCCTCGTCCCGCCGCATCTTGGAGCGCGATGCTGCAGCGGGGCAAACATCTGGTGGCCGGGGACCGCGGTTTCGCCACCGGGGGTGGCCTCGCCGCGCGCCTGTTCGCGGGCGGCTTTCGCGCCCTGCTCGACCGGATCGACGGCGCCCTTCACCATGGCCGGATCGACGCCACCCTGCCGGACGGCAGCTTCCATACGATCGGCGGCCGCGGGGCGGGGCCGGTCGCGATCATCCACCTCAGGAGCTGGCGCGCCCTCGTCCGGCTGGTCGTGTCGGGCTCGGTCGGCTGGTACGTCGCCTGGGCCCGCGGCGAATGGGCGAGCCCCGACCCGGTCCAGATTTTCGACCTGTTCATGCGCAACGCCGCCAGCCTCGGCGACACCGCCCGCGCCAAGGGGCCGTGGCGGACGGTCAACTGGCTCGCCCATCGCATGCGCGCCAACGATCGGAAGCGGGCGCGGCGCAACATCGCCCATCATTACGACCTCGGCAACGATTTCTACGCTGCCTGGCTCGATCCGGGCATGACCTATTCGAGCGCGGTCTTCGCCGATTTGCCGGGGACGGGGGAATCGCTCGAGGCCGCGCAGGCGCGCAAGGTCCGGCTGCTGCTCGAGCGGCTCGACCTCGAGCCCGGCCAGCATCTGCTCGAGATCGGCTGCGGCTGGGGCGGGCTCGCCGAGATCGCGGCGCGCGACCATGGAGTCCATGTCACCGCGCTCACCTTGTCGGCCGAGCAGAAGGCCTATGCGGACGGCCGGCTCGCCCATGCCGGCCTGGCCGACAAGATCGACGTCGCGCTGATCGACTATCGCGACATCGAGGGCCGGTTCGACGCCGTCGCCAGCGTCGAGATGGTGGAGGCGGTCGGCCGCGAATATTGGCCCCAATATCTCGACAGCATCGCCCGCATGCTGAGGCCCGGCGGCAAGGCGGCGCTGCAGTTGATCTCGATCCGCGACGAATTGTTCGACCGCTACGTCGCCAACGCCGATTTCATCCAGACCTACATCTTCCCGGGCGGCCTGCTGATCGGCGAGGCGCGTTTCCGCGCGCTCGCCGAAGCCGCCGGCCTCGAATGGCGCGACCGCCGGGGCTATGGCCTGCATTATGCCGAGACGCTGCGGCGCTGGCGTGGCCGCTACGAGCAAGCGGTCGCCGCGGAGCGCCTCCCCGCCGGCTTCGACGACGCCTTTCACAGCCTGTGGCGTTACTATCTCATGTATTGCGAGGGCGGATTTCGCGGTGGCGGCATCGATGTCGCGCAAATAACGCTCGTGAAACGCCCTGCCTGAAAGTCCGGAATGGGATCATCCATTTCGGTTGATTCGCTCCCGGGCGTGAAGCTCGATTTCGACCTGCACGGGATGAAGTCGAGCGTGCACAACAGCACGAACATCCCGATCAATGCGAAGATCGCGGCGGTGCAGACGCGATAGATCCGCCTCAGCCGCCGACCTCGAGCCGGTAGCCGGACTCGAAGTCGCGCTCGATCAGGCCCATAACCGCCTCCGCCACCGCGGCCGGGCCTTTGAGCGTCGCCGGATCCTCGCCCGGAAAGGCGCGGGCGCGCATCTGGGTGGCGGTGGCGCCGGGGTCGACGATCGCGACCTTGATCGGCGTCACGTTGCCGAGCTCCTGGCCGTAGGCCAGGACGAGCGTCTCAAGCGCCGCCTTTGACGCGCCATAGCCGCCCCAATAAGCGCGCGGGGTCGCGCCGACGCTCGAGGTCAGGGCCAGCACGCGGCCGGCCTCGCTCTGCCTCAGCATCGGGTCGAACGCCGCGATCAGCGCCTGCTGGGCGAGCAGGTTCAGGGTCAGGACCTTGTTGAACTCCTTGCCGTCGATCTGCGCGACCGGTCCCAAAGTCCCCAGCATCGCCGCGTTGAGCACGAGGATGTCGAGCACGTCCCAACGGCCGCTCACCGCCTGCGCGAGCCTGGCGATGCTGTCGCTCGCGGCAAGGTCCATCGGCGCGATCGTCGACGAGCCGCCGGCCTCGTGGATCCGCCCCTCGACCGCCTCGAGATCGGCCGCCGTCCGTGCCGTCAGGATGACGTGCGCGCCCGCGGCGGCGAGCGCTTCGGCGAGCGCCGCACCGATCCCCCGGCTCGCGCCGGTGATCAGCGCCAGTTTTCCCTGAAAAACCCCTGTCATCTCACCTTCCGTCATGCTGAACTTGTTTCAGCATCCATGCTGGAGACGTCTCGGATGCTCGAAGATGGACCCTGAAACAAGTTCAGGGTGACGGAAAATCAGGCGACCCGCCCCTCCTGAAGCTCGAGCTCGTGCCGTTTCTCCAGATCCTCCTGGTCGGTGAGCGCGGTCGGATAGTCGCCGCTGAAGCAGGCGTCGCAATGCTGCGGCGCCTCCTCGTCGCGCCCGCTCTCGCCCAAAGCGCGGTAAAGGCCTTCGATCGAAACGAAGGCGAGGCTGTCGGCGTGGATATACTTGTTCATGTCGGCGACGTTCATCTGCGCGGCGAGCAATTTGGCGCGCTCCGGCGTGTCGACGCCGTAAAAGCAGCTATGGCGGGTCGGCGGGCTGGCGATGCGCATATGGACCTCGCGGGCGCCGGCCTCGCGCATCATCTGGACGATCTTGAGGCTGGTCGTGCCGCGCACGATCGAATCGTCGACCAGGACGATCGACTTGCCCTTGATCAGCGCCGAATTGGCGTTGTGCTTCAGCTTGACGCCGAGATGGCGGACCTGGTCGCCGGGCTGGATGAAGGTGCGGCCGACATAATGCGAGCGGATGATGCCGAGCTCGAAGGGAATGCCGCTTTGCTGGGCATAGCCGATCGCCGCGGGCACGCCGCTATCGGGCACCGGCACGACATAATCGGCCGCGACCGGATTTTCGCGCGCCAGCTCGGCGCCGATCCTTTTCCGGACATTATAGACCGAATGGCCGTCGACGACGCTGTCGGGCCGCGAAAAATAGATATGCTCGAAGATGCACGGCCGCGGCCGCTGCGCCGCGAACGGGCGGTGCGAGCGCACGCCCTGGTCGGAAACCTCGATCAGCTCGCCGGGCTCGACCGAGCGCAAATAGGTCGCGCCGACGATGTCGAGCGCCACCGTCTCGGAGGCGAAGATATAGGCGTCGCCGAGCCGGCCCATGACGAGCGGGCGGATACCGAGCGGGTCGCGGCAGGCGATCATGCCCTCGGCGGTGAGGCAGACCAGCGAATAAGCGCCCTCGACCTGCTTGAGCGCGTCGATGAAGCGGTCGAGCAAGGTGCGGTAGCTTGAGGTCGCGACGAGGTGGATGATCACCTCGGTGTCCGAGGTCGACTGGAAGATCGAGCCGCGCCGGTTCAGTTCGCCGCGCATCCGCATCGCGTTGGAGATATTGCCGTTATGGGCGACCGCGAAGCCCCCGCTGGCGAGCTCGGCGAAGAGCGGCTGGACGTTCCTGAGGCCGGCGCCGCCGGTTGTCGAATAGCGGACATGGCCGATCGCCGCGGCTCCCGCCAGCTCGCGCATCACCTCGTCCTGGCGAAAGACACGGGCGACATGGCCGGTGCCGCGATGGCTGTGGAAATTGCGGCCGTCGAAGCTGGTGATCCCGGCCGCTTCCTGGCCGCGATGCTGGAGCGCGTGCAAGCCGAGCGCGACGACCGCCGAGGCGCCGTCCGCGCCCCACAGGCCGAATACGCCGCATTCCTCGCGGAGCTTGTCCCCGAACAATTCTGGGTCGAAAGGGTTGGTGCCGTGCATCTCGCCCGCTGGAAGGCTGGTCTGCGCGGTCCTATAGTCACCCCCCTGTCATTTGTCGCCCCGGATGAGGAGACTACCTTGAGAAAAGCGCTGATCGTCCTGCTTGCGCTGGCCGGCTGCGCCCCGGGCGGCGGCAATGCGAGCCGTGCCGAGCAGGGCACCGGCCCCGATTCGCCGCCCCACGCCACGGTCCAGACCCGGACCCTGACCGGTCTTTACGAAGCGGCCGCCACCCGGCCGAGCCAGCTCTGCATCGTCGAGCAAGGGGCGCGCGCGCGCTTCGGGCTGGTGACCTGGCAAGGCGATCGGCCCGCCTGCTCGGGCGCCGGCACGGCCGTCCGCCGCGGCGATGCGCTCCGTCTGAATATGAATGGCGAATCGGGCTGCACGATCGAGGCGCGGATCGCCGATGGCAGGGTGACCTTCCTCGCCGACCCGCCGCGCGGCTGCTCTTATTATTGCGCGCCGGGCGCCCCGCTCGCCGGCCTCGCCTTCACCAAGACGGGCGGCACGAGCGCCGACGCCCTGCGCGCCCGCGACCTGGTCGGCGACCCGCTTTGCGGTTGACGTTAACGTAAAGGCGACCTAGGTCCGCGCTCATGCCCGAAACCGCGCTCCATTCGGATTACCGCCAGCCGCGCCAGGTCCGCACCTATACGATCACCCAGCTCTGCGACGAATTCGGAGTCACTGCCCGGGCGCTGCGCTTCTACGAGGATGAGGGGCTGATCTCGCCGCGCCGCAACGGCCTCGCCCGCGTCTATTCGTGGCGGGACCGCGCCCGGCTCGCCTGGATCCTGCGCGGCAAGCGAGTCGGCTTCTCGCTCTCCGACATTCGCGAGATGATCGACCTTTACGACGTTGATGACGACCGCCTGTCGCAGCGCCGCGTCACCCTCGAGAAATGCCGCGCCCGCGTCGATCTGCTGCGCAAGCAGAAGATCGACATCGACGCCACGATCGACGAGCTCGACCGCTTCATCGCCATGGTCGAGGCGAGCGATCCCCAACTCGCCCGATAAGGAACCAGACAAGATGCCAAGCTACACCGCTCCCGTCGCCGACACGCGCTACGTGCTGGAGGAGGTGCTCGGCATCGAGCGCTATTCGAACCTGCCCGGCTTCGAGAATGCCACGCCCGACCTCATCGAGGCGATCCTGACCGAGGGCGGCCGCTTCGCCTCCGAAGTGCTGGCGCCCCTGAACCGGGTCGGCGACGAGGAGGGCTGCACCCGCCACCCGGACGGCAGCGTCACCACGCCCAAGGGCTTCAAGGAGGCCTACGACCAGTTCGTCGCCGGCGGCTGGACGACCTTGTCGGGGCCCGAGGAATATGGCGGCCAGGGCCTGCCGATGGTGGTCGCCACCGCGGTCAGCGAATATCTCCTCTCCGCCAACCAGGCGTTCGAAATGTATAACGGCCTGACCCAGGGCGCGATCGCCTCGATCCTGGTCAAGGGGTCCGACGAGCAGAAGCGGACCTACGTCCCCAACATGGTTTCCGGCAAATGGACCGGGACGATGAACCTGACCGAGCCGCATTGCGGCACCGACCTCGGCCTTCTCAAGACCAAGGCCGAGCCGCAGGCGGACGGCAGCTACAAGATCACGGGCACCAAGATCTTCATCTCCTCGGGCGAGCACGACCTCGCCGAGAACATCATCCATCTCGTCCTCGCCAAGGCGACCGGCGCGCCCGACAATGTGAAGGGCATCTCGCTCTTCATCGTGCCCAAATATCTGGTCAACGAGGACGGCAGCCTCGGCCCGCGCAACGGCGTCGTCTGCGGCTCGATCGAGGAGAAGATGGGCATTCACGGCAATTCGACCTGCCTGCTCAATTATGACGAGGCCAAGGGCTGGCTGGTCGGCGAGCCCGAAAAGGGCTTGGCGGCCATGTTCATCATGATGAACGCGGCCCGGCTCGGCGTCGGCGTCCAGGGCCTGGCCCAGGGCGAGGTCGCCTATCAGAACGCGGTCATCTACGCCAAGGACCGGCGGCAGGGGCGGGCGCTGCGGCCCGAGGAGCGCGAGGCCGACGCCAAGGCGGACACGATCATCCACCACCCGGACGTCCGCCGCATGCTGATGGAGGCCAAGTCCTTCAACGAGTCGGCCCGCGCTTTGGTGCTGTGGGGGGCGCTCCAGGTCGATATCGGCCGCAAGGCGCAGACCGAGGAGGAGCGCGAGGCGGCCAACGACCTGCTCGGCCTGCTCACCCCGGTGATCAAGGGCTATCTCACTGACAAGGGCTTCGAGGCCGCGGTCAACGCCCAGCAAATCTACGGCGGCCACGGTTACATCCGCGAATGGGGCATGGAGCAGTTCGTCCGCGACGCCCGCATCGCCCAGATCTACGAAGGCACGAACGGCATCCAGGCCCTCGATCTGGTCGGCCGCAAATTGGGCGCCAACGGCGGCCGCGCGGTCCAGGCCTTCTTCAAGATCGTCGGCGAGGAAGCCGCCGCCGGCAAAGGCGACGAGCAGACCGCCGCGCTCGCCGCCGCGCTCGAGCGCGCCAATAACGACCTCCAGACCGCGACCCTGTGGCTGATGCAGAACGGCCTCGCCAACCCCAACAATGCCGGCGCCGCGGCCTATCCCTATATGAACCTGATGGGCGTGGTCTGCCTCGGCCTGATGTGGCTGCGCATGGCCAAGGCAAGCGCCGCCGCGCTCGGCAACGGCACCGATAACGCCGATTTCCACCGCAACAAGCTCGCCACCGCCCGCTTCTTCGCCGACCGCATCATGCCGGAGAGCAATGCGCATAGGCGCAAGATCGAAGCCGGCGCGGAGAGCATCATGGCGCTGCCGGCGGAGGCGTTTTAGCGGCCTTCGTCGCGCAGCGCCCTGAGCCGCGCCTGCCTTTCCTCCCGCGTCATCGCCAGCGCCCAGGTCCAGGCGGCGTCGTAATCGTAGCGGCCGGGGATGCGGCGTTCGATCGCGACCATGCGGTCGGCGAAATCGCGGCCGTAGAGGTCGGTCCACACGTCGTAGAGGAACAGGTAGAGCAGGCGGTGGTCGTCGAGGTCCGCCGTTCGCGGCAGGGCGAAGGAGAGGAGGTGGCCCAGCTCGTGGACCAGGGTGGCCTTCTTATAGTCCGGCGAGTAGCCCGCCCTGAGCCGCATCGAGCGGCCGCCATAAGCGGTCATCGGCGGGCCGTCGGTGACGATGGCCTCGACCGGCGCGTCGGCGAAACGCAGCCCCGTCGCCGCCTCCAGCGCCGCGGTGATCCGCGGCCCGTCCGCCTCCCAGATCGCGCGATATTCGTCGGCGGCCGCGGCAAAGCCGGGGCGCTGCGGCACGAACGACAGCGGCGGCGCCGCCGCGCAGAGCAGCACCCATGCCGCAAGCATCGCTCGAATGCCGTTCACCCGCCCTCTCCGAATCGATCCCCGCGACCTTGCCACGATTTCCGAAAAGGAGGACGAATTTCGCCGACCGTCCGTGGCAGGGAGCAAACATTATTAGTCAGACGTTTACCTGGTTCTCGTATCAAGGCGTAACGAGGGGTGAAGATGGACAAGCACGTAAGTGCCGGCTCAATGCCGGGCAGGATGCCGTCCGAGCATCAGCAGCAGATCGATGCTATCCAGGCCGCGATCAGGAGCGAGGCGGGTTCCCCCCGACCCGGTCTGTTCAAGCCGCCGCCGCCCCGGCCCGCACCTTCGACCAATCTCCTCGATCACCGCGTCGCCGAAGAGTTGGAATATATCGTCCGCAAGCTCGAGCAGCTCGGCGGAGTATTGGCGAACGATCCGATCCTCCTGCGCCGCCATGCTTACGAGCTGCAGTCCATCGATCTGATGAAGCAGAGCCTTCGCCATCTCGCCCAGGTCGTGGCGTCTGAAGATAAGGCGCTCGCGGCCGAGCAGGTGAGCCTGACGGAGCTCAAGTCCAGGCTGCAGCGCAAGGCCCTGAAGCCGATCGGCGGCGGCGAGCCCGCGCCCTGATCCCGCCCGGCTTGCCGCGCCGTTTTCCTACACGCTCGGCTGCTGTTATGGTCCAGGAAATCCCGCCGGTGCCGGCTCGGGGTGCGGGCTCTTTCTCAGCATGAAATGACGGATTGCGGGGAAGGAGTTTTTTTGCGTTTGGGAAGCCGAACCTTTGAACCTTTCGAGGGTGTCACCCGGACCTATGGCAAGTGTCATCTTGTAAGCTTTACGCCGCGGACTGCCCCGCCTCGAACTGATCGAGAATCGGAAGCTGGCTCGGCAGGATCTTCGCCCGCGCCGCCGCCGGCGTGAACCATGCGGCGCGGTCGATCTCGGGATAGGCGGCGATGCGTCCGCTCCCCGGCGGCCATTCCAGCGTGAAATGGTTGCTGACGATCGCCGCCGCATCGAGATCGCCCTCGAGCGCGAAGGCCTCCACCCATTTACCGCCTTTCTGGCGGATGCGGCCGAGGGGGACGAGGGACCCCGCGGGCATCGTGCCAAGCTCCTCGGCGAATTCGCGCCGGGCCGCCTGCTCGGACGTCTCGCCGTTCTCGACCAAGCCCTTGGGAACCGACCAGGCGCCGGCGTCGCGCTTCGCCCAATAGGGTCCGCCGAAATGGCCGAGCAGCACCTCGATTTGGCCGGCCGCGCCGCGGCGCCACATCAATATGCCCGCGCTTAGCATCCGCCTCCATTCATCCCCAAGGCCACCCGGCGATCCTGCCGTAACGCTTTTTATCGCTATTTTCCTACACCGCCTCTTTCTGCCATCCTGCCCGAATGGCAACGGTCTCCACATTGCGAATGGATGAACGGCATGGGTTGGCGCGCCCTTGCCGGCAACCGGACTTTTTTTCCTCCAGGGGACCTGAAACTTATGAAACTTCCGGCCGCTTGCCAGCCTCGGCGCGCCGCGGCCTAAGGGTTGGCGAGGGGAAGCGATAGATGCTGGTCACCGAGCTCATCCGCCGCGGCGCGCTTTATCATGGCGAGCGCGCCGCCTTGCTGTTCGGCGACGAGAAGATGAGCTTCCGCCAGGTCGACCGGCTCTCCAACCGGATCGCTCACGCGCTCGGCCTGGCCAGGGGCGCGCCGGTCGCCGCCTTGATCGACAACGGCCTCCATTCGGTGCCCTGCGATTTCGGCTGCGTGAAGGCGGGGCTGGTCCGCACGCCGCTGAACGGCCGCCTGTCGCTCGACGAGCATAAGGCGATGATCCAAAAGACCGGCGCCGCCACGATGATCCACGGCCCCAGCCAGGCCGAGCGCGCCGCCGCGCTCAAGGCCGCCTTGCCTGACCTCGCCGTCTATGGCCTCGGCGACGACAGCGTCGGGCCGGATCTGCTGCGGCTGGCCGAGGACGCGCCGGATGCCGACCCGCGGCTCCCGCTCGCGCCTCATGACGTCACCCTGGCGCTGTTCACCTCGGGCACCACGGGCACGCTCAAGGCCGTCGAGCACACGCAGGCGACTTATGCCGCGGTGGTCCACAACGTCCTTTCCAATATGGTCGATCCGAAGCCCGGCGAGATCATGCTCCACGCCGCCTCGATGATCCACGCCAGCGGCTGCTTCGTCCTGCCTTATTGGCTGCGCGGCGGCGCGGCCGCGATCCTGCCCGGTTTCGCGCCCGCATCCTATGTCGAGGCGATCGAGCGCTGGCGGCCGCAGGCGCTCAACCTCGTCCCCACCATGTTGCAGATGATGTTCCAGCTCCCCGGCATCGAGGCGGCCGATCTCTCTTCGGTCGAGACGATCTGCTACGGCGCCTCGCCAATGCCGCGCCCGGTGCTCGAAAGGGCGCTGGCTTTGTGGGGTCCCATCTTCGTCCAATATTACGGCCAGACCGAAGCGCCGATCGCCATCTGCCGGCTGACCAAGGAGGATCATGTCGGCGCGTCGGCGGAGCGGCTGCTCTCCTGCGGCAGGCCCAGCGACGAATGCGAGGTCCGGCTGGTCGACGAGGCGGGCAATGACGCGCCCGCGGGCGAGCCGGGCGAGATCGTGCTGCGCGCGCCCTTCGTGATGAAGGGCTATTCCGATCCGGAGCTGACCGCTCAAGCCTTCCTGCCCGGCGGCTGGCTCAGGACCCGCGACATCGGCCGCTTCGACGATGAGGGCTTTCTCAGCCTCGTCGACCGCACCTCCGACATGATCGTGACCGGCGGCTACAACGTCTATCCGCGCGAGGTCGAGGACGTGCTCGCCGCTCACCCGGCCATCGCCCAGGTCGCCGTGGTCGGCGTCCCGGACGAGATCTGGGTCGAAGCGGTGATGGCCTTCGTCGTCCTCCATAAGGGCGCCGAGGCCGACGAGGCCGCCCTGATCGCTTATGCCCACGCCCATCTCGCCGGCTACAAGGCGCCCAAGACGGTGCGCTTCGTCGACTCGATCCCTTTGAGCCCGGTCGGCAAGCCGCTGCGCCGGGCGTTGCGCGAGCCGTTCTGGGCGGGCCGGGAGCGGCGGATATGAGCCTGATCGTCGAGCGCAGCGGCGCGGTCGTTACCTGGATCCTCAACCGGCCCGAGCGCCGCAACGCGGTCGATCCGGCGACGGCGCGGGCGCTGCGCGAGGCGGTCGACGCGTTCGAAGCGGACGCGGACGCCGCGGTGGCGGTGCTGACCGGCGCCGGCGGCCATTTCTGCGCCGGCTTCGATCTCAAGGCGGTGGCGGAGGCGGCGCCCGATTACGAGCCGCTCGGCGAAGGGCCGATGGGCCCGACGCGGCGGCTGGTCGCCAAGCCGGTGCTCGCCGCGGTCGAGGGCTATGCGGTCGCCGGGGGGCTCGAGCTCGCTTTGTGGTGCGACATGCGGATCGCGTCGGCGAGCGCCACCTTCGGCGTGTTCTGCCGGCGCTGGGGCGTGCCCCTGATCGACGGCGGCACGGTCCGGCTGCCGCGGACGATCGGTCAGGGACGGGCGCTCGACATGATCCTGACCGGCCGGCCGGTGGGGGCGCAAGAGGCGCTCGCCTTCGGCCTCGCCGACCGCGTCGTCGCCGAGGGCGAGGCGCGCGCCGAGGCGGAGCGCCTCGCCGCCGGGATCGCCCGCTTCCCGGCGCTTTGCATGCGCACCGACCGGCTCAGCGCTTATGCGGGCTGGGACACGGACCTCGCCGAGGCGCTGCGGGCCGAGGCGATTGCCGGCACCGAACCGCTTCGCGAAGGCGCGCGCGAGGGCGCCGCGCGCTTCGCCGGCGGGCGCGGCCGCGGCGGCGATTTCGAGGAGATCTGAGCGCGGGACGGCTTGATTGCGTGCCCGAAATGACCCACGCTTTCGGCACCTTTCCAGGCGGATTCGACAGGGGGAATGTCCAATGAACTACATGTTCTTGCCGTATAAGCGCTATTTCGACTTTTCCGGCCGGTCGCGCCGTAAGGAATATTGGCTCTTCGTCCTGTTCTATACCGTCGTGCTGATCGGCCTGATGATCCTCGACAGCCAGCTCGGCCTCGGCGGCTATGCCGAGAGCTATGGCGATTTCGGCGACGGCTCCATGTCGGTCGGATTCAGCCTCGCTGGCGGCGTGCTGTCGACGATCTGGGCCTGCCTCCACCTCATTCCGGCGCTGGCGGCCGGCATCCGTCGCATGCACGACCAGGATAAATCGGGCTGGTTCATCCTGATCCCCTTCTACAACCTCGTTCTTTTGTGCATCGAAGGCACGCGCGGCCCGAACCGCTTCGGGCCCGATCCCAAGGGCGGCGGCGAGGCGCAGGTCTTTTCCTGAGCGGTTGCGGCCGGCTCTCCGGGCGACTAGAGAGCCTGCTTTCCGTGCCCCTGTGGCGGAATTGGTAGACGCGCTCGACTCAAAATCGAGTTCCGCAAGGAGTGCCCGTTCGACTCGGGCCAGGGGCACCATCTCTTTCCGCTCAATATCCGCTTCTCAGCGGCTCCCGCCTCGGGCATTGTCCCGTTCATGAAAAAGGTGCCGGAAAGCGAGGCGGAACGGGTCGCGCCCAGGAAAGCGCGGTCGATCCTGCCGCGTCCCGGCGGGCCGCGCCAGTCCGACGCCGCCGCCGCCGCCGAGCCGGAAACCGAAACCACCATCTACCGCCGCGACCGCCTGCTCGCCTCGATGACCCTGATCACCGGCGCCGGCGTGCTGGTCGCTCTGCCCTTCGCGCTGCGGGCCGGCGCAGAGTTCTTCCTGCCGGTCACCGCCGCTTTGGTGATCGCGATCGCTTTGGTGCCGGCGCTCGAATGGCTGGAGCGGCGGCGCGTGCCCTCGGGCCTTTCCGCCTTTCTCTGCCTGATGCTGTTCCTCATCATCGCCAATGCCGCGGTCGCCGCGATCGTCTTCCCGGCCAGCGAATGGATGAAGATGCTGCCCGACCGGATCGACCGGGTGCGGGGCACGCTGCGGCCGATCTTCGACGCCTTTTCGGACCTCGATTCCTTCATCAACAACGTCGCCCACGAATTCTCGCGCGGGCCGGGCCTGGCGACGCAGACGGTGACCGTAGAGACGCCCAATTCACTGCTCCAGATCATCGCCACCTCGGCGCCGTTCGCGATCATCCAGATGTTCTTCGCGACCCTGGTCATCTATTTCTTCCTCGCCGGCTGGACCAGGATGCGCAAGCGCACGATCACCAACCGGGCGAGCTTCGACGGCGCGATGACGACGGCCCGCGTCATCCAGCAGGTGGTCGATGCGACCTCGACCTATCTCGGCACCATCACGCTGGTGAACCTGTGCCTGGGCGTGCTGGTCGCCTTCGTGCTGTGGCTGATCGGCATGGAATCGCCGCTGATGTGGGGCGGCATCGTCGCGGTGCTGAACTACATTCCCTATCTCGGCCCGATCGTCGCGGCGCTCCTGCTCGGGATCGGCGGGCTGATGGTGTTCACCGAGCCGTGGCGGGCGATGCTGCCGGCGATCCTGTTCGTCGTCTTCCACCTGATCGAGGCCAATATCGTCACGCCCACGATCGTCGGCCGCAAACTCACCATCAACCCGTTGATGATCCTCCTCGCCTTGAGCTTCTGGGCCTGGGTGTGGGGGACGACGGGGGCGCTGCTCGCAGTGCCGCTGCTGATCATCCTGAGGACGGTTTTCGACGCCGCCGGCAAGCCCGACATCACCGGCTTCCTGTTCGAGGAGGGCACGCTCGTCCAGGATCCGGACGAACCCCGCGGCCACCCCCCGCCGATCGGCTGAGCCGGCCAACGGGGGGTTGCTTGACAGGCCAAGGCGCCTTCACTAGGTCGCCGCCTTCACCAGAACGCGGGTGTAGCTCAGTTGGTTAGAGCGCCGGCCTGTCACGCCGGAGGTCGCGGGTTCGAGCCCCGTCACTCGCGCCATTTCCCCCATTTCCATGTTGCGCTAATATGGCGCGATGAAGCGCGTGGCGCTCCTCGCCCCTCTGGCCCTGCTCGCCATGCCCGCGGCGGTGCCGGCGCGTACCCTGCCGCCGCGTGACGAATGCGCCGCCGATCCCGGCTTCGCCCGGTTCCGGGCCGATCTGCTCGATATCGTCGCGCGCCATGACGCCACCCGGCTGCTCGCCATCGTCGCCGACGATATCCGCTTCGACTTCGGCGGCGGCCAGGGCAGGCGCGCCTTCGCCGGGGAATGGGGCCTCGCCGATCCGGATCGGAGCGGGCTCTGGGTGGAGCTGGCGGGGGTTCTCGTCTCGGGCTGCGCGCGCGACGGCGAGATGATGACCGCGCCCTATATCTTCCGCCGTTTTCCCGATGAGCTCGACGCCTACAGCTCAGGCGTCGCGGGCCCCGGCGCCCGGCTCTACCAGGCGCGCTCGAACGAAGGAGAGTCGGTCCTCATCCCCTGGGAAATTCTCGAAGAAGTGGAGATGAACGCGGGCGGCTGGGCCCGCGTGCGCCTCTCGGGCGGGCGCACCGGTTATATCGAGACCGCCAATTTGCTGAGCGCCATCGACTATCGCGCCATCTTCGAAAAGCGGGACGGGCAGTGGCGGATGACGACGTTCATCGCCGGGGACTAGCGCAGGCGCCCCGTCTCCATCCAGCGCAGCAGGGGCTTGAGCGGCAGGATCCAGATCAGGCCGGCCGTCACATAATAGAGAACCAAAAGCCACCAGGGCGCGTTCGGGAACCGGCCGGCGACACTGGCGACGAGGACGCACCAGCCGAGGATCCAGGCGAGGATCAGGAAGATGCCGAAGGGCTGCCGCCAGGTCGGCTCTAGCCGCATGTCACCCACTCCTTCGGCGTTGCGATGGCGTCGAGCTTCACGTCCCACGGGTCGGCGGGAAGGGCTGAATCGCTGAGCTGGTTCTCCCAGCACAGCCCGATGGTGGTGACGGTCGTCCCGCCTTCGCGCAAGTGGGAGAGCGCGCGGTCATAATGGCCCTTGCCATGCCCGATCCGGATGCCGTGCCGGTCGGCGAGGACGATAGGGACGAGGACGACGTCCGGGGCGAGCGCCTCGGCGTCGGCGGACGGCTGGAGCACGCCCCATGGGCTCGCCTCGCTGGCCGGTCCCTGGCGCCAAAGAAACTGCGCATCGCGATGCGCGAACCAGGGCAAGGCGAAGCGCTGGCTTTCGCTGAGACCGGCCAGGATCGCGGCGGGGCCGATTTCGTCCTTGAGCGGATGATAGGCCGCGACGACGCGCGCACCGGCGAGATGCGGCAGGACCAGCCGCGCCAGCGCCGCCTCGAGCGTTGCGCGCAACGCTGGCGTCAGGCTTTGCGCGAAGGCGCGGCGCAGGCGCAGGCCTTCGGCGCGCAGGCCGCTCTTGCTGGCGGGGAGGGGAGAAGAAGGTGACGGGACCGCCATAGCCGTTTGCTTGAATATCCTCTGACGCGTCAACGTCAGGTGGGAGCCATATGTGCCGAACCAGGGCCCGACCAGGGATAGCCCCCGAGGATGCTTATCGCCCAGGGATGTTCTAAAAGCTCGTACAGGGCAGTACCCGTCATCCCCTATCTAGGCGCTCGCACCGCTGCGCTCAAGGCTGTCGGCCAAAGACTCCATCCGCGCGGCCAGCCGTTCCAGCGCCTGGGCGACGGCGGGGTCTGGCGGCGGCGGCGCCGGATCCGCGATGCCGGCACCGGCGCGCATCTCCTTGATGTCGTCGGCCATCAGCAAAGCCGCGAACAGGAGCTGGCGGGTTTCGGTGAGGCTGCCGAGCGCGTCGGTGGCGTCATGCGCGCGCTTGTCGACCATCGCCGCGACCGAATGGAGATGCTGTTCCTCGCCGTCGCGGCAGGCGACGTTGTAGCGGCGGCCGGCGACCTCGATGTCGATATTGGCCATCAGCGCCCTCCGGTTTCGAGCAGCCGGTCGATCTGGCCAATCGCGCCCTCGACTCGCGAACGCAGCTTCTGATGCGCGCCCCTGACCTGTTCGAGCTCGGCGGAATCGCCGCCATTGCCGGCGGGCTGCGGGCGGCGGGCGGCCGTTTCGATTCGCGCCAGCGCGCGCTCGATCCGGCTTACGGCGTCAAGGGCCCGTCGATCCCCCATGGCCAAGGCATAGCATGACTGTCGAGCGCATCAAGCCGCCATGGTTGACGCGGGCCGCACCGCCGATAAAGGAACCGCAGCGCGCCCGCGCGCGTCCGTCCCCGGATCCAGCCCCCCAAGGAGCCCATGGCCGTCCCGACCCGAACGCTCGCCAACGCGATCCGCGCCCTCGCCATGGATGCGGTCGAGGCCGCCAATTCAGGCCATCCCGGCATGCCGATGGGCATGGCGGACGCCGCCACCATCCTGTGGACCGAATATCTGAAGCACGATCCGGCCGACCCGAAATGGCCGGATCGCGACCGCTTCGTTCTTTCGGCCGGCCACGGCTCGATGCTGATCTATGCCTTGCTCCATCTCACCGGCTACGAACGGCCGACGATCGAGGACATTAAGGGCTTCCGCCAGCTCAGTTCTCCGTGCGCCGGGCATCCGGAGAATTTCCTGCTCGACGGCGTCGAGGCGACGACCGGGCCATTGGGGCAGGGGCTGGCGATGGCGGTCGGCATGGCGATTGCCGAGCGCCATCTGAACGCCGAATATGGCGACGGCCTGGTCGATCACCGGACCTGGGTGGTCGCCGGCGACGGCTGTTTGATGGAGGGCGTCAACCACGAGGCGGCGGGCCTCGCCGGCCATCTGGCCTTGAGCCGGCTGATCGTCTTCTGGGACGACAACAGGATCACCATCGACGGCGCCACCGATCTTTCCACTTCCGAGGATATCGAGGCCCGCTACGCCGCTTATGGCTGGCACAATGTCCGCTGCGACGGCCTCGACGCGGACAGCGTCCGCCGCGCCATCGACGAGGCGCTCGCCGACCCGCGCCCGTCGCTGATCGCCTGCCGCACCATCATCGGCTATGGCGCGCCCAACAAGCAGGGCACCGCCGCCACCCATGGCGCCGCGCTCGGCCCCGACGAGGTCGCCGCGGCGCGCAACGAGCTGGGCTGGGATCACCCGCCCTTCGCGCTGCCCGCCGAGATCCTCTCGGCCTGGCGCGCGGCGGGGCTGCGCCATCAGGGCGTCCATGCCGATTGGCGGCGGCGCCTCGAGGCGAGCGACGAGGCGGCCGAGTTCAGCCGCCGCATGGCCGGCAATCTCCCCGAGGATTTCTCGCTGGACGATTACGTCGCCGGCCTGATCGCCGCGCCGCAGAAGGTCGCGACCCGCAAGGCGTCGGAGGCGGTGCTGGCGCCGATCAACGCGCGCCTCCCCGAGACGATCGGCGGCTCGGCGGATCTCACCGGCTCCAATAACACCAAAACGAAGGACCAGAAGCCGCTCACAAGGAACGATTATTCTGGGCGCTATATCTATTACGGCATTCGTGAATTCGGCATGGCCGCGGCGATGAACGGCATGGCGCTGCACGGAGGCGTGATTCCTTATGGCGGCACCTTCCTGGTCTTCGCCGATTATTGCCGCCCCGCCATCCGCCTGTCGGCGCTGCAGCAGGTCCGGGTCGTCTACGTGATGACCCACGATTCGATCGGGCTCGGCGAGGACGGGCCGACCCACCAGCCGGTCGAGCATCTCGCGAGCCTGCGCGCCATGCCCAATCTCGACGTCTACCGACCCTGCGACGCGGTCGAGACGGCGGAATGCTGGGACCTGGCGCTGCGCCGCGGCGATGGCCCTTCCTTGCTCGCGCTGACGCGACAAAACCTCCCGCAAGTGCGTGTCGAGGCTTCGGAAAATCTTTCCGCGAAAGGCGCCTACCGCCTGCGTGCAGCAGCTGCGCCGCGCAAGGTCGTCCTGCTGGCGACCGGCTCGGAGGTTTCCGTCGCCGTGGATGTGGCCATGGAGCTTGAAGCGCGCGGGATCGGCGCCGACATCGTCTCCATGCCCTGCTGGAGCCGTTTCGGCGCGCAGGACCCGGCCTATCGCGCCGATCTCCTGCCTGGCGACGCCCTGTTCGTCTCGATCGAGGCCGGCGCCACCCTGGGCTGGGAGCGCTATACCGGCCGCGACGGCCTCAATATCGGCCTCGACCGGTTCGGCGCCTCGGCGCCCGCCGGTGACCTCTTCAGTCGCTTCGGATTCACCGCCGAAGCTATCGTGCCGAAAATCTTGGAAAGGTTGAGTAAATGACCAGAGTTGCGATCAACGGCTTCGGACGGATCGGCCGCCTCGTCGCCCGCGCCATCCTCGAAAATGGCGACAGCGGCCTCGAGCTGGTCGCCATCAACGATCTCGCCGACGCCGAGTCCAACGCCTTGCTGTTCAAGCGCGACTCGGTCCACGGCGCTTATTCGGGAGAGGTCCGCGCCGACGGCAACGACCTCATCGTCGACGGCCGCCGGATCAAGGTCACCGCCGAGCGCGATCCCGGCAAATTGCCCCATGCCGACAATGGCGTCGATATCGCCCTGGAATGCACGGGGTTCTTCGCGGACCGTGAGAGCGCCGGCAAGCATCTCACTGCGGGCGCAAAGAAAGTCCTCATCTCCGCGCCCGCCAAGGGCGTCGACCTTACCATCGTCTACGGGGTCAATCACGACAAATTGACCGCCGATCACAAGATCGTCTCCAACGCGTCCTGCACCACCAATTGCCTGGCCCCGGTCGCCAAGGTGATGAACGACGAGATCGGCATCGCCCGCGGGCTGATGACCACGATCCACGCTTACACCAACGACCAGAAGATCCTCGACCAGATCCATCCGGACAAGCGCCGCGCCCGCGCCGCCGCCATGTCGATGATCCCGACCACCACCGGGGCCGCCCGCGCCGTCGGCGAGGTGCTTCCGGAGCTCAAGGGCCGGCTCGACGGCTCGGCGATTCGCGTGCCGACGCCCAATGTCAGCCTGGTCGACCTGACCTTCACGCCGAACCGCGACACCTCGGTCGAGGAGGTCAACGCCCTGCTCAAGGCGGCGTCCGAAGGCGCACTCAAGGGCGTCCTCGCTTATTCGGAGGAGCCGCTGGTCTCGATCGACTATAACCACAATGCCGCCAGCTCGACGGTCGACAGCCTCGAAACCGCGGTGATCGAGGGCAAATTGGTCCGGGTCCTCTCCTGGTACGACAATGAATGGGGCTTCTCGAACCGCATGGTCGATACCGCCGCGGCGATGGCGAGGCTGATCTGACATCATGGCGTCATCCCGCGCACATAGGGAGTCCGTTCGTCCCGAGCGTAGTCGAGGGGCGTATGTGATGAGTCCGTGCCAGCGCCCCTCGACTTCGCTCGGGACGAACGAGGTTTGTGGTGGCTGATTTTCGGACCCTCGACGATATCGGGGACGTGAGCGGCAAGCGCGTCCTCGTGCGCGTCGATCTCAACGTGCCGATGCAGGACGGGAAGGTCAGCGACGACACGCGCCTCAGGGCGACGCTGCCGACCGTGACCGAGCTCGCCGACAAGGACGCGATCGTGCTCCTGCTCGCCCATTTCGGGCGGCCCAAGGGCAAGATGCGACCGGATATGTCGCTGGCGCTGGTCACCAAGCCCTATGAGCATGTGCTCGGCCGCCCGGTCCGCTTCGTCGAGGATTGCTGCGGGGAGGGCGCCAAAGCGGCGGTCGCCACCCTCGCGCCGGGCGACGTCGCCATCCTCGAAAACACCCGCTTCCACGCCGGCGAGGAGGCGAACGATCCGGCCCTTGCCGCCGCCATGGCCGAATTGGGCGATGTCTACGTCGACGATGCCTTCTCGGCCGCTCACCGCGCCCATGCCTCGACCGAGGGCCTTGCCCACCTGCTCCCCGCTTATGCCGGCCGGGCGATGGAGGCGGAGCTGAAGGCGCTGGAGCGCGCGCTCGGCGATCCGGCGCGGCCGGTCGCCGCGGTGGTCGGCGGCGCCAAGGTGTCGACCAAGCTGGAGGTGCTGTCCCACCTGGTCGCGAAGGTCGATCACCTGATCATCGGCGGCGGCATGGCCAACACCTTCCTCGCCGCGCGCGGCGTCGATGTCGGCAAGTCGCTGTGCGAGCACGACCTCGCCGGCACCGCCGAGGAGATACTCGGCGCCGCCGAGCGGGCCAATTGCACCGTCCACCTCCCTTATGACGTCGTCGTCGCGAAGGAATTCGCGCCGAACCCGCCAAGCTTGCGCACCTGCAACGTCCATGAAGTGGCCGCGGACGAGATGATCCTCGACATCGGTCCCGCCGCCGTCGAGGCGCTCGCCGACGTCCTCAAGACGTGCCGCACTTTGGTCTGGAACGGGCCGCTCGGCGCCTTCGAGACGCCACCCTTCGACGCCGCCACCGTCGCGCTCGCGCGCATCGCCGCCGCCCTGACCCAGGAGGGCAGCCTGGTCTCGGTCGCCGGCGGCGGCGACACCGTCGCGGCGCTGAACCAGGCCGGCGTCGCCGAGGATTTCACCTTCATCTCCACCGCCGGCGGCGCCTTCCTCGAATGGATGGAAGGCAAGCCGCTTCCCGGCGTATTAGCGCTGCAAAGAGATTGATCGACAGGAGCCAATGATGACGCCGACCGTCAAAGCCATTCTGGACAAATATGAGAGCGACAATCCGGGCGTGAAGGGGAACCTCGCCCGCATTCTGATGCAGGGGCGGCTGGGCGGCACCGGCAAGATGATCATCCTGCCCGTCGATCAGGGCTTCGAGCACGGCCCCGGCCGCAGCTTCGCGGGCAATCCGGACGCTTACGATCCCCATTATCACTACCAGCTCGCCCTCGACGCGGGCCTCAATGCCTATGCGGCCCCGCTCGGAGCGCTCGAGGCCGGCGCCGGCACCTTCGCGGGGCAGATTCCGACGATCCTCAAGATCAACAGCTCGAACAGCTGGGCGACGCGCAAGGACCAGGCGGTGACCGGCGGCGTCGACGACGCGCTGCGGCTGGGCTGCTCGGCGATCGGCTTCACCACCTATCCGGGCTCGGAGGACAATATCGAGCTGATCGAAGAAATTCGCGAGCTTTCCGCCGAGGCCAAATCGGTCGGCATCGCCACCGTGATCTGGGCCTATCCGCGCGGCGGCACCATCTCCAAGGACGGCGAGCTAGCGCTCGACGTCACCGCCTACGGCGCCCACATGGCGGCACTGCTCGGCGCGCACATCATCAAGGTCAAGCTGCCAAGCGCTTATGTCGAGCAGCCGGACGCGCAGAAGGCCTATGAGGGACACGATTGGTCTGCCCAGGCCGAACGCGTCCGCCACGTCGTCAAATCCTGCTTCAACGGCCGCCGCATGGTCGTCTTCTCGGGCGGTGCGGCCAAGGGCACCGACGCCGTCTACCAGGACGCCCGCGACATACGCGACGGCGGCGGCAACGGCTCGATCATCGGCCGCAACGCCTTCCAGCGTCCGCGCGACGAAGCGCTGGCGATGCTCGACAAGCTGGTGCGCATCTACAAAGGCGAGGAATAGGACATGGCCGAAGCGGCCCCGCCGCTCGCCTTCTCCTATTACCGCAGCGTCGCGCCCCTGATGTGGGCGTTCGCCTGTATCATGGCGGTCGAGCTTGCCGTCACCCATTTGCTGGTGTCGGCTTTGTGGAGCCCGGCCGCGGCCGCCATATTCTCCGCTCTGACCCTCGCCATCCTGGTCTGGATCATCCGCCTGATCCGGTCCTTCAAGCGGTTGCCCGTCATGGTTGGCCCGGACGAAATCCTGATGCGGCTGGGCTCGCTCAAGCCGGTGCGCGTGCCCGCCGGGCGGGTCGCGGGCGTGAGGACGAGCTGGCCGAGCGGCGCCGAGAAGAAGCGGGGCGTTCTCAATATGGCTCTGATCAACTATCCGAACGTGATGCTGGACCTCGACCCGGATTTCACAGCAACGCGCAAGCGACCCTTGACCGCGGTGGCGCATCGGCTGGACGATCCCGCCGGCTTCGCGGACGCCGTGCGCCGCCTGGGGGGAGCTGAAGGAGCATGACTGCGCCGAGACGGATGTTCGGACTTTACGCGATGCTCGCGCTCGCCGGCGCGATCCTGCCCTACGTTCTGTTCATCCCCTGGCTTGCCGAGCATGGCGTGGACGGGCGCGTCTTCCTCGCCCAGCTCTTCGCCACCGGTCCGGCGACCATCTTCGCTGCCGACGTCCTGTTCGCGGCGATCGTCTTCCTGATCTTCGTCTGGAGCGAGGGCCGCCGGCTCGGCATGCGGCATTTGTGGATCCAGCCCGTGGCAACCTACGGCATCGGCCTGTGCTGCGCTTTGCCGTTGTTCCTGGCGCTGCGCGAGCGGCATCTGGCGCGCGCCGCATGACGATGGACCCGCTCGATCCCGATTTCGCCGCGCAGTTCGTGCGTGACCCGCGCCGTCCCGCCTGCCAGCTCTATCTGGTCTCGCCGCTCGACGTCGGCGGCGACTTTCGGGACCGGCTCGCCGCCGCGCTCGACGCCGGTCCCGTGGCCGCCTTCCAGTTTCGGGTGAAGAGCTTCGACCAGCACGAGGCGGCGCGCCTCGCGGAGCCGCTGCAGCGGCTTTGCGCCGCGCGGGAGGTCGCCTTCATCGTCAACGATTCGGCGGCGCTGGCGAAAAGGATCGGCGCCGACGGCGTCCATCTCGGCCAGGACGACGGCGACCCGCGCGAGGCGCGCGCCTTGCTCGGCCCTGCGGCGCAAATCGGCGTGACTGCCCATGACAGCCGCCACCTCGCCATGGAAGCGGGCGAGGCCGGGGCCGATTATGTCGCCTTCGGCGCCTTCTTCCCGAGCCTCACCAAGGAGGCACGCCACCGTCCCGATCCGTCGATCCTGTCCTGGTGGTCGACGCTGTTCGAGATACCCTGCGTCGCCATTGGCGGCATCACCGCGGACAATGGCAATGCGCTCATTGAGGCGGGGGCCGATTTCCTGGCGGTCTGCAACGCGGTCTGGAGTCACGACCAGGGGCCGGCGGCCGCAATAAGGGCATTTGACGACCTTCTGAAGGGTTAGCGCGCGGCCCGTGCCACCATCGCCTTCAGCGTACGGGCGTCGTGAATGGCGTGGGCGTCAATATCGTTGTTGAAATAGGCCCAGACGGAGCGTCCGCTGCCGGCCTGGGCGACCATCCAATCGGCCCAGCCGCGCAGCTGCTCGTCGGAATAGCGGCCCCAATATCTGCCCGTGGCGCCGTGGAAGCGAACATAAGCGGCGGGCCCGACCGCGGCCCGTTCGGAGGCCGAGCCCGGCATGTCGTGGAGGCACAAAGCGGCGCCGTGCCGCTCGAGGAGCGCGAAGGTTTCCGGCGTGTACCAGCTCTCGTCGCGAAACTCGAAGACGTTGGTCGCGTCCTTCGGCGTCAGCGCCAGAAAGTCCTCCAGCCGCCGCAGATTGATCCGGAACCGGGGCGGCAGCTGATAGAGGACCGGCCCAAGGCGCGGCGCCAACATGCGCAAAGGCGCCATCATCCGCGCCAGCGGCTTCTCGCAATCCTTGAGCTTCTTCGCCTGGGTCAGGAAGCGATTCGCCTTGACCGAATAGCAGAAGCCCGGCGGCGCCTGGTCGCGCCATTTCGCGAAGGTTTCCGCCGAGGGCAGGCGATAGAAGCTGTTGTTGATCTCCACCGTGTCGAAATGGCCGGCGTAGAAAGCAAACCAGTCGCGTTGCGCGAGACCGTCGGGATAGAAGCGGCCGCGCCAGTGGCGATAGTTCCAGCCCGAGCAGCCGATGCGAATCGCCTTCATCCGGCGACGAACGACGCGCCCCCCAATCGGTTGCAGGCGGGAGCCGTGCCGCGAGCCGGCGCGCCCCTGTTTCCGTCCGTCGCGTTCCCGGAACGATGCGTCGCCGGAACGGGTTTATCGGGTAATGCGCAGGCTGACGCTCATCACCGTCATTGCTATTGGCTCGGTCATGAGCTTTCTCCTGGCCGGCCTGTTCCTGTTCGCCACCAATGGCGACGCCATGCGCAAAGACGACGGCCCTGCGCCGAGCCCGGAGGAAATCTCCGCCGCGCTTGGCGCGAATGGCCCGGACTCCTATGTTTCGCCCGCCGGCCTGATGATGCCCGTCCAGGGCATCGCCCCGACCCGGATCGTCGACACCTACAGCGCCGCCCGCGCCGGCGGCGCCCGCGTCCATAATGCGCTCGACATCATGGCGCCGCGCGGATCGCTCGTGATCGCGGCGGCGGAAGGGACGGTCGAGCGGCTCCACTACAGCGCCGGCGGCGGCGGGATCACCGCTTATGTCCGTTCGCCCGACGGCCAGTGGATGTATTATTACGCCCATCTCGATTCCTACGCGCCGGGGCTCGCCGTGGGCCAGCGGCTGAGCCGGGGCGACGCGATCGGCCGGGTCGGCAGCACCGGCAATGCCAATGCGGCCTGGCCGCACCTCCATTTCGCGATCCACCGCATGACCGCGAGAGACCGCTGGTACCAGGGCGCGCCGGTCAATCCCTTTCCGCTCCTTGCGGCGAACGGGCGCGCCCGCTAAGGCTCGCGCCAACCTCTCCGATCAGCGAGCATTTCCATGAAAATCAGCGGCGTGGACATTCGTCCCGGCAACATCATCGAATATGAGGGCGGCATCTGGCGCGCCGTCAAGATCCAGCACACCCAGCCCGGCAAGGGCGGCGCCTATATGCAGGTCGAGATGAAGAACCTCATCGACGGCCGCAAGAACAATGTCCGCTTCCGTTCGGCCGAGACGGTCGAGCGCGTCCGGCTCGACACCAAGGACTTCCAGTTCCTGTTCAAGGACGGCGACCAGCTCACCTTCATGGACAAGGCCGATTACGAGCAGGTGACCTTGCCCGCCGATTTGCTCGGCGACGCCGCCGCTTTCCTGCAGGACGGCATGGACGTGATCATGGAGCTCTACAACGAGCGCCCGATCTCGGTGCAGCTTCCCGACACGATCGAGGCCGAGATCGTCGAGGCCGACGCCGTCGTGAAGGGCCAGACCGCCTCATCCAGCTACAAGCCCGCCATTCTCGACAATGGGGTGCGCGTCATGGTCCCGCCCCATATCAGCGCGGGGACCCGGATCGTGGTCGACGTGTACGAGCAGACTTACGTGAGGCGCGCGGACTGACCCGCTCTCCCGTTTCGGGGAGAGGGTTGGGGTGAGGGCCTTTCTTTCTTGCTGATATTCCCTCACCTTCCCACCGCTTCGCGGCGGGCCCCTCCCTCTCCCCAAATGGGAGAGGGGCTTTGAGGAACCTAGCTTGGTTAGCCATTCTGGATTGATCACCGTGATGACGCGCGCGGCCCGCAAGGCGGCGCCGCGCCTGCGGCGCGACTTCGGCGAGGTCGAGCAGCTCCAGGTGAGCCGCAAGGGCCCCGCCGACTTCGTCTCCATGGCCGACAAGCAGGCGGAGGCGACCTTGGTCGAGGAATTGCGCCATGCCCGGCCCGACTGGGGCCTGCTGCTCGAGGAAGGCGGCGCGATCGCGGGCAATCCGATGAAGCCGCGCTGGATCGTCGATCCGGTCGACGGCACCTCAAACTTCCTCCACGGAATCCCCCATTTCGCTATCTCGGTCGCGGTCCAGGAGGCAAAGCCCGGCGGCAATGGCTGGGGCGAATTGAGCCACGGCCTGGTCTACAACCCGCTCACCGACGAGAGCTTCTGGGCTGAAAAGGGCAGGGGCGCCTGGCTCAACGAAAGGCGGCTGCGCGTTTCCGCCCGCCGCGACCTTTCCGAAGCCCTGATCGCCACCGGCATCCCCTATATGGCGCATGGCGATATCGGCCGCTTCAACAAGATCCTCGACGCGGTCTCGCCCGAGGTCGCCGGCATCCGCCGCTTCGGCTCGGCCGCGCTCGATCTCGCCTGGGTCGCCGCCGGCCGCTTCGATGGCTTCTGGGAGGAGGACCTGCAGTTCTGGGATGTCGCCGCCGGCATCGTCCTGGTGCGCGAGGCGGGCGGCTATGTGACCGATTTCCGGGGCGGCAATGCCGGCGTCGACAGCGGCCAGATCCTCGCCGCCAACGATCAGCTCCACAACCGGCTCCACAAGCTGCTCGCCGGAGCTTTGCGCGGGTGAAGGGCGGCCTCGCCGCCCTGGCTCTCCTCTTCCTTGCCGGATGCGCCGCGCCGGTCGCCCAGCGTGGCCCGGCCTGGCCCGCGCATGCCGAGGATCCCGCCGCTCTGGCCGCCCAATTCCCCGACAGCGCCTCGGTCGCGCGGCGCCTGCTCGCCACGGCGCATCAGGATGGCGACAGCGCCACGGTCCGGGCCGGGCTCGCCCGCCTGGCCGCCGCGGGCTACGCGCCGAGCCAGGCGACGATCGACCTGCTCGCCACCCATGTCCCCGACGCGGAGATGGCGGCGCTGCGGCTGCGCTTCGCCGCCAATGGCGCCCGCGTCCAGGCGAGCCGCCTGTTCGCGACAATCCCGGCCGAGCATCGCCTGGTCGAAGGCATCGCCTGGGACGCGCGGCGACGGCGGCTGTTCGCCGCCACGGTGGTCAGCCGCGCCCTGCTCGTCCACGATGCAAGGGGCTGGCGCGCCGTCGAGGGCGTGGAGGCGGGCAGCCTGTTCGGCCTCGCCGTCGACGCGCGCCGCCGGCTGCTTTGGCTGGCCTCGGGCGTGGTCGAGCAGACGCCGTCGCCCGGCACCGCCTTTCGCGGCCTGATCGCGGTCGATCTCGCAAGCCTGCGCCCGGTCCGGCGCGTCCCGGTCGACGGCCCGGGCTCGCCCGCGGACATCGCCGTCGCGGCCGACGGCACGATCTATGCGAGCGACCCCAATAGCGGCGCCATCTACCGGGCCCGGGCCGGCGACGCGGCGCTCCAGATCCTGGTCCCGCCCGGCCGGCTGCGCAGCCCGCAGGGGCTGGTCCCGGCCGCCGACGGCCGCCGGCTCTACGTCTCCGATTATGGCTACGGCCTCGCCATGGTCAGCCTCGCCGACGGCGAGGTCCGCCGGCTCGCCTCCGACGCCGGCACCATGCTCGACGGCGTTGACGGGCTCGTCGGCCATCGCGGCCGCCTGATCGCCATCCAGAACGGCACCAGCCCGCGCCGCATCCTCCTTTTGACCTTGAGCCGCGACGGCAACCGGATTGCCGCGGCACGCGTCCTCGAGAGCAACAATGCCGACTGGGGCGAGCCGACGCTCGGCATCGCCCGCGGCGACGATTTCCTGTACGTCGCCGACGCCCAGTGGGAGCGCTACGGCGCGAACGGCGTGCTCCAGGGAGAAGGGCCGCAGCGTCCCACGCAGATTCGGTTGCTGCGCCCGGCAAACCCTTAAAACCGTCATCCTGACGAAAGTCAGGATCCATGAACGCCGCGTGTGACGGTCCGTCAGCTCCGTGCTCATGGATCCCGGATCAAGTCCGGGATGACGAGAGAGAGGGCGGTTGCGATGGCGCGCGCGCTGGCCTAAAGCCCGCGTCGAAACCCTGGGTTCCCGGAGTCCGACATGGCGTCCGTCGCCGCCGATTATCTGCCGATCCTGCTGTTCCTCGGCGTCGCTTTGGGGCTTTCCTTCGCCTTCGTGGTGCTGCCGATGCTCGTCTCGCGGCTGACCGGCGCCAACAAGCCCTATCCGGACAAGCTCACCGAATATGAATGCGGCTTCCCGGCCTTCGAGGACAGCCGCGCCCAGTTCGACGTGCGCTTCTACCTGGTCGCCATCCTGTTCATCATCTTCGACATCGAGGCGGCCTATCTCTTCCCCTGGGCGGTGAGCGTGTTCGAGCTCGGCTTCAATGCGGGCTGGGCGGCCTGGATCGCGATGATGATCTTCCTCGTCGAGCTCGCTTTGGGCTTCGCTTATGCCTGGAAGAAAGGCGCGCTCGAATGGGAGTGATCCTCGATGCGGGCGGACGGCCGATGCAGCCCGCCGGCGATACCCCGCCCGATCCTTATGCGTTCAGCCAGATCCAGTCCGAAGTGTCGGACAAGGGCTTCCTGGTCACGACCACCGAGGATCTGTTCCAATGGGCGCGGACCGGCTCGCTCTGGTGGATGACCTTCGGCCTCGCCTGCTGCGCGGTCGAGATGATCCATGTGAACATGCCGCGCTACGACCTTGAAAGATTTGGAGCCGCGCCCCGCGCGAGCCCGCGCCAGAGCGACGTGATGATCGTCGCCGGGACGCTCTGCAACAAGATGGCGCCGGCGCTGAGGCGGGTCTACGACCAGATGTCGGAGCCCCGCTACGTCATCTCGATGGGCAGCTGCGCCAATGGCGGCGGCTATTATCATTACAGCTATAGCGTCGTGCGCGGCTGCGACCGGATCGTGCCCGTCGACATCTACGTCCCCGGCTGCCCGCCGACCGCCGAGGCCTTGCTCTACGGCATCATGCAATTGCAGCGGAAGATCCGCCGCGCCGGCACGATCGAGCGCTGATGGGCAGCCCGGCGCCTTTGGTCCAACCTCGCGAGGGCATCGTCGACTCAGTGCGGGCCGCGATCGGTAACGCCTTCATTTCCGCCAAGGACGAGGTCGGCGAGGTCTCGATCGATGTCGCCCGCGAAAGCGTCGCCAACGTTCTGCGGACCTTGCGCGACCAGCTCGATTATCAGCAGCTGATGGAGATTGCGGGGGTCGATTATCCCGAGCGCGCCGAGCGGTTCGAGGTCGTCTATCACTTGCTCTCGGTTACCAAGAACCATCGCCTGCGCATCCGTGTCTCGACGGACGAGGCGCGGCCGGTGCCGACCGTGACCCACATCTATCCCGTCGCCGGCTGGCTCGAGCGCGAGGTTTTCGACATGTACGGCGTCGTCTTCGAGGGCAATCCGGACCTCAGGCGCATCCTCACCGATTACGGCTTTAGCGGCCATCCGCAGCGCAAGGATTTCCCGCTCACCGGCTATGTCGAATTGCGCTATTCGGAGGAGGAGAAGCGCGTCGTCTACGAGCCCGTCAGCCTCGCCCAGGATTTCCGCGACTTCGATTTCATGAGCCCCTGGGAAGGCGCCGAATATATCATCCCCGGCGATGAGAAAGCCCAACCGGAGGCGCCCGGCGCGCCCACGCCGCTGAGCTCGGCCGAAATCAACAAGAACGCCGCCCCGCAGGCCGCCGCGTTGGCGGGCACGCCCAAGACCACCGATACGAAGGCCGAGACCGGCGCTGGCGAGCCCACCAACGCCGAAGCGGCGAAGACGACGGCGCAGAAGCCTGTCCGAAGGCAAAACCCGCCCAAGCCCGATGCCGCCGCCGCGACCGAGGCACCGACCGCCCGCAAGGCGCGCGCGCCGCGCAGGCCGAAAGGGGATGGATGAGCGCTCCTTCTCTCGTCATTCCAGCGAAAGCTGGAATCTCACTTATGGAAGGCAAAGAGATTCCAGCTTTCGCTGGAATGACGGTGTCTGTGGCTGAGACGATCCATTATGACTGAAAATGCCGACATCATCCCCCATGAGGTCGAGGCCGAGGCGCTGGCCGAGGGCACCAGCCCCGCCCATTCGGACATCGCCAATTACACGATCAACTTCGGCCCCCAGCATCCGGCCGCGCACGGCGTGCTCCGCCTCGTGCTCGAGCTCGACGGCGAGATCATCGAGCGCGTCGATCCCCATATCGGCCTGCTCCACCGCGGCACCGAGAAGCTCTGCGAATATAAGACCTATCTCCAGGCTCTGCCTTATTTCGACCGCCTCGATTATTGCTCGCCGATGTGCATGGAGCATAGCTACGTGCTCGCCATCGAGAAATTGCTCGGCCTCGAAGTGCCGCTGCGGGCGCAATATCTCAGGGTGTTCTTCGCCGAACTGACCCGCATCAAGAACCACATGCTGAACCTCGGCAGCCACGTCATGGACGTCGGCGCCATGACGCCAAACCTTTGGCTGTTCGAGCTTCGCGAAGACTGCATGAACTTCTACGAGCGCGCCTCGGGCGCGCGCATGCACGCCGCTTATTTCCGCCCCGGCGGCGTCCACCAGGACGTGCCGCTGAAATTGCTCACCGACATCGGCGACTGGCTCGACAATCGCCTGCCGCGCCTGTTCGAGGACGCGATCAGCCTGGTCGCCGACAATCGCATCTTCAAGCAGCGCAACGTCGACATCGCCACGGTTTCGAAGGAGGACGCGCTCGCCTGGGGCTTTTCCGGACCGATGATCCGTGCCGCCGGCATCCCCTGGGACCTCAGGCGCTCGCAGCCTTATGACCTCTATGACAGGATGGACTTCGACATTCCGGTCGGCACCAAGGGCGATTGCTACGACCGTTTCATGGTCCGGGTCGAGGAGGTCCGCCAGTCGGCGCGGATCATGAAGCAGTGCCTCAACGAAATGCCCGAAGGCCCGATCGCCAGCCTCGACCGCAAGGTGGTCCCGCCCAGGCGCGGCGAGATGAAGCAGTCGATGGAAGCCCTGATCCATCACTTCAAGCTCTACACCGAAGGCTTCCACGTCCCCGCCGGCGAGGTCTATGTCGCGACCGAAAGCCCCAAAGGCGAGTTCGGCGTCTATCTGGTCGCCGACGGCTCGAACAAACCCTATCGCGTCAAGATCCGCCCGACCGGCTTCTCCCACCTCCAGGCGATGGACTTCATGTCGCGCGGCCACATGCTCGCCGACGTCACCGCGATCCTGGGCGCGCTCGACATCGTCTTCGGCGAAGTGGACCGGTGAGGCGCGGCGGCATCGGGCGCTTCCTGCCCCTGGTGATCGCCGGCTCGATGCCCCTGGCCGCGCTCGCCCAGGCCCCGACGCCGCAGGGCGATCCCGCCGCGATCGTCGATCGGTTCCTGCGCACGCTTCGGGGCGGCCACCATGACCGGCTCGGCGTATTGATCACCGATCGTGTCGCGACCGGCGACGGCGAATCGCTGCGTCGGGACCAGATCATATTGCTCCACCGGGGCTATACCGACGCCATGTTCGGGCCGCTGCGCTCTTATGCCTGCGAGCCGCCAATTGCCGCCGCGACGATCTGCATGCTGCGATTCCGGTCGCGCCACCTGCGACAGCGCTACACGGTCGAGGCCGGCCTGATCTCGGGGATAGAAATTCTTCCCGTGGACGACAGATGAGCGCGTCCGATGCCCCGATCGTCGTCAACCTGGCCGACAAGCTCGGTCGCTTCTCCGACCATTGGAACCCGCGCATCGTCGGCCGCTACAATGGCAATGAGGTGCGCGTGTCGAAGCTGAAGGGCGAGTTCGTCTGGCACAGCCACGTCGGGACGGACGAGCTGTTCCTGGTCCTCAAGGGGGCGCTCACCATCGAGTTTCGCGACGGCGCGCGGAAGCTCGGCCCGGGCGAGTTCCTGGTCGTGCCCAAGGGCGTCGAGCACCGCCCGGTCGCGCCCGAGGAGGTCGAGCTGCTGATCATGGACCGCGAGGGCGAGCCCAATACCGGCCAGGTGGTGTCCGAACTGACTCGTGAAAGGCTGGATACGCTCTGATGTCGGGACGGGGGGCAGCGGTCGCGGGTGGCGTGTCGGTACTCGTCGTAACGGCGTGGGCCGCCATCTGGGAATTCGCGCGACCAGGCGCCGGGCTGGCCTACCAAATAGCCGGCGGCGTTCTTGTCGCGCTGCTGCTCGCTGGCGCTTGGCTGCTTGCCCGCTTCATCCGGCGGCACGGGGACGAGATCGGTGAAGCCCGGTTCGATACACGCAACAAGGATGATCGTGACGGCTGACTTGCCATTGCCGCGCCAGCCACTCGGGGCTAGGGGACGCGGCAGTGAAGTTATGACAATGGAATCACTCGATGGCTGAGGCCGCGCGCGCGCCCGCAAGTCCTGAAATCCGCGACCGCTGGGGCAATTTCGCCTGGACCGCGGAGAATTCCGAAAAGGCGAAGATGTTCGTCGCCCGCTATCCCGCCGGCCGCCAGCAGAGCGCAATCATCCCCCTGCTCGATCTCGCCCAGCGCCAGATCGGCGCCGAGACCGTGACCCAGGGCTGGCTGCCGATTCCGGTGATCGAATTCGTCGCGGCGGAGCTGGGGATGCCCTATATCCGCGCCTACGAGGTCGCGACCTTCTACACCATGTTCAACCTCGCGCCGGTCGGCCGCCACCATGTCCAGGTCTGCGGCACCACGCCCTGCATGCTGCGCGGCTCGGACGAGGTGCTTGCCGCCTGCTATGCGCGCGGGCTGAAAAAGGGCCACACCACGGCCGACGGCCTGTTCACCCTGACCGAGGTCGAGTGCCTCGGCGCCTGCGCCAACGCGCCGATGGTCCAGATCAACGACGACAATTACGAGGATCTGACCTTCGCAACCATGGCCGCGGTCCTCGATGCGCTCGCAAGGGGCGAAACGCCCACGCCGGGCCCCCAGATCGACCGCCAGACCAGTTGCGCCGAGGGCGGCCCGACCAGCCTTCCCGAGATGGTCGAGGGAAATCACGATTATCGGAGCCGCTGGTGATCCGGCTCGCTCTTGCCCCTCTGGCCCTGCTCGGGGCCTGCCAGAACCAGCCGGCGCCGGCCAACAATACCGCCGCGCCCCGGGTCAGGGCGCCGGCGCCGGCGCCGGCGGACGACCGCGCGATCGGGGAGCAGGCCGTGCGCCGCCGTCTCGGCAACCCGCAAGGCCTCGCTTTCTCCAACACCCGCGTCCTGGTCACCGACCGTGTGCCGATCGTCTGCGGCGATATCGAGCGCGGCGGACGGCGCGAGCGCTATATCGTCGTCGCCGGCGAGGCGGTCTTCATCGAATCGCGGATGCGCGCCGGCGAGATGGACCGGGCCGTCCGCGAGCAATGCGGCGACGGGGAGCGTGGCTAATGGAAGGGAAAATATCATGAGCGGCATCATTGCCATCGTTCTCGCAATCCTCGCGGTCTTCATCCTGGTCAAGGTGGCCGGGTTCATCTTCAAATTGCTCGCGGTGCTGCTGCTGGCCGGCGCCGCGATCGCTGCCTTCGTCGTGATCCGCGGCAAGATCGGCGGGCCGCGGTGAAGATCGCCTGGTTCTTCCTCATCGCGCTTGCCGTCATGGCCCTCACCATAGGCCTTGGCGGCGGCCTGCTGCTGCCGGCGCTCGGCGTCGAGCGGGGGACGGCCGGCACGATCGCGGCAGGGCTCGGCGGCGCCATCATCGGTGTGTTCTATATCCTGATGTTCAGGAGGCCGACCGGTGCTTGACGACAAAGACCGGATCTTCACCAACGTTCACGGCTTCCAGCCCTGGGGGCTGGCGGCGGCGCAAAAGCGCGGCGACTGGGACGACACGGGCAAGCTGATGGCGCTGGGCCAGGACGCGATCATCGGCATCGTCAAGGATTCGGGGCTTCGCGGCCGCGGCGGCGCCGGCTTCCCGACCGGCATGAAATGGAGCTTCATGCCCAAGGAGCCGAGCGCGGGCCGGCCCAATTTCCTGGTCATCAACGCCGACGAGAGCGAGCCCGGCTCGTGCAAGGATCGCGAGATCATCCGCCACGATCCGCACAAATTGATCGAGGGCGCCTTGCTCGCCGGCTTCGCGATGCGGGCGCGGGCCGGCTATATCTACATACGGGGCGAGTTCATCCGCGAGACGCAGACGCTGGAGGCCGCGGTCGCCGAGGCCTATGCCGCCGGGCTGCTCGGCAAGAACGCCTGCAAATCCGGTTACGATTTCGACCTCTTCGTCCATCGCGGCGCCGGCGCCTATATTTGCGGCGAAGAGACGGCGATGCTCGAAAGCCTCGAGGGCAAGAAGGGCTTGCCGCGGCTCAAGCCGCCCTTCCCGGCGGGGGCCGGCCTCTATGGCTGCCCGACCACGGTCAACAACGTCGAATCGATCGCGGTCGTGCCGACCATCCTGCGCCGCGGCGCGCTCTGGTTCAAAAGCTTCGGCCGCGAGAAGAACGAGGGTACCAAGCTCTTCCAGATCTCCGGCCATGTTGAGCGGCCGTGCGTGGTCGAGGAAGCGATGTCGATCCCGTTCCGCGAGCTGATCGAGCGCCACGCCGGCGGCATAAGGGGCGGCTGGGACAATCTCCTCGCCGTCATCCCGGGCGGTTCGTCGGTGCCGCTCGTTCCCGCGCATCAGATCATGGACGCGCCGATGGATTTCGACGGCCTGAAGGAGCTGGGCTCGGGCCTCGGCACCGCCGCGGTCATCGTCATGGACCGGTCGACCGACATCGTGAAGGCGATCAGCCGCATCTCCTATTTCTACAAGCATGAGAGCTGCGGCCAGTGCACCCCGTGCCGCGAGGGCACGGGCTGGATGTGGCGGGTGATGGAGCGCCTGGTCGAGGGCAATGCCGAGATCCACGAGATCGACACGCTCTGGGACGTCACCAAGCAGGTCGAGGGCCACACCATCTGCGCGCTTGGCGACGCCGCCGCCTGGCCGATCCAGGGCCTCATCAACCATTTCAGGCCTGAGATCGAGCGCCGCATCGGCGCGCGGCGCGGCGAGACGCTGGAGGCGGCGGAATGACATTTTTCCGGAGAGCCGCTGTCGTCCTTCTGCCTTTGGCTCTCGTCGCCGGGATGGCCGGCGCGGCGCATGGGCAGCTCGGCGTCGGCCGGTCGGGAAGCTCGAGCCTCGAATTCATGGATGCGGCCGCGTCGATGCGCGAGCTGGTCACCTTCGGACGCTGCTATGCCCGCAACAGCCGGAACGACAGCCTGGCCCTCATCGCCACGCGTCCCACGTCGCGCGAGGAAGCCGAGGTCTATCGGCGCTTGTTCAGTGGCGACTCGCTCATGTGCCTGACGGCCGGCACGACCATGAGCGCACCGCTCGGTTATGTTCGCGGCGCCATCGCCGAAGGACTGTTCAGGGCAGGGCAGGGCGTTCCCCCAAGTCACGTGCTCGCTGCCCCCACCGTCGCCCAGGTCCGGAACCTGAGCGACGCCGCCCGTTGCTATGCCGCCGGGCACAGGGAGCAGGTGCGGGCGCTGCTCGCGATCACGCCCGGCACCCGGGAGGAGTATGACGCTGTGTCGGCGCTCGTCAGCGGGATTCTCGCCTGCACGCCGCCTGGAGCCAGGGTCCAAGGCAGCGCGACCCTGCTCCGTTTCCGTCTGGTCGAAGGCCTGCTTCGACTCCCGCCAAACAGCCCGGCCCCGCCGGGGAGTTGAACGAAGCGCGTGACCATGTGGAAGGCCATTGCGGTCGCGCTGTTGCTTTTGCTGGCGGCGGGCGAGGCGGCGGCCCAGAGCAGGCTCGAGCGGTTCGCGCGGGCGGGCAATGTCGACGATGCCGAGCTGGCGATGGCGCTCATGGCGCGCTGCATCGCCGACCGCCGCCCGGAGCTGGTGCGGCGCTGGCTCGCCATGCTGCCGGGGACGCTCGAAGAACTGGCTCTGCTGCGGCGCGGGGGATCGGATTTTTCCTTCTGCCTTGGCGACCGCGAATTGGTCATGGAGGGGCGTTCCCTTCGCTTCGAGCCGCGCGCGGCCCGGCGGCCGGTCGCGCTCGCATTTGTCGAGCGCAGGCTCTCGCAAGCTCCCGCTGAAGCGCCGCTGCCACCGGAATCCGACCCCTGGTTCGTCGCGCCGATGGCCGCCCTGAGCGCCCAGACGCGCGTGGATCGCGGCTCTCTCGCGGTCCAGGACTTCGGCCATTGCGTCGCGCTGCGGGCATGGGCCGACACCCGGGCCTTGTTCGCGACCGAGGCGAACTCGCCGGCGGAATCGGCTGCGGTGCGGCGGCTGACGCCCGTTCTGGGACCGTGCCTGACCGAGGGCGCCAACATCAGGGTCACGCACCGCAATTTGCGGCTCATCCTGGCCGAGCCTTTCTATCACATCATGGCTTCGGCGCCGGCTGCAAGACGGTGAGCGCTGGAAGACAATGGGCTGTCGCCCGCGACACGAAGGGACCAGGCGCGCTTTACGAGCGGGCGGCCATGAGATAGTCCGGCGGCGGCCCGAGGGGGCGGAGACGCGGAGGCCGAAATGCAGCCAATCGAAAAGATCCTTGGAACCCTGGGCGTGGTCCTGCTCGCCGCCGGCGCGACGCCGGCCGCAGCCCAATATGGCAGCGTATCGGCGCCGCCTCCCGCGGTGGCGCGCGGCGCGCCGCCGCCGGCGGGAGCCGCCGCGACCGCGCCCGCCGAGGTCCTGCGCGCCGCTGCCTGCGAGATCGCGCGCAGCGCGGATGCCGGCAACGCTTTGCTGGCGACGGCCCCCTTCTCTGCCGAGGAGCGAACCCAGGCCGGCAACCTCGCGCGCGCCGCGCAGCGCTGCCTGCGGCTGACCGCGCCGATCGCGACCACCGCTTATAATTTTCGCGGCGCGGTCGCCGAGGCCGTTTACGAAAACCGCTTTGCCACGCCGGTAACGGCGCGCGCGCCGGCGCTCGGCGCGAAGCCGCTGCCGCGCCCCGCGGCGGGCACCGAGGCGCACACCGTCGAGATCCTCGCGCCGATGTACGCGCTGGTCGATTGCGCCACGCCGCGCGAGCCGGGCCTCGCCCGCGCGCTGCTGGCGACCGAGCCGAGAAGCCCGGCAGAGGCGACCGCGCTCAGCGCCTTCGACCCGACCTTCAGGGCCTGCGTGCCGCTTGGAACCCAGTTGCGCATCGACCCCAGGGTGATGCGAAACTTCTTCGCCGAGGCGCTCTACCGCTGGTCGGTCGTCCAGCGCGACGGCCCGACCTCGCCTTTGGCCGCCCCGGCGGCCCCGCCCGCACCGCCCGCCCCGGCCGCGGCGGCACCTCCAGCCCCCCAATAAATAGGCCGGCAACCCCTTGTCGGCCGTGGGGATAAAAGTCTAACGGCACCGCAGGCTGCGGCCCTTTCCGGGGCCCCATGGATTTCGAGTCTTTATATGCCCAGGGTCAAAGTCGACGGCGTCGAGATCGAGGTTCCGCAGGGGGCGACCGTGCTCCAGGCCTGCGAGCTTGCGGGCAAGGAGATTCCGCGCTTCTGCTATCACGAGCGGCTCGCCATCGCCGGCAATTGCCGGATGTGCCTGGTCGAGGTGAAGCCCGGGCCGCCCAAGCCCCAGGCGAGCTGCGCGCTGCCGGCGGCCGACAATCAGGAGATCTTCACCAACACGCCCACCGTGCGCAAGGCGCGCGAAGGGGTGATGGAGTTCCTCCTCATCAACCACCCGCTCGATTGCCCGATCTGCGACCAGGGCGGCGAATGCGACCTGCAGGACCAGGCGATCGCCTACGGTCGCGGCCACAATCGCTATGACGAGAATAAGCGCGCGGTCACCGAGAAATATATGGGCCCCGTGGTCAAGACGATCATGACGCGCTGCATCCATTGCACGCGCTGCGTCCGCTTCATGGAGCAGGTCGCCGGCGTCGAGGAAATCGGCGCGGTCGGCCGCGGCGAGAATATGGAGATCACCTCCTATCTCGAGCACGCCTTGACCAGCGAGCTTTCCGGCAATGTCGTCGATCTGTGCCCGGTCGGCGCGCTGGTTTCCAAGCCTTACAGCTTCGAGGCGCGGCCCTGGGAGCTGAGGAAGGTGCCGGCGATCGACGTCATGGACGCGGTCGGCACCAACATCCGCCTCGACGCCCGCGGCCGCGAGGTGATGCGCGCGCTGCCCCGGCTCAACGAGGACGTCAACGAGGAGTGGGCGTCGGACAAGACCCGCCACGCCGTCGACGGCCTCACCCGCAACCGGCTCGACCGGCCCTGGCTGCGCGACGGCGGCAAGCTCCGCCCGGCGAGCTGGGAGGAGGCCTTCGCGGCGATCGCCTCGGTGGCGAAGAGCGCGAATGGGAGCGTCGCGGCGGTCGCTGGCGACCTCGTCGACGTCGAGACCATGTATGCGGCCAAGACGCTGCTCGCGTCGCTGGGGTCGGACCTGCTCGAGGGGCGCCAGACCGGCCTTGCTTATGATGCGAGCAACCTCGCCGCGGTCAATTTCAACTCGACCATCGCCGGCATCGAGACGGCCGACGCGATCCTCCTGGTCGGCACCAATCCGCGTTGGGAGGCGCCGCTGGTCAACACCCGCATCCGCAAGGCGGCGCGGGCGGGGGCCAGGGTCTTCGCGATCGGGCCCGAGATCGACCTCCCTTATGCCGTGACCTGGCTGGGCGACGATCTGTCCCTGCTCGCCGAGCTCCCCGACGCCCTCGATCAGGCCGCGCGGCCGGCAATCATCGTCGGCGGCGCCGCGCTCAAGGTTTCGGGCGGGCAGGCGGCGACGCTCGCGCTCGTCGACAGCCTCAATCTCGTCCGCCCCTCGGCAGGCTCGGGACAGGCTGCCTGGAACGGCTATAACGTGCTGCACACCGCGGCGGCGCGGACGGGCGGGCTGATGCTTGGCTACGCTTTGGCCGGCGGCATGGCGTCACTGGCCGAGCAGGCGCCGAAACTGCTCTTCCTGCTCGGCGCCGACGAAGCCGATCTCGCCCCCTTCGCGGGGAGCTTCAAGGTCTATGTCGGCCATCATGGCGACAAGGGCGCCGAGGCGGCGGACGTGATCCTGCCCGGCGCCGCCTATAGCGAGAAGCACGGTCTCCATGTCAATCTGGAGGGCCGCGTCCAATATAGCGAGAAAGCGGTCGATCCGCCCGGCGACGCCCGCGCCGACTGGTCGATCCTGCGCGCTCTCTCGGATGCGCTCGGCAAGCCGCTGCCCTTCGACAGCTTCGGCGAGCTTCGCGCCGCTTTGTTCGCGGATCACCCCGCTTTCGCCCGGCCCGGCCTCGTCGCCTTCGACTGGGCGCCGCCGAAGCTGCCGGCGATCGCGATCGCCAGCGGGACGGCGCTCACCTATCCGATCCGCGATTTCTACCTGACCAATCCGATCGCCCGCTCGTCGCCGACGCTGCGGCGCTGCTCGGCGGAATTGCTCCACGGCGAAACTTGGGCGGAGGCGGCCGAATGACCGCCTGGTTCCAGGGCCTGCTTGGCGCCGGCTGGGGCTGGTTCGTCGCCACGCTCGTCCTTATCCTTCTGATCGCCCTCCCGCTGATGCTGGCGGTGGCGATGATCATCTATGTCGATCGCAAGATCTGGGCGGCGATGGCGCTCCGCCGCGGGCCCAACGTGGTCGGCCCGTTCGGCCTGCTGCAGAGCTTCGCCGACGGGCTCAAGGTCTTCCTGAAGGAAACCATCATCCCCTCGTCGGCCAATCCGGGCCTGTTCCTGATCGCGCCGATCATCACCTTCGCGGTCGCCCTGATCGCCTGGGCGGTGATTCCGTTCGGGCCGGACATGGTGCTCGCCAACATCAATGTCGGCCTGCTCTACCTGCTCGCAATCTCCTCGCTTGGCGTTTACGGGATCATCATCGCGGGCTGGGCATCCAACTCGAAATACCCGTTCTACAGCGCCTTACGCGCAGCCGCTCAGATGGTGTCTTATGAAGTCTCGATCGGTTTCGTGCTGATCCCGGTGGTGCTCTGGGCGGGCACGTTCAACCTCAGCGGCATCGTCGAGGCGCAGCGCGGCCATATCTTCGGGACGATCAACGGTTTCGGCTTCAATCCTCTCTTATTCCCGATGGCGGTGATCTTCCTGATCTCCGCCATGGCCGAAACCGCGCGCGCGCCCTTCGACCTCACCGAGGCGGAGAGCGAGCTCGTCGCAGGCTACCAGACCGAATATAGCTCGATGAGCTTCGCGCTGTTCTGGCTCGGCGAATATGGCAACGTCCTTTTGATGTGCGCCATGAACGCGGTCCTGTTCTGGGGCGGCTGGCTCCCGCCGATCGATTGGGAGCCTTTATATGCGATCCCAGGAATCTTCTGGTTCTTCCTGAAAATATTCATCTTTTTCTTCATATTCTCCTGGGTGAAGGCGACCGTGCCGCGTTTCCGCTACGATCAGCTGATGCGGCTCGGCTGGAAGATCTTCCTGCCCATCTCTTTGATCTGGGTGTTCCTGGTCTCGGGCTATCTGATGCTGCTTCGGAACGGGATGCTGCCATGGTAGCCGCCGCCGCCGCCGCGCTCCTCTTTCTTGCCGCGACGACAATGCAGGCGGCCCCGCCGCTGCGCCTCGAATGCAGCTTCACCGGCGAAGACCTGTCCGCGCCCGACCAGGCCGGCCCGCGCCGGATCGGCTTCACGATCGAGACGCGCGGGACGCGGGTTGCCGCCGTAGCGGTCGACGATCCGACCGGCATCTTCACCTCCGGCAACATCGTCGGCTCCTTCTCCACCGCCGGCGGCGGCAGCTACAGCGCGATGCCGCGCGAGGAGAATCCGCGCTGGCGCGGCCGGCTCGAAGAGGGCCGGTTGACGCTGACCGGCACGCGCCGCGAGGTTTCGTTGAGGGCAGATGCGCAGGGTGCCTGGTCCGGCCGTCTCCGCTACGAATTGCCCGGCGCGGGGAGCATGAGCCTGGTCAAGGACGGGGCCTTGTCGTGCTGCCCCGCTGCCGCGGCGGCAGAAGGAAATCCCCGATGAGCATCGCCCATTATATCAAGACCTTCACCCTGTGGGAGTTCGTCAAGGCGCACGCCTTGACGCTGAAATATTTCTTCAAGCCCAAGGTGACGATCAACTATCCTTACGAGAAGAACCCGATCTCGCCCCGCTTCCGCGGCGAGCATGCGCTGCGCCGTTATCCGAACGGCGAGGAACGCTGCATCGCCTGCAAATTGTGCGAGGCGGTGTGCCCGGCGCTCGCCATCACCATCGAGGCCGAGCCGCGCCCTAAGGAATCCGGGGGGGACGGCAGCCGGCGGACGACGCGCTACGATATCGACATGACCAAGTGCATCTATTGCGGGCTCTGCCAGGAGGCATGCCCGGTCGATGCGATTGTCGAGGGGCCGAACATGGATTTCTCGACCGAAACCCGCGAGGAGCTCATCTACGACAAGGCCAAGCTCCTCGACAATGGCGACAAATGGGAACGCATCCTGGCTGCGAACCTTGCCGCCGATGCGCCGTATCGGTAGGGGCCCCGGATGCTGGATTCGAGCCCGAAAATCCTCCCCGGGACGGGGAGGGGGACCATCCGCAGGCTGGTGGCGGGGGGTCTGCGCCCTGCTCCACGCCCCCTCCACCACGCGCTACGCGCGCGGTCCCCCTCCCCGTCCCGGGGAGGATCGGCGTGATCCAGGGCTTCGTCTTCTACCTCTTCGCCACCCTCGTCATCGCCTCGGGGGTGATGACGATTGCGTCGCGCAACCCGGTCCACTCCGTGCTCTGGCTGATCCTCGCTTTCTTCAACGCGGCCGGCCTCTTCCTGCTGATCGGCGCCGAGTTCCTCGCCTTCCTCCTGGTCATCGTCTACGTCGGCGCGGTCGCGGTTTTGTTCCTGTTCGTGGTGATGATGCTCGACGTGGATTTCGCCGCATTGCGCGCCGGCTTCGCCAATTATCTCTTCCCTGGCCTGCTCCTCGCCTTGGCCCTGCTCGCCGAGATGGTGGCGGCGCTGCTCGCCCACGGGGCGGGGGCGATCGACCTTGCCGGCCGCGCGCCGCCGGCGGGGGTTGGAGTCTCGAACATCCAGGCGCTCGGCCGCATGCTCTACACCGACTATCTCTTCATCTTCGAAGCCGCCGGCATCGTCCTCCTAGTCGCCATGGTCGGCGCGATCGTGCTGACCCGACGCAAGCGCTCCGACGTGCGGCCGCAGAACGTCTCCGCCCAGGTCCGCCGCCGCCCCAGGGACGCGGTGGTGAACATGCAACCGGGCGTCGGCGAGGGGATGAAGCTGTGATTCGCCGCCTCCTCGTCATCCCGGACTTGATCCGGGATCCATCTTCTTCCGGCCCCGCGTCTTCGAAAAGAAGGTGGATGCCGGATCAAGTCCGGCATGACGGCAGAGTGCGTGGAGGCGCCGCATGATCGGCCTGGGCCATTACCTCACCGTCGGCGCGATCCTGTTCGTGCTCGGCGTGTTCGGCATCTTCCTGAACCGCAAGAACGTCATCGTCATCCTGATGGCGATCGAGCTGATCCTGCTCAGCGTCAACATCAACCTGGTCGCCTTCTCGGTCTTCCTCCACGACATGGTCGGCCAGGTGTTCGCGATGTTCGTCCTCACCGTCGCTGCCGCCGAGGCCGCGATCGGGCTCGCCATCCTCGTCATCTACTTCCGCGGCCGCGGCACGATCGCGGTCGACGACATCAACCAGATGAAGGGGTGAGGATGAACCGCCCCCGTTCCCCGGCGAAGGCCGGGACCCAGTCCGGCCTTCGTAGCTGGGCCCCGGCCTTCGCCGGGGAACGGTCGCGCGCATGACCGTCCAAATCATCGTCTTCCTGCCCCTGCTCGCGGCGATCGTCGCCGGGCTCGGCAATCGCATGCTCGGCAACTTCGCCGCGAAATTGATCACCACCGGCGCCTTGTTCGCGTCGATGGCGCTCTCCTGGCCGATCTTCCTGGGCTTCCTCGCCGGCACCGAGCACAGCCAGCTCCATCCGGTTCTCACCTGGTTCACCTCGGGCGCCCTCCAGGTCGACTGGGCCCTGCGCGTCGATGCGCTGACCGCGGTGATGCTGGTGGTGGTGACGACCGTCTCGGCGCTCGTCCACCTTTTCTCCTGGGGCTATATGGCGGAAGACGACAGCCAGCCGCGCTTCTTCGCTTATCTCAGCCTGTTCACTTTCGCGATGCTGATGCTGGTGACCGCCGACAATCTCGTCCAGATGTTCTTCGGCTGGGAAGGGGTCGGCTTGGCCTCCTACCTTCTGATCGGCTTCTGGTACCACAAGCCCTCGGCCAATGCCGCCGCGCTGAAGGCCTTCCTGGTCAACCGCGTCGGCGATTTCGGCTTCTCATTGGGCATTTTCGGCACCTTCCTGGTCTTCGGCACCATCTCGATCCCGGCCATCCTCGAGGCCGTGCCCGGCATGGCCGGCTCGACCATCGGCTTCCTCGGCATGCGCGTCGACACGATGACTTTGCTTTGCATCCTCCTCTTCATCGGCGCAATGGGCAAATCGGCGCAGCTCGGCCTCCACACCTGGCTGCCCGACGCGATGGAGGGCCCGACCCCGGTCTCGGCGCTGATCCACGCCGCCACCATGGTCACCGCCGGCGTGTTCATGGTCTGCCGCCTGTCGCCGATGTTCGAGGCGAGCGCCACGGCGACCGCGGTCGTCACCTTCGTCGGCGCCGCCACCGCCATCTTCGCGGCGACGGTCGGCACCGTCCAGAACGACATCAAGCGGGTGATCGCTTATTCGACCTGCAGCCAGCTCGGCTACATGTTCTTCGCCGCCGGCGTCCATGCCTATGGCGCGGCGATGTTCCACCTCTTCACCCACGCTTTCTTCAAGGCGCTCCTCTTCCTCGGCGCGGGCAGCGTCATCCACGCCATGCATCACGAGCAGGACATGCGCTATTATGGCGGCTTGCGGAAGCCGATCCCCTTCACCTTCTGGGCGATGCTGGTCGGCACGCTCGCCATCACCGGCGTCGGCATCATCCAGATCGCAGGTCTGCCGAGCCTGGGCTTTGCCGGCTTCTTCTCCAAGGACGCGATCATCGAGAGCGCTTATGCGAGCGGCACCAGCCTCGGCGGCTTCGCCTTCTTCATCGGCGTGCTCGCGGCGCTGCTGACCAGCTTTTACTCCTGGCGGCTGATGTTCCTGACCTTCTGGGGAAAGCCGCGCTGGGCGGCTTCCGAGCATGTCCAGCACGCGCTTCACGGCGACCATCACGACCATCCGGACGCGGAGGATGCGGGGCACGACACCCATGTCGACGAGCCGGGCGCGCAGGCCGTGCCCGCCGGCACGGGCGGCTATCACCCGCACGAAAGCCCATGGACGATCCTGGTCCCGCTCGGCCTGCTCGCTCTGGGCGCGCTCGCCGCCGGCCAGATCTTCCACGAGGCCCTGATCGGCCACCATGCCGGCCACGATTTCTGGCACGGCAGCCTCGCCTTCAGCGCCGAGCAGGTCGAGGCGATGCACGCCGTGCCGCTCTGGGTGAAGCTGTCGGCGACGAGCGCGATGCTGGTCGGCCTGCTGATCGCCTTCCACGCCTACATCCGCAACACCGCCTTCCCGGCGGCGTTCGTCGGCCAGTTCGGCCTCGTCTACCGCTTCCTCTTGAACAAATGGTATTTCGACGAAATCTACCACGCTCTGCTCGTCCGGCCCTCCCTCTGGCTCGGCCGCTTCCTTTGGAAGAAGGGCGACGAGGGCACGATCGACCGCTTCGGCCCGGACGGCGCCGCCGCCGCGATCGTCGCCGGCACGAGGCTCACCGCGCGCATCCAGACCGGTTATCTCTACACCTACGCGCTCGTCATGCTCCTCGGCGTCGCCGCGGCGGCAACCTGGGCGATGACGCGATGAGGACGATTTTCCGCAGGAGGGGACACCCCACCACCGTTCGGGCTGAGCTTGTCGAAGCCCTGTCCTTCTTCTCGCCCATCAAGAAAGGGGAGGGCTTCGACAGGCTCGGCCCGAACGGCTTTGGGGTTCAACGCCTCTGATGGCCGGCTTCCCCATCCTCTCCGCGATCCTCGCGCTGCCGCTGCTCGGCGCGCTCGCCTGCCTGCTGACCAGCGCCAACGGCGCGCGCTGGATCGCCTTGCTGACCACGCTGGCCACGCTTGCGCTCTGCATCGGCCTTTGGGTCACCTATCAAATCGGCGGCCCGCAATGGCAGTTCACCGAATATGAGGAGATATTCGGCCGCTTCGCTTGGGCGCTCGGCATTGACGGCATCGCCCTGATGCTGATCGTCCTGACCGCTTTCCTGATGCCGATCTGCATCGCCGCCTCCTGGACCGCGATCGAGAAGCGGGTGCCCGAATTCATGGCCTGCTTCCTGTTCATGGAGACGCTGATGATCGGCGTCTTCTGCGCGCAGGACATCTTCCTCTTCTACATCTTCTTCGAGGCCGGCCTGATCCCGATGTACCTGATCATCGGCATCTGGGGCGGCGCCAGCCGCATCTACGCGGCCTATAAATTCTTCCTCTACACATTGCTCGGCTCGGTGCTGATGCTCATCGCCATGCTGTGGATGGTGAACTTCGCCGGCACCACCTCGATCCCGGCTTTGATGGAGACCGATTTCCCGGCCGGGGCGCAGAACTGGTTGTGGCTCGCTTTCTTCGCCAGCTTCGCGGTCAAGATGCCGATGTGGCCGGTCCACACCTGGCTGCCCGACGCCCACGTCCAGGCGCCGACCGCGGGCTCGGTGATCCTCGCCGGCGTGCTCTTGAAGATGGGCGGCTACGGCTTCGTCCGCTTCTCGCTGCCGATGTTCCCGGAGGCGTCCGCTTACCTGATCTGGATCGTCTTCGGCCTTTCCATGGTCGCGGTCGTCTACACCTCCCTGGTCGCGCTGGTGCAGCAGGACATGAAGAAGCTGATCGCTTATTCGTCCGTGGCGCACATGGCCTTCGTCACCATCGGCCTGTTCGCCTTCAACCGGCAGGGGATCGAGGGCGGGCTCGTCGTCATGCTCAGCCACGGCTTGGTTTCGGGCGCGCTCTTCCTGTGCGTCGGGGTCGTCTATGACCGGCTGCACAGCCGCGACATCGACAGATATGGCGGCCTCTCGAACAACATGCCGCAATATGCGCTTTTGTTCATGATCTTCACCATGGCCTCGGTCGGCCTGCCGGGCACGTCGGGCTTCGTCGGCGAGTTCCTCGCCCTGGTCGGCGCCTATGAGGCGAACTCCTGGGTCGCCGCGGTCGCCACCACCGGCATCATCCTGGGCGCCGCCTACATGCTCTGGCTCTACTGGCGAATCGCCTTCGGCGCCGCGCGCACGGCCGAAGCGGCTGCGCTTCCCGACCTCAGCAAGCGCGAGCTTTTGATCCTCGCCCCGATCGCCGCGGCAGTGCTGTGGATGGGGGTCTATCCGGAGAGCTTCATGGCGCCGATGCGCGCCGACGTCGACGCCTTGCTCGCCCGCATCGAGCGCGCCGCGCCCGAGGGCGACGCGCGCCTCGCCGCCGGCCGCCCCGCGCCCGCCGCCCACGCGCCGGCAACGAAAGGGGAGGGGCATTGATGCGCTCCCCGCTTCGTCATTCCAGCGAAAGCTGGAATCTCCCTGCTTTTTCGGCGGGCGAGAAGGAAAGTGAGATTCCAGCTTTCGCTGGAATGACGATTCTCGGTGGAATGACGGTGAGGCGTTGATGCTCCACGATTTCCTCCTCATCCTCCCCGAAGAGATATTGAGCGTCGGCGCCCTGATGCTGATGCTGGCCGCGGCCTGGGGCGGCGACAAGGCGGCGCCGGCGCTGACCTGGCTCGCGGTGCTGATCCTCGGCGTCGCGGCGGTCTTCGTGCCGGGCATCGTCGATGCCGGCGGCACCGCCTTCGGCGGCCTGATGATCGGCGACAGCTTCGCGGCTTTCTCGAAGATCGTCATTTATGCCGGCGCCGCCGTCGCCCTCGTCGCGGCGATGAGCTGGTTCGGCCGCGACCGCGATTATCGCGCCGAATATCCGGTGCTGATCCTGTTCTCGGCGGTCGGCATGGGGATGATGGTCTCGGCCGGCGACCTGCTCACCCTCTATGTCGGCCTCGAGCTGCAGAGCCTCGCCGCCTACGTCCTCGCCAGCTTCCAGCGCACCGACACGCGCTCGGCCGAGGCCGGCCTCAAATATTTCGTGCTCGGCGCGCTCGCCAGCGGCATCCTGCTTTACGGCATCTCATTGCTCTACGGCTTCACCGGCACCACCCAGTTCGGCGGCATCGCCGCGGCGCTCGGCCAAGGCGTCTCGACCGGCCAATTGTTCGGCATCGTCTTCGTCCTCGCCGGCTTGGCCTTCAAGATCGCCGCGGTGCCCTTCCACATGTGGACGCCCGACGTCTACGAAGGCGCGCCGACGCCGGTCACCGCCTTCTTCGCCTCCGCGCCCAAGGTCGCCGCCATGGCGCTGCTGGTCCGCGTCGCGGTCGAGGCGATGGCGCCGGCTTTGCACGAATGGCGGCAGATCGTGATCTTCGCGGCTTTGGCCTCGACCGTGCTCGGCGGCGTCGCCGCGATCGGCCAGCGCAGCATCAAGCGCCTGCTCGCCTACAGCTCGATCAACAATGTCGGCTTCGCGCTCGTCGGCCTTGCCGCCGCGGGCGTGGCCGGCGTCGCCTCGGTCCTCTTCTACATGGCCGTCTATATCGTGATGACATTGGGCGCCTTCCTCGTCGTGCTGAGGATGCGCGACGCCGAGGGGCGGCCGGTCGAATCGATCGCGTCCTTGTCGGGCCTGTCGCGGACCCGGCCGATGCTCGCGCTCGCCATGGCGATCTTCATGTTCAGCCTCGCCGGAATCCCGCCTTTGTTCGGCTTCTGGCCCAAGTTCCTGGTCTTCGACGCGGCGGTGGGGGCGGGGCTGACCTGGCTCGCCGCGGTGGCGATCGCGACCTCGGTGGTCAGCGCTTTCTATTACATCAAGATCGTCAAGCTCATCTATTTCGACGAGCCCGCACCGGCTTATGCGGAGACCAGGGAGCCGGTCGGCACCGCCCTGATCTTCGCTGCGGCCCTGTTCGTCTCGCCTTTGGGCTATCTGGCGATCCCCTGGCTCGGCCAGGCTGCGGCGAACGCGGCCAGAGCGCTTTTCTAAGGTCCGTTCGTCCCGAGCGAAGTCGAGGGGCGCCGGCACGGACTCATCACATGCGCCCCTCGACTGCGCTCGGGACGAACGGATAGGGGAGAGGCGTGCACGAGATCCGCACCGTCGCCGAAACAGGCTCCACCAACGACGACCTCGCCGCGCTCGCGCGTGACGGCGCGGCCGAGGGCCTGTGGCTCCGCGCCGAGCGGCAGACCGGGGGGAAGGGCCGGCAGGGCCGGGCCTGGGCCTCCCCGTCCGGCAATCTTCACGCCTCGACGCTGGTCCGCCTCCAGCCCGAGGATCCGCTCGCGCCGACTTTGGCCCTGGTCGCCGCCGTGGCGCTCCACGACGCGGTCGCCCGCCATGCCCCCGCCGCACGGATCAAATGGCCCAACGACCTGCTCGTCGACGGCGCCAAGCTCGCCGGCATCCTGCTCGAGCGCCAGAGTAACGCGGTGATCATCGGCTTCGGCGTCAACCTCGCGTCTCGCCCCGCCGGCCTCGACCGCGCCGCGACCTGCCTCGATCCGCCAGTGCCGGCGCCGGCCTTCCTAACGCGCCTCGCCGCCGGCTTCGCCGCGTGGCTCGCGCGCTGGCGGGCGGAGGGGCTCGTCCCGGTCCGCGCCGCCTGGCTCGCCGCCGCCCACCCGCTCGGCACCGCGCTATCCGCCGGCGACGCCCAGGGCGCCTTTGACGGCCTCGACGAGAGCGGCGCGCTACGCCTGCGCCTCGCCGATGGAGCGCTTCGCGTCATCCACGCCGGCGACGTCTTTCTGATCTAGGGCTGCGTTGACATCCGGGCCGCCGCGCCGAAAGGTGGCGGCGATGGAGACCGGACCGGACAGGGGCTCGCATGGCGAGCCGGCGGCGGACGCGCTGCCCGCGGTGGAGCGCTATCCGGGCGCGCTTTGCGCGCGCTTCGAGGCCTATGACGATTTCCTCGCCGACGACGAGGCCGAGGCGCTGCGCGCGCCGATCGACGCCCATTTCAGCGAACCCCACCAGCACAGCTTCGATACCCACTTCGTCTGGAATTACTGGTACGTGCCCGGCCTCTACACCTATTTGCGGGCGGCGCCGGAAAAGGTCATCCCGCACGAGCGCGTCGCCGCTTTCCATGACGCCATGACGCGCTGGGCGACCGAGACGCTCGGCTTGGCCGATGTCAGCTGGCCGATCCTCAGCCTCTATGTCGACGGCTGCGGGCAGGGCATCCACAACGATTCCGCCAATGGCCGCTTCGGCTATGTCTATTCGCTGACCCGGGACCGCCAGGGCCGCGGCGGCGAGACGATCGTCTTCAAGGAGGGCGATCCCTTCCGCAGCCGGATGCGCCAGGCCGATGCCGGCACCGGCCTCTACGATCTGGTCGCGCCGATCTTCAACCGCCTCGTCCTGTTCGACGACCGCATGCCGCATGGCGTCCAGCGCATCGAAGGGTCGATGGACCCGATCGATGCCCGCATCGTCCTGCACGGCCATATCAGCGAAGCGGGGCCGATCCTGGACGGGCCGCTCCCCGCCCGCTTCGTCGAGGCGGCCCGCGAGGCGGCGCTCGACGCCGCGCTCGCCGCTTTCCCCGAAACCGGGCCGCTGCATCACGGCCCCTTGTGCGTCCGGCTCGAGATCGCGCCGCACGGGCGGGTGAGCGATTGCCGGGTGCTCGTCCACCGCGTCGCCCGCAGCGACGGCGGCGATCCCGACCCTTTGGTCGACGACATCGTCGACGGCCTCGCGACGTCGCGCTTCCCTGCCGCTTCGGCCCCCACCGTGGCGATCCTGCAGATCCTGACCGGCGGCCCGCTGCCGCTGGCGGCCGAGCGGATGGGAGTCTAAGGCAGGCCCATGCTGCTCGCCATCGACGCCGGCAATACCAATTTGGTCTTCGCGCTCGTCGAGGACGGCATCATTCGCGCGCGCTGGCGGATCGCGACCGATCCCAGGCGGACCGCCGATCAATATGCGGTCTGGCTGCACCAATTGCTCGCGCTCGAAGGCTATACCAAGGCCGACGTCTCCGCCGTCATCATCGGCACCGTGGTGCCGCGCGCGCTCCACAATCTCGAAGTGCTCGCGTCCAAATATTTCGGGAAGGAACCCTTGATAGCAGGGCAGGGGTCGGCCGAGTGGGGGATCGAGCTCGATGTCGCCGAGCCCAGATCGGTCGGCGCCGACCGGGTGCTCAACGTCATCGCCGCGCACCGGCTTTACGAAGGCGACCTCATCGTCGTCGATTTCGGCACCGCCACCACTTTCGACGTGGTCGATTATTCGGGCGCCTATAAAGGCGGCATCATCGCGCCCGGAATCAACCTGTCGCTCGACGCTCTCTTCAATGCCGCCGCCAGGCTGCCCCGCGTCGCCATCGAGGCGCCTTCGAGCACCAGCGTCATCGGCCGCACCACCGAGGAGCAGATGCATATCGGCATCTATTGGGGCTATGTCGCGATGATGGAGGGGCTGGTCGAGCGCCTCAAGGCCGAGATCGGCCGCGCCGCGACCGTCATCGCCACCGGCGGCCTCGCCACCCTGTTCGACACCCACACCGACATTTTCGACGCCATCGAGGGCGACCTCACCATCCAGGGGCTCGCCATGCTTCACGATAAGGCGATAAGCGCCTGACCTTGCCGTCATTCCAGCGAAAGCTGGAATCCCCCTTCCTTCCGGCCGCAATGCCATAGGGATTCCAGCTTTCGCTGGAATGACGGTTCGGAATGACGATAAGGCGGCGCCATGAAACCCGGCAAGGAACTGCTCTTTCTCGCGCTCGGCGGCTCGGGCGAGATCGGCATGAACGTCAATCTCTACGGCTGCGAGGGCAAATGGGTGATGGTCGATCTGGGCCTGACCTTCGCCGATCCCGCTTATCCGGGCGTCGAATTGATCCTGCCCGATCTCGCCTTCATCGAGGACAATCGCGCCGATCTGCTCGGCATCGTCCTCACCCACGGCCATGAGGACCATATCGGCGCCATCCCCTATCTCGCCCACGATCTCGGCGTCCCGCTCTACGCGACGCCGTTCACCGCCGGCCTGATCGCCGGCAAGCTCGAGGAGGAGGGGCTGACCGGCCGGGTCAAGCTCGTGACGGTGGAGATGGAGGGCGGCGTCCGCCTCGGCCCGTTCGGCTTCCGCTATCTGCCGCTCGCCCATTCGATCCCCGAGGGCAATGCGCTGCTGATCGAGACGCCCTATGGAAACATCTTCCACACCGGCGACTGGAAGCTGGACGACAGCCCCCAGCTCGGCGACCCCTCGACCGAGGCGGAATTGCGCGCGGTCGGCGACGCCGGCGTGCTCGCTTTGGTCTGCGATTCGACCAACGTCTTCCAGGAGGCATCGTCGGGCTCGGAGCTCGGCGTCCGCAAGGGCCTCGACGACGTCATCCAGGACGCCGATTGCCGCGTCCTCGTCACCACCTTCGCCTCCAACGCCGCCCGGCTCAAGACATTGGGCCATGTCGCGCAGGACACGGGGCGCCAGGTCTGCGTCGCCGGCCGCTCGCTCGACCGCATCCTTCAGGTTTCGAAGAGCGTCGGCTATCTCACTGATTTTCCACCCGTCATCGACTTCGACACGGCGATGCGCCTGCCCCGCCGCGAAGTCATGATCATCGCCACGGGCGGGCAGGGGGAGAGCCGCGCCGCGCTCGCTCGCATCGCCTTCGGCCAGCACAAGCTCGCGCTCGATCCGGGCGACCTCGTCATCTTCTCGTCCAAGCAGATCCCCGGCAACGAGATCGCCATCGGCCGCATCCAGAACGAGCTCGCCGCAAAAGGCATCGAGATGATCACCGACCGCCAGGCGCCTGTCCATGTCTCCGGCCATCCCGGCCGTCCCGAGCTCGCCGCCATGTACGAGTGGATCCGGCCCGAAATCATCGTCCCGGTCCACGGCGAGATGCGCCATATGATGGAGCAGGCCCGCTTCGCCAAGGCGCGCGGCATCCCGCACGGCATCGTCCAGAAGAATGGCGACCTCATCCGGCTCGCGCCCAATGGGCCGGAGAAGGTCGGCGAGGAGCGCGTCGGTCGCCTCGTCCTCGACGGCGACGTCATCTTGAACGCCGACGGCGGCACCATGAACGAGCGCCGCCGGCGCGCGCGCGCCGGCCTGATCTCCGTGGCCGTGACCCTGGACGGCGAGGATCGCCTGCGCGGCGAGGTCGCCCTCGACATGCAGGGCATCCCGGTCGAGGAGGATCGCGACGCCTTCCTGCGCGAGGCCGGCGAGGCCGCCGCCGCCGCGGTCGCCAAGGGCGCCGGCAGCGAGGATAAGTTGCGCGAGGCGATCCGGCTGGCGGTGCGCCGCTGCGCCACCGACTGGACCGGCAAGAAACCGGTGGTGAGCGTGCTCCTGGTCAGGGTCTGATCGGGTGAAGTGGACCTCGATCCTCGCCATCTACATATTGTTCTGGACGCTCGCGCTCTTCCTCGTTTTGCCCTTCGGCGTCCGCACCGCCGAGGAGGAAGGCGTCAAGCCCGGGCCCGGCCACGCCGAAAGCGCGCCCCACCGCTTCAACGTCGGCCGCACCGCCCTGCGCGCCACCGTCCTGAGTGCGATCATCACCGGGCTTTACGTGGCGAACTACATTTACGGCTGGATCAGGGTCGAGGATCTCGACTGGGTTAACTGAGTCGGGGACACGTACTTTTTCGCGAAAAAGTACGTGTCCCCATTCGCGCCCATTCGCGCCTACTTCCGGATCCGGTCGATCGCCTGGGCCAGGGCCACGTAGAGCTTGCCCATGTCGGAGGAGAGCAGGGTGATGCCGAGCGCCGAGCCGCCTTCGCCGGCGAGGATGCCGCGCAGCATCGCTTCGAAATCGGCGATGTAGCGGTTCACCTGGTCGCGGAAGTCGGGCTCGTCCTCATAATGGCGGAAGATCTCGCGCGCCTCGCCCGATTCGAGCAGCCGCACCGCCCGCCTCGTGAAGGCGCCGCGGTCGCCCTTGAGATAGGCCGCCCAGGCGGCGTCTCCCGGCTCGTTGGAGAGGATCTTGGAAACGTCGATCGCGGTCGAATTGAGCGCGTCGATGATGAGGGTGACCCGCCGCGACAGATCGGCCGCATGCTTCTGCTCGCGCTCAGCCCTGTCCTCGGCGATCCTGTCCTCGATCGCGGCGGCGGTCTCGCCGATGTTGAGCAATTGCCGGGTCAGCCGCTCGCTCGCCGCCTTGGCGGTCGCCAGCGCCAGATGCGAGGCATCGCCGATCTCCGCGATCTTTTCGGCGATCGGCGCGTCGAGCGCCTCGCCGAGCGCCTTCCGGCTCGCCGCGACGAGGGCATCGACGCTCTCCGGGATCACCGCGGCGATCGCCTCGCGGGCATGGCTCGCCGCCTGCGCCGCGGCGTCGCGCACCCTCACCAAGGCGTCAACCAGCTCCGGCCCGGTCTGGCGGACCAGCTGGGCCGCCGCGCCGTCGGCCTCGCCGACCGCGGCGCCGAGCGCGCGCATCTTCTCCTCGGCCTCGCGCGCGCCATCGTTCAAAGTGGCGAGCAGGGCGTCCAGCGCCGCGCGCTGCCGCTCGATGCCGGCCTCGCTGCCGGCGACCTGCGCGGCGGCGGCGCTGGCGGCCGCCTCCATCCGCTCCATCTTCGCCACCACCGCTTCCGCGGACGCCGCGGTCCGCTCGGACTGGATCTCGATCCCGGCCATGGCCGGCGGCATTTCGTCGCGCAATTGCGCCGTCACCTGGGCCAAAGCCGCGGCCATCGCCTCGGCGCGGGCGGTGAGCGCGTCCGATTGCGCCTGGCCATGGTCGATCTCGCGCTGCAGGCCGGCGGCGGTGTCGCGCAGCGCGCCCATCGACTGGACGAGCCGGGCATTCTGCTGGTCGCCGCTCTCGCCGACATGGGCGATCTGAGTGCCGATCTCGTCGAGCTGGCGCGCCATCCCGCCGAGCAGGGTGCGGCTGGCCGCGTCCTGGCTGGCGAGCCGGCCGGCGAGCATCTCGATCTTGCGCCCGGCCATGTCGAGCCGCTCGGCGAGCGACTTGGTCGCCTCGGCGCCGGCCTCCTCGAAGGCGGCCTTGCTCTGCTCGATCATCGCCAGCATCGTCTGGCCCTGCGCCTCGAGGCCCGCGCGCGCCATGTCGACCGATTCGGCGGCCTTGGCCATCGATCCGTCGATCGCCGCTTCCATCTGCTGCGCCGCCTCGTTCATCCGTTCCGCCGCCGCGCCGGCGCCGCTTTCGATCCTGGCGACATGGGCGCCGAGCCGCTGCGCGGCCCCGCCCGCCACCTCGTCGGCCTCGCGGCCCTTGGCGGCTAAGGCGGCGAGCTGGCCTTCGAGCGCGCCGGCCTGCTCGTGCGCGGCGAGGCCCGCCTGCTTCATCGCCTCGGCGGCGGCCCGCGCCTGCGCCTCGGCCCTGGGGAGGTCGGCCATCAGCACGCCGACGTCGATCCGCGCCGCCTCGGCGGCCAGATCGAGCGCCTGCGCCTTGCGGTCGAGGTCGGCGGTCTCGCGGGAGAGCGTGGCCGTGACCCGGCCGATCCGGTCCGAGGCTTCGTCGCCCAGGCTCATCAGCCGCGCCGCTTCCTCATTGAGCGCGGCGCGATTGCCGGCGATCCGCGCCGCGACCGAGGCGAGCACGTTCTCGAGCGCCTGGCTTTCGTGCCGCATCGCCGTCACCGCCTCGGTGAAGCGCGCCGTCTCGCGCCGCGAGCTCTTCCCGAAGACCAGCCAGAGCAGGCCGATCAGGACGAGCGGCGCGCTGAACGTTCCCGCCCAGCCGATCCAGGCGGGCAGGCTCGGCCCGGGCCAGGCCAGAGTGAGCGCATAGACCGACGTCCCGATCCAGCCCAGAGCGAGCAGGATCAGCAGGCCGGCGAGGATCCTTCCGCCCACGCGCCGGGGCTCGGGCTCGGCCTCGATCTCCTCGATCCGGAAGTCGTCGGCGGGCGCCCGCGCGTCCCATGCCTCCGGCGCCGTCCAGTCGGTCTCGCCGCTTTGCGGCTGCGTCTCGGCGTTCGATACACTCATCACGACCCCCATCTGTCGCCCCTTTGTACCAGAATGGGCCAGAGATGAAACGCCTCGTTAACTCCACTGGTCTTATCGCCTTTGGATGGCCTTTGACCCCGGAGCATTGAACGCGTCGCTCGCCGCCGCCGTCGGCAGCGATCCAGCGCTGATGGCGGAGCTCAAATGCGCGTTCATCGACAGCATCGCGCGCCAGCTCGATCTGCTCGGCCGGTCGCGCTGCGACGCCAATTGGGAGATCGCGGCCGCCCGCCTCAAGAGCATCGCCGCCAGCTTCGGCGCCGTCGGCCTGATCGCGCTCGCCGACGAAGCGCATGACGGCGCGCCCGGCGACCCCGTAGTCCTCCGCAAGATCGCCGCGGCGATCGAGGATTTCTCCAACTAGAAACTTCGCCGTCACCCGCTTACCGTTGCGTCGAGCGGAGGGACATGACGTGGCGCTGGCGGCGCTGATCGCGGCATATCATGAATCGGGCGAGGCCGGGCATTTGCGCGCGACCCTGCCGCTCGCCGGCCGCACGGTGATCGAGCGCCAGGCGCGGCTCGCCGCCTCGGCCGGCGCCAATCCCGTTTTGATCTTCGTCGAGCGCCTGCCGGCGGCGCTGAGCGCGGCGATCGAGCGCCTGCGCCGCGACCGCATCCCGGTGAGGATCGTCCGCAACGCCGAGGAGGCGGCCGAGGCGGTCGACCCCTTCGACCGGCTGCTGCTCGTTGCCGACGGCGCCATCGTGCCGGCCGCCCAGCAGGTCAGGCTCGCCGCCGAGCCCGGCCCCGCCGTGCTCACCGTTCCGGACAGCGGCTATGGCGAATTGTACGAGCGGATCGACGCCGAATCGCGCTGGGCCGGGCTCGCCGCGATCGACGGCGCCCTGCTGCGCGAAACCGCCGGCATGTTGCGCGACTGGGACCTGCAATCGACCCTGTTGCGCCGTACGCTCCAGGCCGGCGCCGGCCATGTCCCGGCCGACGGCGCCGCCGCGGTCGCCATCCTCGACCGCGAGCCCGATCTCGACGCGCTCGAGCGGCGCATCATCGCCGGCGCCGACGGCACCGGCCGGAGCTGGACGGACCTCGCCCTTGCCCCGATCGAGCGCGCGGCGACCCTGGTCCTGATCGGCAGCCCGGTCTCGCCTCAGGTCGTCGGCCTCGCCGCCGCCTTGCTCACCGCTTTGGGCGCGGCCAGCTTCTATGTCGGCTGGTATTGGATCGGCCTCGCCAAATTGCTCGCCGCGACCCCACTCGACGGCATCGCCACCAGGCTGGCGCGCCTCCGCATGCAGAGCGGCGTCCGCCAGGGCTGGTGGGCCTATCTGGTGCCGCTCTTCGCCGCCGCCGCCTTCGTCATTCTCGCTTACGGCCTGGTCGCGGCCCATGGCTGGGGCATGGTTCTGCTCGCCTTTGTCACCCTGGCCTTCCTGGCCGCGCTCGCGGTCGAATGCGAGGGCGAGGAGATCCAGGGCGCGATCCTCCTCGCCGAGCGCAAAAGCATGACCTGGCTGATCCTGCCTTTCGCCATTTTCGGCCTGTGGAACGCGGCCATCGCCTTCCTCTTCGCTTATGCCGCCTTCTCCTTCTTCTGGGCGCAGCAGCAGGTTCATGCCCGGCACCGCCTCACCGGTCAGGATTAGCGGCGCTTTAACCCTGTACGGACTAAGACACGGCATGGCCGAAGCCGCATCGAACGGGCGAGGAAATCAAAGCGACGCCGCGCGCCTGCTCCTGGCCGCGGCGCGCGAGCGCTTCGCCGTCGCCGCGACCGATCTTTTGCTGCCCGATCAGGCCCGCCTGACCGAGTGGCAGCGGCTCACCGCGGGCGCTTTGCTGACCCGTTTGATCCTCGGCATCGAGGACGATCTGCGCGCCCGCCTCGCGGTCCGTTTCGAGGACCATCCGGCGCTTCACGCGGCGCTTTCCTCGGCCCGCGTCCCGATCGCGCTGCCGATCCTGGAACGCACCAACGTGCTGAGCGACGCCGATCTCGGCAACGTCCTCGTTCGCCGGGTCGAGGAACATCGCTTCTGGAAGGCCCACGCGCGCGCCGAAGGCGAGGACCTGCTGTTCGAGCTGGTCCGCGACAAAGATGGGGAGATCGCCGCCGAGGCGATGGAGCTGGTCATCGCCCGCGCCCGCCGCTTCGATCGCTTCCAGGAGCCGGATTTGGGCCAGATCGAGCTTCCCGCCGAGCTCCAGCACAAGCTCGTCTGGCTCGTCGCCGCCTCGCTGCGCCATTATATCGTCCAGCATCACGGCCTCGCCGCGGTCGACGGCCTGATCGAGGAGGCGGGCAGCGCCCTCATCGCCGGCCATGACGAGGGCAATATTCTCGAATCGCGCGCCATGCGGCTCGCCCGCCGCCTCAGCCGGCTCGGCCGCCTCGACGGCGCCTTGCTCGAGCGCATCCTCTCCGAAGGCATGCTGCCTTTGTTCATCGCCGGCGCGGCGACCTTGTGCGGCCTCGATTATGCCGCCGCCTGGGAAGTGATCGCCGACCCCAGGGGGCGGGGCCCCGCCATCCTGCTGCGCGCCGCCGGCGTCGACCGCGAGGCCGCCGCCGCCATCCTCCTCATCGCCAACAGCCGCGGCCCGCTCGTCTCGGGCACCGAGGGCGACGCCACCGCCGCCCAGCTCGACCTCTACGACAGTCTCGATCCGATCAGCGCCGAGGAAGTGCTGCGGCTGTGGCGCGCCGATCCCGGCTATCGCGCCGCGGTCGCCCGGGTTTCGACCCGCTCGCGTCCGTCCGGCCAAAGCGGATGAGCAGCGCGCCCGAGCTTGACTGCGTCGCCGGCCGGCTCGATGCCGAGGGCCGGCTGATCGCCGCCGATCCGCCGCTCGCCGCGCTCCACGAGCAGGCCGGAGGCAGCGTCGGCGGGATGCTCGCCGTGCCCCAGATCGCCGCGCTCGCGCGTTTGGCGCAGCGGCTCGGCATCACCATCTCGCGCGCCGCCGTCGCCGCCGACGGCGATTGCGACGTCGATCTGTGGGTCCGCGCCGCGCCCGAGGGCGGGGAGGTGGCGCTCGCAATCTCCGGCTGGGCCGAACGCCCGGCGCGCGCCGCCGCGCCGGCGCCGCCCCGGGATCGCGAAAGCGATTTCCTGCGCGCCGCCGCCGACTGGACCTGGGAAACCGACGACACGCTCCGCCTGACCGCTCTGTCGCCCGGCGCCGCCGTCGCTATCGGCAGCCCGTCATCGGCCTTCGTCGGCAAGCAGCTCACCCGCCTGTTCCGCTTCAAGGAGAATGAGGACGGCGCCTTGCCCATCCTCAACGCCCTGGCCGAGCACAAGGCGTATGACGGCCAGGTCGCCGAGCTGCGCGGCGGCCGCCAGGGCCGCTTCCTGCTCTCCGGCGTGCCTTTGATCGACGGCGCCGGCCGCTTCGCCGGCTTCCGCGGCGCCGCCGTCGCGATCGGCGCGGACTATGTCGCCGGCGCCGCCGCGGCCGCGCAGCGCGACGGCGCCGCGTTCGGCGAGCGGCTCGATCAGGCGCTGCGCGGCCCGCTCGCCCACATCATCGACCATGCCGAGCGCCTGCGCGCCCAGCCCGAAGGTCCGCTCCGCCGCGATTATGCCGGCTATGCCGACGACATCGCCTCGGCGGGGCGGCACCTGCTCGCCCTGGTCGACGATCTGGTCGACCTGCAGGCGGTCGAGCGGCCCGAATTCCGGCCCGAGATCGAGGCGGTCGACCTTGCCGACATCGCCCGTCGCGCCGCCGGCCTGCTCGCCGTGCGCGCCGCCGATCGCGGCGTCGGCATCGACGCGCCCGGCGCCGACGAGAGCCTGCCGGCGATCGGCGACTTCACCCGCGCCCTCCAGGTGATGATGAACCTGATCACCAACGCGGTGCGCTATACGCCCGAGGGCGGCCAGGTCTGGGTGCGGACCGAGCAGGAGGGCGATCTCGCCGCGATCATCGTCGCCGACCAGGGCAAGGGCATCGCCGAGGCGGATCAGGACCGGATCTTCGAGAAGTTCGAGCGCGTCGACCCGACCGAGCCCGGCGGGACCGGCCTCGGCCTCTATATCGCCCGCCGCCTCGCCCGCGCCATGCACGGCGACATCGCGGTCGACAGCGCGCCGGGGCAGGGCGCGCGCTTCACCTTCACCTTGCCGCTGAGAAGCGTCGGCTAGGGAGCGCCGTGGGCGCGCCACGCTTGCGCGCCTCGCCGGATTTACTTCGCAACCCCAAGGCTCGCATTCGCTTTGGAATCTCCAGCATAACAATTGCTTACGTTCCTTATGGTGGATCGACACCCATAGGGAAAATGTCCCTGTAATGCAGGTAGAAAAGCAGACACTGGGACACGAGCTTTACATGTGTCCTCAAGTTGAGCATATTTCAAAACGACATTGTGATCTAAAATGGAGAGAGTCGCGTCGCGTGCACGATTAGAACAATAAGGGGGGTGGGCATGAAGACTCGGTCTATGGCCGCGATTGCGGCTCTTCTTTTGGGCATCGCCGGCACGGCGCATTCACAAACTCCGCAAGTCGAGGCACGGCCGCTGGCTGCGAGCCCCGATCCCATGGCCGACATCGCCCGGCTCTACGATTCGCTGAGCGCGCGGCCGGGATGGCCAGCATCGGGGAATGAAGCCGAGGTCGACGCGGAGCTGGCCCGGCGCGGCCTGCGCCCCGAGCAGCGCAGATCGATCATCGCCATGATGCGGCAGGACGTATGCCGCCTGCCCGAAACGGCGCCCGCCTGCCGCTATTACGGGGCGGAGACCATCTACAAGGTTCAGCGGCTGGGCTGGGCGCGGCGCGGGCGGGAAGCGGGACCCGACACCGATGTGACGATGCAGCAGATGCGGCTGCTGGAATATGGCGCGAGCCGCAACCTGGCGCGGCTCTATGGCGAGGCCGGGCTGACCGAAGCCCGGGAAACGGAGCTGAACAATGCGGGCAGGGGGGCGGCCCGGGCGAGCGCCGCGGCAGGCTTCTCCCAGCAGTTCAGCCAATGGTTCACCTGCGCCGCGAACGAGCAGTCATTGCCAATCCTCCAGACGGGCACCTGGCCCCGATACCGGCTAACCACCTGCGGATGGGGGCTCGGCTCCTACACGGCCATCGCGATCTTCAATTGGAAATGGTCGGTCGAGGTGGACGTCTTGTTCACCCACTCCCGCTTCGCGCGCTTCGTCGGCTTCTGGTGGCTGACTGGTGCGGAGCCGACGATCTGCGCAAATTCGATCATCGACGGTTATGGCAATTACACGTGCAACAGCTATCGCTGGTACTCGCCGGTGAGCTTCAACACTCGGATAACATTGAATAGTAATCCGGTGAGCGTCGTTTCGACCGGTTCCGGCATGCGCCTGAACTATAGTTTCGGAGTCACGATCGTCCATCAGTGACCGAATGGCTCCGCCCCCGCCGCCGGGCGTGGCGGGGCGCTGGACAAGCCGCGCGAGCAACGGCACTCCTTCCCGCCGGGAGGAGCCGCGCCGGATGATCGACTATGGCGAGGACCAGTTTCGCGACCTCTGCCGCGGCCGTGTCGGCGAGGAGATTGGCGGCCTCGCGCAGAAGCGCGCGTCGGCGCTGCGCCAGTTCTGGCTGGTGCTCCTCGTCGGCCTCCTTCTCTCCGGTCTCGCCGCCTGGTGGATGATCGCCGCTGGCCAGCTGATCGTCGGCGTGGTCGGCGCCTCGGTCTTGGTCATGGCGACGATGGGGTTCGCGGCCTGGCCGCTTGGGCGGGTTGGTGCGGACCTCAAGCTGCCCTTCCTCGAGGCCCTCGCCGCAAAAGGCGGCATGACCTATGCCGCCCATGGTTTCGAGCCGCCGGTCTATGCCGGGGCCAAGGACGTTTTGTTCGGCAGCTGGCTGACGACCCAGACCTTCACCGATCTCTTCCAGGGCACCGGCGCCGACGGCCGTCGCTTCGCGATCTACGAAGCGACGCTCTCGCGCCAGTCGGGCAAGAGCATCAACATCGTCTTCTCCGGCCAGATCTACGCCTACCAGCGCCGCGCGCGCTCGGCCGGCCAAATCGTCGTCGTGCCCGACCGCGGCATCTTCAACTTCTCCAAGCCACAGCGGGGTATGGAGCGGGTCGCGTTCCAAGGCGATCCCGCCTTCGAGAAGAAGTTCGAAGTCTATGCGACCGAGCCCTCGGCGGCGCAGCTGCGGCTCGGCACCGAGGCCCGCCGCAAGTTCCTCGAATGGCGGCTGGGCGGCAAGGTCCTCGCTTATATCGGCCCCGAGGACGTGCTCGTCGCCATAACCGGCAAGAACCGCTTCGAGGTCGGCTCGATGTTTCGCGCCAAGCCCGGCCAGGAACGCGTGCGCATGATGTTCGACGAAGTCCGCGCCTCGCCGGCGACGCTGCGGAGCGTGAAGGCGGCGCTCGACTAAATGGGGAGGTAATGGTGTCGCAGGAAGCGGTTCCAGCCCTTCCTGGTCCGGTTCTCGACCGCGAAACAATAGCCTTCGCCGTCGTCGGCGGGCCAATAGACGAAGCGGGCGAGGCCGGCCGGCATCTGCGCCTCGAAGGCGATCGCCTGGGGATGGACGTCGCTGCCATCGGCCTGGACCCCGCGCGCCTGCTTGCCGTCCGAGGTGAAGGAGGTGAAGGCGAGGGCGCCGTCCTCCCCTTTGCCGAACAGGGCGATCTCCTCATAGCTCTTGCCGCCGCCGAGCGTCCAATGCACGTCGAGGCAGACATAGGCGCCGCCCAGCACCGTCTCGAAGCGCCGTGTCACCCGGATCGTGCCGAAATCGCCCGGCCCTTCGGTCTCGGTCGCCCAATCGCCGAGCAGCGGCTTCAGCACGCCGAGCGCGCCGCGTCCGCTTTTCCAGGCCCTGCCCGGCACGCGGCTATCTTTGATCGACCGGCACGTAGTCGCGCTGGACCGCGCCGCAATAGAGCTGGCGGGGGCGGCCGATCTTCTGGTCGGGATCGGCGATCATCTCGTTCCACTGGGCGACCCATCCCACGGTCCGCGCCAAAGCGAAGAGGGCAGTGAACATCGAGGTCGGGAAGCCGATCGCCGAGAGGATCACGCCCGAATAGAAATCGACGTTCGGATAGAGCTTCTTCTCGATGAAATAATCGTCCTTGAGCGCGATCGCGGCGAGCTCCTGGGCGGTGTCGAGGACCGGGTCGGAGATGCCGAGCTCGTTCAGCACCTCCTCGGCGGTCTTCTGCATGACCTTCGCGCGCGGGTCGAAATTCTTGTAGACCCTATGCCCGAATCCCATCAGCCGGAACGGGTCGTCCTTGTCCTTGGCGCGGGCGATATATTCCGGGATCCGCTCCGGCCGCCCGATCTCGCGCAGCATGTTGAGCGCGGCCTCGTTGGCGCCGCCATGGGCCGGCCCCCACAGGCAGGCGATGCCCGCGGCAATGCAGGCGAACGGGTTGGCGCCCGACGAGCCGGCGAGGCGGACGGTCGAGGTCGAGGCGTTCTGCTCATGGTCGGCATGGAGGATGAAGATCCGCCGCATCGCATTTTCGATGATCGGATTGACCTCATAGGGCTCGGCCGGGACGCCGAAGGTCATGCGCAGGAAATTACCGGTATAGGTCAGGCTGTTCTGCGGATAGACCATCGGTTGGCCGATCGAATATTTATAGGCCATCGCCGCGATCGTCGGCATCTTGGCGATCAGCCGGTGCGAGGCGATCATCCGCTGCTTGGGATCGGTGATGTCGGTCGAATCATGGTAGAAAGCGGAAAGCGCGCCGACCACGCCGCACATGATCGCCATCGGATGGGCGTCGCGCCGGAAGCCGCGATAGAAGGTCGCGAGCTGCTCGTGGAGCATGGTGTGGCGGCTGATCGTGCGGGTGAAGCCGGCGAGCTCGTCGCCATTGGGCAGCTCGCCGTTCAGCAGCAGATAGCAGACCTCCATGAACGTCGAATTCTCGGCGAGCTGGTCGATCGGATAGCCGCGGTGGAGCAATATCCCGGCATCGCCGTCAATATAGGTGATCTCCGAGCGGCAGGACGCGGTCGAGGTGAAGCCCGGATCGTAGGTGAAGGCGCCGGTCTCGGCGTATAATTTCCTGATATCGACAACGTCCGGGCCGACCGAGCCCGACAGGACATTGAAGTCGTTGCTTTCGTCGTTGATCGAGAGAGTGGCCTTCCCCGCCATCGTCAGTCCTTCCCTGTCCGCGCATCGGCGATCCTGGCCAGGCTCTCGTCCCGCCCCAGCAACGCCAGCACATCGAATATCCCCGGCGAGGTCGCCCGGCCGGTCAGCGCCGCCCGCAAGGGCTGCGCCACCTGACCCAGCTTGACGCCGGACGCTTCAGCCACCTCCCGCACCGCCTGCTCCGTCGCCTCGGCCGTCCAGTCGCTGAGCGCTGCCAGCGATTGGCGGACGCGGCCGAGCAGGTCCGCTGCGTCTCCCGCTATCAGGGAAGCCGCTTTCTCGTCCATGTCAAGCGGGACCGATTTGAACAGGAACGAAGCGCCGTCGCCAAGCTCGTTCAAGTCCTTCGCCCGCGGCGTCAATACGGGCATGGCGCGCGCAAGCAAATCGGCGTCGGCGCCTTCGATCTTCGGCGCGATCAAAGCGGCCAGCCGCGCCGGATCGGCCTCGCGCAGATAATGGCCGTTGAGATTTTCGAGCTTCTTGAGGTCGAAGCGCGACGGCGACTTGCCGACCGCGTCGATATCGAACCACTGCACCGCCTGCTGGCGCGAGATGATCTCGTCGTCGCCATGGCCCCAGCCCAGCCGGAGCAGATAGTTGAACAGGGCCTCGGGCAATATGCCGAGCTCGTCGCGATAGGTTTCGACGCCGAGCGCGCCGTGGCGCTTGGAAAGCTTGGCCCCGTCCTGGCCGTGGATCAAAGGGACATGGCCATAAACGGGTTCGGGCAAGCCCATCGCGCGGATGATGACGAGCTGGCGGAAGGCGTTGTTGAGATGGTCGTCGCCACGAATGACATGGGTGACGCCCATGTCGTGATCATCGACGACCACGGCGAGCATATAGGTTGGGCTGCCGTCCGAGCGCAGCAGCACGAAATCGTCCAGCTCCTCATTCTGCACCGTGACTCGGCCCTGGACCTGGTCGTCGATGGCCGTCTCGCCGTCCTGCGGCGCCCTCAGGCGGATCACGAAGGGCGCGTCGGGCCCGTCCTCGCGGTCGCGCCACGGGCTGCGCGTGCGGAACGGCCGGCGCTCGGCCTTTGCCGCCTCGCGCCCGGCCGCCAGCTCCTCCTGGGTCATCCAGCAGCGATAAGCGTGGCCGCTCCCCAGCAGCGCATGGGCGACTTCAGCGTGACGGCCGGCATATTCGGACTGGAAATGGGTGTCGCCGTCCCAGTCGAGGCCGAGCCATTTCATGCCGTCGAGGATCGCGTCGATCGCCGCCTGGGTCGAGCGCGCCTTGTCGGTATCCTCGATCCTGAGCACGAACTTGCCGCCATGCCGGCGCGCGTAAAGCCAGTTGAACAAAGCGGTGCGGGCGCCGCCGATATGCAGGAAGCCGGTCGGGGAGGGGGCGAACCGAGTGACGACCTCACTTGCGCTCACGAAGGGTTTCTCCAAACATGGGCGCATGGCGACCGGTCACGCGAGCGCCCCTAGCATAGGCGAAGCGCCGCCACCAAGGGGGGAGGCATGGCGGCGGCGTGCGCTCTTCGCGCCGCTGAGTGCGCGACTCGAACGTCTGTTCGAGGCCGAGCGCGCCCAGCTGCCCTTGTGGCTGCCGGTCGGGCTGATGCTCGGCATCGCGGCCTGGTTCTGGCTGCCGGACCGGCCGCAGTGGAGCGCCTTCCTGCTGCTCGCCGCTGGACTCGGCCTCGGTCTGCTCGCGCTTGCGCCGGGCACGCGCTGGGGCAGGGCGCTCGCCATCTTCGGCCTCGCCGCTGCTTTGGGCTGCGGCCTCACCTGGTGGAAGGCCGATCAGGCGGCCGCGCCGCGCATCGCGCGCGAAAGGCTGCTCGAAGCCGACGCCGTGATCGAGAGCGTGCAGACGCTGGCCGCCGAGGAAGCGGTGCGCCTCGTCGTCCGCCCGATCGGCGACGGCCTGCCGGTGCGGCTGCGCGTCAATGTCGCCGACGACAAGATCGTGCCCGGCCTCGCCCCGGGCGCGACCGTCCGCCTGCGCGCCTGGATGATGCCGCCGGCGCCGATGGCCGTGCCCGGCGGCTATGATTTCTCCCGCACCGCCTGGTTCCAGCAGATTGGCGGCAGCGGCCGCGCCCTCGACATCGCAATCGTCGCACCGGCCTCCAGCCAGAGCGTCGCCGCCACCATCGCCGGCTGGCGCCAGCGCCTCTCGGCTTATGTCCGCGAGCGGCTCGGCGGCGGCGGCGAGGCCGGCATCGCCGCCGCGCTCGCCACCGGCGATCAATATGGCATAGGAGAGGCCGACGCCGAGGCGATGCGCCGCTCGGGCCTCGCCCATCTGCTTTCGGTCAGCGGACTTCACCTGACGGCGGTGGTCGGCGCGGTCATGCTGTTGACGCTGAAATTGCTCGCCTTGAGCCCGGCTCTGGCGCTGCGCTTCCGGCTGATCCTGATCGCCGCCGCCGCCGGCGCGCTCGCCGGCATCGCCTACACCTTGCTGACTGGCTCCGAGGTGCCGACCATCCGCTCCTGCATCGCGGCCCTGCTCGTCCTCGCCGGCATTGCCCTGGGACGCGAGGCGCTCACCTTGCGCCTGGTCGCGGTCGGTGCCTTGGTCGTGTTGCTGCTCTGGCCCGAGAGCCTGCCCGGCGCCAGCTTCCAGATGAGCTTCGCCGCGATCACCGCGATCATCGCGCTCCACGAAAATCCGCGCATCCAGGCCTGGGTCTCGCGCCGCGACGAGGGCTGGCCGACCCGCCTCGGCCGCCTGGTCTTCGCCTTGGTCCTGACCGGGCTCGTCGTCGAGCTCGCTTTGATGCCGATCGCGCTCTTCCATTTCCACAAGGCCGGCCTTTACGGCGCGCTCGCCAACGTCGTCGCCATCCCGCTCACCACCTTCATCATCATGCCGCTGGAGGCGCTCGCTTTGCTGCTCGACCTCATCGGCCTCGGCGCGCCCTTCTGGTGGCTGACCGGCCAGGCGCTGAGCTTCCTGCTCTGGCTCGCCCACGCCGCCGCCGCCGCCCCCGGCGCGGTCGCCTTGCTGCCGGCGATGCCGCCCGCCGCCTTCGCCCTGATGGTCGCGGGCGGCCTGTGGATCTGCCTGTGGCGGACGAGATGGCGGCGCTGGGGGACGATCCCCGTCGCCGCCGGCGCGCTCTGGGCGCTCGCCACGCCGGCGCCCGACCTCGTCGTCACCGGCGACGGCCGCCACCTCGCCTTGCGCACCGCCGCGGGCGACCTCGCTCTGCTGCGCCCGCGCGCCGGCGACTATGTCCGCGACACGCTCGCCGAGGCGAGCGGCGCCGAGCCCGATTTCCTCGACCTCGAATCGCTGCCGGAAGCGGCGTGCAGCCGCGATCTTTGCGCCGCCGACATCGTCCGCGGCGGCCGCAGCTGGCGCCTGCTCGTCACCCGCACCCCCGATCTGGTCGCTTGGCCCGACATGGTCCGCGCCTGCGCCCAGGCCGACATCGTCGTCGCCGACCGCCGCCTGCCGCGCGGCTGCAACCCCCGCTGGCTGCGCGCCGACCGCAACTTCCTGCGCCGCACAGGCGGCCTCGCCATCACGCTCGGCGAGCGCCCCAATGTCGCCGCCGTCGCCGAGCGGGTGGGGCGGCACCCCTGGGCCGGCGGCCGTTGAGGCTTGCGGCGCCCGCTCTTTGCGGGGATCAGCGCCGACATGGAGAATTTCGTCAAGATCGCCGAGGGCCTCGAGGTGAGCGCCGCCCTGGCCGAGCTTGGCGGCCAGCCGGAGCATGTCTGGCTGAGGCTCAACCCCGACGCCTCGCGCTATATCCCGCTGCTCGACCACGGCCGCGCGCGGCGGCTGGAGGCGGAGCTGCCCGAGACCTGGCGGCTGATCGACGCGGTCCGCGCCGTCATGGCGGCCGAGCATGACGACCATGGCGCGCTCAGCCATGCCCGGGTCGGTCTGATGCCGCCGGGCGAGGGCCTGCCGCCGCATCATGACGGCATCGACGGCGTCACCGAGCGCCGCTACCAGCTCGCGCTCCAGTCCGCGCCCGGCGTCGTTTTGACCGTGGGCGGGGAAACCAGATGCCCGCGCCCCGGCGAAGCCTGGCGGATCGCCGCCGAGCGCACCCATATGGTCGCCAATGGCAGCGATATCGATCGCATCACCATATTGTTCGACACGAAGGGCTGACGCGCGGCGGTTGCGCGGTTCAAGCCAGGGTCTATCCTGACGCGATGAGCATCATTGTCGGCACGGTGGTCGAAATCACCCGCTACCCCGTCAAATCCATGGCGGGCGAGCCGATGTCCGCCGCGGAGATCGATTGGCAGGGCATCGAAGGCGACCGCCAATATTGCCTTTATCGCCTTGACGACAAAGGCCGTTTCCCCTGGCTTTCCGGGCGCGACTTCGCAAAGCTCGTCACTTATCGCGCGCGCTTCCGGGACGCCGCCGATCCGCGCGCCTCGCCGGTCGACGTGCTGACGCCCGGCGGATCGAGCCTGGCGCTCGACGATCCGGGCCTGGTCGCCGAGATCGGGGAGGGCGCGGGCCGCGCGCTCGGGCTGATCCAGTCGGGGCGAGGCCTGGCCGATGCGATGCCGGCCTCGATCATCAGCACGGCGACGCACGCCGCGCTCGGCGAGGCGCACGGCGCGCCTCTCGACCGCCGCCGCTTCCGCGCCAACATCCTCATCGAGAGCGACGTCCGGGAGAGCGAATGGCGGGGCAGGCGCCTGCGCTTCGGCCCCAAGTCCGACGGCGAGCCGGATGGTGCGGAATTGCTCGTCGCCGACGCCATTCCCCGCTGCGCGCTGATCACGATCGACCCGGACACCGGCGTGCGCGACCCGGCCGTCATGCGCACGGTCGCGCGGAAATTCGAAAACCTGATCGGCGTCTACGCAATGCCCGCCAGGCCCGGCACGGTGAGGCTCGGCGACGCCGCCTATCTCAGCGGGTGAGGGCGGCGGCGCGGCTCAACCGGATTTGACGCAGGCGATCTCGTTGCCGCTGGGGTCGAGGAACTGGAAACGCCGGCCGCCGGGGAAGGCGAAGACCGGGCGGACGATCATGCCGCCGGCCAGGGTGACCGCATCGAGCGCCGCCTCGAGGTCGGCGACCTCGATCACCGGCAGCGGCGCCCGCGTCGCCTCGCTGCCGTCGCCCTGCAGGCCGATGTCGGTGTCGCCGGTCAAGGTCGCCGCATAAGTCGGCCCGAATTCGGTCATCGTCCAGCCGAAGGCGCGCTCGTAAAAGGCCCTGGCGGTGGCCACGTCCCGCACCGGCAGCTCGACATAGTTCAAACGCGCCATATCCCACTCCCTTCGAAACCATCAGGCCGCGAGCGCGTGGGCCTGGGCGATCCAGCCCATCAGCTCGTCGTCGAGCGCATCGGGCGACTCGATCAGCATTTCGTTATGATAGCGATTGGCCGACGCCTTCTCGACCCTGCGGATACGGTGGCTCTCAATCGGCGCAGACATCCTCAGGTTGAGCAGCAGCGCGCTCTTGCGCGGATGCAGGCCGGCGAACGCTGTTCGGCGATTCAAATGGACGCACGTGCCCTTCGGATCGACGGTCACGCCCGGCAGCGCCATCGCCCGCGCGACCAGTGCCTCGACAACGACCCTGACGCGAGGTTCGCTGTGCGCGAAGATTCGGTCGAGCGCGTCCTGTTCCACCGACTCAATAGCGCCGCAGCAGCCCCGCCAGCCGGCCCTGGATCTGCACCTGCTCGGGCCGGTAGCGCTGCGGGTCGTAGCGGCGGTTGGCGGGGTCGAGGCGGATCATCTGGCCTTCGCGGCGGAAGGTCTTGAGCGTCGCTTCCTCGTCGTCGATGAGGGCGACCACGATCTCGCCGTCGCGCGCCGTCTCCTGGCGGCGGATGAGGGCGTAATCGCCGTCCAAAATCCCTTCCTCGACCATCGAATCGCCGGCCACTTCGAGCGCATAATGCTCGCCCGGGCCGAGCAAAGCGGCGGGGACGGGCAGCATATCGGTCCCCTGCAGCGCCTCGATCGGTGTGCCGGCGGCGATCCGGCCGTGCAGGGGGATGTCGATGACGTCGTCATTGGCGGCCCGGGGCGGCGGCGCGCCGGCGCCGGCGCCCGCCGTCGCCGCCTTCCTGGCGTCGGGCATCTTCAGGACTTCGAGCGCGCGCGCCCGATTGGGCAGTCGCCGGATGAAGCCGCGCTCGACCAGGGCCGAGATCAGCCGGTGGACGCCGCTTTTCGACTTGAGGTCGAGCGCGTCCTTCATTTCCTCGAACGAAGGCGAAATGCCGGTCTCGGCCAGCTTGCCGTCGATATAGAGGAGCAGCTCATGTTGCTTGCGCGTCAGCATCCGGGGTCTCCAGCTGGAACGTTTCCCGAACGTGTAAGGAACGTTATGGTCGGAGTCAAGCAGGGGCGCGAACAGATCCGGACCCCGCTTTGGCAAGCGCCAGGAAATTGGCGAGCAGGACGTGGCCGTGCCGGCTGGCGATGCTCTCCGGGTGGAACTGGACGCCGTGGATGGGCAGCGCTTCGTGGCGCAGGCCCTGGATGGTGCCGTCCTCCGCCCGGGCGTTGACCGCCAGGCCGTCGGGCAGGCCCGCCGGCGCGACGCACAGGCTGTGATAACGGGTCGCGTCGAACGGGGAGGGGAGGCCGGCGAAGACGCCGCTGCCGTCATGCGCGATGGCCGAGACCTTGCCGTGCATCGGCGCTGGCGCCCGCGTCACCCGGCCGCCGAAATGCCGGCCGATCGCCTGGTGGCCGAGGCAGACGCCGAGCAAGGGCCGCCGCGCCTCGGCGCAGGCCGCGACCAGGGCCAGCGAGATTCCCGCATCGTCGGGCGTCCCGGGCCCCGGTGAGATCAGCACCGCCCCGGCCCCGCTCGCCATCGCCTCGGCGGCCGTCAGCGCGTCGTTGCGCGCGACCCTCACCTCGGCCCCGATCTCGCGCAGATAGCGGACGAGATTCCAGGTGAAGCTGTCATAATTGTCGACGACGAGGATCATCATCCGCGCCGAACCCTTATTGCGGCGGCGGCACGTTGCCCGACAGGCGCTGGCGTTCGGCGCGGATCGCCGCCTCGTTGCGCTGGACGTTGGCGCGCAGCACCATCGCCCGCATGAACTGCAGCTCGAGCTCCCCGCTTGCGCTTTCCTGCAGCTCCTGCTGGGTCGGGGCGAGCGCTTCCGGCGCCGAGGCGATGTCGCCGCGCACGCTCTGCTGGGCGGCGATCACGTACCAGCCGCCACTGTTGGGCAAGGGCGCCACCTCGGTCGTGCCCGGGCGCATCCGGAAGAAGGCGACCAAGGGCGGCGGCGCCTGCCGGTCGGTGCGCATGATGTCCTGCCGGCGCAGGTCGATCTGCTCGGGGGCGGGCAGGCCGGGCATCGCTTCGGCGAAGGCGCGCGCGGGCGCGATGCCGGCATTGATCCGGGCCGCGATCGCGTTGGCGACCTGGCGCGCGCGCGCCGAGGCCTGCTCGCGGACCAGCGAAAAGCGCACCTGGGCGCGGACCTGGGCGAGCGGAGGCACCGCAGCCGGCTCGGCGCGGTCGACGGCGATGAGGGCGTAGCGCGCATTCTCCTGGATCGCCGCGACGAAGGGCTCCGGATTCTCGGCGTCGACCTCGAACGTGGCGCCGAGCAGGGGCCTGAGCTCGGCCGGAACCGCCCAGCCCTCGCCGCTCGCCAGCAGCCCCGTGGCCGTGATCGGCGGCGTCGTGACGATGGTCAGCCGGGCCGCGCGGGCGACCTCCTCGAAGCTGGCGCCGGCGCTGATCTGCTCCTCGAGCCGGCTGGCCAGCGCGACCACGGCGGCGCCGCGCTTGCGCCGCTCGAGCTCGCGCACGATGTCGCCGCGGACCGCTTCGAGCGGCCGCCCGGCATTGGGAGTGACTCGCTCGACGCGGATGACGTGGACGCCCAGCGGCGAGCGGACCGGACCGGTGACGCTGCCCGGCGCGGCGCGGAACACCTGGGCGGCGACGTCGGCGCTGGTGACGCCGGCGAACTGGCTCTGGCTCTGATTGGCGAAGGTGACGTCGCCCGGCGCATAGCCCGCCTGCCGGGCCGCGTCGAGAAAGGCGGTGCCGCCGCGCACCCGTTGCGCGAAGGTCTGTGCCGTCGCCTGGGCATTGGCGCCGGTGAAGGTAACCGATTGCAGGGTGCGCGCCTCGCGCTGCTGGTAGCGCGGCGTGTTGCGGTAGACGGCCCGGATCTCCGCCTCGGTCGGCGCCGCCGCCGGCGCCTGCTCGGCCCCGATCACCGCGAATTTGATCACGCGTCGCTCGGGCACGGTATATTGAGCGCGGTTGCGCGCATAATGGCGGGCGAGCTCGGCGTCGGACGGGTTGATGCCGGCCGCGACCGCGGCGATCGGCACCATCCCGATCGCGCCGCGCCGCCGCTCCAGCCTGGCCGCCGCATAGAAGCGGGCGACGCTTTGGGGCACGCGCGCGCCGAGCCGCACCGGATCGAGCAATTGCTGGCGCATCAGATCGCGCGCGATATCGTCGCGCAGGACGCGCTCGTTGATCCCGCGCACCTGCAGGAATTGCTGGAAAATAGCCGGGTCGAACTGGCCTGCCGCGTTGTGGAAGACCGGCAAATTGACGAGGAAGCGATCGACCATCTGGCGGGTGACGACGAGGCCGCGCGCCTCGCCATAATGGCGCATCGCCGCGAAGTTGATCAGCGCCGTGACCGCGCCTTCATAGCCGCCCTGGCGCAGATATTCGGCCATGTCGGCATTGGGCAGCCGCTGGCGCAGCAGCTGGAAGCTCTTGTTGAGCTCGTCATTCGCCGCGGCCGCGGTGATCGCCTCGCCGTCGACCGTCGCCAGCTGGTCGCCGGTCGGGCCGGCGCTGCCGCCGCCGAGCGCGCCGAGGCCGCCGCCGCCGCCGGTACCGAAGCCGGTGAGGACGATCGCGACCAGAGCGAGGAACAGCAAAGCGATGGTCGCCCAGGAACGGAGGGACTTGCGGAAACCGGAGATCATTTGGGGTCCAATGGCATGTGGGTTTGCGCGGCTCATAGAAGCGCGCTAGGCGCCCGGCAAGTTTAGAACCGGGACAATCGCCATGCACCTTCGCCGAAAGCTCGTCGCCGGCAATTGGAAAATGAACGGCAGCCTCGCCAGCCTTTCCGAGCTCGGCGCCATCGCCGAGGCGGCGCGGGCGGCCGGCGGCGTCGACGTCGCCATCTGCCCGCCCTTCACGCTGATCGCGGCTGCGGTCACCCGCTCGGGCGGCCTGCTGATCGGCGCGCAGGATATCCATGCGCAGGAGAGCGGCGCCCATACAGGCTGCGTCTCGGTGTCGATGGTCAGGGAGGCGGGCGCCAGGCTCGTCATCGCGGGACATAGCGAGCGCCGCGCCGATCAGCATGAGACGGACGGGGAAGTGCGCGCAAAGGCCGAGGCGGCGCTTGCCGGCGGCCTCGTTGCGATCGTCTGCGTCGGCGAAAGCGCGGCCGAGCGCGGGGAAGGACGCCATCTCGCCGTCGTCGCGGCGATGCTCGCCGGCTCGCTGCCCGACGAATGGGAGGATGGCGAGCTGGTCGTCGCCTACGAGCCGATCTGGGCGATCGGCACCGGCAAGGTCGCAACGCCCGCCGACGTCGCCGAGATGCACGCCGCCATTCGCGTCGCTCTGGTGAGGCGCTATGGCGACAGGGGGCTTCGGATCCGCATCCTCTACGGCGGCTCGGTCAACGCCGGCAATGCCGCCGAGCTGTTCGCGGTCGCCGACGTCGACGGCGCCCTGGTCGGCGGCGCCAGCCTCACCGCCGCCGCCTTCGTTCCGATCGTCGAAGCCGCCGCCGCCAGTTGAACGCGGGCACCCGATAGACTAGATCGCCCGCTTGCCTCTTCCCTGAAAGATCCTCATGTCCGGCTTTTTCACCTTCGTTCTCATCATCCAGACGCTCGTCGCGGTCACGCTCATCGCCCTCATTCTGATGCAGCGCTCGGAGGGCGGCGGGCTTGCCGGCGGCGGCAGCCCGGCCGGGATGATGAGCGCGCGCGGCGCGTCGGACTTCCTCACCCGCGGCACCGCCATCCTGGCGACGGTGTTCGTGGCGCTTTCGATCCTGCTCGCCGGCCTCGCCGCCGGCCAGCGCGGCGGCAGCGGCCCCTCGGCAACGCTCCAGAGCAAGGCGCCGCCGGCCCCGACCAGCCAGCCGGTCAGGCCGGCCAACCCGGCCGCCGCCGCGCCGGCCGAGCCCGCTGCTCCCGCCCAGGGGAACAGCGCGCGCTAACCGGTCGAGCCGTCACCCTGAACTTGTTTCAGGGTCCAGTTCTCCATCCCCGCGGCGGCGCGAAGCTGGATGCTGAAACAAGTTCAGCATGACGAATCCGTGAAATATTTCCGATTCGCCCGCTTGCCCTTTCGGGCCTGAGCCGCTTAAGGCTCAACTCCCATGGCGCGGTTCATTTTCATCACCGGCGGCGTGGTCTCCAGCCTTGGCAAGGGCCTCATGGCCGCCTCCCTCGCGGCGCTCCTGCAGGCGCGGGGCTACAAGGTCCGCCTGCGCAAGCTCGACCCCTATCTCAACGTCGATCCGGGCACGATGAGCCCATATCAGCACGGGGAGGTCTACGTCACCGACGACGGCGCCGAGACCGACCTCGACCTCGGCCATTACGAGCGCTTCACCGGCGTCCCCGCGCGCCAGAGCGACAACGTCACTTCGGGCCGCATCTACCAGGGCATCATTGCGCGCGAGCGCCGCGGCGACTATCTCGGCGCCACCGTCCAGGTCATCCCGCACGTCACCAACGCGATCAAGGACTTCATCCGCGCCGACATCGAGGAGGAGTGCGACTTCGTCCTGTGCGAGGTCGGCGGCACCGTCGGCGACATCGAATCTTTGCCCTTCGTCGAAGCGATCCGCCAGTTCCGCAACGAGAGCGCCAAAGAACCAGGCGGGCGCGGGAGCACGCTCTCGATCCACACCACGCTCGTCCCCTATATCGCCGCCGCCGGCGAGCTGAAGACCAAGCCGACCCAGCACAGCGTGCGCGAGCTGACCAGCCTCGGCATCCAGCCCGAGATCATCGTCTGCCGCTGCGACCGCGATTTGCCCGACAGCGAGCGCGAGAAAATCTCCAATTTCTGCAACGTCCGCAAGGAAGCGGTCATCCCCGCGCTCGACGCCAAAAGCATCTACGCCGTCCCCGCCCAATATCACGACGCCGGCCTCGACGCCGAGGTGCTGCGCGCCTTCGGCATCGCCGATGCGCCCGAGCCCGAAATGGCGCGCTGGGACGACGTCACCGACCGCCTGTTCAACCCCGAAGGCGAGGTCGTGATCGGCGTGGTCGGCAAATATGTCGGCCTCCAGGACGCCTACAAGTCGCTGACCGAGGCGCTCGTCCATGGCGGCCTCGCCAACCGCGTCAAGGTCAACATACGCTGGCTCGACGCCGAGGTGTTCGAGCATCCGGAAACCGAGATCGCCGCCACCCTGGAACCGCTCCACGCCATCCTCGTCCCCGGCGGCTTCGGCGAGCGCGGCAGCGAGGGCAAGATCGCCTCGGTCCACTTCGCCCGCGAGCGCAACGTCCCCTTCTTCGGCATCTGCCTCGGCATGCAGATGGCCTGCATCGAGGCGGCGCGGAACATGGCCGGCCTCGAAGGCGCCGGCTCCAACGAATTCGGCGAGGCCGAAGAGCCGATCATCGGCCTGATCACCGAATGGATGAGCGAGGAAGGGCTGCAGAAGCGCGCGGCGGGCGGCGATCTCGGCGGCACGATGCGCCTCGGCGCCTATCCCGCGGCGCTGGCCGGCAACAGCGTCGTTCGGAGCATCTACGGCGAGGACCTGATCTCGGAACGCCACCGCCACCGCTACGAGGTCAACGCCCACTACAAGGACGCGCTGGAGGCGGGCGGGCTGGTCTTTTCGGGCATGAGCCCGGACGGGGAATTGCCGGAGATCGTCGAGCGGCCGGACCATCCCTGGTTCATCGGCGTGCAATTCCATCCCGAGCTGAAGTCCAAGCCGTTCGACCCCCATCCCCTGTTCGCGAGCTTCATCGAGGCCGCGGTGAAGCAGAGCCGGCTCGTCTGATGCTCGCCTCAGCCCTCCTCGGCCTCCTCCTCCTCGTCCAGGCCCCCGCCGCCTTGGGCCCCGAGCATTTCTTCGTGGGCCGCACCGAAAGCGCTGGCACCGTCCACGTCATGCTCAGCGGCCGCCACGCCGTCCGCGACCGCAGCCGCGGCCGCATCGAGCGCGGCAACGTCCTCATCCTCGACCAGGTCGTCGAAGAGCAGGGCAAGCCCGCCCGCAGCCGAACCTGGCGCCTGGTCCGCACAAACGGCAACCGCATCACCGGCACGATCAGCGACGCCAGGGGCCCGGTGACCGGCGAAGTCAGAGGCAACCTCCTCCACCTCCGCTACCGCAGCGCGGAAGGCCCGAACGTGGAGCAGTGGATCACCCTGGACGCAGGCCGGCGCACGGCGCGCAACCGGATGGTGTTCACGCGATTCGGGATGACGGTGGCGACGGTGGAGTCTGTGATTAGGCGGGTGGATTAAGTGGCGAGCGGGGTGTTGCTCCTGCTCGCCCCCCAACAAGGGCGCATTGGAGGCGGGCGGGGCTGGTCTCTACGGCATTAGCCCGGCCGAGGAATTGTCCGGAGATCGTCGAGCGGCCCGACCATTGACCCACCCAACTAGCTGAGTGCGGAAGGTCTGGGTAAGCGTGCCGAGAACACCGAAATATGCTCCGTCGCTTTACGATTGAAAATTTCCTCGCGTGGTCCAGCGGACGTTCTCCATACACACAGACGAGGACTAACTTGGATAGCGAGAACTATGGAAACTGCAGAGAATATTTTGGGGCCAAGTGGAATAACTACCGGCCTAAACCGGCTGAGAAGGCCGAAGCATAGTGAATCGAGCTTTTCATAGATGTCAGCAGGCCGCAGCGGGTCATAGTAAAGAATGGACTCACCACTTACCTCATCAAGCAAGATCCTATTAGCCGTCGTAACTGATTTCGCGAATCGTTCATCGGGTCCTTGAGCCATCATTAATCGGACTTCGGGGATTTCAAGGTAGTCCAAGCAACCCAAGGCCCGGCCGGGTTCGAAGCCCAGGCCAATCACCGCGCATGGCGGTCGCGTCAAGTCGTCAGACCATCCCGACAGCGTGCCCACGACAGGTTCGGAGATATAGCTGGGGAACTCCCCTTTCGCAGCACCAGAAAATGCCGATAACGCATATGCGCATGTCACTTCCATCTCTTTTGCGAATTCTTCCGCTACCAGCAGAAGAATGTCGGCTAAGACTCGGCGAGAACATGACGAAACGTCGAAAAATAGAGAGAAGGGTATCCCACTGTCGATATCAGCGCGCTTGTCGCTCAACCGCAAATCTAAGAAAGCTGATCGAAGACCGGCTAAATATGCTCGACCCGCCACCGGTAGCAGCTCTGCGCCGATGCCCTCAAAGAATTTGCGGTTAACATCATAGTCCATTAGGCCATGAGACTCATAATCCAAGGCGATGATGCGGTCGCATGTCACGTGCTTAAGATCAGCCAAATGCCTGGCTCGCCTTTCGTATCCACACGTAAAAATGCCGAGCGGATACCGTTTATTAGATAACTTGCCCCAATCTTGGTCAACGATTGGCATTAACTCTCTCCAAAGGGCAGGATGATTTGCGGCACGACGCGAGGGCGCTTATGGCGCGCTGCCCGATGCGTGATGATGATTCTGCTGAGATTAACGATTCGGCCCAACGCCAAGGGTAGTTTGAATTCAGGCGCCAGAGTATGCGCTAGCCGCAATCTAGCTCCCATCAGGTCGCTCACGCCGGGCCTGCGTTCGTCCGGTATCACGATGAACGCGCCCGAGTTCACAGCCCTTCCCAGGAGTTCTAGAAGACCAGGGCGAACCGCAGCGTCGACTACAAATGTCGTAGAAGGCTCGGCGTTGAACGGAGCCACAATAGTAGTGAACTCAAAGTGACGCCCGATAACCTCGACTAGGTCCAGAACCGATTTGATATCTTCATAGGGCGCGGACGGTATCGCAGCAAGGCTGGCTCGAAATCGGTTTATCGTGGTCTCCGCGGAGAGGACCTGTCGATCTGCTAAGACAATCCGATCCGTTTTCAAATACTCGGCGATTAGCGGACGCATCAGATTAATGAATATTCGAGGGTTGCCCTCGGAGATAGAAAAAAGCGAGTACGCCCCAGTATAGAGTTTCGACGCACGACGCCCCTTTTTGATACCCGAATCCCTGAGAAACTCCGATCTGGTCAGGATGAACGGCAACGCCTTTCTATAGACTGCCTGCCGGCCTTCAGGTAGCTGAGGTATTTCCTTTATGTTGAAGCCGGAGGAACGAAGAAACCGTTCAAAGCTAGGGTCGATCTTGGTCAAGGCTGCGGCGCGGCGATAATAGTCTCCACTTGGCGCAGCATATGGCGAATGCTTCTGGCGTCGTCGGCTACGGCCCCCATCGAACCATCCATCTCCGAGTATTTCTTCTGGCTCACGCTTACGTTGAGCGCCCATCCGCTCAAGCATTCCATCGAACAGAGATCGGCAGAATTCATATGCCGTTTCGCGATAGCCGTAGGACAAGTGCAGGGGTGTGTAGTCATTGTTCGTGGTCGGCAGATCAGGGCCTGTTATCCCCGCCAATTCGGTCGAGTAGGGATACAGAGACAGCTTAAACAGTACATCCTTGGAGCGACCTCGGAGCATCTCGAACAGCTCGGTGCGAATCATTTTCGGAGCGATTTCTAATTCATCGCATAGGAGAGCCCAGCGCCTTTCGGGTTGGGAAAACACCGTGTTGGCAGCTTCGATTGCACCAATCAGTGAGCTAATTGGATCCAGCTGTGCAAAACGGGGTAGATGTAGGTCGTCATGCTCCCTAAGCTGATCCGTTAGCGCAAGCAACTCGGAAAGTTGTCTGCGTATCGCTAGTCGAAGTCCAAAAAAGCTGTGAGAAGGCAAATCTGCCTCCCAAAGATATGCGAGCGCCAGAGCCAACTCTGCCTCCATGTCCCGATCGATATCGACATAGAATCGGTTGAGATCCTCGCAATCTCTAATTGCCGTGTCTCTGCACTCTACGAGAGCATCTAGAAAGGCAAGGGCAAGGTGAAGTCGAAATGAAGCACGACGTACTTGTCTAGCTTTTTGAATGTCTGCTATCGCTTCCGTTCTTGCCTCAAGTTGGGCTCCCCATAACACATCAGTACCTAAGAATATGGAATGGAAGGCGAGGCTACGTCTCGCTCTAATACCAGGTGTCCTCTCCCAAGAAGCTAAGGTTCGGAGCTGTAGCATCTTCAGAAGGGTCGTCTTTCCGCTCCCGCGCGGTCCTAATAGCACAGAATGATCGGGCGAGAGAAGTTCCCAATACTGACTCGGAGGTATAAATGTATTGGCTACCTCCTCAGCAGTCAAAAAGCGCGCATTAAACGACTCGAATAATTTCCTTTCACTGCCTCTATCAATATCCATCATCATGGCACCTGCACTTCAACGAGTTCACCTGACTGGTCGTCCCTGAGAACGCGGATGCTATGTTTGGTTTGAAGGAGTTCTAGAAAATGCTTTAGGTCCTCGGGTATAAGATAGCCAGCGCCGGTATCAAAGGCGGTTATGGAGCCCCAAGGGACAGCCTGACCGGCAGATGTCGTCTTGAGATGCCCTGCCACAGAGCTTGCCATTGTGCCTAGGTCGGCACGAGCGCCAAATGCCGCCTCCCGACCAAGTCCCACTCCGGCTTGTGGCTGAATCCACCCATTGCCGTAGCTCCACTGCCAAGCTTTGATCCTTCCCCGCAAACTGCTTACCAGTCCTGTCTCAGGCGGCACTTCAAGCTCTATGATATAGAACTCATTCCTGGCCAGATCCTGCAACTCGGGGTAAAGGCGCGCGGCGAAGCTGCCGGCGGAAAAGATCGTGGGCATGAGGTTGCCCCCCAAGGCGTAGAAAAGTCGCGGCAGATGCTTGTGGCCATGAATGACCATCCAAGGGCCAAGATTGCTGCTGCTGAGCCTGTTAATTAGGAGATCGCCATCCCTCATTCCTGAATAGTCATCCAATTTTATCACATCGTTTTTATACGGGTGATGATGGCAGATAAGAATATTTGCAGGCCGGGGGCCTTGCGCATCAAGATCAGCTATTATTGAGTCTAGAGTACTATTGCTCACTCGGCCATGTTCAAACTCCTCAGCTTGGGATTTTCCACCGCCATGATAGGCTGCCGAATTTAGAGCGAGGAATCGAACCAGTCCGACATCTAATGTCGTGTAGTTCTTAGCCCAATATTCTAACCACTTGGTTTCGTCGTCTATTGGGAATCTAGGTCGAAGGGAGAGCAATTGGCCTTTGGCATCGTAGTCGTTGTGTTCGTAGCGACTGTCTACATCGTGATTTCCTGCGGTTCCTATCACAATGCCCGCTCCAAGGCATGTTGCTAACGCGTGCACCTCACGCCATGCGTATTGCTGCGCATCCGGATGCGCCTTGTCTCCCAAATCGCCGCAGCAAATGACAACGTCAGCTGAAAGGGGCCCCCACTTTCCTCCTTTGACGAGGCTCTGGGCTCCTGCGAACGGGTTGATTTTTGGATTGTTTTGATCTGCGGTGGTGCAGAGCCACGACGGCTTTCCCGAGGTTGGCGTCTCAGCATATGCATGCAGGTCGGTTAGAACGGCTATCTTAATTGCCGTGCTCACTACCAGACCCCTCGTCGAAGTTCCGTGCGATGAATTCCCGGTGCGTTCTTCTTGTAGCGCGGAATCCTCCAACGTTCCTCGTCACATCGTGGAATCCGCTGTTCCACCTGGACAACGACTTTAGGAGACTGGGATCACCGTCATATGTAAGGAGGAATTGAATGTTTCTCCGATCTAGTTCCTCGAGCGTTTCAACAAAACGCCCCCAGTCCGAGCTGCTGAAGCTATTTGCCACGTATTCCCTGAACACTCGTTTTTCATTAGCGGCGTACGGAGGGTCCAGATAAATGAACGCACCTGGTCGAGCAGATAAAGCAATATCTTGAAAGTCAGCGCATCTTATTTCAGTATTGGCTAAATGAGCCGACGCTTCCTTTAGATGCCTAAGTTGCAGCGCCTCGCCTACATGACGCCCGCCCCATGGCACGTTAAATTTCCCTGACTTATTAACTCTATAGATTCCATTGAAGCAGTATCGGTTCAGATATAAAAAGTATGAAGCGCGTTCAATAGATGCAGGGCTGTTGTTGAACTCCTGGCGGACTCGGTAGTACTCATCCTCGTCCCGTAGTATTTGAGAGAATCTGGAATACAGTGCTTCGGGATCGGCTTTCAAATATTGATAGAACTCAATCAAATACGGGTTTAAATCAGCTATTGTCACTTTCTCTGCAGCCAATGAAAAAGTGAGGCAAGCAGATCCCGCAAAGGGTTCAAAGTAATGCGTTATTTGACGAGGACATAAGGCCCTCAAGGTGGTCAATGACCGGCGTTTGCTGCCGGCCCATCGCAGGGGGGGGCGAACCGGGAGAGGATGTCCACTGGTCATGAACCGTTTACCTTACAAGCCCTTCGTCGTTGGCTTCAAGTAGGAATTGGATAGCTTGCGCGTCGCCCCCTAGGCAGGCCATCACCCAGGCAAAGGTGAATGCGTCGCCGCAATTTAGCTCAGAGCGATACGTCCGTCACGTTGGGTGAGTTTCGTTTGTTGGATACAAATAGGATTTCGCCTGCCAGCATGAAGCGACTCGGCGCCTCGCGCCGTCCGGCTCTTTCGCAGCGTCCGTCACCCCGACTTGATTTCCTCGCCGGCAAATGGCTGCGGGCCCTCCCAGCAACCTTGTCACTTCGCCGCGCCGGAGCCCGCCCCGGGCTCGATCCGGGGCGGCGCCGCGCGCGGAGCCGCCGATTTTTTTCCCGCGAACGTCGGGCGGCTGAGGAAGCCGCCATGGCCACTGCGAACATTGGGACCATTCGCGGCGACCCGCCTCCGCCGGTTACTTTCTGTGACCAGGAAGTTTTTCTACCCAAGGGACTGAAACTTATGAAACTTCCCTGGCTCTCGTTCAGCTTGCCCACCCACTGTCTGAACGGATCGAGAAAAACAGCCCGGTAGCTCAGCGGAAGCAGAAAACGCTCTCCCGCGTCCAGCTTGTCCCACTTTGGCGGTCTCCAGCCCGCCGCAGCCAGGTGCCTAACCCCGCCGTCCGCCCCTGCGCCGCGAGGTGATCGCGCGCGCCGCCATAGGGCTCTCCGCTCCAACTTCGCCGACAACGCCAACCGCCCGGTCGCCCCGGATCGCGCTCAGCCGCCCAAGCGCCACCATCGCCTCGATGCGCGCGGCGGGGAGGGCCTTGGAGAAGAGCCAGCCCTGCAAGTGGGTGCAGCCGGCCTTCTGCATCGCCTGCATCTCCTGCTCGGTCTCGATCCCTTCGGCGACGACGTCCTTGCCGAGGATGCGGCCGAAATTGGCGACCGCCTCGATGATCGCCAGCGCGCGGTCGCTGTTCTGCAGGCCGTGGACGAAGCTGCGGTCGATCTTGAGCCGGTCGAACGGGAAGTCGCGGATGTAGGCGAGGCTCGAATAGCCGGTGCCGAAATCGTCGAGCGCGAGCGCGAAGCCGCAATCCTTGAGCGTCTGCAGCATCCGCGTCGTATGGGCGTCGTTGGAGAGCAAAACCGATTCGGTGATCTCGACGGTGATCCGCTCGGGCGAGATGCCGTGGCGCTGGGTCGGCGCGATCAGGTCCTCGAGGATCGAGACCGAGCGCAATTGCGCCGCCGAGACGTTGATCGCGGTGTGGAGCTGCGGCCAGCGCAGGCTGTCCTTCACCGCGCGCTCGATGACGAAGCGGCCGAGATCCGCCATCAGCCCGGCCTCCTCGGCGATCGGGATGAAGATGTCGGGCGAAACCGGGCCGTGGCGGGCGCTGGTCCAGCGGCAGAGCGCCTCGACCGAGCTGATCTGGCCGGTCGAAGCCTCGACGATCGGCTGGTAGAGGACGGAGAGCTCGCCCTGGGCGATCGCGGTCTTGAGGTCGACCTCGAGCATCCGGCGCTTCTCGATCTTCTGGGCCATCGAGGCTTCGAAGCGCACGTCGCAGCCGCGCCCGCTCGCTTTGGCCTCGTAGAGCGCGATGTCGGCCTCGCGCATCAGATCCTCGAACGAGCGGCCGGCCTCGGCGAAGGCGATGCCGACCGAGGCATTGGCCTCGAGGAGATGGCCGGTGACCCGGAACGGCGTGCCGAAGCAGTCGCGCACCGTCGCCAGCAGCGATTCGGAATCGGCGTCGTCGCGGCAATTGCGCACCACGGCGAATTCGTCGCCGCCCAGGCGGGCCACGAAATCGTCCTCGCGCACGGTCGCCCTGAGCCGCTCGGCGAGGCCGCGGATCAGTTGGTCGCCGGCATGGTGGCCGAGCGTGTCGTTGATGTCCTTGAAGCGGTCGACGTCGACGCAGGCGATGGCGAGCCGGGCGCCGTCGCGCTCGGCCGCCTCGGCGAAGGTGACGAGCTCGGTTTCGAGCAGGCGCCGGTTGGGCAGGCCGGTCAGCGCGTCGTGATTGGCGAGATGCTGGGCGGCGGCTTCCCTGACCTGGAGCGCGCGGGAAGCGGAGAACAGGCGCCGGGCCAGCGCCGAGACGATGACGATGCAGATTGCGAGGCCGACCAGGACGAGCGGAAGCACATTCTTGAGCAGCAGCAGGCCCGGGCGGCGCGGCGTCCAGGCGAGCGTGCCGAGCGGGCGGCCGTCGTCGGTCTTGAGGCTGTAGCCGCCGCGGCGCTCGCCGGACGGGCTGCCGAAGCCGAGGTCGGGCAGAAGCATGTCGCGGCCCGCGGCCTGCCAATAGGCGTTGTCGAGCTTGATGAAGCTGACCAGGATGCGCGGGCGCGGGCTCTGCAGCGCCATGTCGACCGACGGCGTGATCGTCATCACCGAGGCGAGCTCGCCATGGTTGCCGATCTGGACCACTGCGGCGGCGCTGCGGCCGTAGCGGCGGCTGCTGAAGTCGCTTTCGACGGCATCCCCGGTAGAGGCGGCGTCGAGGCGCGGCGAGGCGTTGCGGCCGCCGCGGACCTGGCGGACCAGGGGCATGACCCTGGCGAGGTCGGCGCGCTGCTGCGCCGCCGCGGTGCGGCTTTCGCCGGCGAAGCCGTAAACGGGGCGGTCCTGCTCGTCGAGGATGATGATCCGGTGGTGGTGGAAGCTCTCGGTCATGAACACGCCGACCTCGAGGTCGAGCCAGGCGGGGTCGAAGGTGGTGCCGCGGCTCTTGGTCACCATCTCGTCCCACCAGGCGACGCTGCGCAGCTCGGAGAGCGAGCGGGTCAGCCGCGCGTTGATCGAATTGTCGATCAGCTCGGTCTGCGCGCCGACGATATTCTCGTCCATCTTGCGCGCCGAATAGAGAATGACGGCAATCATCATCGCGCCGACGACGAACATCAGCCCGGCCACGGGCACGATGAAGCGGCGCGTCGCGCTGACGCCGTTCCGTTCGCGGGTTATCGCTATAGTTTTCGCCATGGTCTTGGCCGGCCTTTAGCGGCCCGGAGTTAACGAAAGGCTGACCACGTTCCTGTGGTCTTCAGCAGGCGCTGCCAACCGGTGTCATAACCGGCGGAATTCCGCCCGCTGTGGCAAAAAAGCCACGCATCCCGCGACTTGGTAAATTATTTTTTAACTAAGCGACATACACGCGCGAAGTCCGGAGACTAGGGGTCATGAAGGCTGGGATGCGGATCAGGCCTTCACGACAACCAAGGGGTGCTCCGTGATCGTCCAACTGGCCATTTTAGCAGCGCTGCTCCAGGCGCTCGGCTACGTCCTCTATGCCCGCCTGTTTCTGAAGAAAGTGATCCGACCCAACGCCGCCAGCTCCTTCATGTTCGCCTACGGCACCGCGCTTCTGGTCCTGCTCGAATATGGCGACGGCGCCTCCTGGGTGATGCTCGCGCTCCCCGCCACCTGCGCCTTCATGAGCATCTTCATCGCCCTCCTGTGCCTGCGCAAGGGCGCCACCGAGCGCGTCGACAAGGTCGAGGCGACCGCTTTTTCCGCCGACGTCTGGCTCACCATCCTGTGGGCCGCGCTCGCTTTCGGCTATGGCAGCATCGACACCTTCTCCACCGGCTTCCTGCTCGCCGGCAACGTCACCACGCTCACCGCTTTCTTCCCGGTGCTCAGGTCGACCTGGAAGACGCCCGAGCGCGAATGCCCGGAGCCCTGGCTGGTGTGGACCGCCGCTTACGGCGTTCTCGCGCTCGTCACCACGCTCGCCGACCAGGGCCAGCATCCGGCGCTGATGGTCTATCCCTTGCTTTCGATGGTCCTGCACGGCTTGGTCGCCATCATGTCGCTGCGCGCAAAGACAAATATCGAGCGCTGGGTCGACGCCGCCCGCACCATCTATATCGGCAGGAGCGCGATCCACGGCGCCGGCATGATCGCCGGCCGCCGCTTCGAGGCGGGCGAAACCGTCTGGCAGCTGACCGGCAAGCCAGTCTTCGGCGCGGTCACCGAGAGCGGCCCCAATTATATCGGCATCGGCCCGGACGTGTGGATCGACCCCGATCTGCCGTTCGACCATATCAATCACCATTGCGCGCCCAATGCCGCCTTCGGGCAGCGCCGCCGCCTGGTCGCCCTGCGGCCGATTGCGCCGCACGAGGAAATCACGATGGACTATTCGACCACGGAGGCGGACGCCGCCTGGGCGATGGCCTGCAGCTGCGGCGCCGAGAGCTGCCGCAAGATGCTCTATTCGATCCAATATGCCTTCGCGCACCAGGAGGCGCCGCCGCCGGCGAGCCCGGTCATGCAATTGGTCTGGCGCAACCGCCATGCCGCCGCCGCGGCGGCCAGCGCCTTCCCGCAGCTGGAGATCCCGGCGCCCGCCGCGGTGCCCGTCGCCGCGCCGGCGCTGCCGCCGCATTTCGAACCCGGCCATGGCTATCAGCGCCGCTATCCCCTGCTCCCCGCCACCGCCAGGCGCCGGCGCCTGCTTCGCACGCGCAGGGCAGGGGGGACGAGCCTGGCCTGGCGGGCCTCCGGTTCGATATAGGGTCCGCGCGGGGCCGGTGGTTTACGGTCCGCTAACCAGCTTGAGCTAACAGGCGAGCCATGACTCAGCATCCTTTGCGCCGCACCGCGCTCGCCGCCTTCGCCGTCATGGCCTTCACCGCCGCTCCCGCGCGCGCCCAGGATGATCCGCCCGCGGCGGCCGCGGAGGAGGCCGCCGACGACGGCGCCTTCGACATCACCGCGACGGTGACCGGCGTTTCGGACTATCGCTTCCGCGGCGTCTCGCAGTCGGACCGCGATCCCTCCGGGCAATTCTCGGTCGATGTCACATGGCACGGCTTCTATGCCGGCGCCTGGGCGTCGTCGATCGCGCGCACCGCCGACACCAATGTCGAGCTCGACCTCTATGCCGGCTATGCCGGGACCGCGGGTCCGATCGAATATGAGATCGGCGCGATCGCCTATCTCTATCCGGGCGGCGACGGCACCGCCAACATCTACGAGGCCACCGGCGCATTGTCCTACCGTCTCGGTCCGGTCAGCACCAAGCTCAGCGCCTTCTACGCCCCCGATCAGGAGAATCTGGCGGGCGACAATTTCTATCTGAGCGCCGAGGCCAAGGTCGGGATTCCGGCGACGCCGTTCACCCTCGTCGCCCAGGTCGGGCGCGAGCGCGGCTCGTTCTACGGCCGCAAGCATGATTGGTCGTTCGGCGCCGAATTCACCCGCGGCCCGTTCACCGCGAGCCTGGGCTATTTCGACACCGACCTGAACGGCGTCACATCGGGCCTCGGCCGCAATGTGCGCGCCGGCATCGTGGCCAGCGCCAGCTTCGAATTCTAGGGCGGTCCCGCTCGATCGAGCTTCCCGTCATTCCAGCGAAAGCTGGAATCTCTTTGCCTTTGCGGCGATCATGAAGAGAAAAGTGAGATTCCAGCTTTCGCTGGAATGACGTTTCAATCCGGATCGCCCAACTCTGGGTTGGAGTCCGCGCCTAGCGAGTCGCGAACTGGCCGGCTTCGGCGCCGAAATGCTCCTTGGCATGGGTGCGCGCCGCGGTGGCGCTCTTGAAGCTTTCGTCGATCGGCGTCGCCGTAACCAGGGGATAGCCCTGGCTGTTGTAGCGGGTCTCGCGGACGGTGAGACGGAAGCTGCCGTCCTCGTCCTTGGCGATCAGATAGGGTTTCACGATTTCTCTCGACATCGGTCGGGTCCGTTCATCAAAACGCCCTCCCTTTGCGAGGGAGGGCGGTGGTGGTGGCTTCAGTCGACCATCGCGGCGACCAGTCGGCGCAGCGCCTGGGGCGCCTGCCGCATCGGCGCGGGGGTCGGTCTGGATGCCTTGGGTGTCGCCAGCAGAGCCAGCGGCAGATAGAGTTTCGGTCGTTTTTCGTAGTTCATTTCATTCCTGGGCGGCCATCGCCGCCATCTTAAGTCTTCTTGGTGTTGGAGGCGTCATCGCCTGAACGTGCGGCGGCGCGGCCCGCTGCCCGGGCCCTGGCCCGGAATCTTCTCGCGGAAGATGATCCGGCCCTTGCTCAAATCATAGGGGGTCATCTCGACATGAACCCGGTCGCCGACCACCGACTTGATGCGGAAACGCCGCATCTTGCCGGCGGTATAGGCGATGATCCGGTGCTCGTTGTCGAGCATGACGCCGAACCGGCCGTCGGGGTAGATCTCGTCGATCTGCCCCTCCATGACCATCAATTCCTCTTTGGCCACGCTTTACGAGGCGTCCGAGAGATTGACCGCGGAGCTCTTGCCGTTCTGGCCGGTCTCGAGCTCGTAGCTGACCTTCTGGCCTTCCTTGAGGCTGCCCATGCCGGCGCGCTCGACGGCGCTGATATGGACGAAGGCGTCGGGGCCGCCAGCTTCGTTGGTGATGAAGCCGTAGCCACGGTCCATGTTGAAGAATTTTACGGTGCCGATAGCCATGATCGGTTCCTTTCGCATGCAAAGATTGCCCGCGCGCAAAAGGCGCGGCGGGGCCAGTGAAGCTTGAAAGGAAGAGAGGCGCCCGAAGGCGTCAGTTTCGCTCGCAGGCGACGTCAGCCCCTTTGATATAGGCTAAGCGCCGTTCATTTACAACGCGCGATGGCTGAACGTGTCTCAGCGCTCTCGGACGATACCTTTGGGCCAGGCGACGGCGATCGTGAGCCCTTCCTCCGGACCCAACCTGCGAGCCGCGGCGATGCTGATCTCGCCCGGCCGCTCGGCCGTCACCCGGGCATCGGATTCGGTCGATCCGGTTGCGCCCGTATAGTAGGCGCGATTGCCGAAGCGCACGCGCGCCGGCAGGCGGACGCGGACCTCGGCGCGGTCAATTGCGAAGGCCCAGCCGTTGCCGGTCACATTCCAGTAAAGCTCGTCATAGCCCTCGAAGGAGCCGATCTGGCGCGTCGTCCGGTATCGGATTCTGTAGGTGTGCGTGCCGGGCGCGAGCGATATGCCGGCATCGCCGATCCGAAGTCTGACGCCGCCTTCCAGGGGCTCGGTCCGCCAGGGTTCGGAGCGTCCATCCCGCGTTACGCCCGCGACCTCGAAGCCGGCTTCCAATATCCGGCCGGCCCGCCGGTTTCTGGTCGGGAAGTCGCGATAGAGGCCGTGCCGGAATTCATCGCCCCGGGCCGCGATCCGGATCGTCTCGGTGACGTCGAGCGACGCATCGCGGCGAACCTCGATGTCGCTGGTGAAGGAGAGGATTCGCTCGCCGTCCGCCGCGTTGCCCGGTTGCGCGGGAGCGGAAAGGGGCAGGGCGAGCAGGACGAGCAGGGCAAGCTGGCGCCAGATATTTCTCATCGCTTTGTCTCCCTTCCTGCGTCGACGGGGGTCGCAGTCTTTGGGGATGGGATGCAGGACCTGCCCTGAAACGACAAGTGCCCGGACGTTTCCGTCCGGGCACCCGTGAGACGGCTTGCGCCGTCTACCCCCTTGCGATGCTCCGGCCCGCGCGCTTTCCTCACCTCGCCAGAGAAAAGCGGGACCGAAGCCTCCCCGAACCAGGCCGTTAAGTCCTTGGTTGCGTGGGAAGTACGGTATGCACCCCCGCCTGGCTTGTCATGGCCCGATTGAGCGGCGTGGCCAGTTTGCGCCGCGCCTGTTGCGAACCGGCAACAGGGCGCGGCGTGTTGCGTTGCGGCATCGCGCTCCCTAGAGGATCGCCATGCGCCTGTCCCGTTACTTCCTCCCCGTCGCCAAGGAGACGCCCGCCGACGCCCAGATCGTCAGCCACAAGCTGATGCTGCGCGCCGGCCTGATCCGCCAGACCGCCGCAGGCATCTACGCCTGGCTGCCGCTCGGCCATCGCGTGCTCAGGAAGATCGAGGAGATCGTGCGCGAGGAGCAGGACAAGGCCGGCGCGGTCGAATTGCTGATGCCGACGATCCAGTCGGCCGACCTGTGGCGCGACTCCGGCCGCTACGACGCCTACGGCCCGGAAATGCTGCGCTTCAAGGACCGGCACGACCGCGAGATGCTCTACGGGCCGACCAACGAGGAAATCATCACCCAGATCTTCCTCGGCGCGGTCAAATCCTATCGCGACCTGCCGCGCACGCTCTACCATATCCAGTGGAAGTTCCGCGACGAGGTCCGCCCGCGCTTCGGCATCATGCGCGGCCGCGAGTTCCTGATGAAGGACGCTTATTCGTTCGACCTCGACGAAGCCGGCCTCAAGGCGAGCTACGAGGCGATGTTCGTCGCCTATCTGCGCACCTTCGCCCGGCTCGGCTTGCAGGCCGTGCCGGTGCGCGCCCCGACCGGGCCGATCGGTGGCGATCTCAGCCACGAATTCCACATTCTGGCGGAGACAGGCGAAAGCGCCATCTTCTACGACGCGGCGCTCGAGGAGGTCACGCGCGAGGATCTGCTCACCGCGGACGCCGCCACCATCGCCCGCCTCACCGGCCTCTATGCGATGGAGGAGGAGGAGCATGCCAAGGTCGCGGACTGCCCGGTCCCCGCCGATCGCCTGCGCAGCCGCCGCGGCATCGAGGTCGGCCACATCTTCGCGTTCGGCGACAAATATAGCGCCTCGCTGGGCTTCGCCGTCCAGACCGCGGACGGCGGCCAGGTTCACCCGCAAATGGGCAGCTACGGCATCGGCGTCTCGCGGCTGATGGGCGCGATCATCGAGGCGAGCCATGACGACAAGGGCATAATCTGGCCCCAGAGCGTCGCGCCTTTCCAGGTCGGCCTGATCAACATGCGCGCCGACGACGGCAATTGCGCCAGCGCCGCCGACGAAATTTACGGCCGCCTGACCCAGGCTGGCGTCGAGACGCTCTACGACGACCGCGACGAGCGCGGCGGCGCCAAGTTCGCGACCATGGATCTGATCGGCCTGCCCTGGCAGCTGGTCGTCGGCCCGAAGGGGCTCGAAAAGGGGATCGTCGAGCTCAAGCGCCGCGCCACGGGCGTGCGCGAGGAGTTGTCGATCGAAAGCGCGCTGGCGAGGTTGGTGGCGTGAAGAAGAACCCTCACCCAACCCTCTCCCCAAATGGGAGAGGGCTTCAGGCCGGCGCTGCTTTCACCCCTCTCCCATTTGGGGCGAGGGAGGGGCCCGCCCGGCGCAGCCGGGTGGGAGGGTGAGGGAATGATCCTCAACCGCTACGAACGGATGGTCGCCCGGCGCTATCTGCTGCCGGGCAAGGGCGAGGGCTTCATCTTCCTGGTCGCCGGGATCAGCCTCGCCGCGGTCATGCTCGGCGTCGCCGCTTTGATCATCGTGATGAGCGTGATGAACGGCTTCCGCACCGAATTGTTCGACAAGGTGACTGGCCTCAACGGCCACGCCGTGGTCGCGGGCATGGGCGGCCGGCTCGAGAATTGGCGCCCCGTGCTCGCGCAGGTCCGACGCACGCCGGGCATCGTCTCCGCCGAGCCGCTGATCGAGGTGCCTTTGATGGCGAGCCGCAATGGCCGGGTCGAGGCGATCCTGCTGCGCGGCATGCCGCGCGACGAGATCCTCTCCAATCCCTCCTTCACCCGCAACGTCATCGCCGGCTCGCTGGCCGACCTCAGGCCCGGCAGCAATAACGTCGCGGTCGGCTCGCACCTCGCCGAGAAGCTCGGCCTGTCGGTCGGCAGCCCGATCACCATCCTCTCGCCCGAGGGCCGGACGACGCCGTTCGGGACGGTGCCGCGAATCGTCGACTATAACGTCGCCGCGATCTTCGAGGTCGGCCTCTACGATTTCGACAAGGCCTTCGTGGTCATGCCGATGGAGGAGGCGCAGGGCCTGCTGATGATGGGCGATGCGATCGGCATGATCGAGGTCACCACGGCCGATCCCGACCGCGTCGGCGAAATCCTCGCCCCGCTCCACTCGATCCTGGCGCGCCGCGCGATCGTCAACGACTGGCGCTCGATGAACGCGGCCTTGTTCGAGGCGATCCAAATCGAGCGGGTGGTGATGTTCGTGGTGCTCTCGATCATCATCCTGGTCGCCGCGTTCAACATCCTCTCCTCGCTGATCATGCTGGTGCGCGCCAAGCATCGCGACATCGCCATATTGCGCACGATGGGCGCCTCGCGCCGCAGCCTGATGAAGATCTTCATGACCGTCGGCCTCACCATCGGCGTGCTCGGCATCGTCGCGGGCATGATCCTGGGCGCGGCCGGCCTCTATTTCCGGCAGCCCATCGTCGATTTCTTCCAGCGGCTGACCGGCCAGAATCTCTGGGATCCGTCGGTGCGCTTTCTCACCGAGCTGCCGGCGCGGACCGATCCGTTCGAAGTCGGCGCGATCGTCGCCATGGCTTTGGTGCTGAGCTTTCTCGCCACCCTGATCCCCGCCTGGCGCGCCTCGAAGACCGATCCGGTCCAGGTACTTCGCTATGAATGAGGTGCTCGAAGTCCAGGGCCTGAAGCGTAGCTTCGTCCAGGCCGATGTCCGCATCGACGTGCTGCGCGGCGTCGACCTGGCGGTGCGCCAGGGAGAGATCGTCGCCTTGCTCGGCCCGTCGGGCTCGGGCAAGTCGACCCTGCTCCAGGCGGTCGGGCTGCTCGAAGGCGGCTTCGAAGGCTCGATCCGGATCCAGGGGGAGGAGGCCGCGAAGCTCAATGACGCGGAGCGCACCCGCGTACGCCGCGACCTGCTCGGCTTCGTCTATCAATTCCATCATCTGCTGCCCGATTTCACTGCGCTCGAGAATGTGATCCTGCCCCAGCTCGTCCGCGGCGCGACCCGGGCCGAGGCCCGCGAGCGGGCCGAATCCCTGCTCGGCACACTCGGCCTCGCCGAGCGGCTCACCCATCGTCCGAGCAAGCTTTCCGGCGGCGAGCAGCAGCGCGTCGCCGTCGGCCGCGCGCTCGCCAACCGGCCCGCCCTGGTCCTCGCCGACGAGCCCACCGGCAATCTCGACGAAGGCACCGCCGACATCGTCTTCGCCGAATTCCTCCGCCTGGTCCGCGACGAAGGCAGCGCCGCCCTGGTCGCCACCCACAATGAGCGGATCGCCGCCAAGATGGATCGGGTGCTGCGCTTGCATGAGGGCATTATCGAATAGGTGTGGAAAAGCCCAAACGGGCGCTTTCCCGAATCGCCACGACTGACCATGGTGGCTCCATGTCCGCCGCGCCCTACGTCCCCCTGCGTCTCTTCTCCTGCTACACGATGCTCGAAGGGGCGATGGAGCCCAAGGCGATCGCCAGCCAGGCCAGGCGCCTCGATTTCCCGGCCGCCGCCTTGACCGACCGCAACGGCCTCTACGCGGTCATGCCCTATAGCGACGCCTGCATCGCCGAAGGGGTGCAGCCGATCGTCGGCACCTTGCTTGGCGTTGCGCGGCCCGGCACGCCGGACGGCAAGCCGCCGCTGATCGACTGGCTGCCGCTCTATGCGCAGGACGAAACCGGCTATGCGAACCTGTGCGCGCTGGTTTCGGCCGCCCATCTTGGCCGCCCGGTCGAGGAGCAGGCGCACGTATTGTTCGCGGCGCTCGAGGGGCGGACCGATGGGCTGATCGCGCTCACCGGCGGCGGCGAGGGCGCGCTGGCGCGGCTGGTCCACGAGGGGCAGCGGACCGCCGCCGAAGAGATGCTCACGAGGCTTGCGGCCCTTTTCCCCGGCCGGCTCTATATCGAGCTCAGCCGGCGCGGCGACGCGGCCGAAACCGGGGCTGAGGCGGCCCTCGTCGACCTGGCCTATGCCCGCGATCTGCCCTTGGTCGCGACCAACCCGGCTTCCTATGCCGAGGCGCATTTCCACGAAGCGCACGACGCCATGCTGTGCATCGCCCAGTCGAGCCAGATCGCCCGCGACGATCGCATGAGCTCCTCCCCCGAGGCCTGGATGAAGCCCGCCGCGGAGATGCGGGCGCTCTTCGCCGACCTGCCCGAAGCGATCGACAACACGTCCGTGATCGCGCGGCGCTGCGCGTTCAGCGCGCCCCAGCGCAAGCCGATCCTGCCGCGCACCGCCGGCGACCTCGAGGGCGAGGCCGAGCAGCTGCGCCGCGACGCGCGGATCGGTCTGGAGGCGCGGCTGGCGCTCTACGTCGAGGCGTTCCCCGGTGAAGGCCGCGGCCCAGCGGCGCAGTCGGAAGAACTGGGCCCCGGCCTTCGCCGGGGAACAGCAAGGGAGCGCTACCCCGAATATTTCGATCGCCTCGAATTCGAGCTCGACGTGATCGCCGGCATGGGCTTTCCCGGCTATTTCCTGATCGTCGCCGACTTCATCAAATGGGCCAAGGAGCAGGGCATTCCGGTCGGCCCGGGCCGCGGCTCGGGCGCCGGCTCGGTGGTCGCCTGGGCGCTCACCATCACCGATCTCGACCCGATAAGGCTCGGCCTGCTGTTCGAGCGCTTCCTCAATCCCGAGCGCGTCTCGATGCCGGATTTCGACATCGACTTTTGCGAGACCCGGCGCGGCGAGGTGATCCGCTACGTCCAGGAGCGCTGGGGCGCCGACCGCGTCGCCCAGATCATCACCTTCGGGAAATTGAAGGCGCGCGCCGTCCTCAAGGATACCGGCCGGGTCCTGCAAATGCCCTACGGCCAGGTCGACCGGCTCGCCAAGTTGATCCCCAATCATCCGACCGATCCGTGGACGCTCGAGCGGGCGCTGAACGGCGTCTCCGAGCTCGCCGCCGATTATAAGGACGACCGCGAGGTCCGCCGGCTGTTCGACCTGGCGATGAAGCTCGAAGGGCTGCCGCGCCACGCCTCGACCCACGCCGCCGGCGTGGTGATCGCGGACCGGCCGCTCGACCAGCTCGTCCCGCTCTACCGCGATCCGCGCTCGGACATGCCGGTCACCCAGTTCGACATGAAATATGTCGAGGCGGCGGGGCTGGTGAAGTTCGACTTTCTCGGCCTGAAGACCCTGTCCGTCCTCCGCAAGGCGGTCGAGATGCTGGCCGCGCGCGGCATCGAGGTCGATCTCGACCGCATCCCGTGGGACGACCCGGCCGTTTACGCCTTCCTCCAGCGCGGCGAGACGGTCGGTGTGTTCCAGCTCGAATCGGAAGGGATGCGGCGCACGCTGGCGGCGGTGAAGCCCGACAATTTCGGCGACATCATCGCGCTGGTCTCGCTCTACCGGCCGGGGCCGATGGACAATATCCCGATGTTCGGCGCCCGCAAGAACGGCCGCGAGCCGATCGAATATCCCCATCCTTTGCTTGAGGAGGTACTGAAGGAAACCTACGGCATCTTCGTCTACCAGGAGCAGGTGATGGAGGCGGCCAAGGTGCTCGCCGGGTTCAGCCTCGGCGAGGCCGACCTGCTTCGCCGCGCCATGGGCAAGAAGATCAAGTCGGAGATGGACGCCCAGCGCGCCGGCTTCGTCGAGGGCTGCCAGCGGGTCAATAACATCCCGCCCGCCAAGGCCAACGAATTGTTCGACTTGATCGACAAGTTCGCCGGCTACGGCTTCAACAAGAGCCATGCCGCCGCTTATGCGCTCGTCGCCTATCAGACCGCCTGGCTGAAGGCGCACCATCCGGTCGAATTCTACGCGGCCTCGATGTGCTTCGACATGACGCAGACCGACAAGCTCGCCATCTTCACCGACGACATGCGTCGCATCGGCGTCCAATGCCTGCCGCCCGCGATCAACGCCAGCGAGGCGGAATTCGCCGTGGAGCCTCACGGCGAAGGCTATGCCGTCCGCTATGCGCTCGGTGCCCTGAAGGGGGTCGGCGAGAAAGCGATGGAGCAATTGGTCGACGAGCGCCGCGCGAACGGCCCGTTCGCCGGGCTCGACGATTTCGCCGCGCGGATCGATCCGCGCTTGCTCAATCGCCGCCAGATCGAAAGCCTCGCCGGCGGCGGCGCCTTCGACGACCTCGCCGTGCGCTGGCAGGTCGCGGCTGCGGCCGAAACCATCCTCGCCGCCGCGACGAGCGCCGCCGATGCGCGCGTCAGCGGGCAGGGCGGCCTGTTCGGCGAAGGCCCCGCCAACGTCGTCCCGATCCGCATGCCGACCGGCGAAAGCTGGACGCTCGCCCAGCGCATGGCCGCCGAGAAGGAGAGCTTCGGCTTCTATTTCTCCGCCCATCCCGTCGACAATTACCGCCACCTCGCCGAAGCCGCTGGCGCCTGCACCTTCGCCGCGCTGGGGACGCTGCCCGCCTCCGCCGAGGGCGGCCGCGTGCCCGCGACCATGGCCGGGCTCGTCGAGGACACGCGCTGGCGGACCTCGGCGCGGGGCCGCCGCTACATGATGGCGACGCTTTCCGATTCGTCGGGCCAGTTCGAGGCGACGGTGTTCGACGACCAGGTCGCCGAGCAGGTCGCGGGCGCCGCCAAGGCGGGAAGCTGCGCCCTGCTCGGCGTCGAGCTCGACCGCCGCCCCGGCGAGGAGACGCCGCGCGTCACCATCCGCTCGCTCCAGCCGTTCGAGGCCCTCGCCAGGCGCAGCCGGCTGCAGATCGCGGTCGAGGTCGAGGACGAGGCGGCGGTGCGCCGGCTCGCCGGCGCGGTGGCGGGCGAGCATGGCGGCACCGGCGTGCTCCGCCTCAACGCGAAATGGGCCAGGGGCGTCGCCGATCTCGTCCTCGGCCGCGATTTCCTCCTCGACGCCGAGCTCGCCGAACGCCTCCGCCGCCTCGAAGGCGTGACCTCGGCGACGCTCAGTGTCATCCCCCTCGAAGAGCTGAGATTGGCGCAGGCGTCCTGACCCGCGTCATTCCGGCGAAAGTCGGAATCTCACTTTCTTCTCGACATAAGGCCAAGGAGATTCCAGCCTTGGCTGGAATGACGAAGGGGTCTCCGATGCTGGGCGGAATGCAGGATTACGAGCTGCGCGTGCCGCGGCTGATCGACCATGCCGAGCGCGAGCATGGCCGGCGCGAGATCGTCACCCAATGGGCCGACGGCAGCCAGAGCCGCACCAGCTGGGCCGGCATCGCGCGCGATGCGAGGAAGCTCGCCCAGGCCCTTGAAGCCATGGGCGTGAAGCGCGGCGACCGAGTCGCCACTCTGGCCATGAACCACCACCGCCACCTCGTCGCCTGGTATGGCGCGATCGGCATGGGCGGCGTCATCCACACGATCAACCCGCGCCTGTTCGACGAGCAGCTCGTCTATATCGCCAACCATGCCGAGGACCGGGTGCTGCTCTACGACAAGGCCTTCCAGCCGATCGTCGACCGGCTCAAGGCCCAGTGGACGACGATCGAGCATTATGTCTGCTTCGATTGCGAAGGCGAGGGCAGCTTTGAAGCCCTGATCGCTCCCTTTGACGGCGATTACCAATGGGTCGAGGGGTCCGAGCGCGAGCCGTGCATGCTCTGCTACACGTCGGGCACGACCGGCCATCCCAAGGGCGTCCTCTACGAGCATCGCTCCTCGGTCATCCACGCCATGGCGGAGATTGCGCCGTCCTGCTTCGATCTGGCGCCGAGCTCGGTGGCGCTGCCGATCGTGCCGATGTTCCACGCCGCCGCCTGGGGCCTGCCTTTCTCCGGCGCGATGGCCGGGATCAAGTTCGTCTATTCGGCGGTCAACGATCCGATCGTCCTGTGCCGGCTGATGAACGAGGAGAAGGTGACCCATTCGGCCGGCGTGCCGACCGTCTGGCTCGCCATGTTCCAGCATATGGACGCGACCGGCGCCAAGCCCGAGCATCTCAGGATCGTCACCATCGGCGGCTCCGCCGCGCCGCGCGCGATGATCGAGCGGCTGATGAAGATGGGAATCCGCGTCGGCCATGCCTGGGGGATGACTGAAACTTCGCCGATCGGCACGATCGGGTCGCCGCCGGCCAATTGGGACGAGCTCAGCTTCGACGAGCAGGTCGATCTGGTCGCCAAGCAGGGCCGGGTGCCGTTCGGCGTCGAACTCCAGGTCGTCAGCGACGAGGGCGACGTCCAGCCGCGCGACGGGCTCAGCTCGGGCCGGCTGCAGATTCGCGGCCCCTGGGTAATCCGCCGCTATTTCCAGGACGAGACCGGGGATTGCACCGGCAATTCCAGCTGGTTCGACACTGGCGACGTCGCCGTCATCCACCCCTGCGGCACGATGCAGATCACCGACCGCTCGAAGGACGTGATCAAATCGGGCGGCGAATGGATCAGCTCGGTCGACCTCGAAAATGCCGCGGTCGGCTGCGCCGGCGTCGCCGAGGCGGCGGCGATCGGCATCAAGCATCCCAGATGGGACGAACGGCCGCTGCTCCTCGTCGTCCGCAAGGAGGGTGCGCAAGTCAGCGAAGCAGACATCCGCGCCCACCTTTCCGCCCACGTCGCCAAATGGTGGCTGCCGGATGACATCCTCTTCGTCGACAGCCTGCCCCATACCGCGACCGGCAAGCTGCTCAAAACCGCGCTGCGCGAGCAATATCGGGATTATCAGCTGCAGAGCGCCTGAGCCGCTCGGCCGTCACCCTGAACTTGTTTCAGGGTCCAGTTCTCCATCCGCGAGGCGGCGCGTCGCTGGATGCTGAAACAAGTTCAGCATGACGGACTGGAGCGATCGCCCGCGCGCAAGGCGCCCACCATATCTTTACCTCTGTGCGTTATCGCGCGCCCATGAGTTCGATGGGGCGGATTGCGGCGCGGGCCGATCGGCGCGGCGTGGCGCGCGCGCAGCTCGGCACCCTGTCCGGTGCCGCCGAGGTTCGCGTCCTGGTCCGTCCGCTCGCCGACGCGGTCGCGGGCCTTGCCGCCGAATGGACGGCGCTCGCCGAGAGCGCGTCCGAGCCCAATGCCTTCGCCGAACATTGGTTCGTCGCCGCCTCGCTGCCGAACATGGCCGCCGGCCACGACATCCGCCTTCTCGAGGTCCGCCGTGGCCAGCGTTTGATCGGCCTGCTGCCTCTCGAGGCCCATCGCGGCTATGCGCGGCTGCCGGTCCGCATCGTCCGCAACTGGGCGCACGACCAGATGTTCCTGATGACCCCGCTCGTCGCCGCGGGCGAGGAGACGGCCTTCTGGGCTGCGGCCCTGGCGGCGCTCGACGAGACCGGCTGGGCGGGCGACCTGCTCCATCTGCGCGGCCTCAACGAAAACGGATCGGTGCTGCGCGGCCTTGCCGCCGCCCGCCATGCGGAGATCGCCCACCGCGAGATCCGCGCTTTCCTGCACAGCGACCTCGACCCCGAGGCCTATTACGAGCGCGCGGTCCGCCAGAAGAAGCGTAAGGAGCTGCGCCGCCTTCGCAACCGCCTCGCCGAACAGGGTCCGATCGCGCTGCGCACCCTCGACCGATCCGCCCAGGTCGATGACTGGTGCAGCCTTTATCTCGCCATGGAGCAAGCGGGCTGGAAAGGCGCGGCCGGGAGCGCGCTCGCCGGCCGGCCCGAAACCGACGCCTTCTTTCGCGCCGCGGTCCGCGCCGCCTGGGACGCTGGTAAGCTGCAATTCCTTCGCCTCGACGTCGGCGAGACGACCATCGCGATGCTGGTCAATTTCCTCACCGCCCCGGGCAGCTTCTCGTTCAAGACCGTGTTCGACGAGACTTATGCCCGTTTCTCGCCAGGTGTGCTCATTCAGCGCGAGAATCTGGAAATCCTAAGTCGCGTCGACATCGCCTGGATGGACAGCTGCGCCGCCGCCGACCACCCGATGATCGACAGCCTGTGGACCGAGCGCCGTGCGATCGTGCGCGTCTCGGTGCCGCTCAGGGGCGCCCGCCGCGCCGCCATCTTCGCCGTCTGCCGCGCCCTCGAACGGGGCTCGGCCATGTTCAGGAAGCTGACCAAATGACCCATTTCGACCACGCCCTGGATGCCTTCGACAGCGCCTATCCGGAGCAGCCCGCCTTGCTGACCCACGGTCTCGTCGATCATCCGCTGCTGCAGCTCGACGCGCTCGCGGCGCTGGCCGGGCGGATCCGCCCGGTCGACGTCGAATATTATCCGGGCGATACGCCGTTCGGGATTGATCCTTTGACCGCGCCCGGCAACGGCCTCAGCGTCCAGGAGACGATCCGGCGGATCGAGGAGTGCGGCTCGTGGATGGTGCTGAAGTTCGTCGAGCAGGACGAGATCTTCCGAAACTTCCTCCTCGAGGCGCTTGCCCCGCTCGAGGCGGCGGTCGGCGCCAAGACGGGAGAGATGCTCAAGCATCGCGGCTTCGTCTTCATCACCTCGCCCGGCTCGGTGACGCCGCTCCATTTCGATCCCGAGCACAATATCCTGCTCCAGGTCCGCGGCACCAAGACGATGACGATCTTCCCGCCCGACGACGAGCAGGTCGTCCCGGCCGAGGAGCATGAGCGCTTCCACGGCGGCGGTCACCGCAACCTGCCCTGGCGCGACGAATTCCAGCATCGGGGCCGCGAATTCGATCTCGCGCCGGGCCAGGCCGTGCACGTGCCGTTCATGGCGCCGCACTGGGTCAAGAACGGCCCGGAAGTCTCGGTCTCCTTCTCGATCACCTGGCGCTCGGAATGGAGCTATCGCGAGGAATATGCGCACCGCATGAACGCGGTGCTGCGCAAGGCCGGGCTAAGCCCCGCCCGCCCGAAGCGCTACCCGCACCAGAATCACGTAAAGTCGCTGGGCTTCCGCGTCATCGACAAGGCCCGGCGGCTGCGGAGCCAGTCGGCGGAGAAATAGGTCAGGGCGCGGGCCTTGCCGCTCTCGGCTGGTTGCCGCCGAACGCATCGCCGAAGAAGCTCCCCCGATACCACCTCGGCACCTCCTCGCCGTCGGCGATTTCGCGCGCGATCAGATAGTTGAGCTGGGCGAATTTCGCCCCGGCGTGCCAGTTGATGTGCTGGCTGAGGTCGTCGCCGACATTGTGGTAGCGCGTCGCCAGGAAGCTGCGGAACTCGCGCTCGCCCTCGCCGGCGAAGCCGGTCATCAGGAAGACGGCCGGCACGCCCTCGCGCACGAACTTGTAATGGTCGGAGCGGGTGAACAGGCCCTCCTCGGGCAGCGGATCGGGCGAGACGCGCACGCCCATCCGCCCTGCCGCCCGCGCGACGATCGGCCCCAGCGTCGAATGTTCGGCGCCGAAGGCGGTCACGTCCTGAAAGTCGTAGGTCAGGATCGGCATGTCGAGATTGACCACGGAGACCACGCGTCCCAGGCCGACGACCGGGTGACGGGCGAGGAATTCGGCGCCGAGCAGCCCCTTCTCCTCGGCGGTCACCGCGGCGAGCAGGATCGGCCGGCGGGGGCGGTTGCCCGGCCGGCTCATCGCGCGTGCGACCTCGATCAGCGTGGCGATGCCGGTGGCATTGTCCATCGCGCCATTGTTGATCCGGTCGGCGCCGGCGGCGTCGCCGGGGCGTGGCTCGCGCATGCCGATATGGTCGAGATGCGCCATCAGCAGCACATATTCGCCCGCGACGCTGGGATCGGTGCCGGGCAGGATCGCCAGCACGTTGGGGCTGGAGAAGCGCGTCGTGGAGGCGGGCTCGCGCGCCACCTGCGCCTCGGTCCGCATCGCGAAGCCGCGCGGCCGGGCGCCGCGGACGGCCGCCTCGTCGAGGACCGGTCCGAGCTGACGCCCGGCGGCGCGAAACAGCAGCTCGGCGCTGGCATCGTCGAGCGTCGCGCTGAAACGCAAGGGGCCGGCCTCGGCCAGGGGCGTGCCGTCGGGCTCCAGCCAGGTCGTGCCCGGGCGGTTGGCGAAGCGGACCATGCGCGCCCAGGGCGCCGCCGCGGCGTCGCCGCGCGGGCGAATGTTGATCATGCCGACCGCGCCGCGCGCGCCAGCCATGCGTCTCTTTTCGCCGTTGAAGTGCGCGGCGACGTCGCTCGGCGTGCCTTCGGGAACGCCGTTCAGCACGACCACGATTTTGCCGCGCACATCGAGGCCGCGATAATCGTCGAAGCCGTGGCTCGGCATGTCGAGCCCGTAGCCGACGAAGACGAGCGGCGCCGACAGCGCCAGCGGCGCCGGATCGGGGCTCGCCCGCATCATCATCTCGCGGCCTTGCGTGAAGACGTGCCCCCCGACCCGGAGCGTCGCATTGCCTCGCGGGACGAAGCGGACGAACTCCACGGGCTGGAACCAATTGCCGCCGCCCGCGCCCGGCTGGAGGCCTAGCGCCGCGAACTGGGTGGCGACGTAGCGCGCCGCGATCTCGTGGCCGCGCGATCCGGCCTCGCGGCCTTCGAGTAGGTCGTCGGCAAGGAAGGCGACATGGGCGCGGAACGCCTCGGGGCTGAACTCGGCGGCGGTGGCGGCCGAGGGCGCGGGCTGGGCCAGCGCGGAGGCGGCGAGGGAAAGCGCGGCGAGGCCGGCCAGCAAAGGTCTGACGATCATTCGGAGAAGGCCTCTCGAAACGCGGTGTGCCGCCCGACTAATGCAGTTGCCCAGCGGTTACAATCCTGCCCGAACCTGAACGGGGTGGAACCGGATCAGTCAGAATTCGTTCAACTCATCCATGGAATAGAACGGTTCGTCGCTGCCAACTGCGGCGCGAACAGGGAGTAAGACCGATGCGTGTTTCGATTTTCAGCAAGGCGGGCAGGGACCATGCGCACGATCCGTCGCGGCGCGGCTACCATATCGCCTATCGCGACAACGACGTGAACCATTGCCCCGGCTGCGGCCGCTCGCACTGGTATGTCGGCCGGCTCTCCGCTGAATGCTGCTTCTGCGGGACCGCGCTGCCGCTGAGCGAAAGCCTGAGCTCGGGCGCCGGCATGTTCCGCAGCGGCGGCCGCGGCCTCGGCGATTTCGCCACGGCCGCCTGACGCTTGCCCTTAATGCCAGCATCGTTATAGACGCCGCCTTGCCGGCCTCAGCGGGCGTGGCGGAACTGGTAGACGCGCCAGGTTTAGGTCCTGGTATCGAAAGATGTGGGGGTTCGAGTCCCTTCGCCCGCACCAGTTCGCCGACACGCCCAGACCAAGGCGCCGCTAAGCTGACATGAAGGTTTGAGTGTAACATGCAGACTGTCGAGACGTTGAACCAGGGCCTCAAGCGCGCCTATCGGATCACCATCCCAGCCAAGGACATCGACGCGCTCGTCGACAAGGAGCTCAGGTCGATCGCGCCGCAGGTGCGCATGCCCGGCTTCCGCCCCGGCAAGGTCCCCGCCAATCTGGTGCGCCGCATGCACGGGCCGCAGCTCGAGCAGCAGGCGCTGCAGAATGCGGTCCAGGACGGCGTCCAGCAATTGATCACCGAGCAGAATATCCGCCCGGCGATGCAGCCGACGGTCGCGCTCGAGGAAGGCGGCCCGGGCAAGGACGCCGTCGTCACCGTCGAGGTCGAGACGCTCCCCGACGTTCCCGAAGCGAACATCGCCGGCCTCAAGATCGAGCGGCTTCGCGTCGAGCCCTCCGCCGAGGCGGTCGACGCCGCCGTGGCGCGCCTCGCCGACGGCCAGAAGAGCTTCGATCCGGCTCCCGCCAAGCACAAAGCGGAGCGGGGCGATCTCATCATTATGGATTTCGAGGGCAAGGTCGACGGCGAACCGTTCGAGGGCGGCAAGGGCGAGGGCATGTCGGTCGAGCTCGGCTCGGGCCGGCTGATCCCCGGCTTCGAGGACCAACTCGTCGGCGTCAAGGCGAATGACGAGCTTGTCGTCAGCGTCACTTTCCCGGCCGATTACAATGTCGATTATCTCAAGGGCCGCGCCGCCACCTTCGACGTCGTCGTCAACGAGGTCCAGACCCCCCGGGCGATGAAGCCCGACGACGATTTCGCCAAGGCGATGGGCCTCGAGGGCATCGGCCAGCTGCGCGACCTTCTCAAGGCTCAGGTCGAGCAGGAGCTGAACGGCCTCAGCCGCACCCATATGAAGCGGCAATTGCTCGACCAGCTCGCCGCCGCCCACGATTTTCCGGTGCCCGAATCGATGGTCCAGGCCGAGTTCGACCAGATCTGGCAGCAGCTCGAGCATGAAGCGAGCCACGAAAGCGACCCGGAGGCCGCCCGCAAGGAGATGGAGAAAGAGCGCGGCGATTATCGCACCATCGCCGAGCGCCGCGTCCGCCTCGGCCTGCTTCTTTCGGAGATCGGCCAGAAGAACGACATCCAGATCAGCAGTCAGGAAATGAACCAGCTGATCATGCAGGCCGCCCAGCAGTACAAGCCGGAAGACCGGCAGAAGTTCGTCGAATATGTCCGCGCCGAGCCGATGGCCGCGGCCCAGCTGCGCGCGCCCCTCTTCGAGGACAAGGTCGTCGATTTTCTCTTCGCCGGCGCCGACATCGCCGAGCGCGAGGTCAGCCGCGAGGATCTTGAGGCCGCGATCGAATCCGACGACGCCCACGTCCACGGTCCCGGTTGCGGCCACGACCATGGCAGCGAGGCCAAGCCGAAGAAGGGCGCGGCGAAGAAGGCGGCGCCCGCCAAGGCTGAACCAGACGACAAGCCCGCCCAGAACGCAGCCGCCAAGCCTAAGGCCGAGAAAGCCGCTTCCCCCGCCAAGAAGCCTGCGGCAAAGAAGCCCGCCAAGAAGGCCTGACCCGACACCGTTCGCGCTGAGCTTGTCCTTCGATACGCGGCTTCGACAAGCTCAGCCGCTACTCAGGATGAGCGGTTGTTGGTAATGTCGCTCATCCTGAGTAGGCATTGAGCCTGGCGAAATGCCGTATCGAAGGACGGGGTAGGGGCTTCAGATGGCAAAGACACCGGCAAAGACCTCGCCAGCGCTCCGCGTCGCCGTGCTTCTCCCCTGCTACAATGAGGAGGCCGCGATCGCGCAGACGATCGCCGGCTTCCGCGCGGCGCTGCCCGACGCGGACATCTACGTTTACGACAATAACAGCAAGGACCGCACCCGGGAGATGGCGGCGGAGGCCGGCGCGATCGTCCGCACCGAGAAGATGCAGGGCAAGGGCAATGTCGTCAGGCGGATGTTCGCCGACGTCGAGGCCGATATCTACGTCATGGCCGACGGCGATGCGACCTACGATGCCGCCGCCGCCCCCGAGCTGATCCGCAAGCTTCTCGACGAGCAGCTCGACATGGTCGTCGGCGCCCGCAAATCGGCGGTCGAGGAGGCCTATAGGCGCGGCCATGCGCTCGGCAACAAGCTGTTCACCGGCCTGCTCGCCAGCCTGTTCGGCCGCTCCTTCACAGACATCTTCTCGGGATACCGGGTCTTTTCGCGCCGCTTCGCCAAGAGCTTCCCGGCGCTGTCGCGGGGCTTCGAAACCGAGACCGAGATCAGCGTCCACGCGCTCGAGCTTTCCATGCCGGTCGGTGAGATCGTCACCACCTACAGCGCCCGCCCCGAAGGTTCGACCTCGAAGCTCTCGACCTGGCGCGATGGCTGGCGGATCCTGCGCACGATCCTCCATCTCTACCGGATCGAGCGGCCCGTGCTCTTCTACGGCAGCTTCAGCCTGTTCCTGATCGCGCTCGCTATCGTGCTCGCCATCCCGCTCGCCATCACATATTTCCAGACTGGCCTGGTGCCGCGCTTGCCGACCGCGATCCTCGCCACCGGCCTGGTCATCCTCGCCTTCCTGAGCTTCGCCTGCGGCCTCATCCTCGATACGGTCGTGCGCGGGCGGCGCGAGGTGCGCCGGCTCCATTATCTGAGCTTCCCGGCGCCGGGAGCCGGAAGCTAGCCTCCGTCCCGAGCGAAAGCGCGGGGGCGCTCGAGAGTCCGCGTGATTCGACATCCCAATACCGACCTTTCTTGCCGAGTGCAGAAACGGGGACAGGGTGATGGCAGACGAGCCGAAGACCTACCAGGCGGTCATGGTTTCCAGCACATTTACCGACCTTGCGGCCCACCGACGCGAAGTCATGCGCGCAATCGAGAGTTTCGATCTCCTGCCCAAGGCGATGGAACGCAATGGAGCCCGCGCCGATGGCGATGTCGTCGAGTCCAGTCTCGGCCTGGTGCGCGACGCCTCCGCTTATGTTGGCTTGATCAGCCACAAATACGGCCAGATCCCGGAATGTCCCAGCCGTAACCCGGACGAGCTTTCGATCACCGAGCTGGAGTTCAATGAGGCGATTCGCCTCGGTCGGCCGATTCTGCTGTTCCTCATGGCCGAGGATCACCCGGTCACGAAGGCCGATGTCGAGCGCGATCCGGTAAAGATCGCGAAGCTCGAGGCGTTCAAGGAGCGCGCCAAGCAGATGGGCCCGGACTCGAAGACTCAGCGAGTCTTCGAGCTGTTCGCCAATCTGGAAGACTTCACCAGGAAAGCGACGATCGCGGCTGGGCGACTGGCTGAATATTTGCGGCGTAAATCCAGTCCGCTTTCCCCCGATTCCGAAATCGGCGCGCACAAGCTTGGCGATCCGACGCGTCACGCTCCCCCGGACTTGCGCGCTTTGCCGCGTTACCTGGGCTCCCATGCCTTTGTCGGGCGGTCGGCCGAACTGGGGACGCTGGACGATTGGTCGGAGGATTCCGACCCCAATCCGCTCCTGCTGTTCGAGGCGATCGGCGGCTCGGGCAAAAGCATGCTGACCTGGGAGTGGATCACCAACCACGCCGCCCGGGCTCGCGAGGATTGGGCGGGCCGATTCTGGTATTCGTTCTACGAGCGCGGCGCGCTGATGACCGATTTCTGCCGCCAGGCGCTCAGTTACATGACGTCGCGGCCGGTCGAGAACTTCTCGAAAATGCGGATCCGGGAACTCTCCGACCGGCTCGTCGACGAGCTGGAGGGGCGATCCTGGCTGCTCGTCCTCGACGGGCTCGAACGCGTTCTCGTCGCCTATCACCGCAGCGACGCGGCGCAACTGCGCGACGACGACGCAGACGCGGCAAGCGATCAGATCGGCAAGCGCGATCCTTGCGCCGCGATCCGTCCGGAGGATGACGACCTGCTCGGCCGGCTCGCCGGCGTGGCCCCGTCCAAGGTCCTGGTGACCTCGCGGCTGACGCCCCGCGCGCTGATCAATCGATCCGGAGACCATATTCCGGGGGTGCGCCGCGAAATCCTGCCCGGGCTGCGTCCGGCCGATGCCGAAGCGCTGATGCGAGTCTGCGGCGTGACTGGACAATCGAAGGCGATCCGCACCTATTTGCAGGCGAATTGCGACTGTCACCCGTTGGTCGTCGGCGCGCTGGCCGGCCTCGTGAACGATTATCTGCCGGATCGGGGAAATTTCGACGTCTGGGTCGAAGATCCCGGCTACGGCCGCGCGCTCAATCTTGCCGATCTCGATCTCACGCAACGGCGCAATCATATCCTCGATGCGGCGATCGCGGCGTTGTCGTCCGAGGGACGGCAATTGTTGGAGACGCTCGCGCTCTTGCAGCGCGGCGCGGATTTCGAAGTGCTCAAGGCGCTCAATCCTCACTTGCCGCCTCGGCCGGAGGAGGTGGTCGAACCGCACGATCCGGAAAAGGAATTCTTCTGGAAAGGCGCTTCCCGCGAGCGCCGCGCGCACATGAAGGCGACCTATGATGCGCGGCGCCAGGCGCGTTCAGACTATCTCGAGGCGTTGACCGCCTGGCAAGCCGATCCCGCGGTGCGCGCCGCGCCCCGCCGGCTTCACGAGACGGTCCGCGACCTGGAGAGGCGCGGGTTGCTGCAATACGAGCCGGGCGAGCGGCGTTACGACCTCCATCCGGTCGTGCGAGGGGTCGCCGCAGGGCGCATGGATCCCGGCAAGAAACAGGAACGAGGCGCCCAGGTCGTCAATTATTTCAACGCACAAATGCATAGCGCCTGGGATGAAGCGCACGACCTTGAAGACGTAGCTCCGGGCCTGCAGCTGGTCGCCACGCTGACGCAGATCGGTCGCTTTGAAGAAGCAATCGGAGTCTACCGAGGCAGTTTGGCAGCCGCGCTTTTTTTCAATCTCGAGGCCAATGCGGAGATATTGGCCCTGCTGAAACCCTTTTTTCCCAGCGGCTGGGATGCCGAAACCGTCGAGGTCAATTATGCTGACCGCACTTATTTGCTCAACGCAGCCGCGATAGCCCTGTCTAAAATCGACCTCGAGCAGGCCAAGCGCCTCGGCGAGCGAAAGTGCGTCCTCGATCTTGCGCATGGCAACGCGCACGAGCTCACCACTGGGCTCGCAAATATGGCAGTCGATATCGAAACCATTGGCCGGTGGCAGGTGTCTGATCGACTTCTCACATTGGCGCTTGAGCTTGCCCTCGCCAACGATGACAAAGGGGGCGTCTTCGCCTCGCTGGTAGATCTTTTCCGGTCCGCTTCGGGCATTGGCGACTTCGATCGCGCCGATCGCCTTTGGGCGCAGCTCGACCCCATGGGACGTGACTGGGGTCGTGCGGTATATCGGCCAGGCGGGGCCGAAGTGGATCGCGCGATCGATAGCTTTCGGCGCGGCGGTTTGACCGAAGGGCAGTTGATCGATGCCGAGATCCTCGCGCGCGAGGGCCGCAACAGGGAAGGCGTTCGCACATTGGCCCGGCTGCGTGGGCAGTATCACCTGGCCCGCGGCGAGGCCGCGAAAGCTGTCGGAAGCCTGGCTGGGGCTGTGCGCATGGCGCGCGAGCGCGGCGCCGATGACGCAAACGCCGAAGCTTTGCTCGCACTGGCTCGTTTGCGGGCAGGCGAGCCGCTCCACGCTCGCGCCGAGGCGGAACGGCTCGACGGCGGCGACAAGGGCGCCGCGCTCGCGCTTGCGGAACTGTGGAGCGACCTTGGCGAGCGGGACCGTGCGATCGCCGCCGCCCTGCGGGCGCATGAATGGGCGGTGGCCGCCGGAGAGCCCTATGTGTATCGCCATGAGCTCGATCAGGCCCGGGCGCTGCTCGAGAAGTTCGGCGCGCAGCGCCCCGATATTCCAACCTGCGATCCTGCTTCCGCGACGCCATATCCCTGGGAAGACGATGTGAAGGGATTGATTGAAAAGCTCAAAGCCGAGAGCCGCCAGAGAGATTGAAGATGTTTGGGCGCCCGCTGGGTGCTTGGTCGGCGCGGCTGGGCCGGTGAGCTCGGCCCTGCCTCCATTCTTGCTACGCCTTTCGGGGGCTGATCCGCGGATATTGTAACACTAATGCAACGATGCCCGGGAATTCGTTCCCGATCTGCGCGCGAACCGCCATTTCCGCTTCCGCGACTCTCTCGGGAGGGCTTAGGCTCCTCCCCGGGGTTGTCCTTGCCCGCGACGGTCGCGAGCGCCGCCCCCGATCGGGAGCGCACGGTCATGACCATTCTCTCCGCTAGCATCCGTTTCGGCAGCGCCACTGTCGCCCTCGCTTCGGCTCTCGCAGCGGCCTCGCCCGCTGCGGCGCAGCCGGGCCAGACCGGCGATCCCAATGCCGCCCAAAGCGAACAGAATGTCGTCGTCACCGGCTCGCGCATCCGCCGCGACCCGCTCGACCAGAACCAGCCGGTCACGTTCGTCGACCGTGCCGACATCGACCGCACCGGCCTCACTTCGACCGCCGAGGTGCTGCAAAGGCTGCCCGGCTCGGGTGGCGCGCTCAACAGCCGCTTCAACAATAGCGGCAATTTCGGCAATCCGCCCGACGGCGGCGGCGTCGGCGCCGGCGCGGCCGAGGTCGATTTGCGCTATCTCGGCTCGCGGCGCGTGCTCGTCCTCGTCGACGGCCTGCGCTACGTCAACGGCGCCTCGGCCTCGGGCGTGCCAGGCTCGACCGACCTCAACTCGATCCCCGAAGGCATGATCGAGCGAGTCGAGGTGCTCCAGGCGGGCGCGTCGTCGATCTACGGCTCGGACGCGATTTCGGGCGTGGTCAACATCATCACCCGCTCGCAGCAGGAGGGCTTCGTCGCCTCCGCGCAGCTCGGCGTGTTCGACGCCGGCGACGGCTTTTCACAGAATTACGGGCTGAGCTGGGGCATAGGAAGCCGCGACAGCCGTACGCGGTTCGTGATCGGCGTCAATTATGTGAAGCAGGACGAGGTCAGCTCGGCCGACCGCTCGATCTCGCTTTTCCCGACGCCGGGCGCCACCGCCTGCGACAGCAGCTGCAGCTCGGGCACGCCGAACGGCCGCTTCATCGTCCTGGGCCAGGATCTGACGCTGATCGCGCCGGTCATCGGCCGCTCGCCGACGCTCGCCGACTATCGCAATTTCGCCGGCGCGCCCGACCGCTTCAACTTCGCGCCGTTCAACTTCATCCAGATCCCGCTCGAACGCTATGGCGGCTTCGTCAATCTCACCCAGGAGCTGAGCGAAACCACAAATTTCCGCATGCGCGCCGTCTACAACCGCCGCAATTCCTCGAACCAGGCGGCGCCTTTGCCGCTGTTCGTCGGGCCCGATTCCGGCAACGGCAATCTGCTCGACAATATCACGATCGACGCCACCAATCCGTTCAATCCGTTCGGGACCCTGCGTTCGGGCCGCAATCTCGACGGCACGCCCAATGGCCAGGTGGCCAATTACGCCTTCATCGGCCGCCGCGTCGTCGAGAACGGGCCGCGGCGCTACGACCAGAGCGTCGACACTTATTATGCCGCCGCCACGATCGAAGGCTCGTTCGAGCTCTTCGACCATCCCTGGAACTGGGACGTCAACGGCGTCTGGGGCCGCAACAAGGCCGAGCAGGAGGTGCACGGCAACATCAACGCCGCCAACCTCGCCCGCGCTCTGGGCCCGGTCGCGGCCTGCACCGCGCCCTGCGTTCCGTTCAATATCTTCGGGGGGGCGGGGTCGATCACTCAGCCGATGCTGGATTATGTCGCGTTCACGCAGCGGGACAGCAGCCGGCAAAGGCTGTGGGACTTCTCGGCGAACATCACCGGCGGCCTGTTCGACCTGCCCGGCGGCGCCGCCAGCATCGCCGTCGGCGTCGAGCATCGCGACCAGTCGGGCCGCTTCGACCCCGATCCGGTCGTCGCCGCCGGCCTCGGCTCGGACATCCCCGCTCTGCCGACCTCGGGCAGCTTCAACGTCGACGAGGTCTATGCCGAACTGCGCCTGCCTCTGCTCCGCGACATCGGCGGCTTCCACCGCCTCGAGGTCACCGGCGCCGCCCGCTATTCCGATTATTCGACATCGGGTTCGACGACGACGTTCAGCGCCGGCATCAACTGGCAGCCGGTCGAGGAGCTGCTCTTCCGCGGCTCCTGGGCGGAGGGCTTCCGGGCCCCCAGCATCGGCGAACTCTTCGGCACGCCGTCGCGCTTCGACCAGGAGATCGTCGACCCCTGCTCGGACTTCAACAACAATGGCGCCTCGGCGACGGTGCGCGCCAATTGCATCGCCGACGGAGTCCCCGCCAACGGCTCCTACGTCCAGACCAACGCGCAATTGCCGGTGGTGACCGGAGGCAATCAGAATCTCGCCGCCGAGAGCTCGGAAAGCTGGGGCTTCGGCGCGGTCTGGCGGCCCTCATTCCTGCCGCGGCTGTCGCTCGAGGCCAATTATTTCAACATCAAGGTCGACGGCGCCATCCAGTCGATCGACGCCGGTACGTTGCTCGGCCGCTGTTCGCAGACCGCCGACGCCTTGAGCTGCGCGGCGATCGACCGCACCGCCTCGGGCGCGATCTCGCAGATCCGCGGCTTCCTCCAGAACATCGCCAGCATCGAGACCGACGGTCTCGATTTGACCTTGATCTACCGCGGCGGCCCGGGCTCGGCGGGCACCTTCAACCTGACCTGGAACAGCACCTTCCTGTTCAACTACCGGGTCACCGTGCCGGCGACGGTCGGAGTCACCGTGATCGACCGCGAAGGCACCGAGCAGGGCAGCCCCGACCAGGCCTTCCCCAAGTTCAAGTCGACCGGAATCATCGACTGGACGCTCGGCGACGTCGGCGCCTCGCTCACCGGCCGCTACATCGCCAGCGTCGAGGAGGGCAATGGCAACGAGCTCGATTCGCGGTTCTACGTCGACGTTCAGCTGCGCTGGCAGCCCGACTGGTTCGGCGAGGGCCTCGGCTTCGCGATCGGCGCCAACAACGTCTTCGACTCCGACCCGCCGCCCTGCTTCACCTGCGGCCTCAACAATATGGACCCGACCACCTATGACGTGCCGGGGACGTTCTTCTACGCGCGGGCGACGCTGCGGATTTAGGGAGGCGAGGGGACAGCTACTGTAACTGTCCCCATTCCCTTGCGAAAAAGGGGACAGTCACAGTGACTGTCCCCTAATCCCGGTCCGCGAGGGGCGCTTCGAGACCGGCCGGGCGCGGCTGGCCGGGCGCTTTCCCGCGCTCGAGGACGAGCTCTGCGCGTTCACTTATGCCGGCTATCAGGGAGCGGAGTCGCGGGACCGCGCCGACGCCATGATCCGGGCGATGAGCGAGCTGATCAGGCCCGAGCGGGCGCCGCGCGTGCGGGGGCTGTAAGCGCGTCGGAATGGGGGGCGATCACGAGGGCGGGTGGGGACAGTTACGAGGCGGGTGGGGACAGCTACGAGTAACTGTCCCCGGGCGTTCACGGCGGCGAAAGGGGGACAGTTACGAGTAACTGTCCCCGGGTTCACGGCGCGGTGCGGTAGGCGGGGTCGAGCGCCAGGTTCAGATGGTGGGCGAGCCTGATGCCGGCCTGGGTGATGCGGCGCTGGATGATCGGCATGGCCCAATCCATATAGGCCGCGTCGATCTGGACGTTGCGCTGCGGCCGGCCCTGCGCCCAGGTCGCCTCGGTGCCGGAATATTGGCAGGACGCTTGCACGATCACGCAATAGCCGGTCTGCGCCGCCCGGGTCACGGCGTAGGATTCCGCCGACCAGGTCCAGGCTTGGGAGGAGAGCCATTCGGCCCTCTGCGAGTCGGTCACCTGGCCGCTCCAGGCGGCGGCGAGCGCGCGTATGTCCTCGACCGAGCGCGTCCCGGGGAGGGCGCGGCTCTGCAGGATGCAGGTGTCCCAGGTCGAATGGAGGGCGAAGGTGCACAGGCCGGTCGACCCGATCTGGTTGCCGCCCAGATCGTCCGCGAACGAGCTGTGCAGCGGTTGGTGGATGTCGCCGAACCAATGGCCGAGATAGACGAGCGCGGCCGCCCGCGCCTGGTCGGTCGCTGTAGCGGCGCGCAGGACGGCGTAATCCGCCGCGATCGCCGAAATCACGCAGATCGGCGCCGCGCCGCAGCCGGAGGCGGCGGTCACCGCCGTCGTCGTTCGCGGATAATTGGCGAAATGCTCCGGGCTCCGGCGCCCGGGCCCGTTCGAGGCGGGATGGTCGGGATAGGTGCAGGCCCAGCCATATTCGGCGTTGAGCGGATTGGCGCCGAGGATCGCGGGCTGCGCCCGCAGGAGCCGGGCGACCTCGGCCCTCGCGACCGGAGTGAGGTTCCGCAGGGCGATCTCGCAGACCGTGCGGTGGCCCGAATCCCCCCAGGCCAGCGCCTGGGAACCCCATCCCATGCTCATTAAAACGATCAACGCGGCGACTATCCGGCGCATGGCATTCCCTCCCCAATATTGCGAAAGCCGCTTCGGCTACGCACTATCGGGACATTCACACCTTACGAGGATGTCCACAATGGGACAAAAGCGCCGCGGGCAGCGTCGACGAGGCCGCGCTGGACGGGCTGTTCGTCGAGCCGGCGCGCTGGCGCGGCGGCATCGGCCGGGCGCTGGTCGCCGCGACTGCCTGGGCGGCGGGCGGCGGGCGGCGCGGGCAAGCGGCGCCTCGTCGTCGTCGCCAACCCGAACGCGCTCGCTTTCTGTCGACGCTGCGGCTTCACCGCCGCCGGCGAGACCCGGACCCGCTTCGGCCCGGCGCCGGTCATGGTCCGCGGCCTGCCATGAGCGAGGCCCTTGAACCTTGGCGCCGATCCTCCGATGTAGGCTCCATCGATACACCAGCAGGACCCAGCCGCCGCCATGGACCATGAAGACATCATCAACGGCCTCGTGCCGATCGTCATCGAGCAGTCGAACCGCGGCGAGCGCAGCTTCGACATCTATTCGCGGCTGCTCAGGGAGCGGATCGTCTTCATCACCGGCGGGGTCGAGGACCATATGGCGACGCTGGTGACGGCGCAGCTCCTCTACCTCGAGAGCGAGAATCCGAAGAAGGACATCTACATGTACATCAACTCGCCGGGCGGGGTCGTCACGGCGGGCATGGCGGTCCACGATACCATGCAATATATCCGGCCGCGCGTCGGCACGGTCTGCATCGGCCAGGCCGCCTCGATGGGCGCCTTCCTGCTCTGCGCCGGCGAGCCCGGCTTGCGGGTCGCGCTCACCAATGCGCGGATCATGATCCACCAGCCTTCGGGAGGGGCCCAGGGCATGGCCTCGGACATCGAGATCCAGGCGCGCGAGATCCTGCGCATCCGGCACCGGATGAACGAGCTGATGGCCCAATATACCGGCCAGCCGATCGAGGAGATCGAGAAGAATGTCGAACGCGACAAATTCTTCTCGGCCGACGAGGCCAAGGCGTTTGGGCTCGTCGACGAGGTGTTCGACAAGAGGCCGGTGCCGGCGGACGGCGAAACGGCGGCGGTGAAGGCGGCTTGAAGTCTCTGGCTCGGTATGTCCTACTCGCGCCTAGAGAGGTTACTAGGATGCGGGGATGAGCCAATCGATCGCCGATGCGCTGTTGCAGAGAGCTCGTGCAGGTGACCTCGAAGGCTATGGGAAGTCGATAGCTTCGATTCCGGTCCAGAGCCTCAACACCGTTGGTAAGCTGCCGACGTTCCAAGAGTCGGTCGCGGCGCTTGTGCCTATCGCGACGAAGGGAAACCCAAGAACGCGCTTGCGTGCATTGGCGCTGATCGGCCGCGCGGATAATACGACCCAACAGAAAGAGGAGGCTATCGCCAGCGCTGCACGCGCTGCTGTCCGTCGATCACCTCCGGAACCCGATGCCGAGTGGCAGGGCTCGCTCAATCCTGACGATCGCTATTACGTCGCGCTGGTCATCGCTCGCGCGGACGCACCTTGGGTAGCTCGCTACGCCGCACGGGCATTGATTGACGAAGCTGGCGAGCCACGGCTGAAAAATGACGTGCGTAGGGCTTACGCTGAACTCCTGTTCAGTCGTACAGATCTCCTTGCGACCGCATTCCGGCAGATCGCGGACGCGGTGCCGGGCTCCTTGTTGGAGGATCCAGGCACAAAAGAGCCCGAACTATCGCGCGCAAAGCGACTGGGCAAGTTGCTGCCGGCGATTGAGGATGGAGCTCGGGAAGCGCGGTCCGAGAATGGGGATTCGCTCGCCGGCGAATTCAATGAGATGATGCAAGGGCTCATCTTCCGCTACGGACGCCCAAATGGAGGCGCGGAGGCCGATGAAGCAGCATCTTGTGTGGCGGAGGGGGCGCTGTCGCTCCTTTCGACGCTGCTGCGAACTCGCTTCCTTATCTCGGTCGAAACCGAATCATACAAGACGGTTGCGCGTACAAAATATTGGCTCAAGACAGAGGGATGGCCGAAATCAGCAGGGGCAGCACGCCAGCGCCTCCGGCAGACTCTGCTGCAGGCGATCGCCTTGCGCGCGCGAACAGGCCGAGCATCGGCCGACCTAGTCGCCGTCCTCGTACAGCTACTCGGCGATCGCCGCCCCGTGGAGCAGCACCTCGCCCGGCTCGCGGACGATTCAGGTATCTCAGCATCGGTTCAAGACTGGCTGCGCGCCGGTGGTAAGCAGGTCGCGCCTCGATTCGAGTCCGACGACGCTGATGAAGCGTCTTTGCGAGATGTAGATTCTTTACTCGCCAACTCGGCCTTGCGCGCCTTCAATGTCAAATCCCTTAGCGAAATTGAGGCCAGAACAGCGCTGACGCAAATCAAAGAGCATAGCGACCTCGCTAGCGTGGTCCCAGGGCTGGTCCAGCTGGTAAATCACTCCCGGGCCCTAGCAGCAGACGTGACTTCACTGGCGCGACGCCGTTCTCTTTCGATGTTTGGGACCCAAGGCGAATTGGTCGAGGCGGTTCCCAATCGACATCGCACCGAGGACGGGCAAATGATCGTCACGGAAATTGTACGAATTGAGCGTCCCGGCATTGAGCGAGTATTGCCAAATGGCGCTGCGGAGGTTGTACTGCCTGCGGTAGTCTCTCAGGTAGAAAGCAAGCGTAAATGACCAAGGCGCAACTCAACACGTCAGTTCTGAAGGCGCGGCCGGTTCGTAGAGGCTGTCTCTCGGTAGATTTTGGTACGGCTGCTTCGAAGATTGCATATGAGCCTGGTGCCGATCGCTTCGAACCACTGGCTATCGGGGATGAGGGCGATCCATTTTGGGTTCGCTCCGCCATCGCGATCGACAAGGGCAAGATGGTGTTTGGTGGTCGTGCCAGGCTCGGCGGTTCACCGGTTCTGACCTCATTCAAGAGCCGACTGTGGGGTGACCCGGCTAGGCTTGACGCAGAGGCGCTGACCGACGGGGATATCTCCTTCAGCTACCGCGACTGCGTTCAGGCATATCTCGCGTTCTTAACTCAGCTCGGAGCGCGGCGGCTTAGGGAAAAAAAGGTCAGTCCCTACACGCCTCGCCGCTATGCCATGCCGTTCGCCTATGACGAGGCCCATCGCGCGATCCGTCGCGAATTAGGCGAGATGATTAAGCGCGCCGTGGTTCTCGCTGACACGTTTGAAGATGAGTTGCTGGCCGGAATCGAAGTCGCGCGGATGCGGGAGGCGCTCGATGCTCTTCGAACGGTAAGCGCGCCCGAATGGCTGCTTGCGGAGCCCCCATGTGTGGGGGAGCCCGTGGCAGCCGGAGCGTTTGCCATGGACAGCGAAATCGGCAAGCAAACCGTTTATATGATCGCCGACGTTGGCGCGGGCACGACCGATTTCTGCATTCTCTGTCTTAAGAAGCGGGCGGACGGAGACCTTGAGCCCATTCAGATACGCAACGGCGCGCTCTCGATATCCGTTGCGGGAGACGCCGTCGACGAAGCGCTGGTTGAATTCTTGGTCCAGGAGGCTGGGGAGCAGCATCGCAAGAGACTGATGACGAATGCCCGCGAGATTAAAGAGCGACTTTTCGCAGTCGGAGCGGACGACGATGAAGAGTTTTATCACGACCTACCCGCGGGTGATCTCGTGCGCGTAAATCGCCGGGAATTCCTCGCAAGCTTGCACTGGAGGAAAATCGCGCGTCAGCTGCGTTCCGCACAGGCTAATTGCTTCGATGGCGCAGATCGGAAGTACCTTCAGGACTTCGGAGGCGGGGCGATCCGCATCGTCCTGACTGGAGGGGGGTCTGCTTTACCCCTGACAAAGGTGCTAGCTGGAGGCCGGTCCGGCGGCCAAGTCAGGGTTAAGCGAACCAAGGTTGAGGACTTTCCCGTAGGGATCCGTCAGCGCTTCTCAGCAATCACGGGGGTCTTGCCTCGCCTGGCAGTGGCGCTGGGTGGATCCCGCGACACTCTGCCCGCCGACTTCGATCGAAGCGCCGCGCGGACCAGCACGGGTGTTGTTGCTCCTTACGTCCCGTGGGCATTCGACAAGACCAAGACCGGGCTGGAAGATGAGAGGGATAGTCCCTGACACTTCGCTCGACAATCTTAGGACGTCGGTGCTGCGCGATGGCTTCCGCCTTGGGACCCACGCGTCGGTGACCCCCAAAGCGGAGGGAGATTTTCCTACACTCCCTCCGCCATGCCATAATCGCGCACCTGCCCGCGCCTCGATTCGCTCACACCGTTCCGCTCATCGGGTCGATGGAAGGGGAGGGAAATCTTGGTCTATTTCTTCCCATGGCAGTGCGAACATTGGGAACATTGGCGCCGGAGCGAGGAGCCCTGCGGGCAGCGCGTCGGCCTCGGAAGGTTCAGGTTTTCTGTTTCTTATGGAACCCGCACCTTCCGAACCTTTCGCCGAAACGATGCGGTGCGAAAGGCTCCGCCACGGAACCATTGTCCCGTGACGTCGATCAGGCTCCGGTTCGCGGACCTCTCGGCCGGGCGGGTGCCGACTCCGTTCGCTGCGCTGTTCGCGCTACTCTCGGGCGGCAGCGCGTCGCGCCCCTTGCGCCGCCGTGCCCGCCACGCCACATGTCGGCCCTCACGGACCTGTCCCGAGCACCCCTTGGGGAGCCTCTTAACGTTTAGGCCATTGTGTCGGTGTAAGTTTCCCGTCAGGATACGGGACCTGGATTGAGGAGAGGGGGCTTGGCGCCCCCGCGAGCGAATTTATGACGAAATTGAGCGGCGGCGACAGCAAGAGCACTCTCTACTGCTCGTTCTGCGGCAAGTCGCAGCACGAGGTCAGGAAGCTGATCGCCGGGCCGACCGTGTTCATCTGCGACGAATGCGTCGAGCTGTGCAACGACATCATCCGCGAGGAAACCAAGTCCGCTCTGGTGAAGACCAGGGACGGGGTTCCGACGCCGCAGGAAATCTGCAAGGTGCTCGACGATTATGTGATCGGCCAGAGCCACGCCAAGCGCGTGCTCTCGGTCGCGGTCCACAATCATTACAAGCGCCTCGCCCATGGCGCCAAGGGCGCCGACGTCGAGCTCGCCAAGTCGAACATCCTGCTCGTCGGGCCCACCGGCTGCGGCAAGACCCTGCTCGCGCAGACGCTGGCCCGGATCCTCGACGTGCCCTTCACCATGGCCGATGCGACGACGCTGACCGAGGCCGGCTATGTCGGCGAGGACGTCGAGAACATCATTTTGAAATTGCTGCAATCCTCCGACTACAATGTCGAGCGGGCGCAGCGCGGCATCGTCTATATCGACGAGATCGACAAGATCAGCCGCAAATCGGACAATCCCTCGATCACCCGCGACGTCTCGGGCGAGGGCGTCCAGCAGGCCTTGCTGAAGCTGATGGAGGGCACCACTGCCTCGGTGCCGCCGCAGGGCGGGCGCAAGCATCCGCAGCAGGAATTCCTGCAGGTCGACACCACCAACATCCTGTTCATCTGCGGCGGCGCCTTCGCCGGCCTCGAGAAGATCATCGGCGACCGCATGGAGGGCAAATCGATCGGCTTTGGCGCCCATGTCGCCGCGCCCGACGAAAGGCGCACCGGCGAGGTGCTCCGCCACACCGAGCCCGAGGATCTGCTCAAGTTCGGCCTGATCCCCGAATTCGTCGGCCGCCTGCCCGTCATCGCGACGCTCGAGGATCTCGACGTCGATGCGCTGGTCAAGATCCTGGAGGAGCCCAAGAACGCCCTCGTCAAGCAGTATCAGAAATTGTTTGACATGGAGGACGTCAAGCTCACCTTCACCGATGACGCCCTGGTCGCCATCGCCAAGAAGGCGATCGAGCGCAAGACCGGCGCCCGCGGCCTGCGCTCGATCATGGAGAATATCCTGCTCGACACCATGTTCGACCTGCCCTCGATGGACGGCGTCGACGAAGTGCTGATCGACCGCGACGTCGTAGAAGGGCGCAAGGAGCCGGTCCGCGTCTATGCCGAAAAGGCCGAAGACGCCGCCTGAACCTGTTCCTCCAATAGCCTGAAAATCCTACCTTTCCTCGCGGCGGCAATCGGCCCCGCTCATCCGAACGAGATATTGAAATGGCGACCAGGACCCCGGCGCGCGACCCGGCGGATTTCGACGAGCAGGTGCGGCTGAGGCCGCTGCCGCTGCTCATCTTCAGCTCGCGCTGGCTCCAGCTGCCGCTGTATGTCGGGCTGATCGTCGCTCAGTGCGTCTACGTCTATCTGTTCGTCAAGGAGCTGTACCACCTCGTCAGCCATGCCGCGCAGTTCACCGAGCAGGACATGATGCTGCTCGTCCTCGGGCTGATCGACGTGGTGATGATCTCCAACCTTCTGGTCATGGTGATCGTCGGCGGCTACGAAACCTTCGTGTCGCGGCTGAGGCTCGAGCGCCATCCCGACAATCCGGAATGGCTGAGCCACGTCAATTCGGGCATCCTCAAGGTCAAGCTGGCAATGGCGATCATCGGCATCTCCTCGATCCACCTGCTCAGGACCTTTATCGAGGCCGGGGGAATCGGCCGGGAGGGCGCGCGGGTCACCGTGGACGGCGTGATGTGGCAGACGATCATCCACATGGCCTTCATCGCCTCGGCCATAGGCATCGCCTGGGTCGACCGCATGACCCAGCAGAAGAATTGAGCGTCGCGTGGCACGCCTCCTGCTCGCCTTCGCCGCGGCCGCGCTCCTGCAGGCGGGGGCGGTCGCGGCCCAGCCGCCGGCCGATCCGGCGCCGATCCTGCGCGCCGCCGGCCTCGATCTGCCCGAGCGGCTTTGTTCGCTGACCCGGCGTCAACTCGTCGCGGGCAGCGACAGCGTCCGCGCCACTTATGAAGTGGCGGGCGGCTCGGTCGACATATTCATCGTCCCGATCGCAAGGCCGCTGGCCGAGGAGTTTGCCGAAACCGAGCAGATCATCGGCCGGCTCCATACCGACCTCACGGCGCTTCGCGACCTAGCCGGGCCGCCGGGCGTGCCCGGCGTGATCGGGCGCCTGTGGCGCGGCGCGCTGGCGAGCCGACCGGTGGTGACCGGTATGCTGCTGTGGCACCACGGCGGCTTGCGGATCAAGCTGCGGGGCACGGTGGCGGCGGCGCTGGCGGACAGCGCCTGGCCCGAGATCGAATGCGCGGTGCGGGCCCTGGCGCGGGCGCGGACGACCGCCTGACCCCGCGCCGATCAATTGGCCGGCGGCGCGGCGTCGGTCTCGGTCAGGCCGAGCCGGTCGAATTCCCAAGACACGTCGAACTTGCGGTGCCGCGCCTCGCGCAGGTCGCGCTCGCCGCGGGCGCCGTCGCCCATCCGGACGCGGGCGATGCCGCGGCCGTAAAGCGCATTGGCTTCCGAGCGGCTGCCGCCGGCGACCAGGCCATCGAAGTCGCGCTCGGCATCGGCCCATCTGCGCAGGCGCAAATAGAGGCGGGCGCGGGCGGGCGCGGCCACCGGGTGGTTCGGCTCGGCGGCGAGCACATTGTCGCAGTCGGCGAGCGCCAAAGCGAGCTCGACGCCCGCTTCCATCCTCAGCCAGCAGCGCGCCGCCAGCATCTCACTGCTCCCGGGAGAGCGGCGCAGCTCCGCCTCGACCAGCCTCAGCGCCTCGGCGTGGCGGCCGCCGCGGCCGAGCAGGTTCATCCTGGTCTCCCGGACCCAGGCTGCCGGCGGTCCCGGCGCCGCCGCCACCTTCGCTTCCATCCTCGCCAGGGCCGCGCGATAGGCCGCTGCCGCGGCGTCCGGCTGACCGAAGCGGTAGAGGAAATCGCCACGCCAGCTCAGATAATAATAATCGGCGGGATCGAGGGCGATGGCGCGGTCGATCGCAGCCAGCGCCTCTGTCTGCAATCCCAGATGGGCGAAGATGCGGGCCCGCTGGTAATGCGCATCGGGCCGGCTCGGCTGCGCGGCGATGAGGCGATCGAAGTCGGCCAGCGCCGCGTCCATCCGGCGCAGGCCCGCATGGGCCTGGGCGCGCTTGTCGAGCGCTTCCATATTTTGCGGCTCCACCTCCAGCACCCGCGAATAGGCCTGCACGGCGGCGGCGAACTCGCCGAGCGCAACGCGCAGATCGCCCTCGCTCTGGTGGACGAAGGGGTCTGCGGCGCCGACTCTGAGCGCGATCGCCATTTCGGCCTCGGCTTCGGCGTAGCGGCGAAGCTCGATGAGGGCGAGGCCGCGATGGGCGCGGGCGGCGCCCCAATTGGGGGCAAGCGCGACCGCGCGATCGAAATCGGCCAGGGCCTCGGCGGGGCGGCGGCGGGCCAGCTTGACCCGGCCGTCGCGAACCGCCGCTTCGACCTCCCTTTGCAGCGCGCGCGCCTGGGCCGGGTTGGGCGGCTGCTGCTGCGGCTGGGCGGCGGCCGGCGCCGCCATCGCCGCCAGCGCCGCCGGCAGGATTGCCGAAAGCCTCAAGTTCAGCGACGCGGCGCCGGCGCAGGCCCGGTCCAGGGCACCGTGGCGACGTAGTAGCGGTTGACCTCTTCCTGGGTCAGGCAGCGGCGGGTGGAGCGGTTCTGCGCGTCCTGGACGGCGTTCTGGCGGTACATGATGTCGGTGAGCAGCTCGCGCCGGACCCCCATCCGCAGCAGGAAGCTGTTGTCCTCGCTGGCGAGCAAAGCGGATTGCTGCTCGATCTCGCCGATCAGGCCGACCGTGCTGTCCTCGCCGCGCGCGACCTCGGAGCGGATCACCTCGCGGTCGCCGGTATGGGTGAACATGTGGACGATGAAGAGGCCGCCTTCGTCGACATAGCGGATGCCGCCGCCCATGAAGAGGAAGTTGCAGGCGGAAAAGCAGGCCCAGCCCGCCGGGATCCGGGTCGTCATATTGTTGTCGCGGATCAGCCGGCCCGCCTGGTTGCCGATCCGGGCATTGCCGCCGGGCGAGCGCAGCCAGATCTCGTCGCCCTGGAAATTCTGCAGCGCCGCCTGCAGCCGGGGCATCAGAGCGTCGTCGATCATGCCCTCGGCGAGCAGCACCGGGCGGCCGTTCATATTCTGGACCGTGAAGGTCATCTGCCGGTTGGCGGACCAGTTCGGGTTGAGCGGGCAGGTCGGGTTGTCCGGGTCCATCCGGGCCTGCTGGCCGCGCTGCGCCTCCGCGCCGGAGAGGCCGGCCAGAGCCGCGATCGACGCGAGCAGCCGGACGGCCCGCTTCAGGCCCGTTCTAGACCCGGACATAGCGGTTGTTCGGCGGCCGGCGGCACATGCGCTTGGGCGCCGTCGTCTCCTGGCCGTCGACGATCACGATGTCGGTGATGGTCAGGCACTCGCCGTCGGGGGCGCGAGTCTCGACCGCGGTGACGGTCGACGAGCCGGCGACGCCGGGGCGGCTTTCGCTGCGCCAGCTCGCGCTGGCGCCGACGCCGTCGCGCTCCGCCCGTTCGGTGACCTGCTCGGTCGCGGTCGCCGCCTGCCGCTGCTCGTCGCAATCGAGCAGGCGCATGACCGCGTCGCCGAGCATCGAGCCCACCGGCGCGACGATATTGGCCGCGGCGCCGCCGCCGAACCGGCCGAGAGCGCCCCTGGCGATGCCGCCGAGCACCGAGCCGCCGCGGCGGCGGTTCCGGTTGTCGCGCTGGCATTGCTCGCCGGTGCGGGATTGCTCCGCGCTCGTCGCGGCCTTCGCGGTCGGCGCCGACGCCGCGAGCGGCGCGAGCACCAAAGGCGCGGCCAGAAACAAAGCACGAAACATCGCGGAAACTCCCATATTCTCAGGCGAAAATTCTAGAGCGCGGCTCCTACGCGGTCAATTGCAAAGCATTGCTTATCATTGCCTGAACGCGCTTCATTGATGCCGCCGGCCATTGGCCCCATATAGGGTGCGAGCCGCGTCCCTTGGCGCGGCCCGTGGAGTTTACATGAGCCTCAGCCTTCCCGTCCTGCCGCTTCGCGACATCGTCGTCTTCCCGCAGATGATCGTGCCGCTCTTCGTCGGCCGCGACAAATCCGTGGCCGCGCTCGAGAGCGCGATGGCGGCGGACAAGAGCATCTTCCTGGTCTCGCAGCTCGATCCCGCCGAGGACGACCCCGACCGCGAGGCGCTCTACGATCTCGGCGTCGTCGCCACCGTCCTCCAGCTGCTCAAGCTGCCCGATGGCACCGTGCGCGTGCTGGTCGAGGGCAAGCATCGGGCCGTGCTGAAGATTCTGCAGCAGGAAGGAACCCATCTCAGCGCCGAGGTCGACGAGGTCGAGACGGTCGAGCCCGAGGGCGTCGAGGTCAAGGCCCTGGTCCGCTCGGTGATCGAGCAGTTCGAGAATTATTCCAAGGTCAACCGCAAGCTGCCCGCCGAGACCGCGATCCAGCTCGGCCAGATCGAGGAGCCCTCCAAGCTCGCCGACGCGGTCGCCGCCAACGTCAACATCAAGGTTTCGGACAAGCAGGCCCTGCTCGCCGAGCTCGATCCGGTGCGCCGGCTGGAGATGGCCTTCGCCTTCATGGAGGGCGAGCTTGGCGTGATGCAGGTCGAGAAGAAGATCCGCTCGCGCGTGAAGCGCCAGATGGAGAAGACCCAGCGCGAATATTATCTCAACGAGCAGTTGAAGGCGATCCAGCGCGAGCTCGGCAATGCCGGCGAGGAAGGCGAGGGCGACGAGCTCGCCGAGCTCGCCCGCAAGATCGAGCGCACCAAGCTCAGCAAGGAAGCGCGGACCAAGGCCAATTCCGAGCTCAAGAAACTGCGCGCGATGGCGCCGATGTCGGCCGAAGCGACGGTCAGCCGCAACTATCTCGACGTGCTGCTCGGGCTCCCGTGGGGCAAGAAATCCAAGCTCAAGCACGACATCGCCGAGGCCGAGCGGATCCTCGACGAGGACCATTATGGCCTGGAGAAGGTCAAGGAGCGGATCGTCGAATATCTCGCGGTCCAGGTGCGGACCAACAAATTGAAGGGCCCGATCCTCTGCCTGGTCGGGCCGCCGGGTGTCGGCAAGACCTCGCTCGGCCGCTCGATCGCCCGCGCCACGGGCCGCGAGTTCGCGCGCCAGTCGCTGGGCGGGGTGCGCGACGAGGCCGAGATCAGGGGCCACCGGCGGACCTATATCGGCTCGCTGCCGGGCAAGATCGTCACCAACCTCAAGAAGGCCGGCACCTCCAACCCGCTCTTCCTGCTCGACGAGATCGACAAGCTCGGCCAGGATTTCCGGGGCGATCCCGCCTCGGCCTTGCTCGAGGTGCTCGACCCCGAGCAGAACAGCCGCTTCCAGGACCATTATCTGGAGCTGGACTACGACCTCAGCGACGTGATGTTCGTCACCACTGCGAACTCGATGGACATGCCGCAGCCTCTGCTCGACCGCATGGAGATCATCAGGCTCGAAGGCTATACCGAGGACGAGAAGGTAGAGATCGCCAAGCGCCACCTCATCCCCAAGCAGATCGAATCGCACGGCCTCAAGGAGGGCGAGCTGGTGCTGACCGAAGGCGGCCTGCGCGCGCTCATCCGCCATTACACCCGCGAGGCCGGGGTGCGCACGCTCGAGCGCGAAATCGCCAAGGTGTCGCGCAAGGCGTTGCGCCAGATCCTCGAGGGCAAGGCCGAAAAGCTCGAAATCACCGCCGACAACATCGGCGAGTTCGTCGGCGTCCGCCGCTTCCGCCACGGCATGAGCGAGGAGGAGGACCAGATCGGCGCCGTCACCGGGCTGGCCTGGACCGAGGTCGGCGGCGAACTCTTGACCATCGAGGCGGTCACCGTCCCCGGCAAGGGCCAGATCAAGACGACCGGCAAATTGGGCGACGTCATGCAGGAGTCGATCCAGGCCGCTTTCTCCTTCGTCAAGGCGCGGGCGCCCTCCTACGGCGTCAAGCCGAGCGTGTTCAGCCGCAAGGACATCCACGTCCATCTGCCCGAAGGCGCGGTGCCCAAGGACGGGCCGTCGGCGGGCATCGGCATGGTCACCGCGATCATCTCGACGCTGACCGGCATTCCCGTCCGCCGCGACGTCGCGATGACCGGCGAGGTGACGCTGAGGGGCCGGGTGCTGCCGATCGGCGGCCTCAAGGAGAAATTGCTCGCGGCGCTGCGCGGCGGAATCACCAAGGTGCTGATCCCGGCCGAGAATGAGAAGGATCTCGCCGAGATCCCCGCGGTGATCAAGGAAGGGCTGGAGATCCATATCGTCGCCCATGTCGACGAGGTGCTGGCCCAGGCGCTGGCGACGCCGATCGTTCCGATCGAGTGGACCGAGGCCGACGATCTCGCCGCGCTGCCGCCATCGGAGATCGGCGGCGGGAGCGAGGATGCGGCGGGCGTTTCGGTCCGTCATTGAGGCTGGGAGGGGACAGTCACTTTCAACCGCCGCGTTCGAGGCTTCGAACGGGGCTGCCGAAAGTGACTGTCCCCGTCTCGCCCGCTTCCGGAATGGGGACAGGTACGAGTACCTGTCCCCGGCCGAATCGTCTTTCCTTTTGACTCCTGTCCGCGTGCTGGCGTTTAATCGCGATTTCGTGGGTTAGGCCTCCACGAGTCTCCAAGAGGGGTTCGAGACAGATGAACAAGCAGGATCTCATCGTGCAGGTCGCCGACGCGACCGGGCTCGGCCGGGGCGATGCGTCGCGCGCCGTCGAATCGATATTCGAGACGATCAGCAATGCGCTGAAGCGCGGCGACGAGGTCCGGCTTGTCGGCTTCGGCACCTTCTCCTGCTCGCGCCGCAAGGCCTCGACGGGCCGCAACCCGCGCACCGGCGAGCCGATGCAGATCAAGGAATCGACCCAGCCCAAGTTCAAGGCCGGCAAGGGCCTCAAGGATTCGGTCAACGGCTGAGTGGGGACAGTCACTTTCGGCATGGGGGGTGCCGAATGGGACAGTCACTTTCGGCATGGTGGTATGAAACCCCAATCGCAGCGGCTGAAAGTGACTGTCCCCTCTCTCACGTCGGCGCATATGGGGGGTGCTGAATGGGGACAGTCACTTTCGGCATGGCGGCATGAAACCTCGATCACGGCGGCTGAAAGTGACTGTCCCCGTTCTGGCCCCGGCGGGTGAACGTGGCTGTCCCCGCTCCGGCGCCGGCTGGACAGGCTTTTGCCCGCCCGCTATTGGCGCCCTTCCGCCGGGATACCACCTCGGCGGCTCACTCTCAGGCGTGGGCGCGTAGCTCAGTGGTAGAGCACTGTGTTCACACCGCAGGGGTCGCAAGTTCAATCCTTGCCGCGCCCACCACGCCTGCCGCATGAACGCCTTCCTCGAAATCGACGGTCTCACCAAGCGCCATGGCGGCCGCGCCGCGCTGGACGGGGTCGGCCTGTCGGTGGAGGCTGGCGAATTCGTCGCCCTGGTCGGGCCGTCGGGGTCCGGCAAGACCACGCTCCTGAAGTCGATCAACCGCCTCGTCGAGCCCGATGAAGGCGTTGTGCGGATCGATGGCCGCGATGTGCGCGAATTGCCGCCGGCGGCGCTGCGCCACGGCATCGGCTATGTCATCCAGTCGATCGGCCTGTTCCCGCACATGAACGTCGCCGAGAATATCGGCATCGTGCCGAGGCTGATGGGCCAGGGGACGGAGGACCGAACCGCCGAGCTGCTCGAGCTGGTCGCATTGCCCGCCGAGATGGCGGCGCGCTATCCGCGCGAGCTTTCCGGCGGCCAGGCGCAGCGGGTCGGCTTCGCGCGCGCGCTGGCGGCGGGGCCCAAGCTGATGCTGATGGACGAGCCGTTCGGCGCGCTCGATCCGGTCACCCGCGACGCGCTCGGCGAGGCCTATCGTGCGCTTCACGACCGGCTCGGCCTGACCACGCTGATGGTCACCCACGACGTCGCCGAGGCGCTTCTGCTCGCCGACCGGATCGTCGTGCTGATCGACGGACGCGTCCGCGCCGACGCCGCCCCCGCCGCGCTCATGGCGTCGGACGACCCGGAGGTGCGGGCGATGATCGACGTGCCGCGGCGCCAGGCCGCGCGGCTGGCGGCGTTATGAGCCCTGCGCTCGCCGAGGCGCTGGCCGAGCTGCCCGAGCTGGTCCGCTCGCATCTGCTGCTGAGCGGCTGCGCGGTCGGCATCGGCGTGACGCTCGGGCTGCCGCTCGCCATAGCCGCCGCGCGCAGCCGCGCCTTGCGCACGCCTTTGCTCGGCCTTGCCGGCCTGGTTCAGACGATCCCGGCGCTGGCTTTGCTCGCGCTTTTCTATCCGGCGCTTTTGATCCTCGGCCGGGCGACCGGGCTCGCCATTCCCGCGCTCGGCTTCCTGCCCGCCTTGATCGCGCTCAGCCTCTACGCCTTGCTGCCGATCCTGAGGAATGGGATCGCCGCGCTGCAGGGGATCGACCCGGCGGTGATCGAGGCCGCCGACGGGCTCGGCATGACCCGGCGCCAGCGCCTGAATATGGTCGAGCTGCCTTTGGGAGCGCCGGTCATCCTCGCCGGCATCCGCACCGCCGCGGTGTGGACGATCGGCGCCGCCACGCTCGCCACCACGGTCGGCCAGCCGAGCCTCGGCAACCTCATCTTCTCAGGGCTCCAGACCGAGAATTGGGTCCGCGTGCTCACCGGCTGCGCGGCGGCGGCCGTGCTCGCTCTGGCCGTCGACGGCTTGCTGGCGCTGGTCGAGGCGGGCCTGAGGCTGCGCTCGCGCTGGCGGGTCCGGCTTGGGCTGGGCGCACTGGCCGCGGCCCTGGGCCTGGCCTTCCTGCCCTTGCCCGGCGCGGCCTCCGGCGGCGACGTGGTCGTGATCGGCGCCAAGAACTTCTCCGAGCAATATATATTGGCGAGCGCGATCGAGCGGCGGCTGCAGGCGGCGGGCTACCGTACCGAGCGGCGCGATAATCTCGGCTCGACCGTCGCCTATCAGGCGCTCGCGGCCGGCGATGTCGACGTCTACGTCGATTATTCCGGCACTTTGTGGACCAACATCCTCCGGCGCACCGACACGCCGGAACCGGCGGCGATGCTGGCGGAATTGACCGGCGCGCTGCGGCGGCGCGACGGCGTGCTCCTCATCGGCGCTTTGGGCTTCGAAAATGCCTATGCGCTGGCGATGCGCCGGAACCGGGCCGAGGCGCTCGGCCTCGCCACGCTCGACGACCTGGCCCGCGCCGCGCCGCGGCTGAGGCTCGGCGCCGACCTCGAATTCCTGACCCGGCCCGAATGGCGCGCGGTCCAGTCCCGCTACGGCCTGAGCTTCGCGGGCCAGACCTCCTACAGCCCGACCTTCATGTACCGCGCCGTCGCCGACGGCGCGGTGGACGTCATCACCGCTTTCTCCTCCGACGGCCGAATCGCCGCGCTCGACCTCGTCACGCTGACCGATCCCCGCCGCGCTCTGCCGAGCTACGACGCCGTGCTGCTGGTCGCGCCCGGCCGCGCCGGCGACCAGCGCCTGCTCGCCGCGCTCCGGCCGCTGATCGGCGCCATCCCCGTCGAGCGCATGCGCCAGGCCAACCTGATGGTCGACCGCGACACCGACAAGAAGACGCCGGCGGAAGCCGCGCGCTGGCTCGATCCCGCGCGTTAGGATGTTCCCCGGCGAAAGCCGGGGTCCAGCGGCACGAAAGGAAGTACTGGACCCCGGCCTTCGCCGGGGAACTCAGCGCTCGATCAGCTGCGCGACGATCTCGAACGAGCGCAGGCGCGCATCATGATCGTAGGTCTGTGAGGTGATCATCAGCTCGTCGGCGCCGGTGCGGGCGATGAAGGCCCGGATCGCGGCGTGAACCTTGTCCGGGCCGCCGATCGCCGAGCAGGACAAAACGTGGTCGAGGCCGGCGCGCTGGGCCGGGGACAGGCTCTCGTAAAAGCCGGGGATCGGCGGCGGCAATTGCCCCGGCGTGCCCTGGCGCAGCGCGATGAAGGCCTGCATCAGCGACGTCGCCATCAAGGCGGCCTCCTCGTCCGTGTTGGCAGCGAAGGCGTTGAAGCCGAGCATGACATAAGGCTCGGCGAGCTGGGCCGAGGGCCGGAAAGCCGTGCGATAGACGTCGAGCGCCTCCATCATCTGGCCGGGCGCGAAATGCGAGGCGAAGGCGTAAGGCAGGCCGAGATGCGCGGCGAGCCGGGCGCCGAACAGGCTCGAGCCGAGGATCCAGATCGGGATCGAGAGCCCTTCGCCCGGAATGGCGCGGACGCGGGCGGGCGCGGCCGGCTTCAGATAATCCATCAGCTCGACGACGTCGCGCGGGAATTGGTCGACGTCGGCGTTGAGGTTGCGGCGCAGGGCGTAGGCCGCCGCCTGGTCGGTGCCGGGCGCCCGCCCGAGCCCGAGGTCGACGCGGCCCGGAAACAAAGATTCGAGCGTGCCGAACTGCTCGGCGATCTGCAGCGGCGCGTGGTTGGGCAGCATGATGCCGCCGGCGCCGATGCGGATCGTCGACGTGCCGCCGCCGACATAGGCCAGGGCGACGCTGGTCGCGGCGCTGGCGATGCCGGGCATGGAGTGATGCTCGGCCATCCAGAAGCGCCGATAGCCCCAGCCTTCGGCCTGGCGGGCGAGGTCGCGGGCATTGTGGAGGGCGTCGGCGGCGGTGCCGCCCTGGACGATCGGGGCGAGGTCGAGGATCGAGAAAGGGATCATCGCCGCGATATGGGGTGGCGGCGGCGGTGCGCCAGAGCCGGTTCGGTTGACTGGAAAGGGGTTGGCCCTAAAGTCCCGTCATTCCAGCGAAAGCTGGAATCTCTTTTCCTTCCAGCATGAAGGGGGATTCCAGCTTTCGCTGGAATGACGAGCGCTGCCTGTTCCATTCCGATCCGGGGCTGAACCATGAGTGCGGGGGAAAAGCTCAGACCGGTGGTTCCGATCGCGCTGCTGACCCTCCTCCTGCTTGTTCCCGCCGTCCATAACGGCTTCCCTTTGATCTTCCCGGACAGCGGCACCTATCTCGGCATCGCCTTCGGGCCCGAATATGCGCTCGACCGGTCGAGCTATTACGGCCTGCTGCTCAAGCCGCTGGTCGCGCTGGGGCCGGGCGTCATCGGGCTGTGGATCGCGGTCGCGGTGCAGGCGCTCGCGGTGGCGCTGGTTTTGTGGGCGGTGGCGGGGGCGCTCGATGCGGAGGGATCGGGGCGCTGGCGGCGGCTCGCCTGGATCGCGCCCGCGGCTTTGCTGACCGCTTTGCCCTGGCATTCCGGCCAGCTCATGCCCGACGCGCTGACCGGCATGCTCGTGCTGCTGGTCTGGCTGGCCGCGTCGCGCGCGCCGGGCCGGAGCGGCAATTTGCTGCTGTGGACCGCGATCGTCGTGGCCGCGCTGACCCATTATACCCATTTGCCGCTGCTGCTCGCCGCGGCGGCAGCCACCCTCCTCAGCACGCGCGCCGCCGGACGCGGCTGGCGCCTCGGTTTGCGCCGCTGGCTGCCGGCGCTGGCGGCGGCTGGCCTGGTCCTGGCCGGCTGGATCGTCGCCAACGGCGCGGTGCTCGGCCGCTGGACGGTTTCGCCGACTGGCTCGGTCTTCCTCTACGCGCGGCTCAACGAGGACGGGCTGATCGGCCCCTGGCTCGACCGGCATTGCGGCCGGGACGCGCCGCCGCGCCTGTGCGCGATCCGCGGCCAATTGCCCCGCGACAGCCAGCAATTGCTGTGGACCGGCGCCGCGACGCCGGTCACCGACCTTATCTGGCACCCCGATCCGCCGGAGGCGCGCTGGCTTTGGGTCGACATGATGGCGCAGGCGAACCGCGGCGCGATCGCCGAACGGCCGGGACAGTTCCTGCTCTCGTCGCTGCGCGGCTTCGCCCGGCAGCTCGTCAGCTTCGCGCCATTGGACGACGAATGTCCGAACAGCTGCCGCGATCCGAGCGGCGGCATCACCTACATACTCGGCCGCTACCGGCCCGAGACGGTGCCGGCCCTGCTCGCCTCGCACCAGTCGCAGGGGACGACGCCCAAGGCGCTGGTCCGCAATATCGTCATGCCGGTCGCGATCCTGGCGCTGCTGTTGCTGCCCGTCGCCTTGGTCCTCGCATGGCGGCGGCGGGACGGGCCGGCGCTGTCGCTGGCCGCCGCGGTGACCGCCGCCTTGCTGGTCAATGCGGCGCTGGCCGGCGCGCTGTCCGACGTCCACGACCGCTATCAGAGCCGGCTGGTCTGGCTCGCGCCCTTCGCCTTGCTGATGATCGCCTGGCGCTGGCGCCGCTTGACGCTGCCCGGTGCCCACCCCTATGTGCGCGGCGCACCTGATAAGCATGGCGACCATAGCTCAGCTGGTTAGAGCATCGGTTTGTGGTACCGAGGGTCGCGGGTTCAAGTCCCGTTGGTCGCCCCATTCTTGCAGAAAATACAATTAGGACAGGATGATAATGGACTCGCTTTGGGATTTTCCCGATTTCGACGATCATGAGCTCGTGCATTTCGTGACCGACCCTAAGACCGGCCTCAAAGCAGTCATCGCCGTCCATTCCACCCATCTCGGCCCCGGCGCCGGCGGCACGCGGCTGTGGCATTACGCCGAAGCGAGCGACGCCATCGCCGATGCGCTGCGCCTGTCGCGCGGGATGAGCTACAAGAACGCCATGGCCGGCCTGCCTCTGGGCGGCGGCAAGGCGGTGATCCTCGCCGACGCGGCGCGGACCAAGACGCCCGAGATGCTCGCCGCCTTCGGGCGCGCCGTCGCCGGTCTGTGCGGGCGCTACGTCACCGCCGAGGATGTCGGAATGAACGTCGCCGACATGGTCGCGATCTCGAAGGAGACCGGCTATGTCGCCGGGCTTCCCGTGGCGGAGGGCGCCGTCGGCGGTGATCCCGGGCCGCATACGAGCTACGGCGTCTTCCTCGGCGTCAAGGCGGCGGTGAAGCGCGCTTTGGGCAAGGACAGCCTTTCCGGCCTCCACATCGCCATCCAGGGCGCTGGCAGCGTCGCTTCTGGCTTCGCCCGCCGCGCCGCCGCCGAGGGCGCCCGGCTCAGCATCGCCGACGTCGACCAGGGCCGCGCCGAAGCGCTGGCGGCCGAGACCGGCGGCACGACGGTGGGCGCCGGCGAGATCATGACCCTGGAGGCCGACGTGCTCAGCCCCAATGCGCTGGGCGCGATCCTCGACGCCTCATCGATCGCCGCCCTGAACGTGCCGATCGTCGCCGGCGGCGCCAACAACCAGATGGCGACGCGCGACGACGGCGACCGCGTCCAGGCGCGCGGCATCCTCTACGCGCCCGATTATGTGATCAACGCCGGCGGCATCATCAACGTCTCGACCGAATATCTCGGCGACGGCGACCAGGAGATGGTGCGCCGCCGGATCGAGGCGATCCCCGGCCGGCTCGACGAGATCTGGCAGGAAAGCGCCGCCAGCGGCCGCAATCCGGCGCGGGTCGCCGGCGACATGGCGAGGCGGCTGATCGGGCGCTGAAAAAGGGGACAGTCACAGTAACTGTCCCCTTTTCTAGAGCGGCTCGGTGGCGCGGGCGGCGCGGGCTTCGTCCTTACCCAATAGGTGCTCGCGATAGAGGGTGTAGAGCCCGCTCGCGACGATCACCGCGGCGCCGGTCCAGGTGCTGGCGGGCGGGCTTGTGTCCCACAATATCCACCCGAGCAGCACCGCCCACAGCAATTGGCTGTAATCGAACGGCACCACGACCGGCACCGGCGCGAAGCGCAGCGAGGAGGTCAGGAAGAGCTGGCCGAGGCCGCCGAACAGGCCGAGCGCGACCAGGATCGTCCAGGTTGGGCCGTCATGCGCCCGGCCGTAAGCGGGCAGGAACAGGCCGGTCGCGGCCATCGCGAAGAAGGTGAACCAGAGCACGATCGTCGGCGTCCGCTCGGTCTTGCCGATCTGGCGCAGGGTGATCGTCACCCCGGCGGTGCCGAGCGCGGCGAGCAATGCCAAAGCGAGGCCGAGCGCCGGCACGGGACTGCCGCCGGGCCGCATCACGATGAGTACGCCGATCAGGCCCAGGACGACCGCGGTCCAGCGGTGGCGGCCGACCTTCTCGCCGAGGATCAGGGCCGACAGCGCCACCGAGAAGAGTGGCGCGACGAAGCCGATCGTCGCCGATTCGGCGAGCGGCAGCAAAGTGAGCGCGGCGAAGGCGGTCACCATCGTGGTCAGGCCGATCGTGCCGCGCCAAAGGTGGGCGAAGGGCCGCCGCGTCCGCCAGGCGCCGAAGCTGCCGGTCATCGCGATCCAGATCAGCAAGGGCGGCAGCCCGAAGGCGAAGCGGTAGAAAGCGAGCTCGGGCAGGCTCACGCCCGCCTCGGACCCGAGCTTGATCATCGCCGCCATGAACCCAAAGCAGGTCGCCGCGCCCACGCGCAGGCCGATGCCGAGCAGCCGGTTCTGCTTGAGAGGGGGCGGGGAAAGGTCGGGCACGGTGCGCCATAGGCACGTGCGAGGGAAGGGGACAGTCACTTTCAGCCGCGCCGGTCGAGGTTTCGTGCCGTCGTGGCCGACTGGGGACAGTCACTTTCAGCAAGGCGGCGCCGACTGGGGACAGTCACTTTCAGCCGCGCCGGTCGGGGTTTCGTGCCGCCGTGCTGAAAGTGACTGTCCCCGCTCCCCCGCCGGCGCGTGAAAGTAACTGTCCCCAGCCTTCCCCGCCGCCAAAGCCTAAGCTACACATCGCCTTCGAACATGCACGTCTACGCGAATCCGGCCCGCTTCCTCAAAATCGCGCGACCGCTCACGGCCTGGCTCGGCTGGGCGGGCGCGGCGATGATCCTCGGCGCGCTTGGCTGGGGGCTGGTCCTGGCCCCGGCCGAGCGCTTGCAGGGGGAGAGCGTGCGCATCCTCTACGTCCACGTCCCGGCCGCCTGGCTGGCGATGGCGGGCTGGACCGGGATCGCCATCGCCAGCCTGATGCAGATCGTCTGGCGCCACCCGCTCGCCGCCGTCGCCGCCCGCGCCCTGGCCGTGCCCGGTGCCCTGTTCACCGCCCTCTGCCTCGCCACCGGCTCGCTCTGGGGCAAGCCGACCTGGGGCACCTATTGGGAATGGGACGGCCGGATGACGTCGATGCTGGTCCTGCTCTTCCTCTATTTCGGCTTCATCGCGCTCGCCGGCGCCGAGAAGGAGAAAGGCGGGGAGGGGCGGATCACCGCGATCTTCGGCCTGGCCGGCGCGGTCAACATTCCGATCATCCATTATTCGGTGGTCTGGTGGAACACGCTCCACCAGGGCCAGAGCATCAGCTTCGTGCGCGGCACCTCGACGATCGACGCCTCGATGCTGTGGCCGCTGCTGGTCTCGGCGCTCGGCTTTTCGCTGCTGTTCGGCGCGATCGTCTTGATGCGGATGCGCGCCGAGCTCGCCCGCAACAAGGTCGAGGCGCGGCTGAAAAGGATGGCCGGCTCATGACGGTCGATCCCTGGCCCTTCATCATCGCGGCCTATGCGCTGACCGTCGCCGGGACGCTCGGCATGGCCCTGTGGAGCTTCGCCGCCATGCGCCGCGCCGAGGCCGAGGCCGACGCCGTCGGCAAGCGCCCGTGAAGCGCAAGAATCAGCGCCTCACCCTGCTCCTCCTCGCGATCGGCGCGGTGCTGGGCGCGGTGCTTCTCGCCATGTGGGGCCTCAGGGACAATGCCAGCTTCTTCTACGCGCCCGCCGACATCGCGCGGGCGGGCCGCCCGCCGGCCGACCGCGCCGTTCGCGTCGGCGGCCTGGTGCGCGAGATCCGGCGCATGCCCGACGGAATCTCCATCCGGTTCGTCATCGGCGACACCAGCCCGCACCGTATCCAGGCCCGCTATACCGGGATCACGCCCGAGCTGTTCCGGGTCGGCAGCGGCGCCGTCGCCGACGGCCATTTCCAGCCCGACGGCATTTTCGTCGCCAGCCAGATCCTCGCCAAGCATGACGAGAATTACATGCCGCCCGAATTGACCAGCCGCGGCATGCACAAGACGGACGCGGTCCGTTGATCGCCGAAACCGGCCTCGCTCTGCTCTGGCTCGCGGCTTCGCTGTCGCTGCTCCAGCTCGTCCTGGGCTGGGCGGCGCTCAGGCCCGGGGGGGAGGGGCTGCTCAGGATCGTGCGGCCCGTCGCGGTGGCGCAGGGCGTGCTGGTCGGTCTCGCCTTCCTCACCTTGATCTGGCTGTTCCTGCGCACCGATTTGTCGGTCAAGCTGGTCGCCGCCAACAGCCATTCGATGAAGCCCTGGCTCTACAAATTCGCCGGCGCCTGGGGCAATCACGAAGGCTCGATGCTGCTCTGGGTGACCGTGCTCGCGGTCGCCGGCGGCGCCGTCGCCTTGTTCGAGCGCCGCTTGCGGCAGAACACGTTGATCGCCACGCTCGCCGCCCAGGCCGCGATCGCGCTCGGCTTCTACGCCTTCCTTTTGTTCGCCTCCAACCCGTTCGAGCGGCTGTCGCCGGTGCCGATCGAGGGCAACGGCCTCAATCCTTTGCTCCAGGATCCGGGCCTCGCCTTCCACCCGCCGACCCTCTATTTCGGCTATGTCGGCATTTCGATCGCCTTCTCCTTCGCGGTCGGCGCCCTGGTCACCCGCGACGTCGGCCCGGCCTTCGCCCGCGCGATGCGGCCCTGGATATTGGCCGCCTGGATCTTCCTCACCCTCGGCATCACCGCGGGCTCCTATTGGGCCTATTACGAGCTCGGCTGGGGCGGCTGGTGGTTCTGGGATCCGGTCGAGAACGCCTCCTTGATGCCGTGGCTCGCCGCCACCGCTTTGCTGCACAGCGTCACCGTGCTCGCCACCCGCGCCGGCCTTCGCGCCTGGACGATCATGCTCGCCGTCGTCGCCTTCTCGATGTCGATGATCGGCACCTTCCTGGTCCGCTCGGGCATTCTCACCAGCGTCCATGCCTTCGCCGTCGATCCCAAGCGCGGCACCTTCATCCTCGCTCTGCTCGCTCTTTATATCGGCGGCGCCCTCTTCCTGTTCGCGCTTCGCGTGCGCCACGTGAAGGAAGGCTCGAGCTTCGAGATCGTCAGCCGCGAGGCTGCCTTGGTGATCAACAATCTGCTGCTGTCGGTGATCCTCGGCCTGGTCTTCTACGGCACGCTCTATCCGCTGATCACGCAGGCGCTCGGCACCGAAATCTCGGTCGGGCCGCCTTATTTCAACGGCTGGATCGGGCCCTTCGCGCTGGTGCTGGTGGTGGTCATGGCGATCGGGCCGCTGCTGCGCTGGCGCCGCGACAGCCTGAAGACCCTGTCGGGCCGGATCGCCATCCCGGTGCTGCTGAGCGTCGCCGCTCTGGTCGCCCTGGTGGTGCTCGCGCCCGGCATCCGCCTGCTGCCGATGCTCGGGCTCGCTCTTGCGCCCGGCATCGCCGCCGCCAGCCTCGCGCCTTTGTGGGGCCGCAACCTCAGGCGCACGCCGCTCTTCATCTACGGCATGGTCATCGCCCATCTCGGCATCGCCGTGAGCCTCGCCGGCATGGCCGCCGAGAGCGCCTTCACCCAGGAAACCCTGGTCGCGATCCGGCCCGGCCAGACCGCGCGCGTCGGCGGCTTTAGCGTTCGCTTCAACGGCGTGGCGCCGGTGGTCGGGCCCAATTGGACCGCGATCGAGGCCGATCTCGAGGTCCGGCGCGGCGACGGCGCGCCCTTCGCCTTGCGCCCCGAGCAAAGGCTGTTCACGACGCCGCCGCAGCCGACCAGCGAAGCGGCGATCCGGACGCTCTGGGACGGCCAGCTCTACGTCGCGGTCGGCGATGCCACCAACCAGCTCGATCAGGGCGGCCGCCGCCAGCTCCGCCTGTGGTGGAAGCCGCTCGTCACCTTGATCTGGCTCGGCGGCGGCCTGATCGCTTTCGGCGGCCTGCTCGCCTTGATCGGCCGCCTGCGCCGCCGGCGCGGGACCAAGGCCGGCGAGCTGAGCGGCGCGGAGGCGCCGGCATGAGGAAGCGGCTCATCCTGTGGGTGCCGCTCGCCGGCTTCGCGATCTTCCTGGCGGTGTTCGCGGTCAGCCTCAATGCGCCGCGCGACAAGGCCGTGCCCTCCGGGATGGTCGGCCAGCCCGTCCCCGATTTCACCCTGGCGCCGGCAATAGCCGGGCGTCCGGGCCTCTCGGCCGCATCGCTCCGCCAGGGCCAGACGCACGTCGTCAACGTCTTCGCGAGCTGGTGCCTGCCCTGCCGCGTCGAAGCGCCGCAGCTCGATGCGCTCTCCCGCCGCGGCATTCCGGTGGTCGGCATCGCGATCCGCGACCGGCCCGAGGACCTCGCCATCTTCTTCGCCAATTACGGCAATCCCTTCCGAGCGATCGGCGCCGACGTCGACCGCCGCGTGCAGATGGAGATCGGCTCGGCCGGCGTCCCCGAGACGTTCGTGGTCGACGGCCGCGGCATCATCCGCCTCCAGCATATCGGCCAGATCAACGATTTCGACCTGCCCAGGATCATCGCCGCCTACGAGGCCGCGCGATGAGGGGGGGGCTGACTCAAAATATATTCGTTCGTGTCGAGCGAAGCCGAGACATGCTTTCGAGCGTAGGCGAGAACAGGGCCTCGACCGGGCTCGGCAGGGTCCCTCGACGTCGCTCGGGACGAACGGCTGTGTTGTTGGCGGCCATCGCGCTCGCCGCCACCCCCGCCTTCGCCGATTCGCTGCTGCCGGCCGCGCCTTATGCCAACGTCCAGCTCCGCGATCCGGCCAAGGAACGGCAGGCCAAGGCGCTGATGGAGACGTTGCGCTGCCTCGTCTGCCAGGGCGAATCGATCGCCGACAGCCCATCCGAACTGGCCGGCGACATGCGCTCGATGGTCCGCCAGCGCATCCAGGCCGGCGAGGATCCCGAAGCGATCCGCGCCTGGATGATCTCGCGCTACGGCCGGTGGGTCAGCTACCAGCCGGTGCTCGACCGCATGACCTGGCCGCTCTTCGCGGCGCCGTTCGTGCTGCTGTTCGGCGGCCTCTGGCTGGCGCGCGGCCGCTTCCGCCGGCGCGGGAAAAGCTGATGGGCGGCTGGCTCGCCATGATCCTGCTCGCGCTCGCTTTGGCCGCGGCCCTGTTCCCGTTCGCGCGGCGCGACTTGGGCGCGCTTCAGTTCCTTGCCGCCGCCCTCCTGCTCGCGCTCGCCGGCTATGCCTGGCAGGGCCGTCCCGGCGAGCCCGGCCGCCCGAAGCAGGCCGAGCGCGCCGTCAGCGACCTTCCCGACGACGATTTCGCCGTGCTTCGGCCGGAGCTGCTCGGCCGCTTCGACCGCGCTTCTTATTGGATGACGCTGGCCGACGCCGACCGCCGGCGCGGCAACCCGCATGGCGCCGCCGAAATCCTCCAATCGGCGATTCGCGGCAATCCGCGCAGCTTCGCCTTGTGGCTCGCTTACGGCTATTCGCTCGTCGCCGGCAGCGACGATGCGATGAGCCCGGCCGCCCAGCTCGCCTTCGAGCGCGCCGCGCAGCTCGCGCCGACCCATCCGGGCCCGCATTTCTTCTACGGCCTCGCGCTGGCGCGGGGCGGCAATTACCAGGGCGCCTACCAGATCTGGCAGGGCCTGCTGCCCAATGTCCCGCAGACCTCCGCTTATCATGCGGTGATCACCGAGCGGCTCGCCGCGGTCCGCGAGGCGGCGGAGACCGGCGCGCCCCTGCGCCCCGCGACCCCGCCGCCGCCCCGGCCGCAAAACCCGCCGCCCGTAACTCCGGTGAGGGTGGTGGAATGAAGCAGTAGAGCTCCCAATCCCTACTCGGGACGAGCGGGTTGGCTAAAAAGGGGACACGTACTTTTGGGTTGGCTAAAAGGGGACACGTACTTTTTCTCGAAAAAGTACGTGTCCCCATCCCCATTCACCCCGCCGGCTCGAACGGCAAACCGAGCGCCTCGGCGACGGCCGGGTGGCGGATCTTGCCGCCGGAGACGTTGAGACCGTTTGCGAGGTGCCGATCGGCTTTCATCGCTGCTTCAGCGCCTTGGTTGGCGAGCTTGAGAACGAATGGCAGCGTCGCATTGTTGAGTGCGAAGGCCGAGGTCCGCGCCACCGCGCCCGGCATGTTGGCGACGCAATAATGGATGATGCCGTCGATCTCGTAGACCGGATCCGAATGGGTGGTGGCGTGGCTGGTCTCGAAGCAGCCGCCCTGGTCGATCGAGATATCGACCAGGACCGAGCCGCGCTTCATCGTCTTGAGCATGTCGCGGGTGATCAATTTGGGCGCCGCGGCGCCGGGGATGAGAACCGCGCCGATCACCACTTCGGCCTTCCTGACGGCATGGGCGATCGTCGCCCGGGAGGCGTAGGCGGTCTTGATCTGGCTGCCGAAGAACATGTCCAGTTCGGCCAGGCGGGCGTTGGAGATGTCGTAGATGGTGACGTCGGCGCGCATGCCGACCGCCATCTGCGCCGCGTTGACGCCGGCAATGCCGCCGCCCAGGATCATCACCTTGGCCGGGGCGACGCCGGGAACGCCGCCGAGCAGCACGCCGCGGCCGCCCTGCTCCTTTTCGAGATAATGGGCGCCGACCTGGATCGACATCCGCCCCGCGACCTCGGACATCGGCTTCAGCAGCGGCAGCGAGCCGTCATTGGCGGTCACCGTCTCATAGGCGATGCAGGTCGCGCCCGAGGCCATCAGCCCTTGCGTCTGGTCGGGATCGGGGGCGAGGTGGAGATAGGTGAAGAGCAGATGACGCGGCTCCAGCAGCGCGATCTCCGCGGCCTGCGGCTCCTTCACCTTGACGATCATGTCGGACCTGGCGAAGATTTCTGCGGCGTCGGCGCCGATCGCCGCCCCCGCCTCGACATAATCCCGGTCGGAGAAGTCGATGCCGAGCCCCGCCTTGGTCTCGACGACGACCTCGTGTCCGGCGGCGACCAACTCCGCCACCGAGGCCGGAGTCAGGCCGACGCGATATTCGTGAACCTTGATCTCCTTGGGCACGCCGACGCGCATCTTGCAGGCTCCTCTCAACCGAATCCGGCGGGGTCTATAGCGGGACGCGAGGCCTTTGTCGCCGTTGCGCGCCCCTCGGGCGAGTGCTAGAGCCGCCGCCGCCCTGGCAGCGCCCGGGACCAACAGAGGAAGTCGGACGTTCGTTCCTGACCGATGAGCGACAGCACCGCCCCCGCGCAGCCCGCCGACCGACCGGCCGGGCACCATCCCCAGTCCGGGATCATCAAGCTCGCCGTCGGCGCGGTCGGCATCGTCTTCGGCGACATCGGCACCAGCCCGATCTACGCGTTCCGCGAGACCTTCAAGGGCCACCATCACCTCTCCGGCGGCGACCTTGAAATATTGGGCGTGCTCAGCCTCATTTTCTGGTCGATGATGATCGTCGTCGCTATCAAATACGTCACCGTGATCATGCGCGCCGACAATAAGGGCGAAGGCGGCAGCCTCGCTCTGCTGGCGCTGATCAACCGCAAGTCGTCGGAAGGGCCGGGACGGCGGAAATGGACGGCGGGGATCGTGCTGCTCGGCGTCTTCGCCTGCGCGCTCTTCTACGGCGATTCGATGATCACGCCCGCCATCTCGGTCCTCTCGGCCGTCGAGGGCCTGAACACGGTCCAGTCCGGCTTCGGCCCCTATGTCGTGCCGATCGCGATCACCATCCTCGTTTTCCTGTTCGCGATCCAGTCGACCGGCACGGCGCGGGTCGGCGCGCTGTTCGGGCCGGTGATGATCTTCTACTTCCTCACCATCTCCGTGCTCGGCCTGATCCATATCGCCGGCTCGCCCTGGATCATCCTCGAGACGATCAACCCGCTGAACGCGGTGCGCTTCTTCATGACCGACGGCTGGAGCGCCTTCATCGCCATGGGCTCGGTCGTGCTGGCGGTGACCGGCGCGGAGGCGCTCTATGCCGATATGGGCCATTTCGGCCGCAAGCCGATCGGCGTCTCCTGGCTGTTCTTCGTCATGCCGGCCTTGATGCTCAATTATATGGGGCAGGGGGCGATGGTGCTCTCGCTCGATCCGGCCGGCGCCGACGCCGCGCTCGCCAATCCCTTCTTCTTCCTGGCGCCCGAGGGCATGCGGCTGCCGCTCGTCATCCTCGCCACCTTCGCCACCATCATCGCCAGCCAGGCGGTCATCTCCGGCGCCTTCTCCGTCACCCAGCAGGCGATGCACCTCGGCTTCATCCCGCGCCTCAGGATCCAGCATACGAGCGAAGCGGCGATGGGCCAGATCTACATCCCGGTGATCAACTGGGCGCTGATGGTGATGGTGATCCTGCTCGTCCTGTTCTTCCGCAATTCGTCGAACCTCGCCGCCGCCTACGGCATCGCGGTGACCGGCGCGATGTTCATCGACACCTGCCTGCTCACGGTGGTCCTGTTCTCGCTGTGGAAGTGGAAGCCGTGGCTCGCAATTCCGGTGCTGGCCGTCTTCTTCCTGGTCGACATCGCCTATTTCGCGGCGAACCTGCTGAAGGTGCCGGACGGCGGCTGGTTCCCCTTGCTCATCGGATTCATCGCCTTCACCTTCCTCACCACCTGGGCCAAGGGCCGGCAGCTGATGATCAAGCGGATGAACGAGGCGGCGATGCCCGCCGCCATCTTCATCAAGTCGGCCGCGTCGAGCGCCACCCGCGTGCCCGGCACCGCCGTCTTCATGACCACCGCGCCCGACGGCATCCCGCACGCTTTGCTGCACAACCTCAAGCACAACAAGGTGCTGCACGAGCGCGTGCTGCTGCTCACGGTGCGCATCGAGGACGTGCCCTATGTCGAGGAGGAGAAGACCTTCCATCTCGACGAGCTCGGCTCGGGCTTCTTCCGCCTGATCATCCGCTACGGCTTCATGCAGGAAACCAACGTGCCGAGCGCGCTGGCGCGGGTTGACAGCTGCGGTCCGCAGTTCAGGATGATGGACACCAGCTTCTTCCTCGCCCGCCAGACGCTGATCGCGAGTCCCAGACCGGGCATGGCGATCTGGCGCGAGAAGCTCTTCGCCTGGATGCTCAGGAACGCGGAAAGCGCGATGGAATTCTTCAGCCTGCCGCCCAATCGCGTCGTCGAGCTCGGCAGCCAGGTCGAGATTTGACGGGCCCCATCATCGTCACCGCCTTGTTCGGCGAGGGCGACAATGGCTGGCTGCAGCAGCTCCGGCGCACCCATTATCCGCCCGAGCGCAACCGCGTGCCCGCCCATCTCACTTTGTTTCGCCAGCTGCCGCCGCGCCTGGAAGCGGAGCTGGGGCGCCGGCTCGCCGCCGCCGCCGCGGCGCCGCCGCCGCGCGCGACCGTGGCTGGGATCGTCGACCTGGGCGAGGGGACGGCCCTCCGCATCGAGAGCGAGGATCTCCGAACGATCCGCGACGATCTCGCCGAGGCCTTCCAGGGCCTGCTCACGCCGCAGGACCTGACGCCCTTCCGGCCCCACGTCACCATCCAGAACAAGGTCGACCCGCGCGACGCGAAACGGCTCCAGCAGCAGCTCCGCGCCGCCTTCGCGCCGCGCCCGCTGGCGATCCGCGCTCTGGCGTCATGGCGCTATCGGGACGGGCCGTGGGAGCCGCTCAAGGTGCACGCCTTCCGGCGCTGAACGGGGCGGGACCGACCTCAACCTCCGTCATTCCGGCGAAAGCTGGAATCCCCCTTCTTCAAGGCGCCTGGAACGAAAAGGAAAAGAGATTCCAGCTTTCGCCGGAATGACGATTGGTCAGGCTTGAACTGCCGTCAATCGACCTGCCCGACTCCGTCGCAGCTATAGTCGAACGCCGCCAGCCCGGCGTCGAGATAGCCGCCGAGCAGCGGCATTTCGAGAAGCTCGTCCATCCGCTCGTCGCCGCTGAGGTCGTTCGCTTCGGCAAAGGCCTCGTCCCATTCGCTGGAATCGTAGGTGCCGCGGCCGACCCAGGCCAAAGCGACGATCTCGGCGAGCTGGTCCTCGGCGAGCTCGTCGAGCAGAGCCTGGACCTCCTCCTCGACGCCGTCGTTCAATTCGTCCTCGAGCACCGAGAGCGTCTCGCCGCCCTCGTCGTCATAATCGTCGACATTCTCGGGATCCTCGTCCGGATCCGAAGCGGGGACCTGCGCTTCCAGCTCCTTGGCGCGCAGACTGAGGCGGCAAATGGTTTCGAGCGGGGTCAGCAGGTCCATGGCGTTTTCTCCGTGCCTTTTTGCAAACGACACGGGGGCGCTGGCGGTTCCGGACCTTGAACTTCGCCGCCGGCCGCTCCAGTTGACCGCTCGCGCGCCCCTTCCTATAGCGCCGCGTCCACTTGGGGCGGAGTAGCTCAGCTGGTTAGAGCAGCGGAATCATAATCCGCGTGTCGGGGGTTCAAGTCCCTCCTCCGCTACCATCCCCGTGAATTAATCTTTAGAAACCAATAGCTTAAGATTTCCCAGGCAAAACTAGGCGGTTACGGACTCGCAAGAAACTGCGGAAAACCGCCATTTCTTGAGCCGAGGGTCGGTAGCGGATCGAACCGTCACGACCTCCCGAACGCCGATCGGCTTTCCCACATCCCTGGTCTTGACTTTTCGGGTCCGCGCTCCGATTGTTGCAGATGCGTGCTGAAAGGCCGCGGTGCCGGGGCCGCAAGGTCCCTCAATGAAGCTGGAACACGCTTCGGTCGAGAACTGGATCGCCCTTGAAGAGGGCTACTCGGTGCTTTGAGCGATGTTTGTTCCTTTCGATGTCGAAAGGGACTTTTTTTATGTCTACGTTCATCCTGAAGTTCGCCCATGCATGTATTCAGCCGGGCGGCGACGAGAACTCGATCCGACGCGCCGTCGGGTTCGTGAATATCAACCAATTATTACCCATCCTCGATAGCAAGGCGTTGGCTCCCAACCCCCGCAGCGCGAAGCGCAATCCGATCATCGAAGGCATTTTGGGCACGCTCAACGACACGCCTGAGCTTTTCCGGTTCAAGTCGAAAGGCCTCCTGATTTCCTCTCACAAAGTCGAGGAACTGCAGCGGAGCCGCTTCCGCGTGCTCTTTGATAAGGAATTCGTGGACGGCGTGCTCGACGGGGGTCACAACCTTTTCGCCATCGGGCTCTTCGTGCTGTCCCAGGTGCTAGATAAACAGACCCTCAAGGGGATAAAGACGTGGGAGCAGCTCGACGAGGCGTGGTCAGCGCACCGTAAGGAAATCGAGGGCTTGGAATTCGACGCGGAGCATTTGATTTCCGTGGAACTGATCTATCCGGGGGGGACTGACGAAGCCACGCAGGAGGCGTTCGACCGCGCTGCCTTTGACATTTCTCAAGCTAGAAACGCCAATACAGAAGTACAGACCGAGGCGTTCCAGAACAAACTCGGTTTTTACGACGAGCTGAAAGAAGCCCTGCCGATTGAGTTGAGTCGTCGGGTCGAATGGAAACCCGGCGTGGTTGAGGAAAAAGAAGCGAAGCCGATCTCCGTCCGCGACATCGTTGCCTTGGCTTGGATCCCCCTGAACTTTGCCAACGAGAATAAGCTCCTACCTATCGACATCTCGGTGCTTCCGCAAAATATCTATCGGAACAAGCAAGAGTGCTCCGACAAATTCAAAGTCCTGATGGAACATAGTGCAGTGACGGAGACCATCGGCGGCAAGGCCGGCCAAGTGCATCAGCTGAAGCACGAGGCCGTCGAGTCCTGTCTCGAAATCGCCAGCGACCTGCCGCGGCTTTACGACCTTATCTTTGAGAAGTTTCCGCGCTTCTATAACGACAAGACGCGCCGTTTCGGTAGCCGGAACGTGGTCAAGATGTATGACCCGGAAAAGGTCAAGCAGCTGAAGGCCGACGGGAAGGACGCCTCCGGCTACACGGGTATCCATCCGGTCACCCCATTCTTCCAGCGCTCCTCGAAAGACATGAAGTGGAAGTATCCTGAAGCTCTCATCATCCCTTTTGTGACGGGTCTAACGGCCCTCATGAAGGTGGAAGATGGAAAGGTCATCTGGGCATACGATGACATCGACACGGTGGTTCTGGAGAAGCTCGAGAAGGCCGCGCCGCTGTTTGAGGGACAGCTGGAGGCCTATGATTGGGACTCGCAGCGGTTGGCGAAGAGCCCGTCCAGTCACATGCAGGCCGCCAGTTACTACCGCGTCCTCTGATCCTCTGCGAGGGTGGCCCTTGGCCGCCCTCGCTTTTTCCGAGCCCAAACCCGCGTGGCTGGACGACCCTCGTGATCAATTCTCGCATGAAGCCCGGCTAGGTCACGAGTCAGTGCGATCTGCGTTTCACGGGATAGTCGTGGCGGAGGTGAAACGTCGCTGTCCAGCGACAGCTCCGCGCCATCATAAATTCCATAAAATTCTGTCTTTTTTCCTTGTGTGCCTTATGGCTGCTACGGTCCTCCGCTACCAAATGCTACAGGGCGAAAAGGGCAGGGCCCTTCAAATCCTTGGCGGCGCGCCTATCTTTCCTTCGTGACGTTCAGGCCGCTCCTTCTCGCTTTATGCGCTTGCCTGACGGCGCTGGCCGCTGCGCCCGCGATCGGCCAGGCGCCGGCGCCCGCGGCCGGGCCGCCCCCCGCCAACCCCTTCCAGAACCTGTGGACGGGCTGGAGCGGCGCCAACCGCGATGCGCTGGAGGCCGAGACCCAGACCCAGGTCGAGGCCCGGCCGAGCCAAGCGCCGCCGCCCTCGACCTCGATTCCGGCGGGCTCGCCGCTCTTCTCGCGCAGCCGCGAAGAGGCTGAGGCGCTCGGCGCCAGGGTCGGCCAGATCGTGCGCGGCGGCGATTGCGCCGAGGGCGAGCGAATCGCCCGCGAGGCCGGCGATTTCGCGCTCGTCCAGGCGGTGCGCGATTATTGCGAGCGCCGCGCCGCCCGCTAGGCGCGAGCCAGCGTCAAGCTCCGTCATTCCAGCGGAAGCTGGAATCCCACTTCTTTGATGCGTTGGAAGCGCCGTAAGAGAAAAGAGATTCCAGCTTTCGCTGGAATGACGGTCTGACCGGATCGTCGTTAGGAGTCGAGCCGCTCCAGATAGCCGGCCGCCCACAGGATCCGGATCAATTCGGCGGGATTCCCGTTCGGCAGGTCGGCGGCGGTGAAGGGCGCGCCCGACAAAGCGACGTCGAGCGCGTCGCCTGCCTCGGCGTCGAATTCGAGGTCGCCGCCGGGCCCGATCAGGATCAACTTGCCCTCGTCGTCGGCGACGTTCCACGGCACGAAGCGCCGCCGCCGGTAGCGGTCGTCCGCGCGAGTCACCGCCGAGGCCGAGATCACGCCCGAGACGTTGGGCCGGCGGCCGCGGATGAAATTGTCGGCGAGCAGGTCGAACGCGCTGTCCATCCCGGCGCCGTCGGCGATCTGGCGAACGAGCTTGGCGAAATGGCCGCGCGCCTTCTCGCGGTCGAAATCGCGATTGGCGAAGCCGGCCGGCAGCGAGCGGCGGAAATCGGGCGAGGTCAGGGCCAGCTCGGAGATCGATTCGAGCAAGAGGTCCGCCCAGGTCTTGGTGATCAGCCCGACCGTGATGTGGAGCGACGGCGCGGCCCCGACATTCTCCGCGTCGTGCATGATGCCGCGCGGCAAATAGAGGCAGTCGCCGGCGTTCAGGGTGAAGGATTGGGTGACCTCGCCCGCCTCGTGCCGGCCGAGCTCGAACTGCTCGCCGCGGAACGGCGTCTCGACCGCGGTGCCGTAGATCCGCCAGGCCTTGGAGCCGGAGAGCTGCATCACGAACACGTCGTGATTGTCGTAATGCGGCGGGAAGCCCTGATTGCCGGTGCTGTCCTCCTCCGGCTGCGGCGTCAGATAGATGTTGGTCTGCATGTGGCAGGTGAGGACTTCCTCCAGCGCCCGGCAGAACTCGCCCAGGTTGAACATCGAATCGTGGAATTGCGGCAGGATGATCGTCGATCCGCGCAGATATTCCTCGGCGACGGTGGCGCGGCTGATGCGGCCGTCCTCGTTGATATAATCGTCGCGCTCGATCCGGTTCTTGTGGTTGGTGAGGTCGATCATCCCCTCGCGCAGATCGGCGCTGTTGATGAAATGGTCGAGCATGTCGAGGGTCAGCAGATCGGCATAGCGATCGGGCGCGTTGCGGATGTTGATCAGCGGCTTGCGCTCGTAATAATTCTCGAGGAATTCCTCCTTGCCGATCGGGGCGATCAGGAAGCCGAGCGCGTCCTCCTCCCAGCGCGGCGAGGACGCATTTCCCTCGGCCGTTTCCACCTGCTTCGCGCGCAACGCCGCTTCCGTCATTCTCAAGAGCCTCCCCAAGGAGCGGCGACTCTATCCGGCGGGCGCGGGCTCAGGAAGCGCTTATTTGAAGGCCGATCACTTGAAGGCCAATTACTTGAAGGCCAAATTACCTGAAGGCCAAATTACCTGAAGGCCAAATTACCTGAAGGGTGGCGGCAAAGGGGAGGGCGGATCGAAGCGATAGGGCTCGAGCGCGGTCTCGAGCAGCCGCAGCGTGGCGGTGGCCGGTGAATTGAGCTGGTGCTGCTCGAGCGGCTCGCGGAAGGCGGCGAGCACGGCGCGCGCCGCCGCGGCGAGCAGGATCTCGCGCGGCTCGAAGCTGGAAATGTCGGCCGTTTCCGACATCACCGCCTGGCTTCTTCCGGCCCGGTCGGCTGCCGGTGCGGCGAGGTCAACATCCGTGGGCCAACACGGACGCTGTCGCGCCGGAATTGAACAGAACGAAAAGGGTCGGCATATGGACCTTTCGATGAGAGCGAATCCGGGGGCTTAATTCACCGCTTTTCGCGCAACAGTCAAGCAGGATTTTTCAAAAGAGATGAGTTTTGGCACGCGCCTCGCAGAAGAACGCAAGAGACTCGGTCTCAAACAGGCCGAGTTCGCCGATCTGGTCGGGACCGACGTCCCCAAGCAGAGTCTCTACGAAAATGACCGGCGCGAGCTGCGCGCCGATTATCTTGCCCGGCTCGCCGAGGCGGCGGTCGATATCGTCTACGTGCTGACCGGCCGGCGCAGCGACGGCGAGTGGCTCAAGGAAGGGCCGAGCGATCTGCTGTCGGCCTATCTCTCGCTGCCGCCGGAGATGCAGGAGGCGCTCGAGGGCCTGGCCCGCTCGCTCCGCGACCAGTTCGCCCGCCCGCACGGCACCGCCACCCTCCACGCCCGCAAGACCGACTACAAGCCCGGCGACGAGACGCGCTGAAAGGGGACCGCTGAAAGGGGACCGCTGAAGGGGACAGTTACTATTTTTCGGTGAGGGCGGCCGCTTCACCACGGCTGCGGGGAAAAATAGTAACTGTCCCCATTACGCCGTTACGTCCCCATTACGCCGTTACGTCCCCATTACGCCGTTACGTCCCCATTACGCCGTCCCGTTACGCCCGCACCGGAATCACGCCGCGGCGGATCTGGTCGAGCTCGATCGATTCGAACAGGGCCTTGAAATTGCCCTCGCCGAAGCCCTCATTGCCCTTGCGCTGGATGATCTCGAAGAAGATCGGGCCGACCATGTTCTCGGTGAAGATCTGCAGCAGCAGCCCCTCGCCGGTCTCGGGCGAGCCGTCGATCAGGATGCGGCGCGCGCGCATCTCCCTGACGTCGTGGGCGTGGCCGGGGATGCGCGCGTCGATCATGTCGTAATAAGTGTCGGGGCTGTCCTGGAAGCGGATGCCGTTGGCGCGCAGCGCGTCGACCGTGGCGAAGATGTCGTCGGTGGCGAAGGCGAGGTGCTGGATGCCTTCGCCTTTATATTCCTTCAGATATTCGGCGATCTGGCTGTAATCGTCCTGGCTCTCGTTCAGCGGGATTCGGATCTTGTCGTCGGGCGCGGTCATCGCCCGCGACAGCAAGGCGGTCTGCTTGCCCTCGATGTCGAAATAGCGGATCTGGCGGAAGTTGAAGATCTTCTCGTAGAAATTCGCCCAATGGTCCATCCGCCCGCGGTTCACATTGTGGGTGAGATGGTCGAGCGTGTGCAGGCCGACGCTGTTGTCGTCGCGCCCGGCGCCCGGCACCGGCTCGAAATCCGTGTCGTAGATCTTCTCGGCGCCGTAGCGATCGACCAGATAGAGGTAGGAGCCGCCAATCCCCTCGATCGCCGGGATGTCGATCTCGCCGGGGCCGCGCACCGTCTCGACCTGGGTGGCGCCGCGCTCGAGCGCGAGCTTGAGCGCCTCGGGCCCGTTCCTGACCCGGAACGCCATGCCGTTCGCCGACGGGCCGTGCGCCGCGCGGAATTCGGCGGGCTGGCCGGCGCCCTCCATGTTGAGGATGAAGTTGATGTCGCCCTGCGCATAATGGCGGACGTTCTTGGAGCGATGATTGCCAACATGGGTGAAGCCCAGTTTGACGAACAGGTCGGCAAGCGCTTCCGGGTCCGGGCTGGTGAACTCGACGAACTCGAAGCCGTCGAGGCCGATCGGGTTTTCGCGCTGGGACATGGCGAGTCTCTCTTGCAAAAGGGCGGAATCGGCGCGGCTTCTACCAGCGGCTGTGGATAGAAGCAAAAGCGGCATTGCGCGCGGGAGGAGGGCCTCTTACGTCGCGATCATGACCGCGACGCACTCATCCCGCATGATCATCCTCGGCTCGGGCCCGGCCGGCCTTTCCGCCGCCATCTACGCCGCCCGCGCCGGCCTCGCGCCGATCGTCGTCCAGGGCATCCAGCCCGGCGGCCAGCTCACCATCACCACCGACGTCGAGAATTATCCCGGCTTCGCCGGGGTCATCCAGGGCCCCTGGCTGATGGAGCAGATGCAAAAGCAGGCCGAGCATGTCGGCACAAGGATGGAATGGGACCATATCGTCCGCGTCGACCTCTCCGAGCGCCCGTTCCGCCTCTATGGCGACGGCGGCACGGTCTATGTCGGCGACACTCTGGTCGTCGCCACCGGCGCCCAGGCGCGCTGGCTGAACCTGCCGTCGGAAGAGCATATGAAGGGCAAGGGCGTCTCGGCCTGCGCGACCTGCGACGGCTATTTCTACCGCGGCAGGAAGGTGGTGGTGATCGGCGGCGGCAATACCGCGGTCGAGGAAGCGCTCTACATGACCAACCACAGCCATGACGTCACCCTGATCCACCGTCGCGATTCGCTGCGGGCCGAGAAAATTTTGCAGGAGCGCCTGTTCGCGCACCCCAACATCCAGGTGATGTGGAACCGCGAGGTCGCCGACTTCGTCGCCGGCGGCACGCCCGAGGGGCTGGTCGCGGTCGACCTCAGGGACACCGGGACCGGCGCGATCGAGCGGCTCGACACCGAAGGCGCGTTCGTCGCCATCGGCCATTCCCCGGCGACCGAGCTGTTCCGCGGCCATCTCGACCTCGACGAGGACGGCTATATCCGGGTGGAGACCGGCACGACCAGGACCAACGTCCCCGGCGTCTTCGCCTCGGGCGACGTCATGGACAAGATCTACCGCCAGGCGGTGACCGCGGCGGGGACGGGGTGCATGGCCGCGTTGGACGCCGAGAAGTTCCTCGCGGAGGCCGATTTCGAGGCGGCGCCGGCGGCGGCGCTTCAGCACGCCTGAGAAACGCGTCATTCCAGCGAAAGCTGGAATCTCACTTCTTCCTGCACAGACTCAGTCAGGCAAAGAGATTCCAGCTTTCGCTGGAATGACGAGCCAGCGCTTAGCCCTCCAACTCCGCCAGCGCCGACAGCACCGCGGTCGTCAGCATCGCATCGTCGCCGGGGCGGGCGAAGGTGTGCGAATCGGTGTCGATCGTCTGGGTGGCGCGGATGAGGCCGTCATAGGGCCAGCGCCTGATCTCCGCCTCGGCGGCGATCGCGGTGGCGTCGCCGACGCACAATATCGCCTCGGCGGGCAGGCGATGCCGGAGCAAGGCCTGGAGCACGTCCTGGCCGAGCGACTCATCCTTCCGGCGCGAGGAGATGCTTCGAACGCCTCTCCACAGCTTCTTGTAATTCACTGCTCCGGTTAGGATTTTCTTCCAGCCGGCGACACTCAGCAATTGCTTGCGATAATGGTGGCGGATGGCGGCGGGCGGCGGCTCGCCCGATTCGGTCTCGACCAGCCAGGGATTGGCGAGGATGAGCCCGTCGAGCCCGGCCGCGTCGCCGAACAGGACCAGAGCGGTGGCGCCGTCGCACAGGCCGAAGCCGATCAGGCGGGTGAGGGCAGGGCATTCGGCCCGGAACGCCGCCGCCGCGGCCGTGAGATCGGGGCCGCTGCCCTTGAAGCCCGGATCCTCGCCGGCGCTGTCGCCAACCCCGCGCCGGTCGAAGCGGAAGCAGGGATAGCCGTTCTCCGCCAACGACCTGGCGAGCCTTTCGTACATGCGATGCGAGCCGATTCGGGTCTGGCTGCCGCCAATGACGAGCAGCAGTCCGGTGGCGCCGGCGGCGTCGTCCAGGCTGCCGGCCAGGGCCGCGCCCGCGCAGGGGAAGGCGGTCAGCCGGCGCATGACGGGCTCCAGGCGGCGATGTCCGCGGCCAGCGCCTCGGCGAGGGCATCGGAGGTGCCGGGCTCGGACCGCCGCCACAAAGCGGGGCCATCGATCTTGTGATCGGCCGCCAGCGCATCGGTTTCGAGCCGGACGGTGCGCAGCGGCGCCACCGCGGCCGGCGTCGCGCCCGAAAGCGCGGCCTTGAGCGCGTCGGACGGCGCATAGCCCGCCCATTCGACGCCCGCGAGCCCGGCCCGGACCATGTCGCGCGACAGCGCCAGCCCTTCCGCGGGCGCGAACCGCCACCAGCCTCGCGCCGCCGCCGCATCGTCGACCAAGGCGCCGCCGCGCAGGCTGGCCACCAGCGGCTTTCCGGCCTTTTCAGTCACATAGCCGCAAGCGGCAGTGACGTCATGACGCCAATCGACCCACGCCACATCCGCCAAATCGCGCTCGCTTTCGCCGGTGCCGCCGAGATCGGGCAGCCAGCACCCAAAGCCCCGCTCCGCCAGCCGGCGCATCGTCGCCGCGATCAGCGCGCGGGTGCGGTTCATCTCCTCGAACAAAGGCGGCACGATCAGGATCGGCGGCGCGTCCTCGCGCCCGATCCGCATCAGCCATTCATCATTGCCGGAGCTTTGGAAGCGCGTGAAGCCGAGACTGTCCGCGGCCGCGTTCATCGCAGCGCCTTGCCCCGGGCGAAGATCAGCAGGGCGCCGAACGTTTCCATCATGTCGGCGTCGACCTCATGGTCCTCGATCAATATGCCGAGCCTTTCCTCGAGCTCCGTGAGGAGCCCCGCCACCGCCATCGAATCGAATTCGGGCAAAGCGCCGAACAAGGGCGTCGCCTCGGTGAAGGCGGCGACGCGGGCGCGATCGAGGCCGAGCACGTCGGCCAGCACCGCGCGGAGCGTCTTCTCCACCTCATGGGCATCGTCGGGCGCGGTCGCCATAAATCCCCTGTCTCGCTGCCGATGGTCGCGACCTAACGGCTCCCGACGCGGGCGACAAGCGCCGAGGCTGCCGCCCGCGCCGCGCCGGCGAGGCCGCGATATGTCCGCGGATTGTAGGCGGAGACCCGCCACAGCGGCCGCCGCTCCGCCATCCAGTCCTTCTTGTAGCCGTCGTCGCCGGTGCCGTAGTCGATCGCGCCGACCCGGTCCTTGTCGAGGACGTGGCGGAACATCTCCATGCCGAGCAAAGTGCCCGGCGACATCGCCTTGGCATGCTCGGCATAAGCGAGCTTGTGGATCCAGGCCGTTCCATTCTCGACCAGCCAGAGCTGGACCGCCACCGGCCGGCCGTCCTTGCGGGCGATTCCGAGCCTGAGCGTGCCCGCCTCGCCCTCCGCTTGCGCGAGCGCGCGCAGGAAGGGGAAGGAGCCCTCCTCGGGCTTCCAGCTCGCTTTGTAGACCGCCTCGTAATCGGCCCAGGCGCGTGCGTCGAAGCGGTCGTGGATCTCGATGTCGAGCCCGGCGGATTTGCCGCGGCGCTTGGCGGTGTTGCGCAGCTGCGCCGGCCGGCCCGCCCAATAAGAGGCGAAGTCCATGCCCTCGGTCGCGATCCGCCAATTGCCGGTCTTCTCGGTGACGAAGACGCGCCAGCCGGCCTTGCGGAAGGCGGCGCGCAGCGGGGCGGGATCCGCGACCGGGGCCAGCTCGACCTCGGCGATGCCGCGCCCGCGCAGATCCTTGGCGATCGACGTCATGGCGTCACTTTCCCGGTCGCCGATCGCGTCGAAGCGCAGCGAATACCACGCGGCATAGGCACTGGCCTTGCTTCCGGCGAAAGCGAGGAACAGCCAGGCCTGACGCGCGCCCTCGCGACCGCGCAGCACCGCGAGCCGGCCTTCGGGCGGACAATGTTCGGCGAGCAGGCGGAACCAGGCGAGCCGCGCGAAGGGGCAAGGCTGGTTGGCGCGGTCGAGCGCGCCGGCGGCGTCGGCCGCGACGGCGTCGAGATCGTCGAACAAAGCGATGTTAACCGTCACGCTTTATGCCCCTTCGCGCCCGCCCTATCATGACCGCCTTTAAGCAGGAATGAAGTTGCAAAAGCCCGATCCAAGCCCGCGTCCGCTCGATCATCTCACCCTGCTCGGCGATGCCGCGGCGCCGGCGCTGACGACGCGCGAAGGCGCGCTCGATTATGCCGGGCTGGAATCGGCGGTCGGGGCGCTGGCGGCGGCCTTGCGGGCGAGGGGCCTCGTCAAAGGCGACCGCGTCGCCTCCTGGCTCCCCAAGAACAAGCTCACCAGCCTGCTTCCGCTCGCCTGCGCGCGCGCAGGCCTGATCCACGTGCCGGTCAATCCATTGCTCAAGCGGATGCAGGTGGGGCATATCCTTGGCGACAGCGGCGCCGGCCTGCTGATCAGCGGCGCCGCGCGCCTGGCGACGCTGGAACCAGGCGACGCGGCCTGCCCGACGATCGAGGAGGAGGAGGGCGCGGCGCTGTTCGACCATGACGACGCGCTGGCGCCGTCGGCGCACGACCCCGACGATCTCGCCGCCTTGCTCTATACGTCCGGCTCGACCGGGCGGCCCAAGGGCGTGATGCTGAGCCATGCCAACATGTGGCTCGGCGCGGTCGCGGTGGCGGATTACCTGCGGCTGACGGCGGAGGATCGCGTGCTCGCGGTGCTGCCGCTCAGCTTCGATTACGGTCAGAACCAATTGCTGTCGGCCTGGGCCGCGGGCGCGTCGGTCGTGCCGCTCGATTATCTCGCCGCGCGCGACGTGATCCGCGCCGTCGAACGCCACCAGATCAGTACCTTGGCGGGCGTTCCTCCGCTCTGGGTTCAGCTGATCGAGGCGCCCTGGCCGGCCGAGGCGGCGCTGGCGCTGCGCCGGCTCACCAATAGCGGCGGCAAGCTGCCGCCCTCGGTGATCCGCCGGATGCGCGAGCTCTTTCCGGCCGCCGACATCTATTCGATGTACGGGCTCACCGAGGCGTTCCGCTCGACCTATCTCGAGCCCGCTCTGCTCGACGATCACCCCGATTCGATGGGGCGCGCGATTCCCATGGCCGAGATCATGGTCGTCGACGCCGACGGCAGCGAAGCGGAGGAAGGCGAGCTCGTTCATGCCGGGCCCTTGGTCGCCAAGGGCTATTGGCAGGATCCGGCGCGCACCGCCGAGCGGTTCAGGCCGGCGCCGGCCGCCTCGACCTATGGCGGCATGGCCGTCTGGTCGGGCGACCGCGTCCGCCGCGATAACGCCGGCCTTCTCTATTTCGTCGGCCGCGAGGACGGGATGATCAAGACCTCGGGCAACAGGGTCAGCCCCACCGAGGTCGAGGAGGCCGCTCTTGCGTCGGGCCTGGTCGCCGAGGCGGTGGCGCTCGGCTATCCCGATCCGCGGCTGGGCGAGGGGATCGCCCTCGTCGTCCGTCCCGACCGGCGCGGCGAGGAGGAGGCGTTGCGCGCCTTCCTCAAGCGCCAGCTCCCCAATTTCATGCAGCCCGGGCCGATCCTGTGGCGCGACGCCTTGCCGCGCAGCCCCAACGGCAAGCTTGACCGCGTCGCGCTGAAGGCCGAGCTGACGGCATGAGCAAGTCGATGGGCCAGATCCCGGCCGGTTTCGCGGCCGATGCCGACGGGATGCTGCTGATCGGCGGCCGCCGCGCCGACGCGCTGGTCGACGAGGCCGGCGACACGCCGCTCTTCGTCTACGACCTCGCGCTCGTCGATGCGAAGATCGTCCGCTTCCGCGCCGCCTTCCCGGGCGTCGAGCTTCATTATGCCATTAAAGCAAACAGCTATGGCTCGCTGCTCAGCCACGTTGCGAATAAGGTCGACGGCCTCGACATCGCCTCGGCGGGCGAGCTGGACTTCGCGCTGGCGGCGGGCGCCGACGGCGCCGACATCAGCTTCGCCGGGCCCGGCAAGCGTGATGCGGACCTCGGCGACGCGATCGCCGCCGGAGTTACGCTCAATTGCGAATCCGAGGGCGAGGTCGAGCGCGCGCTGACCATCGCCGGCAAGATCGGCCTGACGCCGCTGCTCGCGGTCCGGGTCAATCCCGATTTCGAGATCAAGGGCTCGGGCATGCGCATGGGCGGCGGCGCCAAGCCGTTCGGCGTCGACGCCGCCCGCGTTCCCGCTCTGGTCAGGCGCATCCTCGCCGCCGGCGCCACGTTCCGCGGCTTCCACATCTTCGCCGGCTCGCAGGCGCTCGACGCCGACGCCTTGATCGAGGCCCAGGCCGCGACGCTCGCTCTGGCCGCCCAGCTCTCGGAGACCGCCGGTGCCGCGCCGCCTCTGGTCAATCTCGGCGGCGGCTTCGGCATCCCCCATTTCCATGGCGAGCAGCCGCTCGACGTCGAGAAGGTCGGCGTCGCGCTCGGCGAGGGCCTGGCGGGGCGCGCCGAAATCCTTCGCGACACGCTGTTCGCGATCGAGCTCGGGCGCTGGCTGGTCGGCGAGGCCGGCGTCTATCTGACCCGGATCGTCGACCGCAAGCTCAGCCACGGCAAGACCTACCTCATCACCGACGGCGGCATGCAGCACCAGCTCGCCGCCTCGGGCAATTTCGGCCAGGTCGTCCGCCGCAACTATCCCGCCGCCATCGCCTCGCGCTTCGGCGCCGGGGCCGAGGAGGAGGTCTCGATCGTCGGCTGCCTGTGCACGCCGCTCGATCGCCTCGCCGATGACGTCATGATGCCCCGCGCCGAGGCCGGCGACCTCGTCGCAATCTTCCTCGCCGGCGCCTACGGCCTCTCGGCGAGCCCGCAGGCCTTCCTCGCCCAGCAGAGCGCCGGCGAAATGATCGTCGGGGCCAAATGACTTTCCAGGCGCGCTTAACCCCTTGAAAGCGCATGGTCCCAGATCGGGACGCCCTCTGAAGCCGCCTTGTTCCTAACATTAATTTTACCTCTTGCCCGCATAGCAGACCCAAATCCCGCGCCCCCATCCCGCTCAGGGACGGACGGCACAGGATCGGGAGCGAGTGAAGAGGGATAGATATGCGCGTATCCGCCAAGTCCTTTGCCAGCCTTGCCGCCAGCGTCAGCGCGCTCGCGCTCGCCGGCTGCGCCACCGGTGGCGGCCGCACCGGCAACACCTTGCCGGCGGCCGGCTTCGTCGCCAATGCCGAAGACAGCGAACCCTCCGAGGCCTATGTCATCGGGCCGCTCGACGAGATCACCATCTTCGTGTGGCGCAACGCCGAACTGGGCGCGCACGTCCAGGTCCGCCCCGACGGCCGCATCACCACGCCCTTGATCAGCGAAATGGTCGCCGCGGGCAAGACCCCGGCCCAGCTCGCCGACGACATCCGCCAGGCGCTCGTCCCCTATATCACCGACCCGCTCGTCTCGGTGATGATCGACCGGCCGCAGGGCACGTTCGCGCAGCAGGTCCGAATCGTCGGCGCCACCGCGCGGCCGGCGGCGATCCCCTATCGCGCCAACATGACCCTGCTCGACGCGATGATCGCGGTCGGCGGGCTTTCCGAATTCGCCGCCGGCGACCGCGCCCGCCTGGTCCGGGTCGACCGCGAGAGCGGGCGCCAGCGCGAATATGATCTGCGCATCGCCAGCCTGCTCCGGCGCGGCGACGTCCGCGCCAACGTCCGGCTGCAGCCGGGCGACGTCATCATCATCCCCGAAAGCATGTTCTGACGCCGCCGCCGGCCACAACCCAGGGACGACAATAGCCGATGGACGGACTCTACACCCAGCTCAAGATCGCGCTGCACCAGGTCTGGCGCCGCCGCTGGCTCGCGGCCGGCGTCGCCTGGGGCGTGGCCGTCCTTGGCTGGCTCGTCATCGCGCTCATCCCGAACAGCTACGAGGCCAAGGCGCGGCTCTTCGTCCAGACCCAGTCGATCCTGCCGAATGTGGCCGGCACCTCGATCGAGGACCGCAACAACCAGATGCTGCGCCTCAAGCAGACCATCACCTCGAACGAGAATTTGGTCCGCATCGTCCGCCGCACCGAACTCAACAGCCTCGTCGCCAGCGACCGCGATTTGGCGTCCGTCGTCGCGGCGCTGCGCACCCGCATCACCATCACCTCGCAGCCCGACGGCGCGCTCGAGATCAAGGCGACGTCGAACATTTCCGGCTTCTCCAACGGCCAGAATGCGCGCACCGCCGCCGGCACCGTCCAGGGCCTCGTCGACCTGTTCAGCGAGAACAACCTTTCGGGCGACCGCCGCGAGACCGACGCGTCGCTGCGCGTGCTCGATGAGGAATTGCGCCGCCGCGAAGGCCCGCTTCGCGAGGCCGAGCAGCGCCGCGTCGAATTCGAGCAGCGTTATCTCGGCGTGCTGCCCGGCACCGGCTCGATCCAGGACCGGATGGGCGCCGCGCGCACCGAGCTTGCCAATCTCGAGCAGCAGATCGCCGCCGGCCAGGCTTCGCTGAACGCGATGCGCGGGCAATTGGCCGCGACGCCGCCGACCATTCCCGGCGTGGGCGGCGACAACAACGGCACCGCCACCGGCCAGATCGCCCAGCTCCAGGGCCAGATCAACCAGAACCTCTCGCGCGGCTGGACCGATTCGCATCCCGACATCGTCTATGCGCGCCAGCAGATCGCGCGGCTGCGGCCCTATGCGGCGGCCGAGCGGGGCTCGGGCAATAGCGGCGGCATGTCCAACCCCTCCTACACCTCGCTGCGCGCGATGATGGCGGAGCGCGAGGCCGCGGTCGGCGCCGCGTCGGCGCGCCGCAACCAGCTCCAGGCCGATCTCGCCTCGCTCACCACGCGCCAGTCCACCGAACCCGGCGTCGCCGCCGAGCAGAGCCGGATCATCAGCGATTATAATGCGCTGAAGCTGCAATATGACCAGATCCTCGCCAATCGCGAGCAGGTCCGGCTGCGCCGCGACCTGCAGAGCCAGTCGAGCCCGCTGACCATCAACGTGGTCGAGACGCCGAGCGTGCCGAGCGCGCCCGCGGCGCCGAACCGGCCGGTCTTCCTGACCCTGGTGCTGATGTTCGCGGTCGGCGCCGGCATCGCCGCGGCCTTCGTCGCCGGCCAGATCCAGACCACCTTCCCGACGCCGCTGCGCCTCGCGCAGGTGACCGGGCTCAAGGTGCTCGGCACGGTCAGCGAGGTGGTCAACGCCGCCGAGCGCTTCCGCCGCCGCAAGAAGCTGGTGCTGCTCGGCGGCACCGTGGGCGCGCTCGGCGCCGCTTATTGCGCGCTGATGCTGCTCGAATTCTGGCAGCGCGGCTCGGGAGCATGAGCGACATGTCCAAACATATTCCCCAGTCGCTGCTCGAGCGCGCCGCCGAACTCTACGATTTCGGCGCCGCGCTGCGTTCGCCCGCGCCCGCGCCCGCGCCCGCGCCGGTCCCGGTTGCCGAGCCGACCCCGCAACCCACACCCGCGCCCGCGCCGGTCGAGGCCGCGCCGCCGCGCCTGCTTCGTTCCGTCGACGCGCCGGCCCCGCGTCCGCGTTCCCAGGCGGGCGTGGCCGAGGTCAACCGCGACGTGCTCGCCGCCAATGGCCTGCTCGTGCCCGAAGCGCCGGTAACCGGGCTCGCCGAGGAGTTCCGGCTGATCAAGCATCAATTGCTCGCCGACATCGAGGCCTCCAGGCAGCCCGAGGAGCGCCGCCGGCTGGTGCTGCTCTGCTCGGCCAGGCCCAAGGCCGGCAAGACCTTCTGCGCGCTCAACCTCGCTTTGAGCCTGGCCGGCGAGAAAGAGGGCGAGGTCCTCCTCGTCGAGGGCGATTTCCTGAAGCCCGACGCGCTCGCCTCGCTCGGCATCGCCGGCGGCCCGGGCTTCGTCGACGCGCTCGCCGACCGCTCGGCCGACCCCGAATCCTTCGTCATCCGCACCGACGTGCCCGGCCTTTCGGTCTTGCCCGCCGGAGCGAGGACCAATAACGTTCCGGAGCTGCTCGCTTCGGACAGAAGCAGGGAGGTGCTGGCGAAGCTCGTCGCCGGCGACCGGCAAAGGATCGTGTTGTTCGATTCGCCCCCGGTATTGATGGCGTCCCACGCGACCGTGCTTGCCGGCCTTGTCGGCCGCGCTTTGGTCGTCGTGCGCGCCGACCAGACAACCGAAGCCGACCTGCGCGAGGCGATCGGCCTGCTCCGGGGCTGCGAGATCAGCCTGATCCTCAACGGAGCGGGCCTCACCGGCCGCAAGTTCGGCGCTTATGATGGATATGGCCATGAAAACTGAGCTTGCACGCACGCGCGCCCTTCGCCGGCTCGGCCTGGCGCTGGGGCTCTCCCTCGCCGGCGCCACCGCCGCGCAGGCGCAGGACGGGCCGCCGGCGCGCGCCGATTATGGTGCGCCCGCCGCCTCGACCGATGCGGAGGCGCAGGACGCTCAGGAGGCCGAGCCGGCGCCGAACCAGCGCCGCAGCCGGCGGCCCGCGCGCACGCGGACCGACGTCAGCGCCTATCTCGAGGTCGCCCAGGTGCTCAGCGCCGATCTGGGCAGCGGCGGCGAGACGCTCACTTATACCAGCCTCGCCGTCGGCGTGGACGGACAGATGCAGACCCGCCGCGTCACCGCGCAGATCAGCTACCGCTACGAGCGCGACATCGACTGGAGCTCGGGCGGCGTCGACCGCGACGCCCATTCGGGCCTCGCCGCGGTCAATCTCGAAATCGTCCCCGGCGCGCTCTCGTTCGACGCCGGCGCGCTGGCGACCCGCACCGGCGGGCAGGGGAGGGCGCTCGGCGTCACCAACCGCGACGAGACGGTCGACGTCTATTCCGCTTATGTCGGCCCGACTTTGTCGACCAATGCCGGCCCGCTGGCGATCAACGCCGCCTATCGGCTCGGCGCCGTCTGGGTGGACGATCACAGCGCGACCGGCAACCTCAACGAGGATTTCGACAGCAGCGTCGCCCACAGCGCCACCGCCAGCCTCGGCATGGCGCCGGGCGGATCCGGCCTCCCCTTCGGCTGGACCGTCGGCGGCGGCTATGCCCGCGAGGACAATGGCGGCCGCTTCGACCAGCATTTCGAGGGTTATTATGTCCGCGGCGACGTCGTCCTGCCGATCGGCGCGACGCTCGCGCTGACCGCGGGCGTCGGCTATGAGAATATGCGCGCCGACCAGCGCAACTTCGTCCGCGACGCCGGCGGCGCGCCTGTGATCGGCCTCAACGGCCCAACTCCGGATCCGGCCGCGCCGCGCCTGCTTACCTACGACCTCGACGGCGTCATGTACGACGGCGGCATCATCTGGCGGCCGTCGCCGCGCACCGAATTGCAGGCCCGGGCCGGGCGCCGCTACGGCAGCACGACGGTCACCGGCTCGCTCGATCATCGGTTCAACTCGCATCAGGGCGTCCATGTCGACGTGTTCGATTCGGTCGAGACGTTCGGCAATAGGCTGGCCAAGGATTACAGTGGTTTGGGCAGCGGCTTTGACGTCGATCGCGATCCGCTGACCGGCGGCCTCGGCGGTTGCGTGTTCGGCGGCCAGGCGAGCGGGCAGGCCGGCGGCCTCGGTGGCGGCGGCGCCTGCTTCGATCGCACCCTCACCTCGATCACCGGCAACAGCTTCCGCATGCGCGGCGGCAGCCTGCTCTTCTCGGGCGGGCGCGGACGCTGGAGCTACGGGCTCGGCGCGGGCTATGCCCACCGCCGCTACCACAGGCCGCAAATCGCCGGCGTCGCCGCCTTCGCGGCCTCGGACGAGGTCTACAGCGTCTACGGGTCGCTCAGCCGCCAGCTGAGCCGCACCTCCTCGCTCGATCTCAACGCCTTCGCCAGCTGGTATGACAGCGACGTCGCCGCCGACGCCATCACCACCTACGGCGCGACGATGAGCTACAACCGGACGTTCTTCACGGAGCATCTGCAGCTGATGGCGGCCTTGGGGCTCTACAACAGCGACGACGGCACCGATTCCGCCACCAACGCTTCGGCCCTGGGCGGTCTCAGGTACACCTTCTAAGGGCTTGGCCAGCGGAGACATTGCTTATGTATAGCGAGCATTATGGCCTGACCGGACAGCCGTTCCAGCTGACCCCCGACGCGCGCTTCTGGTATGACAGTCGGACCCACAGGAAGGCGATGGCCTATCTCGGCTACGGCCTCGCCCAGGGCGAAGGCTTCATCGTCGTGACCGGCGAGATCGGGGCGGGCAAATCGACTTTGGTCGCGCATGTCCTGGCCAATATCGACCGCGCCCGATTGAACGCGGTCAGCCTGGTTTCGACGCAGGTCGAGGGCGACGACATGCTGCGGCTGGTCGCGCAGGGGCTCGGCCTCGACACCGGTGGCGTGGCGAAGGCGCGGCTGCTCGACGCGGTCGAGCAACGGCTCGAGGAGGAAGCCCGCGCCGGCAAGCGCACCCTGCTGATCGTCGACGAGGCGCAGAATCTGCCGGTCTCGGCGCTCGAAGAGCTGCGCATGCTCTCCAACTTCCAGGTCGGCGGCCGCGCCCTCCTGCAGACGATGCTGCTCGGTCAGCCCGAATTCCGCGACAAGCTCGCCGGCCCGGGCCTCGAGCAATTGCGCCAGCGCGTCATCGCCACCCACCATCTCGACGCGATGGGCGAGGACGAGGTCAGCTTTTATGTCCGTCACCGCCTGACCCGCGTCGACTGGCAGGGCAATCCGGACTTCGACCCCGCCGCCTTCGAGGCGGTTCACCGCCACAGCGGCGGCATCCCGCGCCGGGTCAACCAGCTCATGCAGCGCGTCCTGCTCGCCGCCGCCATGGAGGGCGCCGAAACGATCGCCGCCGACATGATCGACGCGGTCGCCGCCGACATGGGCGCCGACGCTTCCGCTCCCGCCGCCGCACCGCCGGCGGCCGAGGAGAAGGTGCTGCCGCTCCGCTCGGTCCGCGCCGTCCCCGCAGCCGCTCCGGCCGAGGAGCCCGCGCCGCGCATCGTCCACGTCCCCGATCCCGCGCTCGAGCGCCGTCTCGCCGCGCTCGAGGCGCGCAGCGAGGAGCAGGAGGCGATGCTGCGCCGAGTCCTCATCCTGCTCGTCGACTGGGTCGAAAACAGCCAGGAACCTGCGTACCGTACCCACGCGGCCTAGTCAGGGGGACGGATGAAGAACGCGCTGTCGGTCGATGTCGAGGACTGGTTCCAGGTCGGCGCCTTCGAGAAAGTGATCGCGCGCGCGGCGTGGGAGACGATCCCGGGCCGCGTCGAGCGCAACACCGACCATGTCCTCGCGCTCTTCGACGGCGCCGGCGTCAAGGCGACCTTCTTCACTTTGGGCTGGGTCGCCGCGCGCCACCCCGCTTTGATCCGCCGCATCGCCGAGGCGGGCCACGAAATCGCCAGCCACGGCTGGGACCATCAGCGCGTCTTCACGATGGACGAGGCCGCGTTCCGCGCCGATCTCGACCGCGCCCACAAGGCGATCGAGGATGCCGCCGGCCTGTCCCCGGCCGGCTATCGCGCGCCGAGCTTCTCGATCGACGCGCGGACGCCCTGGGCGCATCCGGTGCTGGCCGAGCGCGGCTATGCCTATTCCTCAAGCGTCGCGCCGATCCGCCACGACCATTATGGCTGGCGCGAGTCGCCGCGCTTCGCCTGGCGCCCGGTCGCCGGCGCCGACCTGATCGAGCTTCCGGTGACCACCGTCAGCCTCGCCGGCCGCCGCTTCGCCGCGGGCGGCGGGGGCTTCTTCCGGCTGCTCCCTTATCGTTTCTCCTCCTGGGCGATCAGCCGCGTCAATGACGGCGAAGACCGGCCGGCGATCTTCTATTTCCACCCGTGGGAGGTCGATCCGGACCAGCCCCGAGTCCAGGACGCGCCGGCGCGCTCCAAGATCCGCCATTATACCAATCTCGACGTGATGGAGCCCAAGCTCCTCAAATTGCTGCGCGACCACGCATGGGGCCGGACCGACGAGGTCGCCGCCGCCGAGCAGGCGCGGCTGGCATGAACGCGCTGAGCCCGATCCCCGCGCTCACCCTTCGCGCCGCGCCGCTGGACGATCCGCGGCTGGAGGCCTTCGTCCGCGGCCAGGCCGGCGCCACCCCCTTTCACCTGCCGCAATGGAGCCGCGCGGTCGAGCAGGGCACCGGCCAGCGCGCGCATTATCTCATCGCCGAGCGGGACGGGGCGGTGCGCGGCGTGCTGCCGCTCACCGAGATCCGCTCGCGCCTGTTCGGCAGCGCTTTGGTGTCGGCCGGCTTCGCCACCGGCGGCGGCGCCTTGGCCGCGGACGAAGGCAGTGCCGCAACCCTCGCCGACGCCGCCTGGGGGCTCGCGCAATCGCTGGGCTGTCCGACCGCCGAGCTGCGCGGCGGGGCGGTCCCCGCGGGCTGGCAGGCGAGCACCGGCGTCTATTCCAATTTCACCCGCGCGCTGCCCGCCGATGAGGCCGCCTTGCTCGGCCTCATCCCGCGCCGCCAGCGCGCCGAGGTGCGCCGGGCGCTCGCCTCCAGCCTCGAAACCTCCGCGGGCAACGACCGCCGCCACCGCAACGCCCATTATCGCGTCTATGCCGAAAGCGTGCGCAACCTCGGCACGCCGGTCTTCCCGCGCGCCTTGTTCGAGGCGGCGCTCGACCAGTTTGGCGACGAGGCCGACATCGTCATCGTCTGGAAGGAGGGCCGGCCGCTCGCCGCCTTGCTCAGCTTCTATCTGGGCCGGACCTGCCAGCCTTTCTGGGGCGGCGGCACCTGGGCGGCGCGGACGTGCCGGGCCAACGACCTCGTTTATTACGCGCTCATGCGTCATGCGATCGCGCGCGGCTGCACGCGCGTCGATTTCGGCCGCTCCAAGGTCGGCACCGGGCCCTGGGCGCGCAAGCGCATCTGGAATTTCGAGGAAAGCCCGCTCACTTATGCGGTCCGCACGGCGGACGGCGCGGCGCCGCGCCAGGTCAACCCGCTCGATCCCAAATACCGGCTCAAGATCGCCGCCTGGCAGCGCCTGCCGCTCTGGCTCGCCAACCGAATCGGCCCCGTCATCGCCCGGGGGCTGGGATGAAGCCCGAATTGCTCTTCCTCGCCCACCGCATCCCGTTTCCGCCGGATCGCGGCGACAAGATCCGATCCTGGCACATATTGCGGTATCTGGGCCGGTTCGCGACCGTGCATCTGGCGAGCTTCGCAGACAATGAGGCTGACGCCGCCCATCTCGCGGGGCTTCGCGCCGCGATGGAGGGAGCGCTCGGCGAGGCGCATGTCGAACCGCTCGGGACGAACCGGCTCGCCTGGCTGGCCCGCGCCCTCATCAGCAGCGGCTCGATCAGCGCCGCGGCGATGAAGACTCCCACCATGCGCGCCTTCGTCGAGCGCATCCTGGCCGAGCGGCCGATCGCCGGCATCTACGCTTTTTCCGTGCAGACGGCGCAATATGTGCCCGAACGCCTTTCAATCCCCTTCGTGATGGATTTCGTGGATTTCGATTCGGTGAAATATGCGGATTATGCGCGATCCGGCACCCTGCCGAGCCGGGTGATGCACCGCTGGGAAGCGAAGACGATGTTCGCGCTGGAAAAGACAACCGCCGCGCGCGCGGACGTGAGCCTCTTCGTCAGCGAGGCCGAAGCGGCCCTGTTCCGCGAGGAGGCCTGCCTGTCGCGGGCGACCATCCGGGCGCTGCCGAACGGCATCGACGTCGATTATTTCAGGCCCGATTCCGGCTTCGCGCCGCTGCCGCCGCGGGCCGGTCCGTTGATCGTCTTCACCGGGCAGATGAGCTACCGTCCCAACGCCGAGGCGGTGACGATCTTCGCGGAGGAAATATTGCCGGCGCTCAGGACCGGGCGGCCGGACCTCGAATTCGCGATCGTCGGCAGGAACCCGCCGCTCGATGTCCAGGCGCTCGGGACCAAGGCCGGGGTGACCGTCACCGGCGCGGTGCCGGACGTCCGGCCCTGGCTTGCCGCCGCTTCGGTGGTCGTGGCGCCGCTCAGGATCGCGCGCGGCATCCAGAACAAGGTGCTGGAGGCGATGGCGATGGCGCGCCCGGTCGTCGCCTCGCCGGGCGCCTTCGAAGGGATCGACGCCGTGCCGGGCCGCGATCTGCTCGTCGCCGACGATGTCGACGCCCAGGCCGAGGCCATCCTCTCGCTGCTCGACGCGCCGCAGCGTGCCGCGGCGATGGGGAAGGCCGCCCGCGAGCAGATGGTGAGTCACTATGGGTGGGAGACTCAGCTCGCCCCGCTCGCCGCCATGCTCGGCCTGAGCGAGCGGAAGGAGGCGGCATGACCGCGCTGGCCGTCCCCAGGCACGCGGCCGCGCGGTCGCCCTGGCGCACCCATCTGGCCGTCCTCGCCCTGGCCGCGGCTTTCATCCTGGCTCTGTTCGCGCGCGACGCCTTCGCCATGGCCGCGATCTGGTGGGAGAGCTCGACCTTCAACCATTGCCTGCTGATCGTGCCGATCCTCTTCTGGCTGGTCGCCCAGCGCCGGGCCGAGCTCGCCCGGTTGACGCCCGCCGCCTGGTGGCCGGGGCTGCTTCTCGCCGGCGCCGGCGCGCTTGGCTGGCTGCTCGGCGAGGCGGGGGGAATCGCCTTCGCCCGCCATCTCGGCCTCGTCTTCATGCTCCAAGGCTCGGTGCTCGCCTGCCTCGGCAAGGCGGTGGCGCGCGGCCTTGCTTTCCCGCTCTTCTACGCTCTGTTCCTGGTCCCGGTCGGCGAGGAGCTGGTGCCGGCGATGCAGACCCTGACCGCGCAGATGACCTCGGGCCTGCTCGCGCTGACCGGCGTGCCCGCGCATCTGGAAGGCGTCTTCATCACCACGCCGACGGGCTATTTCGAGGTCGCCGAGGCCTGCGCGGGGGTCAAGTTCCTGATCGCCATGGTCGCGTTCGGCGCGCTCATGGCCAACGTCTGCTTCCGCTCCTGGCCGCGCCGGATCGCGTTCATGGCGGTCTCGGTCGTGGTGCCGATCGTCGCCAACGGCGTCCGCGCCTGGGGCACGATCTATGTCGCGCACCAGAGCGGCAGCACCGACTTCGCGGCGAGCTTCGACCATGTCATCTATGGCGGCATCTTCTTCGCCATTGTCATCGCCTTGATCCTGGCGATCGGCTGGCGCTTCTTCGACCGCGGCGCCAACGATCCCTGGTTCGACGCCGGCAAGCTCCAGCCCGATGCGCCGCGCGGCGCACGGCTCAGCCATGTCGCCGCCATCCTCCTCCTCGTCGCCGCGCTGCCGGTCGCCTGGTCGACCCTGGTGACGGCGGCGGGCGCCCGCGCCGTTCCCGCCGATATCGCCATGCCTGAGCTCCCCGGCTGGCAGCGCGTGCCGCAAGGCGAGGGCCGCCCCTGGCAGCCGCATTTCGCCGGCGCCGACCGAATCCGCCTCGCTCATTATCGCGACGGGCAGGGCCGGGTCGTCGACCTCGCCATCGTCCTTTTCGCCAGCCAGAGCGAGGGCCGCGAGCTGGTCGGCTACGGCCAGGGCGCGGTGGCGCCGGAAAGCGACTGGGCGTGGACGGCCAACACCGCCGCGCCGCCGAACGGGCGCGCGGAACGGATCGCCTCGCACGGGGTGGAACGCGAGGTCGTCAGCTTCTATCGGGTCGGCAATATCGTGACGGGGAGTGGCATAAGCGTGAAGCTGGAGACGTTGAAAGTGCGGCTGCTCGGCGGCCCCCAGCGCGCGGTCGCGGTCCTCGTCTCGGGCGGCTCCCGCGCGGCGATCGACGATTTCGTGGCGCGGCTGGGGGCCATCGACCGGCTTGCCGACCGCACCGCCGGCCTCGAGTAGCGCCGATGTGCGGGATCGCCGGCATCTTCCATCCCGACATCCCCAAGCCGGTCGATCCGGCGCGGGTCGAGGCGATGGCGGACGTGCTCGCCCATCGCGGGCCCGACGGCAGCGGCGTCTGGACCGCGCCCGGGGTGGGCCTCGGCCATCGCCGCCTCTCGATCATCGATTTGAGCGACGCCGCGGCCCAGCCGATGCTTTCGCCCGACCGCCGCGCGGCGCTCTCCTACAATGGCGAGATCTACAATTTCCGCGAGGTCCGCGCCGAGCTGGAGGCCAAGGGCTTCGCCTTCCGGACCGAGAGCGACACCGAGGTGATCCTCGCGGCCTGGCGGCAATGGGGCGTCGGCTGCCTTCCGAAATTCAACGGCATGTTCGCCTTCGCGCTCTACGATGCCAAGGACGATTCGCTGTTCCTCGCCCGCGATCGGCTCGGCGTGAAGCCGCTCTTCCACGCCATTCTCTCCGACGGCGCTTTCGTCTTCGCTTCCGAGCTGAAGGGCCTGCTCGCCCATCCTCTGCTGCGCCGAAGCCCGAGCGCTCAGGCGATCGACGATTATCTCGCCTTCGGCTACGTCCCCGACGATAGCTCGATCGTCGAGGGCGTCGGCAAGCTCCCGGCCGGCCATTATCTCCATTTGCGCCGCGGCCGCCCGGTGCCGGCGCCGGTTCAATATTGGAACGTGGATTTCTCCAATCCCGTCCGCAGCTCGATCAAGTCGCTCGAGGAGGAGATGGTCGAGCGGCTGCGCGAGGGCGTCACCTCGCGCATGGTCGCCGACGTGCCTTTGGGCGCCTTCCTCTCCGGCGGCGTCGACAGCTCGGCGGTGGTCGCCTTCATGGCCGAGGCGAGCCGGGGCGCGGTCGAGACCTGCTCGATCGGCTTCGATGCCGCCGATCATGACGAGACGCGTTACGCGGCCCAGGTCGCCGAGCTCTTCGCCACCAACCACCGCACCCGAATCGTCGCCTCGGAGGATTTCGGCCTGATCGACATTCTCGCCAATGCCTTCGACGAGCCCTTCGCCGACGCCTCGGCGCTCGGCACCTACCGGGTCTCCGAGCTGGCGCGCGAGAAGGTCAAGGTGGCGCTATCGGGGGACGGGGCCGACGAGGCGATGGCCGGCTATCGCCGCTACCGCCTGTTCTCCGCGGAGGAGCGGGTGCGGCGCCTGTTGCCGGCGCCCTTCGCCCGCGCCGCCGGAATGCTCGGCGACCATTATCCCAAGCTCGACTGGGCGCCGCAGATGTTCCGCGCCAAGACGACCTTGCAGGCGCTGGGGCAGGGCAGCGGCGCCGCTTATGCCAATGCCGTCGGCGTCACCCCGGCGCCGCTGCGCCGCCAGGTGATGACCGCGCCTTTGCACGGCCATGTCGCCGAGGAGCGCTACATCCGCGCCTTCGACGACGCGCCGGCGAACGATCCGCTCTCGCGCGCCCAATATGCCGACCTCAAGATCTGGCTGCCCGGCGACATCTTGACCAAGGTCGACCGCACCTCGATGGCGGTGAGCCTGGAGGCGCGCGAGCCCCTGCTCGATCACCGCCTCGTCGAGTTCGCGGCGCGGCTGCCGGCCAAGCTGCGGCTGAAGGGCGGCAGCGGCAAATGGCTGATGAAACGCGCGCTCGCGAGCCGACTGCCCGACGAGATCCTGAACCGCCGCAAGATGGGCTTCGTGACCCCGGTTTCGGCCTGGTTCCGCGGCCCGCTCGCCAAAGAGGCGCTTGCCATTTCGCAGGGCTCCGCTCTGGCCGAGACCGGCTGGTTCGACGCCGCCATTATCCGCCGCCTCGCCGAGGCGCACCGGAGCGGCCGCTCCGACCATGGCCGCCTGCTCTGGCAATTGCTGATGCTTGAGAAATCGCTTCAGCGGGTCTTCGGATTGGGGACAGTTACTAGTAACTGTCCCCATACTGCGCCCCGTACAGCGCCCCGGCGAAATAAAGCCCGTCGGGCGGCGCGTTGAAGCCCAGAGCGGCGCGGTCCTTGGCTTCCAGCGCCGCCTTCAGATCCGCCTTGGTCCATTTGCCGCGGCCGACCAGTTCTAGGCAGCCGACCATCGAGCGTACCTGATGGTGGAGGAAGCTCCGCGCCGCCGCCTCGATCTCGATCGTCTCGCCGAACCGCCGCACGGTCAGCCGGTCGAGCGTCTTGACCGGGCTGTCCGACTGGCAGTGGGCCGAGCGGAAGGTCGTGAAATCATGGTTGCCGACAAGCACCTGCGCGGCCTTGTTCATCTCGTCCGCATAAAGCACGACCGGTACCCGCCACGCCCGCCCGGCCTCCAGCGCGAGCGGCGCCCGCCTATTGGCGATGCGGTAGAGGTAGCGCCGGCCGATACAGGAGAAGCGGGCGTGGAAATCGTCGTCGACCGCCTCGGCGCCGAGGATCGCGACGGGCAGCGGACGTAATTTGGCGTTGATGCCGTCCGCCAGGCGCTGCGCGGCGAGCGGTTTGGCGATGTCGACATGGGCGGTCATCGCCAGCGCGTGCACCCCCGCATCGGTGCGCCCGGCGGCGTGGAGCGTGACCTGCTCCTGCGTGATCGCCCCGATCGCTTCCTCGATCGCCTGCTGGACCGAGGGGCCGTGCGCCTGGCGCTGCCAGCCCATGAACGGCCGCCCGTCATATTCGATGGTCAGCCGGAACCGGGTCACGCCAGTTTCGCGCCCGCGGGAATCGCGAAGCCGCGCAGCAATTCCGCGGTCATCATCGGCGCGCGCCCGGCGCGCTGGACCAGGCTCGGCACGATCGCGCCGGTGCCGCAGGCGATGGCGAGGCCATGGTCGATCACCGTCCCCGGCTCTCCGCCGAGCTCCGAAATCTCCGCCGCAAGCACCTTGATCCGCTCGCCTTCATAGCCGAACCAGGCGCCCGGCGCCGGGTTGAAGGCGCGGACCTGGCGCTCGACCTGCATGGCGGGGCGGGCGAAATCGAGCTTCGCCTCGGCCTTGGCGATCTTCGGCGCATGGGTCGCGCGCTCGTCCCGCTGGGGCACGCGGCCGATATCATGGGGATAGAGGCCGAGCACGCGGATCATCAGCTGGGCGCCGATCCCGGCGAGCTCGGCGCTCAGCGCGCCGGCCGTCTTGCGGTCGATCTGCGCCGGCATCGCGCCCAGCATCGGCCCGGTGTCGAGGCCGCGCTCCATCTGCATGATCGTGACCCCGGTCCGCGCGTCGCCGGCCAGGATGGCGCGCTGGATCGGCGCCGCGCCGCGCCAGCGCGGCAGCAAGGAGGCATGGACGTTGAGGCAGCCGAAGCGGGGCGCGGCCAGGATCGGCTCGGGCAGGATCAGCCCATAGGCCGCCACCACCGCGGCATCGAGGCCGAGCGCGGCGAACGCCGCCTGCTCCCCGGCGCCCTTGAGCGAGACGGGCGTGCGCACCGCGATCCCGGCGTCCTGGGCGCGCCGCTGCACCGGGGACAAGGAGAGCGCCCTGCCGCGCCCCGCCGGCCGCGGCGGCTGGCAATAGACGGCGGCGACATCGTGCCCCGCCCCGATCAGGGCGTCCAATGTCGGCACGGCGAAATCCGGCGTTCCCATGAAGGCGATGCGCATGGTGGCGGTTTAACCGATCCTCCAACCGGGGACAGTCACTTTCAGGTGCCGGCAGGGGACAGTCACTTTCAAACGCCGGCGCTCGAATGGCCGACGGACGGTGCCGAAAGTGACTGTCCCCATTCTGTCCCATTCTGCACTTGCCGGTCCCCTCCGCCGCCCATATCCCTCGCCCCATGGCCTCCACCGAAATCGAAGCGCTGACCCAGGCGCTGGCGCGGCTGCCCGGCCTCGGCCCACGCTCGGCGCGGCGCGCGGTGCTGCATCTGATGAAGCGGCGCGAGACCGCGCTGGCGCCGCTGCTGCGCGCGCTCACCCAGGTCAACGAGCGGCTGTCGGTCTGCGCGATCTGCGGCAATGTCGACACCATCGATCCCTGCGCGATCTGCGCCGACAATCGCCGCGACGCGCGCCTGCTCTGCGTGGTCGAGGAGGTGTCGGACCTGTGGGCGCTCGACCGCTCCCGGCTCTTCCCGGGGCGCTTCCACGTGCTCGGCGGCCGGCTCTCGGCGCTCGAGGGCATCCGGCCCGAGGATCTCGGCATCGACCGCCTGGTCAGCCGGGTCGCCGGCGGCGGCATCGACGAGATCGTGCTCGCCATGAACGCGACGCTCGAGGGCCAGACCACCGCCCATTATCTCGCCGAGCGGCTCGAACGCTTCCCCGTCCGCATCACCCAGCTCGCCCACGGTTTGCCCGTCGGCGGCGAGCTCGACTATCTCGACGAAGGGACTTTGGCGCAGGCGCTCAGGGCGCGGCGGCCCGTGTCGTAGCTCGGGACTGGATCCGGCCTCCCACCGACCGTTCCGGCTGAGCTTGTCGAAGCCCTCCCTTTCCTTCCCGCGCCGAAAGAAGGACAGTCCTTCGACGGGCTCAGGACGAACGGAGCGGGGTGTGAGCCACGAAGCCTGTCCTCGAATGCTTGAAGAATCGGGGCTTTCGCCTTATTTTCCAGCCATGGCCCTGCTCCCCATCCTCGAAGTGCCCGATCCGCGCCTGCGCCAGATCTCGACCCCCGTCGAGGCGGTCACCGACGAGACGCGCGCGCTCATCGCCGACATGTTCGAGACGATGTACGCGGCGCCGGGCATCGGCCTTGCCGCGGTCCAGGTCGGCGTGCCGATCCGCCTCCTGGTCATCGATCTGCAGGAGCCCGAGGTCGAAGGCGGCGAGCCGGTCCGCGATCCGCGCATCTTCATCAACCCCGAAATCCTCACGTCCTCGGACCAGGAGGTGCCCTATACCGAAGGCTGCCTGTCGGTCCCCGAGCAGTTCGCCGAGGTCGACCGCCCGGACCGCATCCGCGCGCGCTGGCTCGACGAACAGGGCAAGGCGCACGAGGAGGATATCGAGGGCATCCTCGCCGTCGTCCTCCAGCACGAAATGGACCATCTCCAGGGCGTGCTCTTCATCGACCACCTCTCCCGGCTCAAGCGCGAGATGATCCTCCGCAAGATCGCCAAGCTGCGCAAGGCGGCGGCCTAAAAAGAGGGACTATCCCTATTTAACGCGCTTGAGCCTTTCTCTCGCCTGCTCTAGGTTCGCTCTTCGTTCCACCTGGACTGCGCGCCCATGGATCCCCTGAATCTTCTCCTCGTCGCCGCCTTGCTGATCGCGGCCGCCGCTTTGGGCTGGTTCGCCGCGCGCGGGCGGACCGGCGCGCTGGAGGAGCGGGCCAGGGCCGCGGAAGAGCTGCGCGCGACCCTCGCCAAGGTCGGCAGGGAGCGCGACACCGCGATGCGCGATCTTGCGTCGCTCCAGGCCGACGCCCGCAATTTCGAGGCGCGGATGAAGGAGATGATCGAGGCCAAGGAGGCGCTCACCGCCCAGTTCCACGAGGTCGGCGCCAAATTGCTGAGCGAGGCGCAAAAGCAGTTCCTCGAACGCGCCGACGCCCGCTTCAACCAGGCGACCGAGAAGAGCGACGCCCAGCTCAAGGCCCTGCTCCAGCCGGTCGAGGCGACGCTGAAGCGCTACGAGGAAGGGCTAAGCAAGGTCGAGAAGGAGCGGGTGGGGAGCTACGAGGCGCTGCGCGAGGCGGTGACCCTGCTCCATGCCGGCCACAGCCAGGTCCGCGACGAAACCCGCAACCTCGTCAACGCGCTGCGCTCAAGCCCCAAAGCGCGCGGACGCTGGGGCGAGCAGTCCTTGAAGAACGTGCTCGAGCAGGCCGGTCTGTCGCCTTATGCCGACTACCAGTCCGAGGTTTCGGTCGAGACCGAGGACGGCCGCCTTCGTCCCGACGTGATCGTTCGCCTGCCCGGCGGGCGCAAGCTGATCATCGACGCCAAATGCTCATTGAACGCCTATCTCGACGCCAACGATCAGGTCGACGACGCCCTGCGCACCGAGCATCTCAAGGCGCATGCCGCCTCGATCCGGGTCCATGCCCAAAAGCTCGGCTCGAAGAATTACTGGGACCAGTTCGGCGACGCCGCCGATTATGTCGTCATGTACATTCCCGGCGAGCATTTCCTCACCGCCGCGCTCGAGCAGGATGACGGGCTTTGGGAATGGGCGTTCGAGCGCCGGGTGCTGCTCGCCACGCCGACCAACTTGGTCGCCATCGCCCGCACCGTCTCCAGCGTCTGGCGGCAGGAGAAGATCGCCGAGGAGGCGGCCGAGATCGCGCGGCTCGGCAAGGAGCTCCATTCGCGGCTCGCAACGATGGGCGGCCATGTCGCGCGCATGGGCCGCAACCTCGAGCTCGCAATGGGCGCCTACAACGCCTTCGTCGGCAGCCTGGAGACGCAGGTGATGACCCAGGCGAGGCGCTTCGAGGCGCTCGAAGTGTCGAGCGGAACCAAGGAGATCGAGGCGCTCCCGGTGGTCGAGGGCGCGCCCAGGCCGCTCACCAAATTGTTCCCGACCGAGGGCGGCACGCCGAATTGAGGGGAGCGCGCGGCCGCGTGCTCTATTCGCCGCAGCCGTTCAGCGTCTGCCCGGCGACATCCACCTGCACCGTATCGGCGTAATTGTGCTCGTTCACGCCCTGGCACGGCGTGTGGATGATGGTCACGGTCAGCTGCGAGGTCACATATTTGAGGCCGTTGTTGACGGTCTGCGGCGCGGGCGCCGGCACGGTGAGGTTCGGGCCGTTTTGCGACTGATAGACCATCTGGCCGCCCGCGATGCTCAGCGCCCAGCCCGGCTCGAAGCCGTTCGCGGTGTAGGCCGCGGCAGGGGCCGCCGCCGCCATGTTGTTGCCGGCCACGGTGTTGGCGGCAGGCGGGGGCGCGGGAGCGGGGGCGGGGTTCGCAGCGGCGGCGTTGCCGGCCTCGTTGGCCGCGACTCCATTGTTGCCCCCCGGATTCGAGCAGGCCGCAACGGAGGCCACGGCCAGACAGATCCCGATCGGATGGCGCATGTTTCTACCCCCTCGAAGTTGGCGCCAAAACGAGAGAACGACTCGCGGCGACCGGGAAAGCTAATCTCTTCGCCGGCGATTGGCCAGATCGGCCGCATTATTATGGCTGTTCGGTGTCTCGCCTTGACGATTGGCACGAGCCTCAGTAGCGCCGCAGCCGGGCGGTGACGCCGTTTCCGGTCAGCAGCAATGTATCCCCGTCCGGATAGGACAGGCGGACGCGGCCCCCGAGCAGCCGCAGCATCCTGCGCTCGTGGGTCATGCGGGGCTCCGGGCAGGCCATGCGCGTCGACACGATCGGGCCGGGCCTCAGCGTGCTTCCCGCCTCGGCATAGGCGCCTGAGAAGCGGTTGCAGCCGGCCTGGCCGCTCAACCTGCCGTCGGCGAACTGGAGGCCGTAATCCTCGGCCGGCGCGATCGCCTGGCCGTCGATCGCGGCGATCCCCCAGCCGGTATCGTTGAGCGTGTCGGGCGGCAAGGTCGCGCCGCCGCAGCCTTCGAGCGGCCGGTCGCCGCCAGGAAAATAGACCTGGAAGGTATCGGCATAATAGCGGTGGCCCATGCCGTCGTTGCAGCGGACATGGGTTACGTCGATTCGGATGGCGGGCGTGACGTAGCGATAGCCGTTGGCGATCGGGCGTCGGCGGGGCGCGGCCACGTTCACTCCCGGTTGGTCGGGCGCTTCGTAGACGATCCGCCCACCGCCGATCGTCACGCCCCAGAACGGCTCGGTGCCATGGGCGCGATAAACCTGTGCGGTCCCCGTCGTCGCGCAGCCGGCGAGCAGCAACGCGCCCAGGAACATCCCGTTTCTTTGTAGGAATCCGTGTGTCATGCTCATCGCGACTCCGCTCTTTCTCAGGTTGACGACAGCAACCACTGAAGATTTTGAAGCGAGGGTGAACGGGGCCCTGTAGATCGTGAACTTCGTGAACCCCTTGAAGCAGTGTTCCTGTATAAAGATCGCTGCATAACTATCTCTAAATCAACAATTTCGGTGTGCACCCTCCTCCGCAAATGACCTTGAAATTCCGGGAATTTCGCGTTTCTCGTGAACCTTGCCGCAAGCGTCACGACAGTCCCTCGATCAGCCCGTCCGCGCCGATGTGCATGGCTTCGGCGGACGGCGTCCTCGGCAGGCCAGGCATGGTCATCAGGTCGCCGCAGACCGCGACCACGAAGCCCGCGCCGGCACAAAGCCGGACCTCGCGCACGGGCACGACATGGTGGCTGGGCGCGCCGAGCAAGGCCGGGTCGGTCGAGAAGCTGTACTGGGTCTTGGCCATGCAGACGGGCAAATGGCCGTAGCCTTCCTTCTCCCATGAATGGAGCTGGTTGCGGACCGCCCAATCGGCGATCGCCTCGTCGGCGCGGTAGATGCGGGTCGCGATCGTGTTGATCTTGTCGAACAGCTTCAGCTCATTGTCATAGAGCGGCGCGAACTGGCCGCCGCCGGCATCGGCGAGCGCCGCCACCTTGTCGGCGAGCGCCTCGGCGCCGGCGCCGCCATCGGCCCAGTGGGTGCAGAGAACGGCCTCCACGCCATGCGCGGCGGCGATCTGCCGGACCGCCTCGACCTCGGCGTCGCTGTCCGAGCTGAAATGGTTGATCGCGACCAATGCCGGAACGCCGAACTGGCGGACATTCTCGATATGGCGGGCGAGGTTGACGCCGCCGGCCTGGACCGCGGCGACGTTCTCCGCGGCCAGATCGGCCTTGGCGACGCCGCCATTATATTTGAGCGCGCGCACGGTGGCGACGATCACCGCGGCGTCGGGATGAAGCCCGGCCTGGCGGCATTTGATGTCGAAGAATTTCTCCGCGCCGAGATCGGCGCCGAAGCCCGCCTCGGTGACGACATAATCGGCGAGGCTGAGCGCCGCCTTGGTCGCGATCACCGAATTGCAGCCATGGGCGATGTTGCCGAACGGGCCGCCATGGATGAGGGCGGGATTGTTCTCGATCGTCTGGACGAGGTTGGGCTGGATCGCCTGGGCGAGCAGCACCGTCATCGCCCCGTCCGCCTTGAGGTCGCGCGCGGTCACCGCGCTCTTGTCGCGGCGATAGCCGATGACGATGCGGGCGAGGCGCGCGCGCAGATCCTCGAAATCCTCGGCGAGGCAGAGGATCGCCATGATCTCCGAGGCGACGGTGATGTCGAACCCCGATTCGCGCGGGAAGCCGTTGCCGACCCCGCCCAGCGACTGGACGATCCGTCTCAGCGCGCGGTCGTTCATGTCGATCACCCGCTTCCAGACGATCCGGCGCACGTCGATGCCGAGTTCGTTGCCCCAATGGATATGATTGTCGATCAAGGCGGCGAGGAGATTGTGGGCGCTGGTGATGGCGTGGAAATCGCCGGTGAAATGGAGGTTGATCTCCTCCATCGGCACCACCTGCGCATAGCCGCCGCCGGCGGCGCCGCCCTTCATCCCGAAGCAGGGGCCGAGCGAGGGTTCGCGCAGGGCGACGATCGCCTTGCGGCCGAGCCGGTTGAGGGCGTCGGCGAGCCCGACCGAGGTGGTGGTCTTGCCCTCGCCCGCCGGCGTCGGGTTGATCGCGGTGACCAGGATGAGCTTGCCGCGCGGCCCGTCGCGGCGCCGCGCCAGCCAGTCGAGCGCGATCTTGGCCTTGAAGCGGCCATAAGGCTCGAGCGCTTCGCCGGGAATGCCGAGCCGGGCCGCGATCTCGCCGATCGGCAGCATCTGCGCAGCGCGCGAGATTTCGATATCGCCCGGCATCTTTTCCTCTCTTAATGGGGACAGCTACTAGTAACTGTCCCCTTTTATGCGTCGGCGCTGGTTCAGCACCTCATAGGCCATCACCGCCGCCGCGACAGCCGCGTTGAGGCTGTCCGCCCGGCCCATCATCGGGATTTTCACGAGCAGGTCGCATTCCGCCTCATAGGCCGCCGGCAGCCCCTGCGATTCGTTGCCGACGAGGAGGAAGCAGGGGGTCTCGTAACGGGCCTGCTGATAGTCGTCCGTGGCATTGAGGCTGGTGCCGACGAGCTGGCCGGGCCCGCCGCGCAGCCACGGCAGGAAGTCCTCCCAGCGCGCGGCGGCGATCGCCTGCGTGAACAAGGCGCCCATCGAGGCCCGCACGGCCTCGACCGAGAAAGGGTCGGCGCAATCGTCGATCAGGATCAGCCCGCCGGCGCCGACCGCGTCGCCGGTGCGCAGGATCGTGCCGAGATTGCCCGGATCGCGCAGCGCCTGCGCGACGATCCAGAGCGGCGCCGCGCTCCGATCGATCCCGGCGAGCTCCGTGTCGAACGCCCGGTAGACGCCGATCACCGCCTGCGGATTGTCCTTGCCGCTGATCTTGTGGAGGATGTCCGGGCCGGTCTCGATCGCCTCCCCGCCCGCCGCCTCGGTCGCCGCGATCAGGGCGGCAAGCAAGGGGTGGGAGCCGTCGCTGAAAAACAGCCGCTCGGGCAGCCGGCCGCTCTGGCGCGCCTCGGTGAGGATCCTCAGCCCCTCGGCCAGGAACAGCCCCTCGGCGCGCCGGTTCTTCTTGTCGCGAAGCGAGCGCGCCTGCTTGACCAGGGGATTGGAGAAGGCGGTGATCTGCCTGGGCATCAGCCTATCCGTTCCCCGGCGAAAGCCGGGGCCCAGCGGCACCGCCGGACGGCCTGGGCCCCGGCCTTCGCCGGGGAACGGAAGACGCACGGCCTCACACGTCCTCGTTGAAGCGCGCCTCGACCAGGGCGGCGAGCTGCTCGACCGCGAGCTCGGCGCCGAGGCCGGTGGCGCTGATGACGATCGTGTCGCCCATTGCGGCGCCCAGCATCATCAGGCCCATGATCGAAGTGCCGCAGACCTTGTTGCCGTCCTTCTCGACCTCGATCGCGGCGTCGATCTGCGAGGCCAGAGTGACGAATTTGGCGCTGGCGCGGGCGTGGAGGCCGCGCTTGTTCCGGACCTCCACGGTACGAGCGACCATGTCAGGCGGCTGCCTCGCCGAGGATTTCGGAGGCGACGGAGATATATTTGCGCCCCGCCTCGCGGGCGGCGGCGACGGCGGCGCGGACGTCCATGGTCTTGCGCGCGCCTTCGAGCCGGATCAGCATCGGCAGGTTGACGCCGGCGATGACCTCGATCTTGTCCGATTTCATCAGGCTGATGGCGAGGTTGGAGGGGGTGCCGCCGAACAAATCGGTGAGGATGATGACGCCGCTGCCGTCGTCGACGTCGGCGATCGCCTCGGATATGTCCTTGCGGCGCCGGTCCATGTCGTCGTCGGGGCCGATGCAGATGCCGGCGATCCGCTCCTGCGGACCCACCACATGCTCCATGGCGACGATGAACTCCGACGCGAGCCGCCCATGGGTCACCAATACCAGACCGATCATTTATTCACCTTAGCTGCCGTCTGCCCGTGCCCCAGCGGATCGCTCTCCAACGTCACGAGGCGGCGCGGCGAGGTCGCGATGGACGAGACTGGGCGAAAAACCCGCCGCGCGCAACCGTGCCGCGACTCGCTCCGCGACATGGACCGAGCGATGGCGCCCGCCCGTACAGCCGAATGCGACGCAGACATAGGACTTTCCATCCTCGCGGTAGAGCGGGAGCAGGGTGAGCAGCAGATCCTCGATCCTGGCCATGGCATCGCCATAAGCGGCGTCGCCCGCGATATAATCGGCGACCGGCTCGTCGCGGCCGCACAGGGGACGCAGCGCTTCCTGCCAGTGCGGGTTCCTCAGGAAGCGCATGTCGAGGACCAGGTTCGCGTCGGGCGGCTCGCCGCGCGAGAAGGCGAAGGACATGATCTCGATCGTCGCGCTCATCCGGCCGGCAGCCCGAACAGCAGCAGGGCCGCCTCGACCTTGAGCGGCGCCGAGGCCTGGTGGCCTTGGAGGGCGACGGTCGGGATCGCGACGCCCGCGACGGAGATCCGCTCCTCGCCGCCGGGCAGGCGCTCGGGCTGCCCGTCGAGGTCGACGAACAACGCGACGGGGATGTCGGCGACCGGCTCACGCTCGACGATGCCGACGCCGCGCACTTCGATCTTCCCCCTGATGGTCGCCGGCGCGCTGGCCAGGGCCTGGCCCTGCACCCGGTGAATGAAGGTGTAATCGTCGCTGATCAAATCCGCGCCGCGGTCGATCAGCCGCAAAGCGAGATCGGACTTGCCGGTGCCCGAGCGGCCGCCGATCAGGACGGCGCGGCCCTTGATGGCGACGGCGCTGACATGGAGCGTCTCGGAGGAAAGGGAAGGGGGGCTCATGCGCTAACTCCCGGAAAGCGGACGACGAAGCGTGCCCCCGTTCGTCCGTCGTGGCGGTCCTCGATTTCGATCCGCCCGCCATGCCCTTCGACGATCGCCCGCGCGATCGCCAGCCCGAGCCCGCTATGGCGGCCGAAATCCTCTTCCGGCCTGATGCTATGGAACCGGTTAAAGATCGCTTCCCGTGCGTCGCCGGGAACGCCGGGGCCTTCATCCTGCACCGAGATCACGACCTCGTCACCAAGGCGCACGGCGCCGACCTGGACGAGGCCGCCGGGCGGCGAGAATGAGATGGCGTTGTCGACGAGATTGTCGATCAGCCGCGCCAGCCGCGATTCGTCGCCCATCATCACCGCCGTGCCGACGCGCGGCCGCGCGAAGGCGATCTCGGCGCGGCCGCCAATTCTCTTGGCGCCGCGCTCCTCCCAGACCGGCACCATCGTTTCGATCGTGCGGCCGACGTCGATCGGCTCGAACCGCGCCCGCGACAATTCGGCGTCGAGCCGCGAGGCTTCGGCGATGTCGACGACCAGCCGGTCGAGCCGGCCGACATCCTGGCGCACGACGTCGAGCATCTGCCGCCTGAGCGCCGGATCGTCGACCCGCTCGAGCGTGTCGACCGCCGACCGCAAAGACGCGAGCGGGTTCTTGAGCTCGTGGGTGACGTCGGCGGCGAAGGCGTCGGTGGCGTCGATCCGCTGCCTGAGGCTCTGCGTCATCTCGTGGAGCGCGCGAGCGAGCTGGCCGATCTCGTCGGTCCGGGCCGGCAGGGTCGGCACGTCGACCTCGCGCGCGCTGCCGCGCCGCACCTGATGCGCGGCATGAGCGAGCTTGCGCAGCGGCTTGGCGATCGTCCGGGCGAGGAAGCGCGACAGCAGGATCGAAACGATCAAGGTGCCGACCAGGATCAGGAACAACGAATAGCGCTCGGCACGAACGACCCGCCGGACGTCGCGGGCGTTGACGGTCAAGAGCAGCACCTGGCGGTCCGCGCCCTCGATGCGCTGCGCCGCCGCGATATAGGGCGTGCCGTCGGGCGCGCGGCGCAGCATCGGCGCCGGCGCGCCGGTGCGCAGCGTCTGCTGCGCCTCCGGCCAGGCCGAGAGCACGTCGCGTACCGGCGGCACGAATTCGGGCGGCGGCGGCGCGCCGACGATCGTGTCGAAGCCATTGTCGAGCCACAGGGCGACGTCGCGATACCAAGGCTGGATCGAAGGGTCGCGCAACGTGTAAGTCGGCGTCGCATTGTGCCAGCTGTCCGCCACGCGCGCGCCGCCTGGCGCATAAAGGCGCAGCCGCGTCCCCGAATCCCGGCCGAGGCGGATGAGGATCGGCTCGCGCTGGCCGGCCGGGAGCGCGGCGAGCATATGGGCGATCATCACCGCTTCCGACTGGGCCTGGTCGACCCGGGCCTGGGTCAGGCGGCTGCGGAAGCTGTCGAGATAGAAGATGCCGCCGGCGAGGATGGCGAGCGCGAAGATGTTGACCGCGAGGATGCGCTGACGAAGCGTCAGCCGCTTCGACCAACCGCGGATCGGGCCGGGCCTCTCACTCTTCGGCAAAGCGGTAGCCGACGCCGTAGAGCGTCTCGATCGCGTTGAAATCGTCGTCGACGGTGCGGAACTTGCGGCGCATCCTTTTGATGTGGCTGTCGATGGTGCGGTCGTCGACATAGATGTCGTCCTGATAGGCGACGTCCATCAGCTGATTGCGCGATTTGACCACGCCGGGGCGCTGGGCCAGCGCCTCGAGGATCATGAACTCTGTCACGGTCAGCGTGACATCGCCGCCGTCCCATTTCACCCGGTGCCGGGCCGGATCCATGAGCAGCCGGCCGCGCGCGATCTCGGCCTGCTCGGGCGCATCGTCCTCGGCCGGCGGGCGGGCGCGCATCTCGGTTCGCCGTAGCACCGCGCGGATGCGGGCGAGGAGGAGGCGCTGGGAAAACGGTTTTGCGATGTAATCGTCGGCGCCCATCGCCAAGCCCAAAGCTTCGTCGAGCTCTTCGTCCTTGGAGGTCAGGAAGATGATCGGGAAGTCGCTCTTCTCGCGCAGCCGGCGGAGCAGCTCCATCCCGTCCATGCGGGGCATCTTGATGTCGAGCACGGCGAGATCGGGCGGATTGTCGACGAGCGCCTTCAGCGCCGCCTCGCCGTCCGAATAGAGGCGGGTGACGAAGCCTTCCGACTGCAAGGTGACCGAAAGCGAGGTCAGGATGTTGCGGTCGTCGTCGACAAGCGCGATCGTTATCGACATCGTCCGTTGCTACCCACTTGCCCTGCCCATACGGCCTTTAGCCAAGGGCGCTTCGCCGCGCTACCCTTTGACGCAGGCGCGCCGCTTCGATATGCGCCCGGCAAGAACGAGGCCCCTTCGCCAGGGCCGACCCATATTCGCCGAGAGGAACTTACGTGGCCCAGAAGGTCCCGTCATTCGATCTGTCATACCAGGGCATCGACACAGGTGCGGTTCTGCACTGGAACCTCGGCCCGGCCGTGCTGGTTGAGGAGGCGCTGAAGCGCGGCGAGGGCCTGCTCGCCGCCGACGGCCCGCTCGTCGTCAGGACCGGCAAGCATACCGGCCGCTCGGCGAAGGACAAGTTCATCGTCCGCGACGCCGAGACCGAAGCCACTATCTGGTGGGACAACAATGCCTCGATCGCGCCAGAGCATTTCGCCGCGCTCAAGGAGGATTTCCTCGCCGCGCTGGCCGGGAAGAAGGAGCTGTTTGTCCAGGACCTCTACGGCGGGTCGCAGAGCGAGCACCGGGTGCGCGTCCGAGTCATCAACGAACTCGCCTGGCACAGCCTGTTCATCCGCACCTTGCTCGTCCGCCCGGGCGCGGAGGAGCTGGCCGGCTTCGAGCCCGAATTCACGATCATCGACCTGCCGAGCTTCCGCGCCGACCCCGCGCGCCACGGCACCCGTTCGGAGACGGTGATCGTGGTCAACTTGAGCGAGAAGATGATCCTGATCGGCGGCACGGCCTATGCGGGCGAGATGAAGAAGTCGGTGTTCGGCATCCTCAATTATCTGCTCCCGCCGACCGGCGTGATGCCGATGCACTGCTCGGCCAATATCGGGCCCAAGGGCGACACCGCGGTCTTCTTCGGCCTCAGCGGCACCGGCAAGACCACGCTCAGCGCCGACGCCAGCCGCACCCTGATCGGCGACGACGAGCATGGCTGGTCCGACACCGCGGTGTTCAACTTCGAGGGCGGCTGCTACGCCAAGATGATCCGCCTCTCGCCCGAGGCCGAGCCCGAAATCTACGCGACCACCAAGCGCTTCGGCACCGTGCTCGAAAATGTGGTGATGGACGAAGCGACCCGAATCCTCGACCTCGACGATGCCAGCCTCGCGGAGAATACCCGCGGCGCTTACCCAATCCATTATATCCCCAATTGCTCGGCCGAGAATATGGGCCCGGTGCCGAAGAACGTCGTCTTCCTCACCGCCGACGCCTTCGGCGTGCTGCCGCCGATCGCGCGGCTGACGCCCGAGCAGGCGATGTACCATTTCCTCTCCGGCTACACCGCCAAGGTCGCCGGCACCGAGATCGGCGTCACCGAGCCCGAGGCGACCTTCTCGACCTGCTTCGGCGCGCCCTTCATGCCGCGCTTCCCCTGGGTCTACGGCAACCTCCTGAAGGAGCGGATCGCCAAAGGCGGCGTCCATTGCTGGCTGGTCAACACCGGCTGGACCGGCGGCAAATATGGCGTCGGCAGCCGCATGCCGATCAAGGCGACCCGCGCCTTGCTCAACGCCGCGCTCGACGGCTCGCTCGCCAACGTCGAATTCCGCAAGGATCCTTATTTCGGCTTCGACGTCCCGGTCAGCGTGCCCGGCGTCGAGAGCGCGATCCTCGACCCGCGCGACACCTGGGCCGACAAGGCGGATTACGACGCCACGGCGGCGAAGCTTGTCGGCCTGTTCACCGCCAATTTCGCCAAATTCGCAACCCACGTCGACGCCGGGGTCGTCACCGCCGCGCCGCAACCCGGCCAATCGCAGCAACAAATACGGGAGCCCGTGATCAGCGCGGCCTGACGCCCAGCCAGACCCTCACCCCAACCCTCTCCCCAAATGGGAGAGGGGGAAGGGACAAAAGGGAGCGTGCCGGCGACAAGTCGGCGCGCTCCTTTTCTTTTACCCGCTCGTCATCCCGGACTTGATCCGGGATCCATCTTCTCTTCCCGGTATCGAGAAGGAAAGGTGGACCGCGGATCCCCGGATCAAGCCCGGGGCAGGCAAGTCCGGGGTGACGGCCCGACCAAGGACCGAATGATGGAACACCACCACGAACCGCGGCTCTGGCCGAACGACGACGCGATCCGCCGGGTCGGCGAGGGCTTCCTCGCCCGCACCCTGCCCAAGCCCGAATGGACGCACGAAGCGCATATCGGCACCACCGCGTGGATCATCCTCGAACGGCCCGACATATTGCCCGAGCGCGACCTGCCGGCCCTCATCCGCCGCTACAATGAAAGCGTCGGCGGGGTGAACAGCGATACCGAAGGCTATCACGAGACGATCACGCAGCTGTTCATCCGCACTTTGCGGGCGGCGCTGGCGGGGAGCGAGGGGAGGGGGCTGGCCGAGCGGGTCAATGCGGTGCTGCTGGCGCCCGAGGGGCGGCGGGATTGGCCGCTGCGCTTCTACTCGGCGGAGGTGCTGTTCTCGAAGGAAGCGCGGCTCGGATGGATGGAGCCGGATCTGGCGGCGCTGCTCCGATCCTAGCGTGGGCGCGCCCGAGCCATCAGGCGCCGCGTGCGGTCGTAGCCGTCGAAAGCTTCCCTAATCGCCCTCTGCCTTCGTGGCGCATCCGCATATTCGGGCAAGGCGGCCAAGACTGTCTCGGCCTGCCGCTCGAGAGCCGTCTTCTGCGACGCACAGGCGTGGATCGCCCTTTCGACTTCAGCCCGGAAAGAGGCGCTGTCGCGCACGTGGCGGGGGTCGAAATTCTGGTCCTGGCAGCGGACATATCGGTTGTGGAGGCCGACGATGGCGTTCGGCACGTCGACATCGAGGGGCGTCGCCCCAATCGCGGCCTGGGCAAGGAGTGCGAGCGCAATCTGCATCGTAAAGGACCTTCAAGGCGCTGTCTTACGGGACAAATTACCCCATGTGTTGCCGGGTCCGCAATGGTCAAAAGGAGACACTCGCGGGAGCGAGGCAGGCTGGGTTGGGGACACACATCTTTGCGTCCCCGGCTCGACTGTTCTCGAAGGAGGCGCGGCTGGGGTGGGTCATCTGAATGGGGACACGTACTTTTTCGCGAAAAAGTACGTGTCCCCTTTTCCGCTGTGTCCCCTTTTCCGCTTATCGGCGCGGGGCCGGGCGGAGGGGGCGTCCGGCCGCCGCCGAGAGGCCGGCGACGAAGGCGGGGCCGCCGAGCGCTCGGCCGGTGCGTTCGCCGGCGCGGATCGCGTCGCGCTCGCCCTCGCCGAGGCCGTCGTCGAGCAACGCCCGCCAGTCGGCGATGCGCTCGCGCGCGGCGGCGAGCGCGGTGATTCCGTCGGCGGCGAGACCGAGATGGGCCCGCGCGCTCGACCAGCGCCATTGCTCGGGCCGCTCGACCAGCCCGGCCCGCACCGGATTGAGCTCGACGTAACGCAGGCAGGCATGAAGATGCGTTTCGTCCATCGGCGCCGAGGCGAAGCGGCTCTGCCACAGGAAGCCGCGCCAGCCTTCGCGCTGGTTGATCGCCCAGGTGTAGTGACGGTGCACCGGCGCCAGCGCCGCCGCGAGCCCGTCGGCCCGGGCCGGGACCAGCACGAGGTGGACATGGTTGGGCATCAGGCACCACGCCCAGACCTTTGTGTCCGCCTTGCCGCACCAGAAGCGGAGCAACCTCAGGTAGAGAGCATAGTCGCCGTCGCAGAAGAAGGTCTGCTGGCGGCGGTTGCCGCGCTGGGTGACGTGGTGCGGTGTCCCGGGGACGACGAGACGTGCGGCTCTCGGCATGGCTCCGATTAACCGGAAAACGCAAGCGTGGCTACAATTTTCCGCTAAAAACGTTGGACGGCATAAAAAGGGGACACGTACTTTTTCGCGAAAAAGTACGTGTCCCCTTTCATCAGAGCCTCGCGATCCGCGGCCCCCCGCGCTCCTTGTCGAACAGCTCCGTCATCGCCCAGACCATGGCGTCCGCCCGGTCCGGACTCCCGGCGCCCTGATAGCCGTCCCAGGTCAGCGCGCAGAGCTGGTCCTCAAGCTCCGGGAAATGGCCCGCCAGCCGCGCCCGCCCCGTCTCGAACCTCAGCGCGATCGGCTCCGCGCGGGCGGCCTTGCTCCTGGTCGCGGCGACGAGGCGGATGGGGAGATCGGCGTCGACGGCGCGCAGGACGCTCTTGATCATGTCGCCGCCCTGGTTCTTCTCGGCGACGACGCGGCTGGCGCCATATTGGTCGGCGGCGGCGGCGACGCGGCGGGCCCAGGCTTCGGGGGAGAGGCCCTGGGCGGTGAGGTCGGCGAGGACGTGGGCGACGCCGTCCTCGTCCATGGCGCAGACGACGATGCCGCAGCTGTTGCCGTCGGTGCTGGCGGGCGGATCGAGGCCGATGACGGTGCGGACGAAGGAATGGGGAGCGGCGCCGGAACGGGGACAGTCACTTTCCGCACCGTCGGAACGGGGACAGTCACTTTGCGCGCCGTCGGAACGGGGACAGTCACTTTCCGCGCCGTTGTTCCCGCTGTCCCCGCCGGAACGGGGACAGTCACTTTCCGCACCGTGGGAACGGGGACAGTCACTTTCCGCGCCGCCGTTCCCGCTGTCCCGCTCCGCGCGTGAAAGTGACTGTCCCCTTTCGCCCCTTGCCTTGTCGATCAGGTCCCAGGTCCACAATGCGCCTTCGAAATCCTCGAGGAGCAGGCCTTCGAGCTCCTGCTGGCCGAAGCGGGTGCCGCCGTGCTGCTCGTACATGGCGGTTCGGAAGTCGGGTGCGGAATCGGGGTTGTCGGCGGTGCGGCCGTGCGTCGTCACGGTGCGCGGCAGGCCAAGGATGCGCTTCAGCGCCGGGATCGGCTTCGGAGTCGTCGTGACGATGGCGCGCGGAGTTTCGCCGAGGCGCAGGCCGAGCATGAGATTGTCCCAGGCGGCGCCGGCCCGCGGAAATTTGGCGAGCTCGTCGCACCAGGCGAAATGATGCTGCGGCCCGCGCAATTTGTCAGGCCGGTCGGCGGTGAATGCGTGCGCCTGCGCGCCCGAGGGGAAGAGGAAGAGGCCGCGCGTGGCGATCCAGCGCGGGGCCTCGTCGCAGCGGGCGCAGGCGAGGAGGCCGCTGTCGCCCTCGACCATCACGTCCGCGACCTCGTCGAGGGTCGCGCCGACGAGCGCGATCCGGGCCCGCGGGTTCTCCCGCGCACGCGCCCACACCCATTCGGCGCCGGCCCGGGTCTTGCCGAAGCCCCGGCCCGCAATGATCGCCCAGACCCGCCAGGGCGACCCGTCGGGGCAGGCTCCGGGATCGATCTGGCCGCCGCGCGCCTGCCACCACCATTCCTCCAGGATCGCCCAGCGCGCCGGCGCGGGCAGCGCCATGAACACGATGCGGCGCAGCTCGGGCGGGAGCCGCAGCAGAGCGAGCAGCACGGCGAGCATCTCGGCGCGGGTCATTTGGGGACACGTACTTTTTCGCGAAAAAGTACGTGTCCCCTTTTGCTCCCGGGTCATGGGGACGGTCACGAGTGACTGTCCCCGGGCGCGACGCCGTGGCGGACGCCGAGCGCGCGCAGCTTCCTGTCGAGCGCGACGATCGCCTCCTCGAAGGTCCAGCGCTTGAGGTGACCGTGGCGCACCTCGCGGTGGCCGAGGCGGCCGTCGCGGCGGTCCCAGCGGGCGAGCAATTTCATCACCCGCTCGAACTCCGTTGCCATCTCTCCCGTCGGAACCAGCTCCTCGCGCAGCCGCTCCTGCGCCACCAGCCGCTGGCGCACCGCCTCGGCCTCGAGCTTGGGATAGGCGTATTGCAGCGCCTCGTCGTGCGCGGCGGCGAATTCGGGATGCTTGCGGCGGTGGCTGTCGACGGTCGCCACGGACACGCCGGCGGCCGCCGCCGCGGCCTGCGAATCCGCGGTGCCGGCGAAATGATCGAGATAGATGCGCTGACGCGCCGGGGTGAAGCGGACGCAGCGCATCTTGCGCCGCTGCAGCAGGCGGCCGCGGCCGGGGACGATGCGGACCTGGCCGTCCCCGCCTTCGCCGCCGCCGTCCCGCGACGGCGCGCGTTCGTCCGCGGCGGAGAGCTCGAGCGCCCAGAGCCAGCCAAGCCTGAACGCCGGCTCGCGGCGGCGGACGCCGTAAAAGCCCTTGACCGAGAAGCCGGCGGCTTCGGCGGCGAGCGCGATCGGCGCGCCCAGACGCAAGGCCGAGAGGAAGCGCGCCTTCGCCGCCGCATCGATCCACCGCCGCTTCCCGCGCGGTCCCGAATCAGTTCTTTCACCCATGGGGCGGATTAGAACATTCGCGGAACAGTGTAGGAAAGCGCTTTTTGCCGGAGCGGTTCGTGCGCGCCCGGGCCTAGGCCGGCTCGACCGTGAGGCAGGTGCCGTCGGCGCCGACCACGCGCACCCGGGCGCCGCTCGGCAGGTCCGGGCCGCGCGCATTCCAGACGCCGTCGCCGACGGTGACCCGGCCCTTGCCGTTCTCGATCGCGGTCTCGACGGTGACGGTCTGGCCGATCAGCCGCGAGGCGCGCTCGTTGAGCCTGGGATCCTCGCTCGCGACCGGGTTGCGGGCATAGACGCTGCGGCCCGAATAGACCGCGGCGAAGGCGAGCAGGGCGAAGGTGCCGAGCTGCCAGGCGAGCGGCATCGGCGCCAGCGCGACGATCAGGCCGGTAATGCCCGCCGCCAGCGCCATCCAGACCAGGAATATGCCGGGGACGAGGATCTCCAGGATGCCGAGGATCGCGGCGACGAGCAGCCACCACCAATGATAATCGAGGCCTTGCAGGAAGGTCATTGCTGGCCTCCCTCGAACGGGCCGCGGCGCGGCGCCGCCTGATCGCTCTGGCCGAGCGCGTCGCGGGCGAGCGCGCCGATGCCGCCCAACGTGCCGATCAGCTGGGTCGCCTCGACCGGGAACAGGATCGTCTTGGCGTTGGGCGAATCGGCGAAGCGGGCGACCGCCTCGACATATTTCTGGGCGATGAAATAGTTGATCGCCTGGGTCGAGCCGCCGGCGATCGCGTCGGACACCATCTGGGTCGCCTTGGCCTCGGCCTCGGCGGCGCGTTCGCGGGCCTCGGCGTCGCGGAAGGCGGCCTCGCGGCGGCCCTCGGCCTGGAGGATCTGGCCCTGCTTCTGGCCCTCGGCCTTGAGGATCTCCGACGCGCGCAGGCCCTCGGATTCGAGGATCAACGCGCGCTTCTCGCGCTCGGCCTTCATCTGCCGCCCCATGGCGTTGACGATGTCGGCGGGCGGGCGGATGTCCTTGATCTCGACGCGGGTGATCTTGACCCCCCAGGCCTCGGTCGCCTGGTCGACGACGACGAGCAGGCGGGCGTTGATCTCGTCGCGCTTGGACAGGGTCTCGTCGAGGTCCATCGAGCCCATCACGGTGCGCAGGTTCGTGGTCGTGAGCTGCATGATCGCGAGATAGAGGTCGGAAACCTCATAAGCGGCCTTGGCGGCGTCGAGGACCTGGAAGAAGACGATGCCGTCGACCCCGACCATCGCATTGTCCTTGGTGATGATCTCCTGGCCCGGAATGTCGAGCACCTGCTCCATCATGTTCACCTTGCGGCCGACGCGATAGAAGAAAGCGGGGAAGAAATTCAGGCCGGGGCGCGCCGTTGTCGTGAAGCGGCCGAAATATTCTATCGTGTATTGATAGCCTTGGCGGACGACCTTCACACTGGCGAACAGCCAAAGGACGACCAGGCCCACGATGACCAGGATGACCATGTCCATGCCGGCATTCTCCCTCGCTTGAGCGACTTATCATGTAGACAAAGTGGCGCCGATCCAAGAAGAATCGCGAGACATGGAGCCGACCGATCCGCGCCTCTGCCGCACCTTGCTGTTCCTGCCCGCCGCCAACCCGCGCGCGATCGCGAAAGCGCGCACGCTCGACGCCGACATGGTCGTGCTCGACCTCGAGGACGCGGTGCGCGAGGAGGACAAGGCCGCGGCGCGCGAGGCGGCGGTTTCGGCGACCCATGACGGCTTTGGCGGCCGCCCGGTGGCGATCCGGGTCAACCCGGCGGGCTCGGCCCATTATGGCGCGGACGTCGTCGCGGTCCGCCGCGCCGCGGCCGATTTCGTCATCCTCGCCAAGGCCGAAAGCGCCCGCCAGGTGGCGGACGCGGCCGCGCTGATGCTGAAGCCGGTGATGGCGATGATCGAGACTCCGCGCGCGGTGATCGACGCGGCCGCGATCGCGACGGTCTCGCGCGGCCTGATCGCCGGCGTCAACGATCTCGGCGCCGGCCTCGGCCTGCCGCCGGCCGACGGCCGGGCCGGCCTGACCTATGCGCTGCAGCGGATCGTGGTCGCAGCCCGCGCCGCCGGCGTCGCCGCCTTCGACGGCGTCTACAACCGGCTCGAGGCGGGCGAGGGGCTCGAGGCGGAATGCCGGCAGGGCCGCGCCTGGGGCTTCGACGGCAAGTCGGTCATCCACCCGAGCCAGATCGAGACCGCCAACCGCCTGTTCGGACCGAGCGCCGACGAGCTCGAAGCCGCCCGCCGGCTGGTCGAGGCGGCGACCGGCGGGGCCGAGCGCCACGAGGGCCGGATGATCGAAAGCCTCCACGTCGAGGCGGCCCGCGCCTTGCTCGCCAGGGCGCGGTAGGCAGAAAGGGGACAGTTACTTTTCCGCGCGGCATCGCCTGACTGGCCGCCGTCGTGCGGAAAAGTAACTGTCCCCATGGAGCGCTCTCCCGGTCCCGCGAATCGCTTGCGAGTCGTGGCCCGCCTCCTTAAGCAGCGTCATGTTCAGGACGCCGATCCTCGCCTTCGCGTTCCTCTCGGCGCCGCTCGCCGCGCAGCAGGCGCCGGCGCCGATCGCGCCCGCCGATTTGCTGCGCCACATCGCCGTCCTCGCCGGCGACGATTTTGAGGGCCGCGCGCCGGGCACGGCGGGGGAGCGGCGCACGACCGACTATATCGTCGCGCAGTTTCGCGCCCGCGGCCTCGAGCCGGCGGGGGACAGCGGCGGCTGGCTCCAGACGCTGCGCCTCGTCGAGCGCAAGCCCGACCGCGCCACCACGCGCTGGACCGCCGCCGGCCGCGCCGTCGAGATCGCGCCGGACGAGCTCATCCTGACCGGCCGGGAGGCGCGGGCCAGCGTTGACGCCGCCCCGGTCGTCTTCGCCGGCCATGGCGCCCGCCTGCCCGACCGCGGCATCGACCAGCTGGCCGGCGCCGACGTGCGCGGCAAATTGGTGCTGATCCTGCTCCAGGGCCCCGAGATCGAGGGCTTCCCCTCGGCCGGCGAGCGCATACAGGCGGTCGCCGAGGCGGGCGCCGCCGCGGTCATCGCCATCGTCGGCGACGATGTCGACTGGGCCACGGTCGCGGCGGGCATCAGGGCGGGCATGACCCAGGACCCCGCGACACCGATGCCGGCGCTCCACGGGATCATGTCGATGGCGGCGGCGCAGCGGCTGGTGACTGCCGCCGGCGGCGACATGGCGAGACTGCTCAACGACCAGCCCGGCTCCTCCTTCCGCGCCGTCGCGCTGAACGCGCGCGCGTCGCTGGAGGTGACCACCTTGGTGCGGCGCATCGAGACCAGCAACGTGATCGGCCGGCTGCGCGGCAACCGCGCGACCGGCGAGAGCCTGCTGCTGCTCGCCCATTGGGACCATCTCGGCCTGTGCCGTCCCGAAGGCGAGGACGACCGCATCTGCAACGGCGCCGTCGACAATGCCAGCGGCGTCGCCAGCCTGATCGAGGTCGCCGGGCGGCTCTCGGCGCAGCCCCGGCCGCCCCGCGACATCCTGTTCCTGGCCACCGCCGCGGAGGAGCTTGGCCTGCTCGGCGCGTCCTATTTCGCCGAGAATCCGATCGTCCCGCTCGCCTCGATCGTCGCCGCGATCAACATGGACACGGTCGCCATCCATCCGGCCGGCGAGCCGGTCGCGCTGATGGGCCGCGGCACGCCGGCGCTCGACCGGCTGGTCGATTCGACCATCGTCGACATGGGCCGCCGGATCGACCCCGACGACGAGGCCGCCGCCTTCATCGAGCGCCAGGACGGCTGGGCGCTCGCCCAGCGCGGCGTGCCGGCGATCATGGTCGGAGGATCCTTCTCGAACGTGGCCCTGCTCAACGCCTTCCTCGGCGGCCGCTACCACGGCCCGGACGACGAGGCGGACGGCCAGCTCGTCCTCGACGGCGCCGCGGAGGACGCCAACCTCATCGTCGCGCTCGCCGGCCGGCTCGCCGACCCCGCAACCTATCAGCGCCAGCAAAGGCCCGCTTCATGACCGCGCTCGACATCCCGCTCGGCCTGACCTTCGACGACGTGCTCCTGAAGCCGGCGGCGTCGAGCGTGATGCCGAGCCAGGCCGACACCTCGACCCGGCTGACCCGCGAGATAGCGCTCAACATCCCCATCCTTTCCTCGGCGATGGACACGGTGACCGGCGCCGAGATGGCGATCGTCATGGCGCAATTGGGCGGGCTCGGCGTCCTCCACCGCAACATGGAAGTGGACGAGCAGGCGGCCGCCGTGCGCAGCGTCAAGCGCTACGAGAGCGGCATGGTGGTCGATCCGATCACGATCCGCCCGGACCAGAGCCTGGCCGACGCGCGCGCTTTGATGGAACGCCACAAAATCTCCGGCATCCCGGTCACGCAGGCGGACGGGCGCCTGGTCGGCATCCTCACCAATCGCGACGTCCGCTTCGCGGAGAATCCGCGCCAGCGCGTGTCCGAGCTGATGACCCACGAGAATCTGGTCACGGTCGGCCCCGGCGTCAGCCAGGACGAGGCCCGCCGCCAGCTCCACCAGCACAGGATCGAGAAATTGCTGGTCGTGGACGAGGACCGCCGCTGCATCGGCCTCATCACCGTCAAGGACATCGAAAAAGCGGTCGCTTATCCCGGCGCGACCAAGGACGGCACCGGGCGGCTGCGCGTGGCCGCCGCGACCACCGTCGGCGACAAGGGCTTCGAGCGCAGCCAGGCCTTGATCGACGCGGAATGCGACCTCATCGTCATCGACACCGCCCACGGCCACAATCGCGACGTCGCGCTGGCGGTGGAACGGATCCGCAAGACCTCCAACGCGGTCCAGATCGTCGCCGGCAACGTCGCCACGGCCGAGGCGACCAGGGCGCTGATCGGCGCCGGCGCCGACGCGGTCAAGGTCGGCATCGGCCCGGGCTCGATCTGCACGACCCGCGTCGTCGCCGGGGTCGGCGTGCCCCAGCTCACCGCGATCCTCGACAGCGCCGGCGCGGCGGCGGCCTCGGGCACGCCGGTCATCGCCGACGGCGGCTTGAGGACCAGCGGCGACGTCGCCAAGGCGTTGGCGGCGGGCGCGTCGGCGGTGATGATCGGCTCGCTGCTCGCCGGCACCGAGGAGGCACCGGGCGAGACCTTCCTCTACCAGGGGCGCGCCTACAAATCCTATCGCGGCATGGGCTCATTGGGCGCGATGGCGCGGGGCTCGGCCGACCGCTATTTCCAGCAGGATATCAAGGACCAGCTCAAGCTCGTGCCGGAGGGGATCGAGGGCCAGGTCGCCTATAAGGGCCATGCCGCCGACGTCATCCACCAGCTCGTCGGCGGGGTGAAGGCGGCGATGGGCTATACCGGCGCGGCGACGCTGCCCGACCTCCGGAAGGCCGAGTTCGTCCGAATCACCAATGCCGGCCTTCGCGAAAGCCACGTCCACGACGTCACCATCACCCGCGAGGCGCCGAATTATCCGCAGCGTTAGGACAGCCGGTGACGTCGACACGACTTCGTCATGCCGGACTTGATCCGGCCTCCATCTTCTTTTTCTCCTGTCGCGGGAAGAAGGTGGACCCCGGGTCAAGCCCGGGGTGACGACTCAGGTGGCCCCGGCGAGGAAATGGGGACACGTACTTTTTCGGGAAAAAGTACGTGTCCCCTTCGGCAAAAAAGTACGTGTCCCCTTCGGTAGGAAAAAGTACGTGTCCCCTTCGGTAGGAGCGCCATGACCCCCGCAGCCCGCCTTCAGGCCGCGATCGAGCTGGTCGACGAGATCCTCGCCGCGGCGCGCGAAAGCGGGGCCGCGGCCGACACCCTGATCGCGCGCTATTTCAAGGCCCGCCGCTATGCGGGATCGGGCGACCGCCGCGCGGTGCGCGAGCTCGTCTTCCGCGCCATCCGCAGGGCCGGGGAGCCGCCCGTCTCCGGGCGCGCGGCCCTGCTCGGGCTCGACGACGTCGCCTTGCTCTTCGACGGGTCGCCCCACGGCCCGGCCGCCATCGAGCCCGGCGAACCGGTCGCCCCGGCCGGGATCGCGCCGGCCTGGCTGCTCGCGCGCCTCGACCCTCTGGTCGGCGAGGACGAACTCCCGGCGCTGCTTCGGCGCGCGCCGCTCGACGTCCGGATCAACCGGCTCAGGCAAGCGCCCGCGCTCGACGCCGAGCCGACGCCGCTCTCCCCGATCGGCCTGCGCTTCCCCGAAGGCACCAAGGTCGAGCAGCTGGCGGCCTGGCGGCTCGGCCAGATCGAGGTCCAGGACGAAGGCAGCCAGCTCATCTGCCTCGGCGCCGGCGCCGCGCCCGGCATGCTGGCAGTCGACCTGTGCGCCGGCGCCGGCGGCAAGACGCTCGCGCTCGCCGCCGAAATGGCGAATGAGGGCCGGCTCGTCGCCGCCGACAGCGACCGCGGCCGGCTCTCGCGGCTGCCGCGGCGCGCCGCCCGCGCCGGCGTCGGAATCGTCGACTCGCGGCTGCTCGATCCGGGGCGCGAGGCCGAGGCGCTCGCCGACCTCGCCGGCGAGGCCGACCTCGTCCTGGTCGACGCGCCCTGCTCGGGGACGGGCACCTGGCGGCGCAACCCGGAGACGCGCTGGCGGGTCACGCCCGAGCGTCTCGACCGGCTCACCGCGCTCCAGGCGCGCCTGCTCGATATCGGCTTGACGCTGCTCAAGCCGGGAGGCCTGCTCGTCTATGCGGTCTGCTCGCTGCTGGCCGAGGAGGGCAGGGGGCAGGCGGAGGCCCTGACCGGCCGTTCATCCCTGGTTCCGGAGCCAGTCGCTATCGAGGCCGGCCGGGCCGCGGGCACGGGCCGGCTGCTCAGCCCGGGCCGAGACGGCACGGACGGCTTTTTCGTCGCGCGCTGGCGCCGCCCATGCTAGAGGTGCCGGCGACAGGAAGATGGAGTATTTGATGCGCCTTACGCCAATCGTCTTTTCGCTCGCTCTGGCGGCGGCGACCATCTCGAGCTCCGGCTATGGCCAGCGTCCGGACGACCAGATCGATCCGCGCTCGACCAGCCTGGTCAGCCAGGCCGAGGCGCAGACCGCCGCCGGCCGCCACCAGGAGGCGATCGACCTGCTCGAAACCGCGCTCGCCGTCGACCCCGGCAATCGCGGCGCCTATATCGCGCTCGGCCGGGTCGCCCAGGCGCAGCGCCTGCCCGGCAAGGCGGTCCGCTATTATGCCGACGCGCTCAGGCTCGAGCCCAACGACGTCACCGCGCTCGCCAGCCAGGGCGAGGCCTTCGTCCAGCGCGGCGCGGTCGACCGGGCGCGGGCCAATTTGCAGCGGGTGCAGACCCTGTGCGGCCAGCCCTGTCCGCAGGCGCAGCAGCTCGCCGGCGTGATCCAGCGCGGTCCTCCCGCCGACGTCCTCGCCGCCCAGCGCCCCGAGCGGGGCGCCCCGCCGACCCCCACCCAGACCCCGGCGCCGCGGCCGAACTGAGAAAAGGGGCACGAGAAAAAGGGGACACGTACTTTTTCGCGAAAAAGTACGTGTCCCCATTCAGAGCAGGCGCGCGATCGCCACGAAATCGTCCACGGCGAGGGTTTCGGCGCGGCGCTCGGAGTCAACGCCGAGCGTCGCCAGCGCCGCCAGCGCGCCGGGCAGGCCCTTCAGCGCGCTGCGCAGCATCTTGCGGCGCTGGCCGAAGGCGGCGGCGGTGAGCCGCTCCAGCGTGGCGGCGACGACGCCCTCGGGCTGCGCGCCGGGGACGATGTGGACCACCGCCGACATCACCTTGGGCGGCGGCACGAAGGCCGAGCGGTGGACCTTCATCGCAAGCTTCGCGGTCGAGCGCCATTGGGCGAGCACCGACAGCCGCCCGTAGGCGCCGCTCCCCGGTTTGGCGACGATCCGTTCGGCCACCTCCTGCTGGAACATCAGGGTCAGCGACGGCCATGCCGGCGGCCAGGCCTCGCCGCCGAGCCAGCGCACCAGCAGGGCCGTGCCGACATTGTAGGGCAGGTTGGCGACGATATGGGCGCCCGCCGGCGGCGCGACCGCAAGCGCGTCGCCTTCGATCACGGCGAGGCGGCCCGCCGCCGCTTCGCCCAGCTCGGCCAAGGGCGCCAGGCAGCGGCGGTCGCGCTCGACCGCAATCACCCGCGCGCCGGCCCGGAGCAGCGCGCGGGTGAGGCCGCCCGGCCCGGGCCCGACCTCGTAGACGCGCTCACCCGCGAGCGGCCCCGGCACGCGCGCGATCCGGTCCAGCAATTGCTCGTCGAGCAGGAAATTCTGGCCCAGCGCCTTCGACGCGCTCAGCCCGTGGCGCGCGATCACCTCGCGTAGCGGCGGCAGGGTCTCGAGGCTCACGCCTCGGCGAGCCGCCGCGCGCATTCTCCGGCGGTGCGGATGGCGGCGATCATCGCGTCGGGATGGGCGATGCCCTTGCCGGCGATGTCGAAGGCGGTGCCGTGATCGGGCGAGGTCCGCACGATCGGCAGGCCCAGTGTCATGTTGATGCCTTCGTCGAAATGGAGCGTCTTCAAGGGGATCAGGGCCTGGTCGTGATACATGCACAGAGCGGCGTCGTAATTGCGGCGGCGGCGCTCGTGGAACATGATGTCGGGCGGATGCGGGCCGCTGACGTCATGGCCCTCCTCGCGCAGCCGCTCGATCGCCGGCAGGATGATCTCGAGCTCCTCGCGCCCGAGCGTCCCCTCCTCGCCCGCATGGGGATTGAGGCCGGCCACGGCGATGCGCGGATTTTCGATCCCGAACTGGCGCTGCAGCCCGCGGATCGCGGCCCGGCCCTTGGTGACGATGCGCTCGATGGAAAGCTGCTCGGGCACCTCGCGCAGGGGGATGTGGGTGGTAACCGGGATCACCCGCAGCGTCGGCCCGGCCAGCATCATCGCGACGAGATCGCCGGCGACGCCGCAGCGTTCGGCGACGAACTCGGTCTGGCCGGGATGGACGAAGCCGATGGCGTAGAGCTGGGCCTTGGAGACCGGGCCGGTGACGAGCGCCGAGGCGGCGCCCGAGCGGGTCAGGCCGACCGCGAATTCGAGCGCGTCCAATGAGTTGCGCGCGCCTTCGAGGTCGGGCCGGCCGGGCACGACCTCGGTGTCGGTCTTGACCCTCAGGATCGGCAGCGCCTCGTCATATTCGTCGCAGGCGGCGAGCGGGTCGTCGACCAAGGCGATCGGCCCGTCCCAGACCGCGCGCACCGCCGAAACGCTGCCGACGGCGAGAAAGGGCGGGACATTGTCCTCCCGCCTGCGCTCCCAGCTCTTCGCGATCACCTCAGGGCCGATGCCGGCCGGATCCCCCAGCGAGACGGCCAGCGGGATGGCGGGCCGGTCAGCGATAATCGATCACCGCGTCCCGCCTGAGATCGCGCAGGTAGCGCTGCGCGCGGCTGGCGACCCTGCGCTGGTTGAGGTCGTTGGCGATGGTGTCGGGGTTGGGCGCGTTGATCGGCGGCGGGTCGTCGCGCCCGCACAGGATGAGGACGCTGACCCGCTCGGGCGAGCCGAAGGCCGGCGTCGCCTGGCCGACGCTGAGGTTGAGCAGCATCTGCTGGAGCGAGGGCGGCAGGTCGCGCACCACGACCTGGTCGTTGGAGATGAGCTCGGCGCCGAGGCGCTGCGCGCCCGCCGGAGCGCCGCCGCAGCCGCCTATGGCCTGCGCCTCGCGGCCGAGCTGCTCGGCCCGCGCCTCGGCCTGGGCCGGCGTCGTCCCGGCCGGCAGCGCCACCGTCATCTGAAGCAGGCTCAGCCGCGCGTCGCGCGGGTCGGCGACCAGGATCTGCCTTTTGTCGACGAGGGCGAGGATGGAAAAGCCGCCCGAATTGGGGATCGGATCGGTGATCGCGCCGACCGGCATCTGCGGCAGCAGAGTGTCGAGCTCGGCGGGGAGCTGGCCGGCCTGGACCCAGCCGAGGTCGCCGCCCCTCGCCGCGGTGGTCGCCTCCGAATATTGGCGCGCATAAGCGGCGAAGGAGGCGCCGGCGCGGATCTGCTGGGCGATGCGCGCGACATTGGCCTGCACTTCGGCGGCGGTTTCCTGCGTCGCGGAGAGGAAGATCTCGGCGACATGATATTCGGACGTGCCGCGCATCGCCTCCAGACGCCGCATCACCGCCTGCACCTCGTCGTCGCCGACGGTGACGAAAATCTCGACGTTGCGGCGCTGCAGCCTCTGCCAGGCGAGCTCGCCGCGGATCTGGCGCTTCATCGAGCGCTCCGACGAGCCGATCGAGCGCAGATAGGCGCTGAACCCCTGCGGCGTCTGGCGGAAATTGGCGGCGAAGCGCTCGTAAAACTGGTTGACCTCGCGGTCCTCGATGGTGAGCTCCTGCTGCTGGGCGGCCTGGATCTGGATCGCTTCGTCGATCAGGTTGCGGAGCACCTGGGCGCGGAAGCGCTCGACCTCGTCGGGCGGCAGCTGGATCTGGTTGGAGGCGATGATCAGCGCCATCCGGTGGTCGATGTCGCTGCCGGTGATGACGTCGCCGTTGACGATCGCCGTCGCCTTGCGGATGCTCGGATCCTGCTGGCCCACGAACTGGACGTTGCCGGGGAGATTGAGCGCGCGCTCCGGCGCCGGCTGCCCCCCGCCTTGCGCCGCGGCCATCGCCGACAGCATCGGCGCGATCAACAGAATCGCCGCCCTTGCCAACCTACCGAGCTTCATCATTCCTCCAGTGAAAGCAGGCGCATATCCTGCATCGAAATTGCTGAACCGCAGCTTAGCGGCTTTCCGGGGGAGTCCTTAGCGTCCCAAATTCCTCAGCGCCACCCGGATCAAGAAGGAGTTCCCGCGCCGGGCGTCGCCGCTGTCCTCATAGTCGCGCCGCCACGTCAGGCCAAGCTCGAGGCAGTCATCGTCGTAGAGGATGCCGAGCCGGTGGCGGATCGGCGTGAAGCCGTCGGCCTGCGACAGGGGATCCTCCTGCCGGCTGGTCAGGTCGATCACCGCCGAGCCGAAGATCGACCAGTAGCGCGCGAAGCCGATCCGGCCGCCGAAGCGGATCTCCTCGCGGTCGCGCAGATCCTCGATCGCCGGGTCGATGTTCCGGTCGAGCCGCAAATAGCCGATCGTCGCATAAGTGCGGCGGCCGCCGATCGTCGCGTCGATCTCGTTGCGGCGCAGCGCGAAGCTGTGCTGATCGATCCGGAAGCGGTGGGTGAAGCTCACCATCCGCCCGATCCTGACGTTGGTGCGGCCGACGATGTCGGAGAAGCGGCCGGAGAGGCCGGTGCCGGGCGGCAGGATCGCGGCGCGGTTGGAGAGCCGGTAGGATTGGCCGATCGTGGTGCGGACCGAGACGCTGGGCAGATCGAGCGCCCAATCGGCGCCGTACGTGACTCGGACGCCGTCCTCCCAGCGGTCGTAGCCGGGGAAGCGATTCAGCGCGAACAGGTTCGAATCCTCAAGGTCGACCGAACGCGCATCCTCATTGGGGATGTCGAGGTTTCTGGTCGGCGGCGAGGCGACGAACTGGATGCGCGGGGTGAGGCGCTGGGTGCCGCCGAGGAACTCGCCGACGAGCGGCCATTTGATGTCGGCGGCGACCGCGCCGATGAAGCGGCCGTTCCAGCCCTCCTCGCCGCGATAGCTGACCGTCTGGGTCAGCAAGGTGTCGCTGGCATGGTAGATGTCGCCGCGCGCATAAGCGGTCAGCACCAGCTCCTGGCCGAGCGGGGTGATCATCCGCCGGTCCCAGCGCGCGCTGGCGAAGGCGCGCTGGCTGTCCTGGCCTTCGGTGCGCAGGATGGCGAGGCTGTTGGCCTGAAGCTCGATCCGGCCGCCCGCGATCGGATCGGCGATCCGCCAGCGCGCGTCGATCGCCGGCAAAGCGATCGGCTGCATCCCCTCGACGTCGGTCAGCCGCAGCCCCTCGAAGGCCCAGCCGGCGATCGAGATGTAGCTGTTCGCGGTGATCCGCTCGGCATTGACGAAGGAGCGCAGCCGGTCGTCGCGCGAAATGTCGTAGCGGCGCATGAAGGTGCGGTCGGTGGCGTAGCGGCCAAAGCCGGTGACGGTCCATTCGGGGCTGAGGATCAGCCGCCCGCCGCCCTCGACATAGGCCCTGATCCCCTCATTGCCGATCGCGCCCTGCGGCGCCAGCGGATCGAGCGCGATCCGCGAGCCATAAGTGAAATAGCCGTGCGCATAGAAAGCGCCGTTCGAAGTCAGCTGGCGATATTCGGCCTCGAGCATCGGCAGCACGCCGGTGAAGATGTGCGGGGTGACGGTGGCGTCGCGATTGGGCGCGAACCGCAGATAATAAGGCACGCTGAGCTCGAGCCCGTTGCGCCGGCTGTAGCGGATCTCGGGGACGAGCACGCCGGTACCACCGCCCTGGCTGCCGTCGGGGTGCGACAGGCCGGGCAGGCCAAGGATCGGCGTCCCGAACAGGTTCAGGGTCGCGCCCTGATAGGAGATGCGGTGGCGGACCGGATCGTGGACCACGCGGACCGCGTTGATCTGCCAGGTCGGCTCCTTGGGGCAGCCTTCGGGCGTGACCACCTCGCAGGCGGTGTATGCGGCGCGGTGCAGCGTGGTGACGCCGTCGTGGCGCTCGGCGCGAAGCGCCGCCAGCCGGCCGCCGTCGGCGAGCACGATCAGCATGTTCTCGACGACGCCGTCCTTGAGCGTGTCCTCGAGCTCGACCGAATCCCCGTAGGCGACGTCGCCGCCGGGGCTGACGATGCGGACGCTGCCTTCGGCGCGGACCTGGCCCGACCCGCGGTTCCAGGTGACGCTATCGGCGCGCAGGCGATAGCCCTCGCGGGTCATCCGGACCTCGCCGCTGGCGGTGACGATATCGGCGCGCTCGTCATAGACGAGCTGGTCCGAGCTGAAGGCGACCTCGACCGGCGCGCCGTCGGCGGGGGCGGCGGGGGTGTCCGCGGGAACGGGATCGGCGGGGACGGGCGTCTCCTGGGCCCAGGCCGCGCACGGCGCGCTCAGCAGCAGGGGGAGCGCGGTCCGGCAGATCAGTTGAAATCTATTCACAAATCCCGCTCAGGCCGAGGCGACGCCCCCGAGCCTATTGCACCTGAGGCCGCTCCCTGCAATGGCGCAGGCAAGTCAGGGAAAATCGCGCCTCAGGAGATCCTCTCGTGATCAAAGTCGAATTCGCCGCCGCGCGCCCTGATGGCGCTTATGCGCTCGCCATCCCCGTCCGCGGCGGCGACGTGCTCCACGACCGGCTCGGCGCGCTCGCCGAGCCCACCCGCGCGCTCGCCGCGCGCGCCGCCGAGGCGCAGCGCTTCGAGCGCGAGCCGGGCGGCATCGCCGAGACCTTCGTCGACGATGACGGCATTGTCCGCCGGCTGCTGCTCGTCGGCCTCGGCGCGCAGCCGGGCGACGGCGTCTACGAGCGGGCCGGCGGCGCGCTGACCGCGCGGCTGCTGGTGTCGGGGGAGACGAAATTGGTCGTCGACCTTTCCGGCCTCGGCCTCGCCGGCCGCGACTCCGCCCGGCTCGCCTTCGGCGCCGCGGCGCGGAGCTGGCGCCACGATTCCTACCGGACCAAATTGCCGCGCAAGCACAAGCCGACGCTGGAAACCGTCGTCCTGGTCGGCGCCGGCGATGACGCGGCGCAGGAGTGGGCGCGCCTCGCCGCCTTGCTCGCCGGCCTCGACCTCACCCGCAATCTGGTCACCGAGCCCGCCAACATCCTCTACCCCGAGACGTTCGTCGAGCGCGTCCGCGCGGCGCTCGACGGCAGCGGCGTCGAGATCGACGTGCTGGACGAGAAAGCGATGGCGAAGCTCGGCATGGGCGCCCTGCTCGGCGTCGCGCAGGGCTCGGTGCGGCCGCCGCGGCTGCTCGCGATGCGCTGGAACGGCGGCAGGGCCGGCGCCAGGCCAATCGTCTTCGTCGGCAAAGGCATCACCTTCGACACCGGCGGCATCTCGATCAAGCCGGCGCTCGGCATGGAGGCGATGAAGTGGGACATGGGCGGCGCCGGCGCGGTCGCCGGCCTCATCAAGACCATCGCCGGGCGCAAGGCCAAGGTAAACGTCGTCGGCATCTGCGCGCTGGCCGAGAACATGCCCGACGGCAATGCCCAGCGCCCCGGCGACATCGTCACCTCGCTGTCGGGCCAGACGATCGAGGTGATCAACACCGACGCCGAGGGACGGCTCGTCCTCGCCGACGCGCTGACCTGGGCGCAGCGCGAGCATAAGCCCGAAATCCTCGTCGACCTCGCCACCCTGACCGGCGCGATGATCATCAGCCTTGGCCACGAACATGGCGGTCTGTTCTCCAACGACGACGGCCTTGCCGAGGCCCTCGCCGCGGCTGGCAAAGCAAGCGGCGACCTGCTGTGGCGGCTGCCGATGGGCGAGGCCTATAACAAGATCATGGATTCGCCAGTCGCCGACATGAAGAACAGCGCCTCGCGCGAAGGCGGCTCGATCACGGCGGCCTGCTTCCTCGAGCGATTCATCGAGGAGGGCGTCAAATGGGCCCATCTCGACATTGCCGGCATGGTCTGGTCGGACAAGGCGAACCACCTCTACGAAAAGGGCGCCACCGGCTTTGGCGTCGCTTTGCTCGACCGCTATCTCGCCGACAATCACGAGTAGGCGCTGACCGGGGACAGTTTAGAAACTGTCCCCTCGCGAGATTGAACGGGGACAGTTACTGTAACTGTCCCCGAGGGAGGGATGCCATGAAGCTCGTCGCCCGTTTCGCCCTGCCGCTGCTCATGCTGCTGCCGTCGCCCGCGCTGGCGCAGGATCCGGGCATGGCCGAGGTCATGATCACCGGATCGCGGATCGAACGCGACGAGCCCGGCGGCAACCGGCCCGCAATCGGGCTGCGCCGCACCGCCGACTTCGCGGTGATGTACGTCAGCATCGTCGGCGACACCCGCGAGACCGACCGCCGCCGCGAGGAAATATTGACGATGGTGCGCAGCGCCATCGACCTCGCCGGGCGCTCGGGCATCGAGCTTTCGACGGGCGACTTCATCCTCGCGCCGCTGACCGCCGCCAATTACCGGACGCTCCAGATGGTGAACGACGGGCGACCGGACACGGACCGGGTCACCTTCCTGATCAAGACCCGGCTCTCCGGCGAGGCCGACGGCAATGCCGCGCTTCAGCGGCTCCAGCAATTCGTTCGCTCGGTGCCCGCGAACGGCCGCGCCGAGATCCGGCCGTCCGGGGAGCTCACTCTCTCGGTGGTCGCGCCCGACCAGTATCGCGGCCAGATCCTCGACCTGATCGCCGCCGACAGCCGCGCCACCGCCTTGCGCTTCGGCCCCAATTACGCGGTCGAGGCGAGCGGGCTCGACCGCCCGGTCGAATGGAGCCGGGCGAGCCCGACCGAGGTCATCCTCTACGTGCCCTACAGCATCGTGGTGCGGCCGGCGGGCGGCTAGCACGGAAAGGGGACACGTACTTTTTCGCGAAAAAGTACGTGTCCCCTTTTTCATCGGCCGGCTCCAGCCTTGCCCTCGTCACACTGCGCCGTTAGGGGACCGGCCGAACCAATCCCTCATAGACGGAGCTTCAGCGGGCCATGGCCACGACACGCACTTTCTCGATCATCAAGCCCGACGCCACGCGGCGCAACCTCACCGGCGCGATCACCGCGATGCTGGAGGAAGCGGGGCTGCGCGTCGTCGCCTCGAAGCGGATCCGCCTAACCAGGGAGCAGGCCGAGGGCTTTTACGGCGTCCACCGCGAGCGGCCCTTCTTCAACGACCTCGTCGCCTTCATGACCTCGGGCCCCGTCGTCGTCCAGGTGCTCGAGGGCGAGGATGCCGTCGCCCGCAACCGCCAGGTGATGGGCGCGACCAACCCCGCCAATGCCGACGACGGCACGATCCGCAAGGTCCACGCCGAATCGATCGAGGCGAACAGCGTCCACGGCTCGGACAGCGACGACAATGCCGCCATCGAGATCGCTTTCTTCTTCGCGCCGGACGAGATTGTCGGCTGAAAGGGGACACGTACTTTTTCGCGAAAAAGTACGTGTCCCCTTTTCCGCCGTCCCCGTTAAGTGACGGGAAAAGCACAATTTTCGCGGTTGTCCGGAAAAAGCACGGACGCCGTAGTGAGCGCGCTTGTGTCTCGTGCGGAAATGGCAGTAAATATTTGCCGCGCGAGCGGCGCGCAATTTCGCAGAGCCGACGGCTACCGGGGGACGAAGTGCTTGTAAGGAACGTCCTGGTTCCTTTGCTGGACCGCTTGGCGATCGTCCTCGTCGTGCTCGCGTCGGGGGGGCTGGCCTTCTCCCTGTTCGCGCCCGTCGACGACAGCGAGGCGCGGACGCAGGCCGCGACCGTCTCCGCCGCGGCCGCGCGGCCGGCGCCGCCGCGGGCGCCCGGGATCGGGCCCAATCTCGCCTCGGCCGCCTCGCTCGACCGCGACGTCAATGTCGGCGTGTTCGGCGACAGCTTCGGCGACGGCATCTGGTGGGCGCTCGACCAGCAGATCGACGGCAACGGCATCAAGGTCCACCGCCTCAGCCGCGCGTCGACCGGCTTCACCAGCTACCAGAACGTCAATCTGCTCGACGACGTCAGGGCCAAGCTCGACCGCCAGCCGCTCGACATCGCCATCGTCTCGTTCGGCGCCAACGACACCCAGGGCATCATGGCCGACGGACGCCCGGCCGAATATATGGGCGAGGCCTGGCAGCGCGTCATCGGCGCGCGGGCCGACGCGATCGTCACCTTGCTGCGCAGCCGCGGCGTCCAGGTCTATTGGGTCGGCCTGCCGCGAATGCGCTCGGAGCGCTACGACGACAAGGTGCAGCGGATGAACGCCTTCTTCGCCAGGCGCATGCGCGCGCTCAATGTCGCGTTCATCGACACCGTGGCGGCGACCCAGGATGCCAATGCGCGATTCGCGTCCTCGCTGCGCAACCCCGAGACCGGCCGGCTCATGCCGGCGCGGGCCAATGACGGCATTCATATGACGATGTCGGGCTACACCCTCCTCACCCGCGGCCTCGCGCAGCGCATCCGCACATCGATCGCGGCGGCGCGCCGGCAGGCCGGCCGACCCGAGCTGCGCCAGGCCGCGAGCCCGCGCGCGGGCGCGGCCGGCTCGCGAGGCTGATGGGCTTTTTCCTCGGGTTGATTTTTGGCAGTGCGGCGGCGGTGCAAATTCCTGTGATCCCGGCGCCGTCGGCCCCGGCCATGCACCACCAGGAAGTTCTCGCGCCCTTCCATGCGCGGCTGCGCGCGCCCGGGACCAGGCCGGTCCATATCCTCCAGATCGGCGACAGCCACACCAGCGCCGACGCGATCAGCAACGGCATCCGGGTCCCGCTCCAGGCGCTCCTGGGCAATGGCGGCCGCGGCGTGGTGGCGGCGGGCCGGCCCTATCAGAATTACGTCACCTGGAACGTCACCGCCTCGCAGAGCGGCGGCTGGACCGCGAACAGCTGGACCAATTCGACGCCGGCATCGCCGCCGCTCGGTCTTGCCGGCTTCACCCAGACGGCGCGCGCCGCCGGCGAGACGATCGGCCTCGCCGCCGACGCCCCCGAGCATGAGTTCGACCGGCTCGTCCTGTGCGCGCTCGCCCAGCCCGGCGGCGGCACGATCGTGGTGCGCGTCGGCGGCGAGGAACGGCGCTGGAGCCTCGCCGCGCCGCGCCTGCTGGTCGCCTGCCACGCCGTCGACAGCGCCGCGCCGGCCGCCTCGGCCTCGGTCACCACCGAGGATGCGGGCCCGGTCACGATCACCTCGCTGGCCACCTTCCGGCGCGGCGGCGGCGCGGTCCTTTCCAATCTCGGCGTGATCGGCGCCCAGCTCGCCCATTTCGGCCGCAGCGACGAGCGCGTGATGAGCGCCGAGCTCAACGCCTATCGCCCCGATCTCGTCATCATCGCCTTCGGCACCAATGAAGGCTTCGACCGCCGGGTCTCGCCGCGCGACTATGAAGCCGGGCTGCGCGCCCAGATCGTCCGCATCCGGCGGCTCGCCGGCGCCAATGTGCCGATCCTCCTCGTCGGCGCGCCGGATGCGGCGACCCGCGACCCGGCGCCCGCCGGCGGCGATTGCGGCGAAGGCTATTACACGCCGGCCCTGCTCGGCCAGGTCCGCGCCCGCCAGCGCGAGGTCGCGCGCGCCATGGGCCTGGCCTTCTGGGATTGGGAAGCGGCGATGGGCGGCCGCTGCGCGTCGCGCGCCTGGCACCGCGCCGGCCTGATGCGCGACGACCATATCCACTTCACCCGCGAGGGCGGCGACCGAATCGGCCGGCTGCTCTTCGCAGATCTCATGCGCACGGCCCCGGCGCGCGTCCGCGACCCGCGCTAAGACCCTTGGCGATCACGGGAAAATACGGGCTCGCAGCGGCGCGCGACTCTTGCCAAGATCGGGCGATTCGAACATAGTTGGCGCGGGCGGCGGGCACGGGTCATTCGACCCGAATTCCGGGCCGTGCCTTGTGGACGAGGGGGCAGGTGCGCACCCGATGAACAAAGTGCTTTTCGGCCTCGACCGGACCCTCGTCCTGTTCATCGGCATCGCCGTCGGCGCAGTCGTCGGCATCTCCTTTTTCACCGGCGGCGAGCCGAGCCCGGGGACCCAGGCGACGGCGCCCGTGCAGACGGCGGTCACCCCGGCCCCAAATACGGTCGGCACGGCGCAGGGCAGGGCAACCGACGCGCCGGCGGCGCGCCTCGCCTCGGCGGTCGCCGAGAATCGCAAGATCCATATCGGCGTGTTCGGCGACAGCTTCGGCGACGGCGTCTGGGCCGGGCTCTACAACATATTGCGCAGCGACGACGGCTTCGAGGTCCACCAATATTCCGAGCGCTCGACCGGCTTCACCCGCTATCGCAGCCTCAACCTGCTCGACGACATCCGCTCGAAGCTCGACCGCCAGCCGCTCGACATCGCGATCGTCTCCTTCGGCGCCAACGACACCCAGGGCATCTACCTCGACGGCCATGGCAACACCTTCATGAGCGAGGGCTGGCAGCGCATCGTCACCGAGCGCGTGACGGCCGTGGTTAACTTGCTCCGCGAGCGGGGTGTCCAGGTCTATTGGGTCGGCTTGCCGAAGATGCGCGACGCCGCGTTCGACGCCGACATGATCCGGATGAACGCCTTCTACGCCGCGCGCATGCAGGCGCTGGGCGTCCCCTATTTCGAAACGGCGACCCTGAGCGCCGATTCCGCCGGCCGCTATGCGCCCTATCTGGTCGATCCGCGCACCAACGCGCGGGTCAATGCGCGCACCAATGACGGCATCCACATGACCATTCAGGGCTATATCATCGTCATGCGTCCGCTGACCGAGCGCATCCGCCGCTCGGTCGCTTTGGCGCGCGCCCAGGCGGGGCAGAGCGCCCAGCGCCAGGCGCCCGCCGCCACCCCGAACCGCGCCCGGCGCGAAAGCGGGTCGCCGAGCTGATGCTGTCGCTTATCGGCGCGGCCGCCGCCGTCGCGGTGGCGCAGGCGCCCGATCCCGTCCGCTGCGCCACGCTTTGCTACGAGGAATCGCTCGCGCCCTTCCTGGCCAAGCTCAGGGCAAGCCGCCGCGACGGCCGCCAGCCGGTCCACATCATCCAGATCGGCGACAGCCACACCGCCGGCGACAACATCACCAACGGCTGGCGCAGCCGGCTGCAGGCCCGGCACGGGTTCGGCGGCCGCGGCGCGCTCGCCGCCGGCCGGCCTTATGCCGGTTATCTCACCTGGGGCGTCACCGCTTCGCAGACCTCCGGCTGGAGCGTCAACGCGACCTTCGGCGGCCGCTATCGCGAGGGCGGCCCGGCGCTCGGCATTTCCGGCTTCACCCAGACCGCGAGCGCGGCCGGCCAGACGATCGGAGTCACCGCCGATTCGCCCGACCAATATTTCGACCGCGTCATATTATGCGCGGTCGCCCAGCCCGGCGGCGGCACGATCGCTCTCAGAATGGGCGATGAGGAGCGCCGCTGGAGCCTCGATGCGCCGCGCCGGCTGCCGGCCTGCCATGCCGTCGACAGCGCCGCGCCGGTGGCCTCCGCCTCGGTCACCACCGAGGATGACGGCGTGGTCAGCATCACCTCGATCGGCACCTTCCGGCGCCGCGGCGGCATCACCCTTTCCAACCTCGGCGTGGTCGGCGCCCAGCTCACCCATTTCGGCCGCACCGACGACGCCGTCGTCCACGCCGAGCTCATCGCCTACCGGCCCGATCTCATCGTGCTCGCCTTCGGCACCAATGAGGGCTTTTCGGCGTCGGGCGGCGGCGACGCCTACGAAGCGGTGCTGCGCGCCCAGATCGCCCGAGTGAGGCGGCTCGCCGGCGCCAACGTGCCGATCCTCCTGCTCGGCCCGCCCGACGCCGCCACCCGCCAGGCCGGGATCGCCGATCCCTCCCGCGCCTGCGGCGACGGCTGGTTCGAGCCGCGCGCGCTTGCCCGTGTGCGCGAGCGGCAGATCGCGGTGGCGCGCCAGATGCGGGTCGCCTTCTGGAACTGGGCGGCGGCGATGGGCGGGCGCTGCGCCTCCCATCAATGGCGCCTGACCGAGCAGATGCGCGGCGACCATGTCCATTTCACCCGCAGCGGCGGCGACCGGATCGGGAGCATGATCGACGCCGCCATCGAGCCCAGGCGCCCCTGAGATGCTGTTCCCCACGCTCACCTTCGGGATCTTCTTCCTGGTCGTGTTCGCGCTCGCCTGGGCGCTCAGAGGATCGAACGAGTGGCGCAAGATCGTGCTGCTGGTCGCCTCCTGGGTCTTTTACGGCTGGTGGGACACGCGCTTCGTCGCCCTGCTGATCGCCAGCGGCATCCTCAATTGGAGCGCGGCCCGGCTGATCGTCAGCGCCGAGGGCCGGCCGAAGCTCAGGAAGGTCTGGCTCGGCGTCGGCATCGCCATCAACCTGACCATCCTCGGCTTCTTCAAATATTACGGCTTCTTCATGGAGCAGGTCGATCATCTGCTCCACAATATGGGCTGGGAGCGCGACCTGGCGATCATGCAGGTGGTGCTCCCCGTCGGCATCTCCTTCTTCACCTTCCAGGGGATGAGCTACGTCATCGACATCTACCGCCGCAAGACCGAGCGGGCGACCCTGCTCGACATGGTCCTCCTGATGAGCTTCTTCCCCCATCTCGTCGCCGGCCCCATCGTCCGCGCGTCGCACCTCATCCCGCAATTCAGGAAGGTGCCGGAACTCACCCGCTCGATGGCGGCGATGGGCCTCTCATTGATCGTCTGGGGCCTGTTCAAGAAATCGATCATCGCCTCCGAGCTCGCCACCGGCCTCGTCGACAACGTCTTCTTCGATCCCACCGCGCATGGCAGCATCGACCTGATCGCCGCCGTCTACGGCTATGCGGTGCAGATCTATTGCGACTTCTCCGCCTATAGCGACATGGCGATCGGCCTCGCGGCCCTGCTCGGCTATCGCTTCCCGCACAATTTCAACCAGCCCTATCGCGCCGTCTCGCTGCAGGATTTCTGGCGGCGCTGGCATATCAGCCTGTCGAGCTGGCTCAGGGATTACCTCTACGTCTCGCTGGGCGGCTCGCGCCACGGTTTGACGCGGCTCTGCATCGCTCTGATGACGACGATGCTGCTCGGCGGCCTGTGGCACGGCGCGAGCTGGAACTTCGTCATCTGGGGGGCGCTGCACGGCTCGGTCCTCGCGATCGAGCGGCTGTGGCGCGAATTCCGGCCCAAGGGCTGGAAGCCGCTGCCCAATGTGCTGGGCATCGTCATCACGCTGCACATCGTCCTGCTCGGCTGGATCTTCTTCCGCGCGGCCAGCTTCGACAGCGCGCTCGCCTTCCTCGCCGGCATCTTCACCGCCGGCGGTGGTGCGGCGACGCTGCTGACGCCGGCGTTGCTGGCGATGATCCTGGTCGGGATGAGCTTCCATTATGCGCCGCCCTACGCGATCCAGCGGGTCGCGATGCGGGTGCGCGCGATGCCTGCCGTGCTGGTCGGGCTTGGCGTCGGCCTGCTGATCCTGATCGTCGACGCGATGCGCCCCGAAGGCGTCGCGCCGTTCATCTACTACCAGTTCTGACGGGGACGAAAGACATGCCTGAGAAGGTTGGAGCCGCGGAAGAGATCGAAAGGACGGAGCCCGAGCGGGCGCCGCTGCCCGATCCGACCGGGCTCGCCCATACCTTGTCGCCGGTCGACCTGCCCGAGCCGGCGGCGCCGCTGCCGCATGACGGGCTCAGATGGGCGAGCACGATCATCGCGCTGGCGACTTTTATCCTGCTCGTGTTCAACGCTCACACTTTGCGCGGCTGGGCCTATGAGCTCCACCCGACCGATACGACCGCGAAGATCGTCTCGGCGTCGGAGACCTGGTACGACGCGACCGCCCGATTGGGTCTCAACCGGCCGGTCGAGACGCTGCACAAGGCCTGGCGGGGGGTGATGAACCTGCGCTTCGCCGGCCAGGAGCCCGCGGCGCCGGACGTCAGGCTCGAGGAATGAGAAGGGGACACGTACTTTTTCGCGAAAAAGTACGTGTCCCCATTTCCTAGCGGTAGAAGACGTGGTCGCCGATGCGGCCGACGCGGACTCGGCCGCGGAAGGGCGCCGCATAAGCGGCATGGAAGAACAGCGCATTGCCGATCACCGGCGGATGATCGCCGTCGCGCGCCTGGCGGGCGATCTCCACCGCGGTCCGCCAGCGCGCGTTGCGCGGCGGATTGTAGGCGTGGACGTTGAAGAACTGGCCGCGCTGCATGATCACGCCGCAAATCGTGCGGCCGAAGCGGCCGCGGGGATCGTTGACGCGGTTCATGACGACCTGGGCGACCGCCATCTGGCCGTCGCGCGACTGGTTGCCGGCCTCGTGGACGACGACCTTGGCGAGGCAGGTCAATTCAGCGTCGACGACGTCGCTTGCGGGCGGAGAGGGCGCGGCCTCGGCCGGAGCCGCCGCGCCTTCGAGAGCGGGCGCGACGATCGCTTCGGGCTGGGCCAGCACGGCCGGAGCGGCAGCGGGGGTCGGCGCGGTGAAGGGGATTATTTGCTTCGGCTGGCTCGAGGATTCGGCGAGCGCGTAAGCGAAGGGCACCATCGCGGTGCCGGAAAGCGCGAGGGCGCCGAGCGCCACCGCAAGAGGCTTTCCGAAAACAGACATTCAAGACTCCAATGAATGCGCCAAATGGGGCGTGACGCGCGAACGACGAATGTCGCGCGGTGCCGCATTTCACGTCTTAATCGTGGGAAAGGTACGCTACCCCGGTGATCCGTCCGCCGCTTTGGCCGTCTGGTTCCAAGGATGCAACGAAAGTACGGCGAGTCGTGATGGGGATGGGACGAATGTTGCTCGCCGATCGGGACGCCGCGATTCGGAGAGCCTGAAATTGCCTGCTATGCTGGTCGTTTCGCGGGTGCGACTCGGTTTATCGGGAGGGGTTAGCGTTGAAATTCAAGAGCTTGGCGTTCATCTCGCTGAGCGTGGGCGTGGCGACGGCCGCGCTTGCGATCGGCACCGGCCGATTCGGTCGGTCGCCGGGCACCGGCGCGGTGACAGTGCCCGTCGGCGCCGGCGCGCGCCCCGAGTCGGCCGCGCCGCCGGCCCGGGGCGTCGCGCCGGACGAGGAGGTTTACACCGGTGCCGCGTCCGGCCTCGCCCAGCCGACGTCGCCCCAGGGTGCGCCCGGCGGCCGCCGGCCCCGCGCCAGCTATCGCGTGATCGGCGTCGGCGACATCATGATGGGCAGCGACTGGCCGGCCCCGATCATGGACGCGCGGGTGACGCCCTCGGCCGATCCCGCCGACCTGCTCGGCCGCGAGATATCCGGCCTGTTCCGCGGCGGCGACGTCGTCTTCGGCAATGTCGAGGGCACGATCCACACCCGCTCCGACAATCCCAAGGCCTGCGGCAACCCTTCGGTCTGCTTCACCTTCCGAAGCCCGCCCTTCCACGCCCAATATCTGCGCCGCGCCGGCTTCACCCTGGTCTCCAACGCCAACAACCATTCGGGCGATTTCGGCGCGCCCGGCCGCGCCGAGACCTACCGCAACCTGACCGGCGCCGGGCTCGCGGTCAGCGGCGGCGACGCGCCCGCGACCCGGATCGGCATCCAGACCCTGGCGGACGGCACCCGCTTCGCCTTGGTCGCCTTCGGCCACAATCCCGGCCTCATGCAGGTGACCGACCTCGCCCGCCTTTCCCTCATGGTCCGCGAGGCCGGGCGCCAGGCGGACGTGGTCATCGTCTCCTGCCATATCGGCGCCGAAGGGGAGGGGCGAAGCGCGATCACCCGAGGCAACGAGCTGTTCCTCGGCGAGAACAGGGGCAATCCCTATGCCTTCGCCCATGCCGCGGTCGACGCCGGCGCCGATATCGTCTTCTGCCACGGGCCGCACATCCCGCGCGCGATCGAAGTCTATCGCGGCCGCTTCATCGCCTACAGCCTCGGCAATTTCTGGACCTATGGCCGGTTCAGCCTGCGCGGCTCCAGCACGCTGGCGCCGATCGCCGCGCTCGACGTGGGCCGCGACGGCCGCCTCGTCGCGGCACGGATCGTGTCGGCGCGGCAGGACCGGCCCGGCGGCCCTTATTACGACCCCGGCGGCGCCGCCGCCCGCCGCATCGCCGCGCTGACCGCGCAGGATTTCCCCGATTCCGGGCTCTCGATCGCGGAAGACGGCACGGTGCGCTGGCCCCACTGAATGGGGACACCACTGAATGGGGACACGTACTTTTTCGCGAAAAAGTACGTGTCCCCTTTTAGCTCTCCGACTCGCGCAAGGCCCGGCAATATTCCTCGAGCGCGAGCGGATAGAGCAAATGCTCCTGCTCGAGGACGCGGGCGGCGAGGCTGTCGGCGTCGTCGCGCGGCAGGATCCGCACCTCGGCCTGGGCGAGGACCGGGCCCGAATCGAGATCGGCGGTGACGAGATGGACCGAGCAGCCCGCATGCTCGTCGCCGGCCAGCAAGGCGCGGCGGTGCGTGTCGAGGCCCTTGTGCAGCGGCAGCAGGCTCGGGTGGACGTTGAGGATCCGCCCTTCCCATGCCTCGACGAAGGCGGCCGAGAGCAGCCGCATATAGCCGGCGAGCGCGACGATCTCGACGTCATGGGCGCGCAACTGGGCGTCGAGCAGGGCGTCGAACTCGGCCCGCTTCATGCCTTCATGGCGCTGCGTCCAGATCGGGATGCCGAGCCTTTTGGCGAGGACGAGGCCGCGCGCGTCAGGCACGTTCGAGGCGACGAGGACGATCTTATAGGCCCGGCCGGGGTCGCGGCGCTTATGCTCGGAGAGCGCCAGCATGTTGGAGCCGCGGCCCGAGATCAGCACCGCGACGCGCACGGGTTCAAGCCTGGCCGGCTCAGCCATGATGGGCGGCGCTCCAGGCCTCGCGCGACGCCCAGCTTTCCGCCGGCCCGGCGACCGTGCAGCCGCGCTCGCCCGGCTCGACATGCCCGATCTTGAAGATCTCTTCTCCAGCATTTTCCAATGCTTGCATGACGTTGCTAACGTCGGGCCTCGCGACCACCAGGGCCATGCCGATGCCGCAATTGAAGGTCCGCGCGAGCTCGCCCGGCTCGATATGGCCCTGCGCCTGGAGGAAGGCCATCAGCCGCGGCTGCGGCCAGGCGCCGGCGTCGATCCGCGCGTGAAGCCGCTCGGGAAGGACGCGCGGGATATTCTCGAGCAGGCCGCCGCCGGTGATATGGGCCAGCGCCCGCACCTGGCCGGCGCGGATCACGGGCAGCAGAGATTTCACATAGATGCGCGTGGGCGCGAGCAGCGCGTCGATCAGCAGCCTTTCCTGGTCGAACAAGGCCGGCCGGTCGAGCTTCCAGCCTTTGTCGGCGGCGAGCCGGCGAACCAGCGAGAAGCCGTTCGAATGGACGCCCGACGACGCCAGGCCGAGAATGACGTCGCCGGCCGCGACCCGATCGCCGGTCAGCGCCTCGCCGCGCTCGACCGCGCCGACGCAAAAGCCGGCAAGGTCGTAATCCCCTTCCGCATACATTCCGGGCATCTCGGCGGTCTCGCCGCCGATCAGCGCGCAGCCCGCCTCGCGGCAGCCCGCGGCGATCGAGGCGATCACCCGCTCGGCTATGGCCGCGTCGAGCTTCGCGCAGGCGAAATAATCGAGGAAGAGGAGCGGCTCGGCCCCTTGGACGATGAGGTCGTTGGCGCACATCGCTACGAGGTCGATGCCGACGCCGTCATGGCGGCCGGAGTCGATCGCGAGCCTCAATTTGGTGCCGACCCCGTCATTGGCCGCGACCAGCAAAGGATCGCGATAGCCCGCCGCCTTGAGATCGAAAAAGCCGCCGAACCCGCCCAGGGCCGCGTCCGCCCCGGCCCGCGCCGTCGCTCTGGCGAGCGGGGCGATCGCCTTGACCAGCGCATTGCCGGCGGCGATCGAGACGCCCGCTTTGGCGTAGGTGTAGCTTTCGTCCTCGCTCAACGTGCCGTTTCCATTCTGCGCTACCCTCCCGCTCATCCTGAGTAGGGACCGAGCGAAGCCGAAGGCCCGTATCGAAGGACCGGTCGGAGATTCACTGCGTCCTTCGATACGCCGGTTCGACAGGCTCACCGGCTACTCAGGATGAGCGGGTGGTAACCACCTCCGGGTCCGCGCTACCCACAACGCGCTTGGATTTCCACGGCCAACTCGCCAAAAGGCGCGCGTGACGACGCGACGCCGCCCGCTTGCCCTGCTGATTCCGGTCCTCGCGCTCGGCCTCGCCGTCGGGGGCGGCATCCTCTACGCCCAGCTCGAAGGCGCCGACCGCGGCATCGCGCCGGTCGACAGCACCTCGAATTTCGAGATCACCGGCGTCCAGGTCGACGTCAGTGCCGCCAATGCCGAAGCGGCGCGCTCGGAAGGCTGGCGCCGCGCCCAGTCGCTGGGCTGGAAGATGCTGTGGGCGCGCACCCACAACCGCCCGCTCGCCGAGGCGCCCGATCTGCCCGATTCCACGCTGAGCGGGATCGTCTCGGGGATCATCATCGAGCAGGAGCAGATCGGGCCGCGCCGCTATATCGCGCGCCTCGGCGTGATGTTCGACCGCGCCCGCACCGCGCAGCTGCTCGGCGTCTCGGGCTTCACCGCGCGCTCGGCGCCGATGCTCATCATCCCGGTCATGACCAGCGGCTCGACCGCCTACAGCTTCGAATATCGCAACGGCTGGCAGCGCGCCTGGGCGCTGTTCCGCACCTCCGGCAGCCCGGTCGATTATGTCCGCACCGCCGGCCGCGGCATCGATCCGCTGGTGCTCAACGCGGCCCAGACCCGCAGGCGCGGGCGCGGCTGGTGGCGGATGCTGCTCGACCAATATGGCGCGGCCGACATCCTGATCGCCGAAGTCGATTTGAGGCGGCTCTATCCGGGCGGCCCGGCGGTCGGCATCTTCACCGCGCGCTACGGGCCCGATGCCGTCTTCCTCGGCCGCTTCATCCTGCGCGTGGCGAACAGCTCGGGCGAGCAGGCGATGCTGGACGAAGGGGTGCGGCGGATGGACGGGCTCTACCGCCAGGCCTTCGAGCAGGGTCTGCTGCGGCCCGATCCCAGCCTGGTGATCCTCGCCGCGCCACCGCCCCCGGCGCCCGAGGAAACGGCCGCGGACCCGCTCGCCGAGGAGGCCGAGCCGGCGACGCCGACCGAGCCGGTGCCGGCCGCGCCGAGCCAGACCTTCAATCTCCAGGTCGCCACCCCCAATGCCGGCGCGGTCCAGCAGGCCGAAGTGTCGGTGAGCCGTGCCGACGGAGTCACCTCGGCGATCACGATCAGCCTCGCGCCCGGCGGCACCTCGGTGATGCGGGTCACCTTCGCCGGCGACGCCGCCGCCTTCCAGGCCGCCCTGCGCGCCCAGGGCTGGGCGGTGCAGGTGGTCAATGGCAACACGCTGAGGATCTCGCGCTGACCGGCCCGGCCGACCAGATCGCGCTCCCGCTCGCCTGGCCGGTGGCGGACAGGGACGAGGATTTCCTCCTCTCCGACGCCAATCGCGCCGCCTTCGAGCATCTCGCGCGCTGGTCGCTGTGGCCGGTCATGGCGACTTTGATCACCGGCCCGCGCAAGTCCGGACGCAGCCTCTTGGGCCGCATCTTCGTGCGCAAGACCGGCGGCCGCCTGTTCGACAATGCCGAAAGCCATGAGGAGGAGGCGCTGTTCCACGCCTGGAACGACGCCCAGGCGCGGCGCCGGCCGCTGCTCATCGTCGCCGACGCGCCGCCGCCGGCCTGGAAGATCGGGCTGCCGGACCTGCGCTCGCGTCTCGCCGCCACGCCGCAGGTCGAGATCGGCCCGCCCGACGATGCCTTGCTCGGCCAGCTCATCCTCAAGCTGCTCGGCGACCGCGGCATCGCCGCGCCGCCCGAGCTCGCCGATTATCTGGTCCCGCGCATCGAACGCTCCTATATCGCAGTCATCATGATCGTCGACATCCTCGACCGGGTGATGCTCTCGCACCACCGCCGGATGACCGTCCCGCTCGCCAAGAGGGCGCTCGATGAGGCCGGGCTTATCTTCCGGGCGCGGAGCGCCGGCTGATGGCCCAGCCCCGGGCCCGGCCCGCCAACGACGCGGATGCCGGCGAAGCCCCGGCCGCGCGCTATTTCAATCGTGAGCTCTCCTGGCTCGCCTTCAACCGGCGCGTGCTGGAGGAGGCCTGCAACCCCGCTTTTCCGCTGCTCGAGCGGCTGCGCTTCCTTTCCATCTCGGGCAACAATCTCGACGAATTCTTCATGGTCCGCGTCGCCGGCCTCAAGGGCCAGCAGCTCGCCGGCGTCGAGGAGCATTCGGCCGACGGGCTCAGTCCCGGGCAGCAGCTCGCCGCTATCGCCCGCGAGGCCGACGCGCTCACCGCCAGCCAGCAGCAGGTCTGGGCGGAGCTGCGCGAGGCGCTGCGCGGGGCGGGAGTCGTCGTGGCCGGCAATGACGAGATCAGCGATTCGGAGGCGGACTGGCTCGAACGCCATTTCAACGATCACATCTCGCGCGTGCTGACCCCCCAGGCGATCGATCCGGCGCACCCCTTTCCGTTCATTCCGAACAAGGGCTTCTCGCTGATCTTCGACCTCCGGCGCCTCTCCGACGGCGAGCCGATCCGCGAATTGCTGATGGTGCCGGCGGCTTTGCCGCGCTTCATCCGCCTGCCCGGCGAGGCGGCGCGCTACGTGCCGATCGAGACCGTGATCCGGCGCCAGATCGCCAAGCTCTTCCCGGGCTACAAATTATTGGGCGGCGGCGCCTTCCGGATCATCCGCGACAGCGACATCGAGATCGAGGAGGAGGCCGAGGACCTGGTCCGCTTCTTCCGCAGCGCCCTGAAAAGACGGCGGCGGGGCAGGGTGATCCGCCTCAAGCTCGAGGCCGACATCTCCGACGAGCTCGAAGCCCTGGTTCGCGAAGGCATCGACGCGTCGGATGCCCTAGTCTTCGAATCGACCGGCTTCCTCGGCATCGCCGACCTCGCTCTCTTGGTCGAGGAGGACCGGCCCGACCTCAAATTCCCGCCTTACACGCCGCGCTTCCCCGAGCGAATCCGCGAATATGACGGCGATTGCTTCGCCGCGATCAGCGCCAAGGACATCGTCGTCCACCATCCATATGAGAGCTTCGACGTCGTCCTGGCCTTCCTGCGCCAGGCCGCCGAGGACCCCGGCGTCGTCGCGATCAAGCAGACGCTCTACCGCGCCGGCAAGCAATCGGCCGTGGTCAACGCGCTGATCGCCGCCGCCGAGGCGGGCAAATCGGTGACCGCCGTGGTCGAATTGAAGGCCCGCTTCGACGAGGAGCAGAATCTGATGTGGGCCGACGCGCTCGAGCGCGCCGGCGTCCAGGTCGTCTACGGCTTCATCGAGTGGAAGACCCACGCCAAGATGTCGATGGTGGTGCGCCGGGAGGAAAGCGGCGGCTACCGCACCTACTGCCACCTCGGCACCGGCAATTATCATCCGGTGACCGCGCGCATCTACGCCGATTTGAGCTTCTTCACCGCCGATCCGAGGGTCGGCAGCGACGTCGCCGACATCTTCAACTACATCACCGGCTATATCGAGCCGCGCGCGCTCGAGCTCGTCACCATGTCGCCCAAGAACCTGCGCCCGCAGCTCGAGGCGATGATCGACGCCGAGATCGCCAACGTCCGCGCCGGCCGGCCCGGCGCGGTCTGGGCCAAGCTCAATTCGCTGGTCGATCCGGCGATCATCGGCAAGCTTTACGAGGCGAGCCAGGCGGGAGTCGACGTCGACCTCGTCATCCGCGGCATTTGCTGCCTGAGGCCCGGCGTGCCCGGCCTTTCCGACAATATCAGCGTCAAATCGATCGTCGGCCGCTTCCTCGAGCACAGCCGGATCTGGTGCTTCGGCAATGGCGACGCGCTGCCCAACCGGGAGGCGAAGGTCTATATCAGCTCGGCCGACTGGATGCCGCGCAACTTCGACCGCCGCGTCGAATATGCCTTGCCCATCGAGAACGACACCGTCCACGCCCAGATCCTCGACCAGGTCATGGTCGCCAACATCATCGACAATGAGCAGAGCTGGCACCTCAACGCCGACGGCAGCTATACGCGCTTCGCCCTGCTGCCCGGCGAGACGCCGTTCAACCTCCACCATTATTTCATGACCAATCCCTCGCTGTCGGGGCGCGGCGCGGCGCTGGAGTCGGGCGACGCGACGCCCAAGAAGCTCACCATCCCCCGCGGCCGGGCCTAGGCCGCATGACCATATCGACCCACTTTCGTCATGCCGGGCTTGATCCGGCATCCGCCTTCCTTTTCGCGGAGGCGGAAGAAGGTGGACCCCGGGTCAAGCCCGGGGTGACAGGTCGATGTGATTGCGGCCGGGCTTAGCCCCCGTGTTCGCCGAAAAGCCGGTCGCGATCATCGATATCGGCTCCAATTCGGTCCGTCTGGTCGTCTATTCCGGCGCGACCCGGATTCCGTCCGTCATCTTCAACGAGAAGGTGCTGGCCGGGCTTGGAAAGGGGGTCGGCGAAACCGGCGCGATCGCCCCCGAGGCCGAGGCGCGCGCGCTCGCCGCGCTCGCGCGCTTCCGCCTGCTGATCCGCCAGATGAAGGTGGTACGCACGCGCACCGTCGCCACCGCCGCGGTGCGCGAGGCGACGAACGGCGCCGCCTTCCTCGATCGCGTGACGGCGCTCGGCTTAAAGCCGCGCATCCTCTCGGGCGAGGAGGAAGGCAAAAGGGCGGGGCAGGGGGTGCTCTCGGCCATCCCCGAAGCCAACGGCCTCGTCGGCGATCTCGGCGGCGGCAGCCTCGAATTGGTCGAGGTGGCGGGCGGCCGCGTGCTGCGCAGCGCCTCGCTCCCGCTCGGCGTGCTGCGTCTCGACGCGCTCGCCGAGAAAGGGAATTTCGCGAAACGGGTGGCGAAAGCGGTCGCGGCCGCGGGATTCGACGGCGGCTGCCGCGGACGCCCTTTCTATTTGGTCGGGGGAAGCTGGCGGGCGCTGGCGCGGCTCGACATGGCGCTGATCGAGCATCCGCTTCCCGTCACCCATCAATATGACATGCCGGTGGGCCGGCCCCGGGAGCTGCGCGACGTGCTCCGTGGCGAGGGGCCCGCAATTCCGGACCTGGGCTCGGTTTCGATCTCGCGCTTCCCGACCTTGCCCAACGCCAATCTGCTGCTCGAGGCCCTAGTCGGCGCGCTCGCTCCGGGCGGCCTCATCGTCTCCAGCTTCGGCATCCGCGAAGGGCTGCTCTACGACGAGCTGCCGCGCGCCGAGCGGAGGCTCGATCCGCTGATCGTGGCGGCGCGCGAGGCCGGCGCGGGGCTCGGCCGCTTCGCCCAGCATGGCGACCTGCTCGACCGCTGGATCGCGCCCGCCTTCGACGACGACCCGCGCTGCGCCCGGCTGCGCCTCGCCGCCTGCCTGCTCGCCGACATCGCCTGGGCCGCCCACCCCGATTTCCGCGCCGAGCGCGGCATCGACATGGCGCTGCACGGCAATTGGGTGGCGATCGACGCGGCCGGCCGGGTGATGCTCGCCCAGGCCTTGTTCTGCAATTTCGGCGGCGGGCGCGATCTGCCCTATCCCGCGATCGCCGCCCTCGCCACCCCGGCCGAGCTCAAGCGCGCGACCGCCTGGGGCTATGCGATGCGGCTCGGCCAGCGCCTCAGCGGCGGCGTCGCGGCCGGGCTCACCCGCAGCCGTCTTGGCCGCGAGGGCGACACGCTCAGGCTCGACATCGACCGCGGGGCCGAGGGTCTGGTCGGCGAGATCGTCGAGCGCCGGCTCAAGAGCCTCGCCTCGGCGCTGGGGCTGAAGGCGGCCTCCTAGGGCCGTTCGCGACCATATCGGCGTCACCCCGGCATGACGAAGACGAGCTCGATTTCCGGGGGCTCGCCTAGCCGCAGGCGAAGCGCTCGACCTTATCGTCGGGGCCGATGTGGATGTTGAGACGGTCCGGGCTGTAGTCCATCGTCACCATCATGCCGGGGCGGATCGAGCGCACCCGCCGGGCGCCGGTCAGCCGCTGCGCCTGCGCGACCAGCGCGGCCGTGGCCGATCTGCCGACCAGCGCGCGCGCCGCCGCGGCATTGCAGGTATCGGACGACGCCGCGCCCTCAGCCGGCGCCGTCGTCGCGCAGGCCGGCAGGATCAGCGCCAAAGCGGCGATCGGGCTCTTCATTGTCGCTCTCCAACGCGGTGCGGGTCATGATCAATTTGCCCCCCCGGATCGCGAAAGCGAGCCGGCCCTCGACCAGGTCGAGCGCGTCGCGCCCGAACTCCTCGAACCGCCAGCCCTCCAGGATCGCCAGCCCCTCGCGCCGCCCCGCCGCCAGCATCTCCAGCTCCTCCGACTTGGCGACCAGCCGCGGCGCGACATTGCTCTCGCGCGCCCTGATCTTGAGCAAAAGCTTCAAGAGGTCGGCGACCAGCGCCCCCTCGCGGCCGAGCCCGGGCCCGCGATCCTCGCGCGCCGGCAATTCGGACGCCGGCAGCGGCTCGGCATTGGCGAGCGCCTCCATCATCCTGGCGCCGATATCGTTGCCCTTCCACGCCGAGGAGAGGCCGCGGACCTGGCCCAAAGCCTCCTGGCTCGCCGGCGGGTGGACGGCGACGTCGGCCATGGTCTCGTCCTTCATGATCCGCCCGCGCGGCAGGTTCTTGGAGCGCGCCTCGATCTCGCGCCACCCGGCCAGCGCCTTGAGCCGGCCGAGCGCGTCCGGCCGGCGCGACTGGATCTTGACCCGCTTCCAGGCGAGCGCCGGATCGTTGATGTAGTTCGCCTTGTCGGCGATCCGCTCCATCTCCTGGTCGAGCCAGTCGCCGCGACCGGTCCGCTTCAGCCGCTCGAGCATCTTGGGGAAGAGCTCGGCGAGATGGGTGACGTCGCCGATCGCATAATCGATCTGGCGCTTGTCGAGCGGGCGGCGCGCCCAGTCGGTGAAGCGCGCGCCCTTGTCGAGGGTGCGCCCGAGCAGGCTTTCGACGAGATTCTGATAGCCGACCTGCTCGCCCAGCCCCAACGCCATCGCCGCGATCTGGGTGTCGAAGAGGGGATGGGGGGTGCCGCCGGTCAGGTTGAAGACGATCTCGATATCCTGGCCGCCGGCGTGGAAGATCTTGAGCACATGCTCGTTGTTGACGAGCAGGTTGAGGAGCGGGGTGAGATCGATCCCCTCCGCTTTAGGGTCGATCGCGGCGGCCTCCTCGCTATTGGCGAGCTGGAACAGGCACAGGTCCGGCCAATAGGTGTTCTCGCGCATGAACTCGGTGTCGACCGCGACGAAATCCGACCGGGCCATGCGTTCGCAAAAGGATTCGAGCGTGGCGGTGTCGGTAATCAACGGGTGGATATGCATGGCGCGCCTATAAGCGCCGCAGGGCGAGCGTCAAAGCGGCTGATGCCGGGGGCAGGCAAAAAACCGTGCCGCGGGCAAGGCGGCTCAGAGCAATTCGGGCATGGCGGCAACGCAGCGATCCGCCTCGCGGCCCATCCGCACGGCGAAATCGCCGAAATCGCCGGCGCGCGATTCCTGCAGGAGCCGTTCCCGCGCCTCGCGGACGCGGGCGGCGATTTCGGCTCGCGCCATGCCGAGCTCGGTGCCGATCGCAACGGCGCGGGCCACCATCTGCCGCATGGCCGCGGCGCGCTGCTCGGCGGATTGCATCATGCGGTCGCGTTCGGCGCCGGTCTTGCTCTCGCCGAGCACCCCGTACAGATTGGCAACGGATTCGAACGTCGCCGCGCACTCGGCCGCCCGCGCAAACAGCGCGGGGCTCGCGGCCGGGCGTGCCGGTGCAGCCGCCGATTGCGTGTTGGATTGGTTCGAGCCTTGGCCCTTATTGTCGGAGCAGGCGACGGCGGCGAGGACGATACAGGATGCAGCCGACAAGATCCGTGCCTTCATGATCGCCTCCCCCAACCAACAGCTTCGGACGTCGCGCTCGTCGGATTCCGCAGGCTGGCACTCCGGGCATGGCCCGTCAAGGCAATGGGGTGACGAAGCGGCGGCGAGGCGCTAGAGAGCGCATCCCGATGCGGTAAGGCGCGTTGCGCCTGCCGCTGTACCCTCGACTTAAAGCCGTTCCCGCCATGACCATGCACGCTTATCGTACCCACAATGCCGGGCAGCTGCGCGAAACCGATGTCGGCGCGCGGGTGAAGCTCTCGGGCTGGGTCCACCGCAAGCGCGACCATGGCGGCGTCCTCTTCGTCGACCTGCGCGACCATCATGGGCTGACCCAGATCGTCGCCCGCGCCGGCAGCGAGCCGCTCGCCATCCTCGAGCATCTGCGCGCCGAATCGGTGGTGACGATCGAGGGCGAGGTGGTGTCGCGCGGGCCTGAGGCGACCAACCCGAACCTGCCGACCGGCGCGATCGAGGTGGTGGCCGACATCGTCACCGTCCAGTCCGCCGCCGAGGAGCTGCCGCTGCCCGTGGCGGGCGAGGCCGATTATCCGGAGGATATCCGGCTGCGCTACCGCTATCTGGATTTGCGGCGCGACCGGCTCCACGCCAACATCCTGCTTCGCTCCAACGTGATCAGCTCGATCCGCCGGCGGATGATCGACCAGGGCTTCACCGAATTCCAGACGCCCATCCTGACCGCGTCCAGCCCCGAAGGCGCGCGCGACTATCTGGTGCCGAGCCGAGTCCACCCGGGCAAATTCTACGCGCTCCCGCAGGCGCCGCAGATGTTCAAGCAATTGATCATGGTCGCCGGCTTCGACCGCTATTTCCAGATCGCGCCCTGCTTCCGCGACGAGGACGCCCGCGCCGACCGCTCGCCCGGCGAATTCTATCAGCTCGATTTCGAGATGAGCTTCGTCACGCAAGACGATGTTTTCGAAGCGATCGAGCCGGTCCTGGCCGGCGTCTTCGAAGAGTTCGCCAACGGCAAGACCGTGACGCCCGCCGGCCAGTTTCCGCGCATCCCCTACAGGGAAGCGATGCTCAAATATGGCTCCGACAAGCCCGATCTGCGCAACCCGATCGAGATAAGCGACGTCACCGAAGTGTTTCGCGGCAGCAATTTTTCGTTGTTCGCCAACATGGTCGAGGCGGGCAGCGTCATCAGGGCGATTCCCGCTCCCAAGACGGGCGATCTGCCTCGCAGCTTTTTCGACAAGATGAACGAATGGGCGCGCGCGGAGGGCTGGGCGGGGCTGGGCTACATCCGCTTCGGGCCGCTCATCACGGCGGTCAGGGGCTATTATTACGGTGACGTATCCGACGCCGAGCTGCAGCTGAACGAGATGGGCGGGGCTTCGCTCGCGAGCGGACCGATCGCTGGAAAGCTCAACGACGAGCGGCTCGCCTGGATAGCCCACCGCTGCGGGCTGGGCGAGGGGGACGGGGTGTTCTTCGCCGCCGGCAAGCCGGACGAGGCGGCAAAGCTGGCGGGCGCGGCGCGTACGCGCATCGGCGAGGAGCTTGGCCTGATCGAAGAAGGCGCCTTCAAATTCTGCTGGATCGTCGATTTCCCGATGTACGAATATGACCATGACGCGAAGAAGGTCGATTTCAGCCACAACCCCTTTTCGATGCCGCAGGGCGGGCTGGAAGCGCTCGAGCAGAAGGACCCGCTCGACATCCTCGCCTTCCAGTACGACATCGTCTGCAACGGCGTCGAGCTCTCGTCGGGCGCGATCCGCAACCACCGGCCCGACATCATGTACAAGGCGTTCGAAATCGCCGGCTACAGCCAGGCCGACGTCGACACCAATTTCTCGGGGATGATCAATGCCTTCAAGTTCGGCGCGCCGCCGCATGGCGGCTCGGCGCCGGGCATCGACCGGATCGTCATGCTGCTCGCCGGCGAGCCCAATATCCGCGAGGTCGTGCTGTTCCCGATGAACCAGCGCGCCGAGGACCTGATGATGAACGCGCCGGGCGAAGTGAGCCCGAAGCAGCTGCGCGAGCTTCACATCCGCCTGGTGCCCCCTTCCGGGACAGAAGCGAAAGATCCCGCCAAGGTCGTGGCGCCCGAATAGAGCGGCTGCTAGATCGCGGCGATGGCGATCAAGCTCAAGGACTATGAGTCGGGGGCGAAATATCCCGGCGACTATAAGGCGGATCTCGCCGCGCTGCAGGAGCGCCTCTCCCATCTGTTCGTCGCCAATCTCGTCCACAAGCGCTCGGCGATCATCGTCTGCGAGGGCTGGGACGCGGCCGGGAAGGGCGGGGCGATCCAGCGGATGACCGCCCAGTGCGATCCGCGCGCCTATCGGGTCTGGCCGATCGCCGCGCCGACCGAGGAGGAAAAGACGCATCATTATCTTTGGCGCTTCTGGACGCGCATGCCCAAGGCCGGCGAGGTCGCGATCTTCGACCGTTCCTGGTACGGCCGCGTCCTCGTCGAGCGGGTCGAGGGCTTCGCCGACAAGGCCGAATGGCGCCGCGCTTTTGACGAGATCAACGAGCTCGAAGCCCAGCTCGACGCCGCCGGCACGCTCATCGTCAAGCTCTTCTTCCACGTCACCGCCGAGGAGCAGGCGGAGCGCCTCGAGGCCCGGCTCGACCATCCCTGGAAGCGCTGGAAGGTCAATGCGGAGGATATCCGCAACCGCGGCCGCCGCGACGATTATCTCGACGCGATCAAGGAGATGTTCGCCGAAACCGACACGCGCTGGGCGCCCTGGACGGCGATCGACGGCAATAACAAGAAAGCGGCCCGCATCGCCGCTTTGACCAAGGTCGCCGACGCGCTGGCCGAGGCCCTGCCCAAGGGCCCGCCGCCGGCAAGCCCGGAGCTGGAAAAGCTGGCCAAGGTGTTGAAGAAGGACGAGGATTAGGGGCCTTCGTCATGCCGGACTTGATCCGGCATCCACCTTCTTCTGACCGCCGCCGCTGAAGAAGACGGACCCCGGATCAAGTCCGGGGTGACGAGCGGGGCGCGATCTCCTCAGCCGGGATAGTCGATCGCCACCACCTCATACTCCTTCCCGCCGCCGGGCAGCGCGACCCGGCGGACGTCGCCGACCGCGGCGCCGCGCACGGCGCGGGCGATCGGCGAGTGGAAGCTGATCCGGCCCGCCGAGGCATCGGCCTCGTCCTCGCCGACCAGAGTGAGGGTCCGCTGATTGTCCTCCGCGTCGGCCAGGGTGACGGTGGCGCCGAACCAGGCCCGGCTCTTATCCGGCTGGCGCGCCGGATCGGTGACCTTCGCCTCCTTCATCCGCCGCGACAGGAAGTTGATCCGCCGGTCGACCTCGCGCAGCCGGCGGCGGCCATATTGATAATCGGCATTTTCCGAGCGGTCGCCGTTCGCCGCCGCCCAGGCGATCGTCTCGAGCAATTTCGGCCGCTCGCCGGCGAAGAGCTGCTCATATTCCTCGCGCAGCCTTCGATAGCCGTCGGGGGTGATGAAGTTCGGTCTCTCGGACATCAAGCCACCCTACTTAGAGAGGATGGGGACACGTACTTTTTCGCGAAAAAGTACGTGTCCCCTTTCATCCCGTCACCCTGAACTCGGTTCAGGGTCCATCTTTCATTCAGCATGACGGGAAGGGGAGCGACCCGAACCTAGCTCGGTCGCATCCCGAGATACCGGCTGATCCGCCCCCGGTTCGGCGCGGCGCCGCGATTGGGGTTGATGAGGTCGTAGACGACCATGTTCTCGATCACGCGCTGGACATAGTTGCGGGTCTCGGTGAACGGGATGTCCTCGATCCAGCGGACGACGTCGACGCCGGGCAGGCGCGGGTCGCCATTGGCCCGGATCCAGCGATTCACGTTGCCGCCGCCGGCATTGTAGGCCGCGGCCACCAGCACGGCGTTGCCGCCATATTGGCTCATCAGCAAGGCGATATGGTCGTTGCCGAGCAGGATGTTGTAATTCGGATCCTCGGTCAGCCGGCTCAGGCTGTAGGCGACGCCGAGCCGCCGCGCCTGCATCGCCGCGGTACCCGGCATGAGCTGCATCAGCCCGCGCGCGCCGACCGGGCTCATCGCGGTCCGCTCGAACGAGCTTTCCTGGCGGGTGATGGCGTGAGCCAACGCCCAATTTTGCGCATAAGCGGGCGGCATCGGCACGTCGGGGAAAGCGGGGCGGGCGTAGAAGCTTTCGCCCGATGTGCGCGCCTCGCGCGAGGCCCAGACGCCCATGTCGAGCCGGCCGATCTGGCGGCCGAACTCGCCGGCGACGGCGCGCTCGCGGTCGTTGCGGAGCGTACCGGCGAGGGCGCGGATGAACAGGCTCTGGTCGCCGCGCCGGCCGACCGTGCCGAGATAGCGGATCGCCTCGACCATCGGCCGCTGGGCGAAGGCGGCGCGCTCCGCGGCGGTGACGGGCGCGGGCGTCGGCGGCGCCGCCGGCGTGCGGCCGAGCCGTTCGAGCGCGAGCAGGCCGTAAAACTGGTCGGGGCTGTCGGCCGCCCGTTCGAGCCAGCGCTGGGCCTCGGCGGTGCGGCCGGCGGCCGCGGCGGCGCGCGACGCCCAGTAGAAGCCCTTGGCCCGGGTCTGCGGCGAGCGCGCGGCGCGCCCGTAAAGGTCGAACAGCCGCGCCGCCTCGGCGGGCCGGTTGAGGCGGAACAAGGCGGCCTGGCCGCCGAGCCAGACCAGGCTCGTATAATCGTCGCGCTCGTCATAGGGGCGATCGGAGACGTCGACGCCGGGCGCGTAGAGATCCTCGAGCCGCGAGGCGATGCCGTAGACGATCTGCCAGTTGCGGTCGTTGGCGGCGGCGCGGGCCAGGATGAGCGCGGTATCGAGCCAGCGCGCCGGATTGGCCGGCGGCCGGTCGAGCCGGGGCCGGTTGGCGAGCAGCAAGCGGGCCGACGCGCTTTGGCCGGTGTTCCGGAGCCAATTGGCCCGGTCGATGATCAGGCCAGGGTCGCGCGCGGTCGACGGATCGAGCGCCGCCACCAAATCGGCGGCGCTCGCGGCGCGGGCCTGGAGCGCGAGCCGGGCTTCGAAGAGGGGCCTCCGGTCCGGCCGCGCCCAGGCGAGCGCGCGCGCGGCGCTCACCGTGTCGCCATTGCCGAGCAGGGCTTCGATGCGCATGTCGTGATCGTCGGAGGTGAAATCGCGGCCGAAGGCGGCGAGCAGACGCCGCTCGTCGGCCTGCGGCATTACGCCGGAAACCCAGGCCCGCTTGGCCGTCGTCCTGGCCTCCTCCCGCCGCCCGTTCGCCTGCAGCGCCAAAGCGAGCTGCGCAAAGCCTCCGGCCGTCGCCGGCGGCGTTTCCGAGAAGAAGCGGATCACATCGGCCGGCGGCACCGGCTCGAGCGACAGCCGCCGCTCGGCGGAGCGGCGCATCGCCGTCTCGCCCGGCCAGCCGCGGTTGCGCGACAGGAAGGAGGCATAAGCGGAGAAAGGCAGGCTGTCGCTCTGCCTGAGCGCGTTCCACTGGGCGACGTTCGCCGCCGCCGCCGGGCTGTAGGCGCCCGGCGCGGACGCGCGCGCGTCCTGGTCCCGGACGAGCCCCTCGTCCTGCGCGGCGAGCGCCGACGAAGACGCTCCCAGCAGCAGAAACAGGGCCGCCTTCCGATGCATGCTGGACAGAATGATGATCCCCTCCTTATCAGCCGTCTCAAACGTTCCCCGCGACGTTCGGCTCCGACCCTAAGACTCGCGAAGCCGGAACGTGAAGGAGTGATCCATGTTCTCCGGCTCGATCCCGGCCCTGGTGACGCCATTTCGCGACGAAGCGTTTGACGAGGACGCTTATCGGCGCTTCGTCGCCTGGCAGATCGCCGAGGGCAGCCACGGCCTCGTCCCCTGCGGCACCACCGGGGAGGGCGCCACGCTCGATTCGAGCGAGCATCGCCGGGTGGTCGAGACCTGCGTCGAGGTGGCCGCCGGCCGCGTCCCGGTCATCGCCGGTTGCGGCTCGAACGACACCCGCCAGGCGATCGCGCTGACCCGCGCCGCCAAGGCGGCCGGCGCCGATGCCGCTTTGCACGTGCCGCCTTATTACAACCGCCCCAATCAGGAGGGCGTCTACGCCCATCTCGCGGCGGTCGCCGAAGCGGTGGACATTCCCATCATGCTCTACAACGTGCCCTCGCGCACGATCACCGACATCGCGGTCGAGACGATGGCGCGGCTGGCGCGCATCGCCAGCATCGTCGCGGTCAAGGACGCGACCGGCAATCTCGGCCGCGTCTCCGCCCAGCGCGCCGCCTGCGGCGCCGATTTCGTCCAGCTTTCCGGCAACGACGACATGGCTTTGGGCTTCAACTCCATGGGCGGGACGGGCTGCATCTCGGTCAGCGCCAATGTCGCGCCCCGGCTCTGCGCCGACTTTCAAAATGCTTGCTTGTCAGGTGATTGGGCGGCGGCGCTTGCACTGCAAGACAGGCTCTATCCGCTCCACGCCGCCTTGTTCACCGATGCCTCGCCGGGCCCGGTCAAATATGCTGTCACCCGGGTCCGGCCCGATTTCCCCGCCGACCTGCGCTTGCCGATGACGCCGGCCTCCGAAGCCAGCCGCCGCGCCGTCGACGCGGCCCTCGAACATGCCGAGATCCGTTAGCGCCGCGCTACTGGCGCTGCTCTGCGCGGCGGGCTGCGGCGATCAAGCGGCGGCGAACGGACAAGGCGCGCCCGCCCGGCCGGCGTCCAATGCCGCGCCGGGGCCCGCCGCCGCCCTCGTCCGCGCCTATCCGGACCATGTCGCCTCGGTCGATGCGACCCATGTCGTGCTGCGCGACGGGACGAGGCTGGCCATTTCCGACGGCATCGCCGGCAAGACGCGGGCGGAAAGGCTGCGGCGGCCCGACATCGACGACATGTTCGTCGACCGCTACGTGCCCGGCCGCCCGCAGGGGCCGCCGCAGGGCGGCGAGGATCCGGGCCGGGCGCGCAACGAGCCCTTCTTCGACCGCGTCTACGGCGATTGCCGGCGAGGCGAGGTCGCGCCGCGCCTGCGCAACGTCCGCTGGATGCCGGGACGCGGCGGCGCGCCGCTCCAGGTTACCAGCGTCAACAATGTCGCCGGGCGGCTCGAGGCGGTGATCCGCGACCTCGACCGGCTGCCGCCCGCCATGACCCGCTACCTCGTCCCTTCGGCCGGCACCTACAATTGCCGGGTCATCGCCGGCACCGACCAGCGCAGCATGCATGCTTACGGCGTCGCCATCGACATCAATGTGGGCCAATCCGATTACTGGCGCTGGGCGAGCGGCGAGGGCGCGCGCTACCGCAACCGCATTCCGTGGGAGATCGTCGAGATCTTCGAGCGGCACGGCTTCATCTGGGGCGGCAAATGGACCCATTTCGACACCATGCATTTCGAATATCGCCCGGAGCTGCTGCCCCCGCGCTGACCAGCCAAAAGGGGACACGTACTTTTTCGCGAAAAAGTACGTGTCCCCTTTCAACGGCTAGCGGCGGCGCGCCGCTTCGACCACCTCGCGCACCGCCGCGATCACCGCGTCCGGGCGGTGGCGTTGGATCGAATGGCCGGCGCCGGCGACGATCCGGTTCTCCCCGCGCGTCGACAAGGCCGCGAGCGCGTCGTGACTGCGGTTCCAGGCGGCGGTGAGGCTGGGGAATTGCGCGACCGCCTCCGCCGGCATGCCCTCCACCGCCGACCGTTCGCCCGCGGTCAGCACGATCAGCGGCAAATCGCGATAGCGGCGGCGCGGATCGATCATGACGCGCCAGGCCTCCTCGTCCCAATAATATTCGAGCAGCGACAGCGTGGTCGCGAGCCGCGCCGGATCGGCGTCGAGCCGCCGCTGCGCGTCCTTCAGCGCCGCCGGCCAGGCAGGCGGATAATCGAAGCATTGATTGGGATCCGGCGTTGCCGCGGTCAGCACGCCGCTCCTCAGGTCGGCGATGCACTGGCGCAGGGCGGCCGCGCCCTCGACCTCCATGGCCCCATAGAAACGCTCGACGGCGGGCGCCGCCGCGCGCCTGATCCGGGCCTGGTCCGGTACCGTCGAATCGACCAGCACCAGGCCGGCGACCCGTTCCGGATGGCGATCGGCGATCATCATGCTCTCGAAGCCGCCCGCCGAATGGCCGACGAGCACATAGGGGCCATGGATCCCGGCCGCGTCGAGCAGCCGCAGCAGGTCCGCGCTCGTCGCCTCTAGCGTCTGCCGCTCGCCGCTGGCGTCGCTGAAGCCGAATCCCGCCCGGTCCCAGGCGCAGACCCGCGTGGTCCGGGCGATCCCGGCCAATACGGGGCTCCAGGCAATGCTCCACTGGCCGAGACCCGCGGTCAGGATGACGGTGGGCGCGCCTTCCCCCCGGCAATATATGTGCAGCCGCCGACCGGGCGCGACCTCGATTTGCCTTTGCGGGCGCGCATAGGCGTCGAGCGCCGGATCGGGGGCCGGCGCGGGCGCCAGGGCAAAGGCGGTCGCGACGGCGGCGAGGCTGTTCAGCAGGTTCAGCTCATGTCTCCTCGCAGGCGGACGGCGTCTTTCTCAATCACACCGCTTTGCGTCCGTCGGGCAAGCTCCTATGTGCGTCGCCATGGCCCGTCCCCGTCCAGAGGAATTCGACAAGAAGAAGGTGGTCGCCGAGAACCGGCGGGCGCGCTTCGACTATGCGATCGAGGACAAGTTCGAGGCGGGGATCGCGCTCACCGGCACCGAGGTGAAGAGCTTGCGCTTCGGCGAAGGCACGATCGCGGAGAGCTATGCCGAGGTCAAGGACGAGGAGGTCTGGCTGATCAACGCCAACATCCCCGAGTTCAGCCACGGCAACCGCCACAATCACGAGCCCAAAAGGCCGCGCAAGCTGCTGCTCAACCATCGCCAGATCGCCAAATTGCACGGGGCGGTCGCGCGCCAGGGCATGACGATCGTGCCCTTGAGCGTCTATTTCAACAGCCGCGGCCGCGCCAAGGTCGAGATCGCGCTCGCCCGCGGCCGCAAGGCGCACGACAAGCGCGAATATGAGAAAGAGAAGGACTGGAAGCGCGAGCAGGGCCGCCTTATGAGGCAGCATGGCTGAGGCGCCCCCTCCCGCGGCGCCGCCGCTTCCCGATCCCCTCGCTATCGTTCCGCCGGTTCAGAAGACGTCGTGGGTCGATCGCTGGGTGGTGAACAACATGCCGAGCCGCGAGCAGCTTGCCCAGAGCAAGTGGATGAAGCCGTTCGGCCAGCGCATCCTCCATTCGGAATTCTGGCGCTTCACCCGCCGCTCGGTGCCGCGCGGCGTCGCCATGGGGCTGTTCGTCGGCGTCTTCTTCCTGATCCCGGGAGTGCAGATCATCGGGGCTGCCTTGTTCTGCGTGCCCGTGCGCGGCAACATCCCGATCGCGGCGGGGATGACCTTCCTCACCAATCCCTTCACCACCCCCTTCCTGATCCTCGCCTCGATCCCGATCGGCAATCTGTTCGGCTTCCACGCCGACGGCGCCGCGATCACCGCGATGTACGCGCGCAGCGCTCCCTTGAGCGAATGGCTCGCCTGGCTCGCCTCCGACGCGGCGCCGGCGCTGGTCACCGGCCTGTTCATCGTCGCCGTGGCGAGCGCGATCGTCGGCTGGCTGATCTCGATCTTCGTCTGGCGCTGGTGGGTGGCGCGCAAGTGGCGGCGCCGCGCCCACGCCCGGTCCCATGCCGTGTCCGCGCCCGATTGATCGGTCCGGGCGGACTGCTATAGGGCGGCCACACACCCAAGCCACAGGACCCGCCCTTATGCGCAAGCGTTACCTCCTCGCCGCGTCCACCGCCGTCATCCTGGGCTCCTTCACCGCCATGGCCGCCAGCCAGCACGCGGGCCACGCGCCGGCCCCCGGGGCGGCCGCCAACCGCCCGCAATATGGCAGCTTCGGCTTCGACGCCGCCGGCATGGATCGCAGCGTCGCCCCGGGCGCGAGCTTCTACCGCTACGCCAACGGCAATTGGGACCGGACCACCGAAATCCCCGCCGATCGCTCCAATTACGGCATGTTCATCGCGCTCGACGATCTGTCGCGGCAGCGCACTCGCGAGATCGTCGAGCAGGCGGCGCGCACGCCGGGCTCGCGGATCGGCGATTTCTATGCGAGCTTCATGGACGAGGCCGCGGTCAACGCCGCCGGGATCACGCCGTTGCGGCCGATGATGGCCCGGATCCAGGCGATTTCGAACCGCTCGGACTGGGCCGCCGAGGCGGGCCGCCTGTTCCGCCAGGGCGTTTCCGCGCCGTTCAACGGCTATGTCAACAGCGACGAGCGCAACCCCAACGAGATGATCGCGCGGCTGCTCCAGTCGGGCCTGGGCCTGCCCGACCGCGATTATTATCTGAGCGACGCTGCCGACATCGTCCAGAAGCGGACCGCCTATCAGGCCTATCTCGCCCAGCTGCTGGACCTGGCCGGGGAGCGGAACGGCACCGAGCGCGCCGCCGCCGTGGTCGCCTTCGAGCGCCGCATGGCCGAAGCGCATTGGACGCGCGTCCAGAATCGCGACGAGGAGGCGACCTACAACCGCTGGGCGATCGCCGATTTCGCCCGCAACGCGCCCGGCTTCGATTGGCCGCGCTATTTCCAGGAAACCGGCCTTGCCGGCCAGACCCACATCCTCGTCTCGCAGCCGACCACCTTCACCGCGACCGCGCGGATCGTCTCCGAGACGCCGGTCGAGGTGCTCAAGGATTATATGCTGCTGCGGCTCGTCGACAATGCCGCGCCTTACCTCTCGCAGCCCTTCGTCGAGGCCAATTTCGCCTTTCGCGGCACCGTCCTCAACGGCACGCCCCAGAATACCGAGCGATGGAAGCGCGGCGTCGACCTCGTCACCGCCTCGATCCCCGACGACGTCAGCCGGATCTACGTCCAGCGCCATTTCCCGCCCGAGGCCAAGCGCCAGGCCGATGCGCTCGTCCGTAACGTCATCGCGGCGATGGACCGCCGCCTCGCCAACCTGACCTGGATGGCGCCCGAGACGCGGGCGCGGGCACGCCGCAAGCTCGCCGCCTTCACCCCCAAGATCGGCTATCCCGACAGGTGGCGCGATTATTCGAGCGTGCGGATCAGCCGGACCAACCTGCTCGAGAACATCATCACCGCGACCGAGTTCGAATATCAGCGCAATCTGAACAAGCTCGGCCGCCCGGTCGACCGCACCGAATGGGGCATGACCCCGATGACGGTGAACGCTTATGCCAATCCGGTGTGGAACGAGATCGTCTTCCCGGCGGCGATCCTGCAGCCGCCCTTCTTCGATCCCCACGCCGATCCGGCGGTCAATTACGGCGGCATCGCCGCGGTCATCGGCCACGAGATCAGCCACCATTTCGACGACCAGGGCAGCCATTATGACGAAACCGGCGCGCTTCGGGAATGGTGGACGCCGGAGGACCGCACCCGCTTCAATGCGCTGACCGCCCAGCTCGTCGCCCAATATGACGCTTATGAGCCGCTGCCCGGCCGCCACGTCCAGGGCGCGCTGACGCTCGGCGAGAATATCGCCGATCTCGCCGGCCTTACCGTCGCCTACGACGCCTATCAGCATGCGCTGGGCGGGCGGCCGGCGCGGGTGATCGACGGACTGACCGGCGACCAGCGTTTCTATCTCGGCTGGGCCCAGATCTGGCGCCGCAAATATCGCGAGGCCAATCTCCTCCAGCGGCTGCTGACCGACCCGCACTCGCCGTCCGAGCAGCGCGCCGCCGTCGTGCGCAACCTCGACCCCTGGTATGCCGCCTTCCGCCCTAGGCCGGGCGAAGCCTTGTTCCTCGCGCCCGAGCGCAGGGTCCGCATCTGGTAGGATGGCGAGCGCGGCCGACCTTTCGGACGACGGACGCGGCGGGCCGGGCTGGCCGGCTTTGCTGTTCGGCCTCGCCGGACTCGCCTCCGCCGGCCTGCTGCTGTGGGCGGCGGACAGCCCGGTCTTCGCCGCCGCCTTCCTTGCCGGGCTGATCGGCGCCGGCGGCCTGATCGCGCTGCGCCGTCCATCGGCGGAGGCGGCGCCGGCCCGGCAGGCCGGCGGCGACCTCGCTCTGCTCCGCGCCGCGCTCGATTGCGCCCCGCTCGCTCTGGCGCTGACCGACGACGAGGGCGGCCTCGTCTGCGCCAACGCGACCTGGTCGGCCTGGTTCGGCGCCGCCGGCTCGCCGCCGGCGCTTGCCGGGGAGGGCGAGCGCGCCGCGATCGAGGCCGCGATCCGCGCCGCCCGCCGCGACCGCGCCGCGATCGTGCCGCCGCTCAGCCTCGCCAACCTCCCCGTGCGCGGCGAGGTCGAATTGGTCGGGACCGGCCACCTGCTCTGGCGCCTTCGGCGCGGCGAAGCGGCCGACCTCGCCGCCGACGCCCGCCGCCTGATCGCCGGGGAGGCGGGGCGGCGCATGGGCGAGGCCGGGCTGATGGCCGCGATCGTCGATTCGGCGGGCACGATCCTCGCCGCCAACGGCGCCTTCACCGCCCGCCTCCTCAGCCCCGACGGCGAGCCGGTCGTGGTCGAGGGCACGCCGCTCGTCAGCCACCTCTCCGCCTCGCCGAGCGGCCAGTTCCACTTCAGCGCCGAGGGCAAGGCGGCGCCGCCGTTGCGCATCGTCCAGGTCCCCGCCGGCGACGGCCCGGAGGCGCTCTCCGCCTTCCTCCTGCTCGACGACGTGCCGGGGCCGCGCGGCGACGACGAGACCGGCCACGTCCACGCGCTTCTCGACAGCCTGCCGCTCGGCCTCGCTCTGGCCGACGGCGACGGCCGCTTCCTCTTCCTCAACAAGGTGTTTCGCAAAGCGGTCGGCCTCGCCCAGAGCGAACGGCCGTCCTGGCCAGGCGACCTCGTCGTCGACGAGGACAAAGCGGCGGTTTCCGACGCGGTGCGCCGCTTCGGCCGCGGCCGCGCGATGTCGGGCGACCTCGCGGTGCGGCTCAAGACCAATCCCGAGGAGCCGGTGGCGATGACCGTCGCCGGCGCGCGCGGCCTCGGCAACGCCGCCGTCCTGCTCTCGCTCAAGGACAATAGCGAGGAGGCGCGGCTCAAGCGCGAGATCGCCCAGGCGACCAAGATGCAGGCGGTCGGCCAGCTGGCCGGCGGCGTCGCCCACGATTTCAACAATATCCTGACCGCGATCCTGGGCACTTGCGACCTCATGCTGATGCGCCACGCGCCCGGCGACAGCGACTATGACGACATCCAGCAGATCCGCTCCAACTCGAACCGCGCCGCCAACCTCACCCGCCAGCTCCTCGCTTTCTCGCGCCAGCAGACCTTGCGCCCGCAGGTGCTCCAGCTCCCCGACGTCGTCGCCGAGGTCTCGCATCTGCTCACCCGCCTGCTCGGCGAGCGGATCAGGCTCGAGGTCAAGCACGGCCGCGGGCTCGGCGCGGTGCGCGCCGATCCGGGCCAGCTCGAGCAGGTCATCGTCAACCTCGCGGTCAACGCCCGCGACGCCATGCTCGCCCGCGACCCCGACGGCGGCGGCACGCTCACCTTGCAGACCTTCGCCGTCCCCGCCGAGGACGTGCGGCGAATGTCGAGCGACGTGCTGCCGATCGGCGACTATACCGCGATGAAGGTCACCGACACCGGCACCGGCATCCCCGCCCACCTGCTCGGCAAGATCTTCGAGCCCTTCTTCACCACCAAGGAGGTGGGGAAGGGGACGGGCCTCGGCCTCTCCACCGTCTACGGCATCGTCAAGCAATCGGGCGGCTTCATCTTCGCCGAATCGCAGGTGAGGAAGGGCACCACCTTCACCATGTACCTGCCCGTCCACCGGGCCCAGCCCGGCGAAGCCCCGGCCAAGGCCAAAGCCAAGGAGAAAGCCGGCGAGCTCTGGGGGACGGGGACGGTGCTGATCGTCGAGGACGAACATATGGTCCGCGCCGTCGCGGAGCGCGCGCTGACCCGCCACGGTTACACCGTGCTGGCCGCCGAGAATGGCGAGGCGGCGCTCGAGATCCTCGCCCGCGAGGGCCGCGTCGACATGATGATCTCAGACGTCGTCATGCCGACCATGGACGGCCCGACCACGGTCCGCGCCGCCCGCAAGATGCAGCCGGACCTGCCGATCCTGTTCATCTCCGGCTATGCCGAGGAGCAGCTCAGGAAGTCGATCGACATCCCCAACGTCGCCTTCCTCGCCAAGCCCTTCTCGGTCCAGCAGCTCGCCGAGACGGTCAGGGACACGCTCGCGGCGAAGTAGGGGGACGCTGAGGGGGACAGTCACCTTTCCGCACGGCCGTGGAAATGGGGACAGTCACTTTTCCGCACGGTCGCGTCAGAAAGGCGCCGCCGTGCGGAAAAGTGACTGTCCCCTCCGACGCCATGCGGAAAGGTGACTGTCCCCATTTCACTGTCCCCCATTCCTCCCGCGCGGAAAAGTAACTGTCCCCAGTCCCGCGACGAATTAGTCCTTTTCCTTTGCGTAACAGACGCTAAGGCCTCGCCAATGCCGGGGACTGCCAAATCCATCCTGATCGTCGAGGACGAGCCGCTCATCGCGATGATGCTCGAGGACTTTCTCGAATCGCTCGGCCACAATGTCGTCGCCATCTGCGACAGCGTCGCCGTGGCGCTCGGCCATGTCGCGGCGGGCGGCTTCGACGTCGCCATCATCGACGTCCAGCTCAAGGACGGCGAGCGGGTCTGGCCGGTGGCCGACCGCCTCGCCGAGGCGGGCACGCCCTTCATTCTCGCCACCGGCGGCCATATCGAGCCGCCGCCCACCGCCCACGCCGCCGCCCCCATCCTCGCCAAGCCCTACACGATCGACGCCATCGAGCCGGCGCTGGACCGCGCCTGCGGGCCCTGAATCGTCCCGCGACGGCAAGGCTTGGAACTTTGCCGCCATCGAAGAACTCCTCGCTATTTCCGCGCTAGCCTCCTCGCCCGCCGACCAGAACTGATTTTATACGTGTCGCAATTCGGGTTAGACCGGCGCAAGGACGCCACGTGTCTGCATGCCGGCTTCGAACGGGGTGACGCAGATGAATGCGAAGAAGACAGCTTCCATATGTCTGGCTTGCAGTTCGGCCGTCGGCTCGACCGTTGTTACAATGCTCATCCCCTCGCTCGATCGCTCGATCGGGATTCCTATTCTCATCTTCTGCGGGATTGGATTTCTCGTGTCGGGCGCAATCTGGATTTGGCCCCGGCGTCTCAAGCAAGTCCTCGTTTCGGCCGTGGCTGCGGGACTCCTGGTTTTGGTCATAGCGGGCTCGGTTTCAGTCCTGCAAAGCAAGGCGGTCCAGGACTACATGCTCGACCGTCAATTCACCGAGAAAGCTTCAGCCACGAGAATCCCCATATTAAGCGGCCCCCCGGAAATCGAACATGCGGCCTGGACATCGGACGCGAGCGCAGTGTGCACGTTCCGCGTCACCCCGCTCTATGGCTTTGTTCATGAGCTCATCGAAACACGCTGCGCGAAACGGAACGGCGCCGGGTTCGAGGTCGTCGCGGTGGGATTTCCGAACGACGATTGTCAAATCAGGACCAGAGTTACTCCGGGCATCGTACTCGACAGCGGCGACTTGGTCATGGTGTGTCACAATAGCGGCGATGTATTCGCGACCAATTTACGGGCGGGCGGCGGCTGGCGCAGGCTGGTCAGCGGATTTGCGAATCCCTATTTTGTCGACCTCGAAGGATCGGCTCAGGCGGTGAGAATCACGACCCGCGAGAGGTCGGTAATGATCACCCCCCGCAACGATGGCCCCGCGGTCGTGCCGCTCTGCTCGGGCCCGCCCGCCGAATGCCCAGCCCGCCTAGCAGGCCTGTCGGGGATAGCCTGGGATAGTGTCCAGCGCGGCAAGGTGTTCGGCTCAGACTATCGGGAGCGTCCCTATCGGTTCGAAGTTGATCTAGCGACCGGCCGACGACGCGAGAATGTCGCCCGAGAGCCCGGGATACGTTTCTTTGATCGCGAGACGGCGCACGGCATGTACAACCGGTTCGACCGGAGCGTCTGGCATGGCCGAAGCGGCGGCATGCCGGCAGTGGCCATTGCGGAGCCGGAATCGAACTTTCGCCTCGTCCGCCTCGCCATCCCGGCGGATGCAGGGCTGGATGTCAACACGGGGGGCACCGGTACGGTGCGGGGCGACCCTGTGTCGGATGACGGGTGCACGATCCTCATATCGTTCTCGATCGGGAACCGGCTCTATGGGCTGCCCGCGCGTTTCTTCGTCGGTCTGTTCGATGCTCGAACCGGTGATCTCCTCAATCTGGTTTATTCAGGCGACCGAGCCAGCTCGTTGGCTACGCAGGTGGCGACTTCCGTTCTCGTGATTTCCTCTGCGGGTGTGGAGCTTGTCAGCACCGGAAGGCGGCAGTCATGCTTGCGGCCCGCCTCTGAAGCCTAGGCGATCGAGCCGCAAACGGTATCGAAGTTTCCTACTTGTTCCGTGAGAACAAATAAGGTACGCACTCCCGCATTGATCGGCGAGCGCCGACGCAATACGGGGAGACAAGCCAATGACGGCCTCACTTCAGATCGTTTCCGACAGGAGCCCGATGGACACCGACAAGCAGAAGGCGCTCGACGCCGCTCTGGCGCAGATCGACCGCGCCTTCGGCAAGGGCTCGGCGATGCGGCTCGGCTCGCGCGAGGCGATCGAGATCGAGACCATCTCGACGGGCTCGCTCGGCCTCGACATCGCTTTGGGGATTGGCGGGCTGCCGCGCGGCCGCGTCGTCGAGGTCTACGGGCCGGAAAGCTCGGGCAAGACCACGCTCGCTCTGCACGCGGTCGCCGAGGCGCAGAAGGCGGGCGGAGTCGCCGCCTTCATCGACGCCGAGCATGCCTTGGACCCGATCTACGCCCGCAAGCTCGGCGTCGACGTCGACAATCTCATCGTCTCGCAGCCCGATACGGGCGAGCAGGCGCTCGAGATCACCGATACTTTGGTGCGCTCCAACGCGGTCGACATCCTCGTCGTCGATTCGGTCGCCGCTCTGGTGCCGCGCGCCGAAATCGAGGGCGAGATGGGCGACAGCCATGTCGGCCTGCAGGCGCGGTTGATGTCGCAGAGCTTGCGCAAGCTCACCGGCTCGATCTCCAAGTCCAAATGCCTGGTCATCTTCATCAACCAGCTGCGCATGAAGATCGGCGTCATGTACGGCAATCCGGAGACGACGACCGGCGGCAACGCGCTCAAATTCTACGCCAGCGTCCGGCTCGACATCCGCCGCATCGGCCAGATCAAGGACCGCGACGAAATCGTCGGCAACGCGACCCGGGTCAAGGTCGTCAAGAACAAGCTGGCGCCGCCGTTCAAGCAGGTCGAGTTCGACATCATGTACGGCCAGGGCGTGTCCAAGCTTGGCGAAATCCTCGATCTCGGCGTCAAGGCCGGCCTGGTCGAGAAATCGGGCAGCTGGTTCAGCTACGATTCGATCCGCATCGGCCAGGGCCGCGAGAACGCCAAGACCTATCTCAAGGACAATCCCGAAATGGCCGACAGGATCGAACGCGCGATCCGCGGCAAGACCGACGAGGTCGCCGAAGCGCTGATGACCGGCCCCGACGCGGAGGACGACGTTTAGGGCCGGAGCCGTCACCCCGGGCTCGACCCGGGGGCCACCTTCTTGCGCCGCCATCGGAAAAGAAGGTGGATGCCGGATCAGGCCCGGCATGACGAATCGGGGGGGCAGATGTGGTGCCGCTCCGGCCTGATCAGGCGTCCACGTCGTCCACTTTGGGCCCGGGAAAACGCGTTCAGGCGTCCACTTCGTCCGCTTTGCTCTAAAACAGGGCCGCGTCCGCCTCGTCGGGCGCGGCCTTCGGCTTCGGGTTCGCCCAGAGCGCGACCGTCAGCGCGAGCACACCGCAGACCACGAAGCCCGCGATGAGCGGCACCGTCGTGCCGTCGAACAGCTGGCCGATGACGAGCCCGATCAGCGCGCCGCCGACGGTCGTGATCAGCCCCTGCAGCGCCGAGGCGGTGCCGGCGATATGGCCGACCGGCTCCATTGCAAGCGCGCCCGAATTGGCGCCGACCAGGCCGAAGCAGGCCGTGGTCAGCGCCTGCAGGGCGACGAAGACCCAGAGCGTCTCGCCATAAGCCAGCACGATCGCCAGATGGAGCAGGGCCATGGCCGTGAATAGGCCGAGCGCCGTCAGCAGCAGCCGGCGCGCGCCGAGCCGCATCACCAGCCGCGAATTGGCGTAGGAGGAGAGGCCCATCGGCCCGGCGATGCAGGCGAAGACCAGGCCGATCAGCTCGGGCCGCGCGAAGACGTCGAAGACGATCTGCTGGATCGAGCCGATGAAGCCGAACAGGCCGCCAAAGGCCAGGGTCGCGGCGACCGTGTTGCCGATCGACGTCCGGTTGCCGAGCGTCTGCCGCACCGCGGCGACGATATTGGCCAAGGACAGCGCCCGCCGGTCTTCGGGCGCCAGCGTCTCGGGCATCCTGACGCCGCCCCATAAAGCGAGCGCGAGCGCATAGGCGGCCAGCGCGATGAAGATGTGCCGCCAGCCCGCAACCGCCAATATGCCCTGGCCGATGGTCGGCGCGAGCACCGGCACCAGCATGAACACGATCATCACCAGCGACATGACCTGCGCCATTGCGGAACCATGGAAGCGATCGCGGACGATCGCGACGACGAGGACGCGCGTGCCGCCGGCCGCCACCCCCTGCATGAAGCGCGCGGCGAGCAGCAGGTTCATGCTCCCCGCCAGTCCGGCCAGAGCGCCGAACGCAGCGTAGAACAGCATGCAGCCGACCAGCATCGCCTTGCGGCCGAAGCGGTCGGCGAGCGGCCCGTAGAAGATCTGCGATCCGCCGAAGCCGAGCAGATAGACGGTGATCACCAGCTGGCGCCGATTGTCCGTGGTCACGTCCAGCGCCTCGCCGATCGCGGGCAGAGCGGGCAGCATGGCGTCGATCGCGAGCGCGTTCGCCGCCATCAGGGCCGCGACCAGCACGACGAATTCTTTCTTGCCCGGAATGCGGGTGGCGGTCGGCTGCATCGCTGTCACGCTTGGAGGAACGGGGCCGTCGCTCTGCCCAAGTCGGCGGCCCGCGGCAAGCAGCCATTCCTTCGGCGGCACCCACAGGCTGGATTCTGTCCATTCGATTCGAAACGCCCGTCATTCCAGCGAAAGCTGGAATCTCTCTTCCTTCCAGCGCATTGAAGAAGTGAGATTCCAGCTTGCGCTGGAATGACGATTCAGTCCGGGTCGGACCGACCCCAGGAAGCCGCCATGATCAAGGTCCACCATCTCGAAAATTCGCGCTCGCAGCGAATCCTGTGGCTGCTCGAGGAGCTCGGCCTGCCTTATGAGGTGATCCGCTACGAGCGCGACAGGCAGACCATGCTCGCCCCGCCCGAATTGAAGCGCGTCCATCCGCTCGGCAAGTCGCCGGTGATCGAGGATCAGGGGCGCGCGATCGCGGAAACCGGCGCGATCGTCGAATATCTGGTCGAGCAGGCTGGCGGGCGGCTCGGGCCATCGGCCAATCGCGACGTCGTGCTTCGCTACCGCCATTTCCTCCATTATGCCGAAGGCTCGATGATGCCGCCTCTGCTCGCTCTGCTGGTCGTTGGGCGGCTCGGCCTGCTCGGCAAGCCCGCGCGCAAGCCGCTGCTGGCCATGTTCCGCCAGCATTTGGACTGGCTCGAGGCGGAGCTCGGCACCCGCGCCTGGTTCGCCGGCGACGAGTTCAGCGCCGCCGACATCATGATGAGCTTCCCGCTCGAGGCCGCCCGCGAGCGCGCCGGCCTCGGCGCCGACTTCCCCAATCTGACCGACTGGCTCGAGCGGATCCACGCCCGCCCGGCTTATGCGGCGGCGCTGAAGGCCGGCGGTCCTTACGCCTACGCCTGAGAGCCGGTTCCACCCGGCTGAACCCGGTCATTCCAGCGAAAGCTGGAATTTCTTTGCCTTTGCCGCGCCCCTGAAGAGAAAAGTGGGATTCCAGCTTTCGCTGGAATGACGATTATCGATGCCGCGAGGCGAGCGCGAGCTGCACCGCCAGCGCGCCCATCGCCGTCGCCGCGATCCAGCGCGCGGCCTTGCCCAGCCAGGCGACGTGGCGCAGCCGCGCCGCCGCGCCCGCCGCGGCCAGCGCCACCGCGATATTGACCAGGGTGCCGGCGAAATCGAACCACAAACCGAGGCAGAGGATCTGCAAAGCCGGGACCGCGGCGTCGGAATCGACGAACTGGGGCAGGAAGGCCAGGAAGAACAAGGCGACCTTGGGGTTCAAGATGTTGACCAGCATCGCCGCCCGGAACAGGCGCCAGCCCGCGGCCGGCGGGGTCATATCCGTTTCCGAGGGCGCGTGCCGGACCCGCAGCAGCGAGACGGCGAGCCACAACAGATAGGCCGCGCCCGCATATTTGATCGCGTCGAACGCCGCCTGCGACGAGGCCAGGATCGCCGACAGGCCGAGCACCGCCGCCAGGATATGGACGAGGGCGCCGGCGCCGACGCCGAGCGAAGCGATCACGCCGGCCCGCCGGCCGCCGCGCGCGGCGCTGGCGATGATGAAGGTCATGTCCGCGCCCGGCACGATGTTGAGCGCGAGGCCCGCGGCGACGAAGCTCAGGAAGACCGGCCAGTCCGGCAGCAATGCGATGCCGGCGACCTCAAGCATTCTTGAAGGCGTCTCCCGCGTCGGGCGGATGGTGGTGCGAGGAGGGCGCGTGCGGCGGCTCCTCCTCCGCGGGGTCGAGCGGCTCGAGCTGGCCCTCCCAGCGCGCCACCACCGCGCTCGCCACGGCGTTGCCGACCACGTTGGTCGCCGATCGGCCCATGTCGAGGAAATGGTCGACGCCCAGGATCAGCAGCAGGCCGGCCTCCGGGATGCCGAAGGTCGGCAGGATCGCAACGATGACGACGAGGCTGGCGCGCGGCACGCCGGCAATGCCCTTCGAGGTGATCATCAGCATCAGCAGCATCGCGATCTCCTGGCCGAGCGTCAGCTCGATGCCATAGGCCTGGGCGATGAAGATCGACGCGAAGGTCATGTAGAGCATCGACCCGTCCAGGTTGAACGAATAGCCGAGCGGCAGCACGAAGCTGGCGATCTTGCGCGGCACGCCGAACCGGTCGAGCGCCTCGAGGGTGCGCGGATAGGCGGCCTCCGACGAGGCCGTCGAGAAAGCGAGCAAAAGCGGATCGCGAATGTAGCGGACCAGCAGCTTCGTGCGCCTGCCGATGAACAGGAAGCCGAGCCCGATCAGGATCGCCCACAGGATGATGAGGCCGAAATAGAAGCTGCCGATGAACCGGCCGAAGGTGACGACGATGCCGAGCCCCTCCTTCGAGATCACCGAGGCCACCGCCGCGAACACCGCGAAGGGGGCGAAGCGCATCACATAATTGGTGACCTGCAGCATCACGTCGACGAGCGCGTCGACGGCGCGGACCAGGGGCTTGGCCTTCTCGCCCACCGCGGTGATCGCCACGCCGATGAAGAGGGAGAAGATGACGATCTGCAGGATCTCGTTGTTCGCCATCGCGTCGATGCCGGACTTGGGGAAGATGTGGGTGATGAAGTTGGACAGGCTGAACGCGCTCTGCTCGACGCCCGCCGAGGCGCTCGCCGGCGGCAAAGCGAGGTTGAGGCCGACTCCGGGCTGGAGCAGGTTGACGAGCACCAGGCCGAGGCTCAGCGAGATCAGGCTGGCGCAGATGAACCAGCCGACCGCGCGAAAGCCGATCCGCCCGAGCGCGCCGGCGTCGCCCATATGCGCGATCCCGGCGACCAGGGTCGCGAAGACCAGCGGCGCGATGATCATCTTGATCAGGTTCAGGAAGACGGCCGTGACGATCGCGATATAGCCGGCGATCTGGGTGAGCAAGGCAGGCGCGGTCTTGTCCTCGCCGATCCAGCCCCATTGCCGGAACAGGCCATGGAGGCCATCGATATTGGCGTTGAGCGCCCAGCCGACGAAGACGCCGAGCACGAGGGCGGCGAGAATATAATAAGTGAGGCGCTTGGCCATGCCGGGTCCCCCGATTTGCCTGATTGAGAGGAAGCCGATTGTCGGCGTCCGGTCAAGCGGCGGCGCGGCTCAGCGGATCGGGGGCGGCTGCGGATCGTTGGCGGTCGGCCGCGGCCGGCGCCTGATGACCGTCGTCGGGTTCGTGTTGGTGGCCGCCGGCGGCCGGGTCGTCGGCACATTGGTCGCCGGCGGCCGGACCGGGTTGCGGTTGTTCGGGTTGGGCTGGGTCGCCCCCGGCGTGCGCGGATTCTGATTGTTCGGGTTGCGATTCGGCCGGTCGCGCGACGGTCCGCCGAAGAGCCCGGGAATATCGATGTTGATCTGGGGACGCGGACGCCGCGGCCGCCGCGGCGGCGGATCGTCGCGGACGACGGGCGGCTTGTCGTCGACCCGGGGCGGCGGCGTATAGGTCGGCGGCACATAGACCGGGGGCGGCGGCGTATAGACCGGCGGCTGGTAAGGCGGCGGCGTCACGCGCGGATTGCGGATCGGCGGCTGACGAACCGGCGGCGTCCGCACCACGGGCGGGACCGGCGTGGCCTCGGGTTGCGACGGCGGCGCCACCTCGTTGACGGGCTCGGGCGCAGGTGCGGGCGCGGGGGTGAGGTCCTCCACCGGCGCGGGCGCCGGCGCGGCGGGGCGGGCCTCGAGCTCGGTGACGCGCGCCTGCAGGAGATCGCGCTGCTCGACGGCCTGGCGGACCGCGCTCGCCGCCCAGATCGCGACTGCGACCGCGCCGGCGGCGAAGAGGAGCTGGAGGCCGAGCATGATCCAGGCGGTGCGCACGAAGCGCCGGATCGTTGGGGAATCGTGCTGGCTCATCGCCGCGACGCCCTGCCGATGCGAACCAGGCTGAACGCGGTGGCGGCGAGAAGCACCGCGGCCACGGCGAGCGCGAACAGAGTCAGCCCGCCGAACGCCGCCGCGCCGAGCGTTCCCGTCGCCGCCAGCCCGACCGCGAGCGCGGCCAGGGTCGCGACCAGGATCGACACCCAGCCGAGCATCGTCACCCGCCCGAGACCCTGAAGAGCGGGCCCGGCCGGCGGCGCCTTGTCGTCGATCCACTCGCCATTGAGGCGGCGCCGCACGCGCGTGTCGAGGTCGCCCCAGGGCGGCTCCTCCCGGTTGCCGGCCCAGCGGCTGAAATCGAGGAAATGGAGCGCGCTGAACGGCAAGGGCAGCCGCGACTCGTCGAGGCTGATCTGGACGAGCTTGCCCGAATCGAGCGCCTCATTGGCCTCGGCCCGGACCCAGAGCGATTCGCGCGCCGTCTTCGACCAGGCGACGACGCAGCAGCGCGCCGCATCGATCTCCTTCTCGATCAGCATCGCATAATCGTCGCCCGGCGCCAGCGACCGGTCCCACCAGACGCTGTGGCCGCTCGCCTCGAGCGCGTCGCTGACCCCGGTGATCCGGTCGCGGTTGACTCGCGAATAGGAGACGAACACCTCGGCCATGGTGGCAGCCTATCAAATGACTGCGAGCGGGGACAGTTACTTTCACGCGCGGCGGCGTGCGCTCTCGACGCCGAGAGCGTGAAAGTGACTGTCCCCATTCCCCTCACGCCGGAGGGGGACAGTCACTTTGACGCGCGGCGGCGTGAACTCTCGGCGCCGAGAGCGTGAAAGTGACTGTCCCCATTCCCCTCACGCCGGAGGGGGACAGTCACTTTAA